>Ga0316363_10000258_pt1 | contig 82387 bp, 66 predicted proteins | sample Sb_taG_3_FD_200459 | JGI IMG/M metagenome (GOLD analysis project Ga0316363, IMG submission 200459) | Peat soil microbial communities from Weissenstadt, Germany - Sb_50d_a_PC metaG (v2) (version 2) | ecosystem: Environmental > Terrestrial > Soil > Wetlands > Peat | place: Germany: Weissenstadt...
ACGTTGTCGGCATCCGCGACAGACAAGAACATCCATGCATTCATGCTAGCAACGACAACGCCGTTCAGCTGCGCCAGTTGCAAGCAAACCCAACCTGGGACAGAGGGGGACGCGCTAACAAAATACCGCCGGAGTTGAGGGGGTGTCCGATGGAATGGTTGTTCACTTCGCCGCCAAATAGATGTCCGCGATGCCGTATTGGATCTCATCTGCTCGGGCACCGTTCAGATTACACAAGACGATGACCGAAAGATGCTCGTTGGGAAAATGGGCGACCCAGGCCGAGCCGCCGCCTTCATGCCCCACGACTTTTCGCTTTTGGTGTTCGTCGATTGACCAACCGAGGCCGTAATCTACTTCCTTCCCACTGTTGAGTTTCACCGGGGTCCACAGGGCCTCTAAGCTCTGTTGTTTGAGCACCTTGCCCGTGTCCAGGGCGATGAAGAAACTCGCCAGATCCAAGGCCGAGGAGTTCAGCCCGGAGCCGGGATTCGGAGTCGGGCCAAACAGATAGATCCAGTTGCGCAATTCTCCAGTTTGCCGGTTGTAGGCCGTCGAGGGACGGCCCTTGATAACCACTTCCGTGTCGCCGAAGTGCGTGGCCGTCATTCCCAACGGCGCGAAGACACGCTCGTCCAGGTAGGCTGCAAATGACTTTCCTGCTTGCTTCGCCACGATCATGCCAAGCAGAGTGTAGCCCGAGCGGTGGTACGAGAACTTCTCCCCCGGCGGGCACTTCAGCGGTAGCTTCGCGACTAGCTTGATGCCCTCCTCGTCAGAAAGGTTGTTTCTTTTTTCCTCCGGCAGTTTGTCAAAACTCGGGTGGTCCGAGGTTTCCGGCAACCCTGAGGTATGGGTCAGCAGGTTGCGGACCCGAATTGCCTTCCATCCAGGGGGAAGGTTGGCGATGACCTCGGTCACTGGCGTGTCGAGCGTTAACAGGCCATCCTCCACCAGCTTCATGGTAGCGACGCCCGCGAAGATCTTGGTGTTCGAGTAGATTTGGAAAACGGACGTGTCCTTGGCCGAGATGCCAAACTCAACACTCAGCAAACCGTAGCCCTTCGAATGAATAATCTTGCCGTTTTTCACCACGGCGACGCTCATGCCGGGTATCTGGTGCTTGGCCATCTGCCGGCCGACGTAGTCGTCAACGCGTTGACTTTCAGAGCTTGATCGGCTGTCTGCCGCGAATCCGTTTGGGGCAAGCGAGCAGAAGAGGACCAAAGGGCCAAGGACGCGAAGTGCCGGAACCATGATCTGTCATCCTTTTCCCCGCTGCCATCCGGTGCCATCGCCCGCAGCGGGCCTTCGTGTTCGTTCGCGAATACTGCCTTCTTTCTCAGACGCTCTGTCTAATAATCTAATTCGATGGTGTGACAAAATAACGTACGCCCACCTGTGAGCGTTTCAGCAGACGGCCTACGGCAGCGCGTATCCCTTGCGCCGGCGCAATCGAATCGACATCCTGCTTGGCTATTCCTTGCGAGCTTGCCCTTCCACCAGTTCGATTCGGATTTTGTCGGGCCCCTCGATGAAGGCATATTTGATCTTGCCGCCGGCCTCGGACTCGATTTCGCCCGTTACCTTGACGCCTGCCTTGCGCAGCTTTTCCAGCGCATGGTGCAGATCGGCGAAGCTGATGCCGATGTGATCTATCACCCGCCCCTGAGTCGGGCTCATTTCCTTCTGCCCTTTCCAGTGGTCCGGGTAGGCTTGCTTCGAATACTGGATGGGAAAGATGATGATGTTGACGTTATCCAGCATCAGCGACATGTAGGGCCCTATCTGGAAGCCTTTGTAGAAAAACGGCGCGCGCGAGGGCGGCGTGGCCGCGTTGCCGGTGCGCTTGGCGCCCAGGTATTTCATGTACCACTCCCCGGCTGCCACCGGGTCCTCGCTGAATAAATGCAGGTGCCCGAAACGATGGTGGGCGGCAGTGTTCAGCTCGATGAGTGCGTGGTCGGGCCCGTCGACATAGGCGTAGTAGAAATTCGGGCCAAAGAGCGGAACGTGCGTCAGCGGCGTGAAAAACTTGGTTTTCATGTCGAGCTGTTTCTGATAGGTCCCCTTCATGTCCTCGGCGCCCCAACCAAAGTGCCAGATGGCTGAAATCAGCTCCCAGGGCGGCGCCTGCCTGACCTTGTGAAACAGCAGCCACGATTTCTGAGCCCAGACGGCGGGCTGCAGGCCGACGAATTTCCCTTTCTCGCAGTCGAATCTACTCGTGTAAAAGTCAATCGCCATCGCCGGGTCGGTGGCGTTCAGGTGCAGGTGGTGGAAATGCGCGACCGGGATCACGGCCGCCGGCTTGTCCTCTGCGGCACTGCGATTCACGGTGCCAAAAGCTAACAGCCAAATCAAGAGAAGCAAGACAGGGAGGCGAATCAGAAGCCAGCCACCAGGCTGGGCCGGCTGGGTGGCCCGCGCCGCGCCGTTCGTGCTTGCAATCGAGGTGCCTTCGTTCGTGTCAACCATTGGCGTGCTCCTTGAACCGAAGCTGAATGCTACGGCCTTGTATCGACGCTCCACTGCGGCGAAAGTGCGGCGAAAGTGCGCCGATAGTACGCCGCTGCGGGGGAATATAGCAAGCGGTGCGGGCCGAGGTCGAGGTAAACGCGGAACGCACCGAACTTCTGGGCTGGTTCACCAGGGTGCCGTTTCTCCCGGTGTCCCGATGACTCGATTGTAGGTGGAGCAAGGCGCACAAGGAACCGCAGCCGAGCAGAATTGTGCTTTCATCCTTGATCGGGCAGTAGGATAAACGCCGCCGACGGGATTGCCCCCTCAGGATTGTACGGCTCTCAGGTTTTTCACGGAGAAGAGCCACAGAACTGGCTATGATGGTGGCCAAGCACACCACAGGCATCCATCAGGAGAAGGTCACATGACATTTAGCTGGGGCGTCGTTGCCGCACTGGCCTGCAGCTTGATCGGTAGCCAAAACGACTCCTACTTGATCGGCCGCTCGCTGGCGGACATCACACTCCCCGTGGTGGGCGTGCAAATGATGGGCTTCGTTCGGCCGGATCAGATCTCCGAAGGGCTGCACCAGCGGCAATATGCCAGAACCTTTGTCATCGCCGACTCCTCCGGGAAGACCCGCCTGGCCCTCGTGACCTGCGACATTGCCTTTCCCACACACACGCTCAAGCTCGCGGTGCTCGACCGGCTCCGTGAAAAGTTCGGCGACCGTTACGGGCATGCCAATGTCGTTCTTGCCGCAACGCATACCCACGCAGCGCCCGGGGGCTACCATCACCACATTGACGCTGGCCCGCTGGGTGGGGGTTTCTATGGCCAGTGCTTCGACGCCCTGGTCGATGGGATTACCGAATCAATCGTCGCCGCCGACGCCGACCTCAAGCCGGGAAAAATCTTGTTCGCCCAAGGAACCGTGGAAGGGGCCGGCGTCAATCGGTCCCGAGTTGCCTACATGAACAATCCCGCCGAGGAAAGGGCCAAATATCAGAGCGACGTGGATACGACCATGACCCTTTTGAAGCTGGCTCGCGACGACGGCCCGATCGGCACGCTGAACTGGTTCGCGGTGCATGGCACCTCCATGAACTTCTACAACAAGCTCATCTCGGGCGACAACAAGGGCTACGCCGCCTATGCCATGGAGCGAGCGCACGGCACCCATTACACAGGCAAGCCCGAGTTCGTGGCCGCCTTTGCCCAGTCGAATGCCGGCGATGTTACGCCGAATTTGAATCTGAACAACACGGGGCCGGGCAAATCGGATGTCGAAAGCACGCGCATTATCGGCGCGCGGCAGGCCCGGGAGGCCGAGAAACTTTTTGGCCAGGCTCAGGAATCCTTGCACGGGCCGATCGAGTTCCGCCACGTGTTCGTCGATTTCTCCAGCCTCGCGGTCGCGGGCGAGTTCACCGGTGCCGGCCCGCAACGGACCTGCCCTTCGGCGCTAGGCTACTCGTTTGCCGCCGGATCGACGGAAGACGGCGGCGGGCACCCCCTGTTCCATGAGGGGATGAAAGAGTCGAACCCCTTCATCGACGGCATGGCCCGCAAGAACTTTCCCGGCCTCGGCCCCACCGACGAGCTGCGCCGCTGCCAGAAGCCGAAGGCCATCCTGCTCGCGACCGGCCTGACGAAGCCGCCCGCCCAGGAGCAGGTCCTACCAATCGGCCTGGTGCGGATCGGCCAGCTCGTGCTGGCGGTCGGTCCCGCCGAGTTCACGACAATGGCGGGCCGGCGTATTCGCGCCGCGCTGGGCAAGGAGCTTGGCCTCGATCCCCGCTACGTCGTGATCGCCGGCTATGCGAACGACTACGCGAACTATGTGACCACGCGTGAAGAATACGAATCGCAACAGTACGAGGGCGGCAGCACGATCTTCGGTCCTTGGACCGAGGCCGGCTATCGCCAGGAGTTCGTCCAGCTAGCTCGGGCCCTGAAGGCAGGCCTGCCCGTAGCGTCCAAGGTCGCGCCCGTGGACATGCGCACGCGCATCAAGAAGAGTGTTTCCCTCGATGGTCCTGACGAGCAGCCGCCCGCAGGGGCGAAACCAGGCGACGCCGTTGCCGATGCGAAGGAGCACTACACGCCAGGCGACTTGGTGACGGTCTGCTTTTGGACCGGCAGGCCGGTGAACGACTACCGGCGCACGGATCGTTTCATGGCGGTGGAACGGCTCGTCCCTAGGCGCGGCACCTGGGAAATCGTGCGCGAGGATTTCGACTGGGACATGACCGTGCGCTGGAAGCAATTGGTCCCGGAAGGCGACTCGAAACTCGCGAAGGATCCTCGTCCCGAGGATTCAAGAATCGGGCCATTGCGCCGCGCTCCACGACCGGACCCCTACCAGGTGACCATCACCTGGCAGACGGACGCGCAAACCGCGCCCGGAACGTACCGGGTCGTCCACTATGGCCGGTTCAAGAAGAACGGCAAGGTGGAACGCTTCGTCGCGACTTCGCGGGCATTCGAAGTGACTCCATAGGGCCTTGCAAGATAGAGGAAACAAAAGCGGCGGATAAGCGCCGCACTCCAAAAGTGACTTCTTTGGACTGCGGCGCTTTTCCGCCGCTTTTGGTTTTCCTTCCTCATCGGCGTGAACCACGGAATTCGGCGTCGTGTCATTACAGAAATATGATGAATGGAACTCAAGATTTGCATCCCCCTTAAAGGACAGTGATACCGGCGCTCCACGGGCTCCCGCTGGACGACCGAGAAGACTTCGCGGCAATGCAGAGGAATTGAATGCTTTTGACGATCGCCACGACCTACCGGCCAGCCTCGGACCTGGGCTACCTGCTGCACAAGCACCCCGATCGCTGTCAGTCGTTCGAATTGAGCTTTGGGAAGGTCCACGTGTTTTACCCCGAGGTTGGGGCCGAGCGGTGTTCGGCCTGCCTGCTGCTCGACGTGGACCCGATAGGCATGGTGCGCGGCAGGAGCGCGAGCGCCAGCTTCATGTTGGCGCAGTACGTGAACGACCGGCCCTATGCGGCCTCGTCGTTCATGAGCGTGGCGATTGCGCAAGTCTTCGGCTCGGCGCTTCAGGGTCGCTGCAAAGATCGTCCTGAATTGGCAGGCACGCCAATCCCGCTGGAGGCTCGGATCGACGTGCTGCCGGTGCGCGGCGGCGAGAGGTTCCTGCGAAATGTGTTCGAGCCGCTTGGCTACACGGTCGAGGCAACTCGTTGTCCGCTGGATGAGCGGTTCCCTGAGTGGGGCGAGAGTCCCTATTTCGCAGTAACGATTCACAAGACGACGACGCTTGCGGACCTGCTTACTCACCTTTACGTGCTGATCCCGGTGTTTGACAACGCCAAACACTATTGGATCGGCGAAGACGAAATGGAAAAGCTGCTCGCCAAAGGAGAGGGCTGGCTGGCCGGGCACCCGGAAAGAGAGGAGATCACTCGGCGTTATTTGAAATTCCAGCCGAGTCTCTTCCGTGAAGCCCTCGCCCGGCTGATGCAAGAAGAGGAACCGGTGGCTCTGGAGGAGGACGAGCGGCCAGCCGACAGGACCGAAGTGGCGCTGGAAACTCCTTTGAGCCTGAACGACCAGCGTCTTGGAACAGTCGTGGCGGCTCTGCGTGCGAGCGGTGCGAAGCGTGTCCTCGACCTCGGCTGCGGTGAAGGCAAGTTGATTCGAGAGTTAATGAAGGAGAAGCAGTTCGAGGAAATTGTGGGGCTGGAAGTGTCGATCCGTTCCCTCGAAGCAGCCCAGCGCCGGCTGAAGCTGGAGCGGTTGCCAACGATACAGGCAGAACGCATCCGGCTAATCCATGGTTCCTTGATGTACCGCGATAAACGGCTGGCAGGCTTCGATGCAGCCGCTGTTGTCGAAGTCGTGGAGCACCTTGACCCGCCACGACTGTCGGCTTTTGAAAGGGTACTGTTCGAGTTCGCGAAGCCGCGAACGGTCGTGCTGACGACGCCGAACCGGGAGTACAACGTGAAATGGGAAACGCTGGCAGCCGGGCGTTTCCGCCATCCCGATCACCGCTTCGAGTGGACCCGGCAGGAGTTTCAGGATTGGGCGAAGGGCATAGCTGGGCGGTTTGGCTATAGGGTGCGGTTTATGCCGGTCGGGGCGGAAGAGGCAAAGGTAGGTGCGCCGACGCAGATGGCGATCTTCGAGATGGTGACAAGAGGAGAGAGTGCCATCACATGACAACCACCACGCTTGCAACCGCTGTCTATGCTGACCAGATGGAATCCTGGCCCAAAGCCGGGCGGCACATTCTGGCTCGGTTCGATGACGAAACGATCATCGTCTATCAGGCCTATTGCGCCAGCATCGGACGGTTTGCGGTGGAGAACGGGTTCTTCGGCGGTGACTTCAAGTTCTCGCGAATGAGCTGGCTCAAGCCGAATTTCCTGTGGATGATGTACCGCAGTCAATGGGGGCAAGGCGAGGGGCAAGAAGTCGTGTTGGCCATACGGTTGAAGCGACGTTTTTTCGACTCCCTGCTAGCTCAGGCCGTACCTTCTTCATTTGATGCGCATATCTTTGGTAGCCGTGATGAGTGGGCTGCCGCGGTTGCGCGCTCAGAGGTTCGGCTGCAATGGGACCCCGATCACTTGCCCACCGGCGAGAAGTGTGAGCGTAAGGCAATCCAACTTGGGCTACGTGGCGGGGCCCTTGAAATTTACGGCAAACGCGCAATGGTCCAAATCATCGACATGAGCGCATTTGTCGCCGAACAACGGTCGAACGTCGGCGAATGGAAGAACCGCAAGCTCATCACGCCAACTGAGAGAGTGTACGTTCCGGCCGATCCGCACACTTAAGAGATAGGAGCCGCCCACAGTGCCTTACCGAGTTCATTACCATCCCAATCTGATCTTTTCCGTAGGCACGCAGGTCGTGACGACGATGGACATCCCCGGCTCTGCTGGCCTCGTCCTGCACCCGCGCGGCACGGTTGGCGTCGTCGTGAAGTCGCCGACCGACCGCGAGCACTCGCACCGCGTCCGTTTCCCTGGCGGTTTCGAGGGTACGCAAAAGCGGAGCGAGATCATAATGCTCGCCAGATTCAAGGACCAAGAGATCGGCGACAGTACCTTTGCGGTTGTGGGGAGCGCTAAAGTCGACCCGTTTATTTGTCCGCATCCGACTCAGTGAACAGATCAAGGAGTAATTTGTGAAGTTTGCAGATTATGCACCACCGGCTTTGCCTTCGCCCGAGCAGCAGCGGGACGCACTGCAGAAGGGGCTCGGTCGGGCATGGCAATGGGCGCTGAATGGGCGGCTCGATGACGAACCGCTCTTGGAGGCATGTCTTCGGGATCAGCGCTTCGATGCGCAATGTGAAGATTCACGAGGGACCTGGCTCTGGCAACTCGTCCAGGCGGTTCGCGGCACGCAACGCTTTCGCGTCCCAATTCTCCACGCGTTGCACGAATTGTCCGATGAGGGCAGCGCCAACCAGCTTTGCGAACTGGCTTGCTGCTACGCCGAGACAGGGGACGGATCCTTCCGTGACCGGCTGTACGAGATTGTGGAACGGAGGCCGTTCCCCGACAGCGCTTGGCTCGGAGAGCAGGAAATCGTCGCACTGGATGGCGAGCAGGGATTCCTGTTCGCCGCGAGGCTTCGTGGGCAGCAATTGGCAAGTCGTGAATGGGAGTGGGACGATGGAAGCCTCGTCACCGGAGCCATTGAACATTTCGGTGAGGAGCGCGTCAACAAACTTTTGGACGCATCTTCTGAAGTGGCGATCGGTAGATTCCTGGAAAGCTGGCGGCGAGACAAACAGAGGACAGCCGAAAGGAAACAGGCTAAGTCCCAAAAAGAACGAATGCAGGCGATACCAGTTGAGGAGGTCATCCGAGCAGCCGAAACCGACAGCAAATGTTACTGGTTCCGAGTATGGGGAATGCACGCCGACGAAGCCGAGTTGCAGACCGTCCTTCAACGCCTTTGGACCGCAAAAGAGCCACGGGTCCTCGCCAATCTTATCAAGGTCTTTGTGGGCCGGCCGCAGCCCAAGTTCGATGCGCGACTCATTGAGCTGTGTCGAGACAACGACCAAGAGTTGAGTCGATGGGCATTTCGCGCGTTGGGCCAGAATGCCCACCCGCTCATACGGGACTTCGCACTGACCGAACTCTCTCGAGGGAATTGCGACGAGTCTGTGGTCGGGCTGTTCATCAAGAACTACCGCCAGGGTGACGAGGACCGGATTCTGGAGGCGATGGAATTGGCCGTCGATGCGGACGAACTTCATGGGCTACTGATGGATGTCGTTAAGGTTCTTGAGAAAAACCCGGGAGCCGACTGTTCCCGGTTGGGAATTATCGCTTATGCCTCCACGCCTTGCGCAAGCTGCCGATTCCACGCGGCCCGTTTTTTGATGAATCAGCAAGCGGCCCCTCGTTGGCTGGAAGTAGAGTGTCGGAACGACGCGGGCGAGGATTGTCGAAAATTGGTTGCAAAGGCCACATGAGCGATGGATGCAGGGTGAATAAGGGATCGACATGCACATCAACATTCCCAACCTCTCCCTCGTCGTCCTCATCGGCCCCAGTGGCTCCGGCAAGAGCACCTTTGCGCGCAAGCACTTCCTGCCGACCGAGGTCCTGTCCTCCGACGCCAGCCGTGCGTTGGTCAGTGACGAAGAAAACAATCAGACGGTCACGAAAGACGCCTTCGAGGTTTTGCACTTCATTGCCGCAAAAAGGTTGGCATTGGGCCGGCTGACCGTGATCGACGCGACCAACGTGCAGCCGGAAGCGCGCAAGCCGCTTGTCGCCCTCGCTAGACAGTACCATTGCCTGCCGGTCGCCATTGTGGTGAACATGCCTGAGAAGGTCTGTCAGGAACGCAATCGGCTGCGTGATGAGCGCGACTTTGGGCCTCATGTGGTCCGCCAGCAGCAATCCCAGTTGCGGCGGTCGCTGCGCGGCCTCGCCAAAGAAGGCTTCCGCCACATTTTTGTGCTGGAGACACCAGAGGAGGTGGAAGCCGCCACGGTCGAACGTGTCCCGCTCTACAACGACAAACGCAACGAGCACGGCCCGTTCGACATCATCGGCGATGTCCACGGCTGCTGTGATGAACTGGAAGCCTTACTGCATCAGTTGGGATACCAGGGCACGGCAGCTGCGCTGGGAAGACCAGCATTCGCCAGTGGCCCGGTTTATGTCCACCCTCAGGCCCGGAAGGCAGTCTTCGTCGGCGATCTCGTCGACCGTGGCCCACGAATTCTCGACGCCGTGCGGCTCGTCGGCGACATGGTGGCGTCGGGGTCGGCTTTCTGCGTCCCTGGCAACCACGACATGAAATTGATGCGGAAATTGCGCGGCAAGGACGTTCAGATCTCCCACGGCTTGGCGAACAGCCTGACCGAGATCGACGCGTTGCCCAACGACTCACGCGTGGCATTCTGCAAAGAAATTATCGAATTTCTCGACGGCCTCGTCAGCCATTATGTCTTCGACGACGGCAAGCTCGTTGTCGCCCACGCTGGCATGAAAGCAGAGATGCAAGGGCGCGGCTCTCGTAAGGTCCGCGAATTCGCCTTGTACGGCGAGACCACGGGAGAGACCGACGAGTTTGGCTTACCAGTTCGTTACAACTGGGCGGCCGAGTACCGGGGCTCGGCAATGGTCGTCTACGGCCACACACCTGTTCCTGAGCCGGAGTGGCTCAACCGCACGGTCAACATCGACACCGGCTGCGTCTTCGGCGGCAAGCTCACGGCCCTGCGCTACCCGGAGATGGACTTCGTGTCGGTACCGGCGGTCCACACTTATTGTCAGCCGGCACGGCCCTTCATCGCCGCGGAGCAGCAGGCCCCGAAGTTGTCGGCTCAGCAGATCCATGACGAAGTGCTTGACGCCGAGGATGTGCTGGGCAAGCGCATCATCACGACCCGGCTGCGTGGCGCCGTCACGGTTCGCGAAGCGAATGCAGCAGCGGCGCTGGAAGTAATGAGCCGCTTCGCTGCCAACCCGAAATGGTTGATCTATCTACCGCCCACCATGTCCCCATGCGAAACGAGCAACGTGCCGGGCCTCTTGGAGCATCCTGCCGAGGCATTTGCCTATTACCGCAGTCAAGGCGCGCCACAGGTGATCTGCGAGGAAAAGCACATGGGGTCACGGGCGGTCGTCATCGTCTGTCGTGACGAATCGGCGGCAAAGGAGCGATTTGGGGTCGCCGAGGAGGAGATCGGCATCGTCTACACGCGCACCGGCAGGCGCTTCTTCACCGAACCGGAACTCGAACGACAATTTCTCGACCGCGTGCGAGCGGCACTGACGGCTGCTGATTTCTGGGGAGCTTTCAGCACGGCCTGGGCCTGTCTTGACTGCGAATTGATGCCGTGGTCGGCAAAGGCCCAGGAACTCCTGCGCGCGCAGTACGCGGCAGTCGGGGCGGCTGGAAGAGCTTCTCTGCCCCGCGCTATCGCCCTTTTGGAAAGAGCTGCCGCACGCTTCCCAGAAGGTGTCGAGACGCAACTGGAAGCGTTCACGGACGAGTACCGACGCCGTGAAGTGAACGTCGCCAAGTTCGTCGCCGCGTACCGCCAGTATTGCTGGTCGGTCTCATCGCTGACTGACCTCAAGCTCGCTCCGTTCCACCTGCTTGCCACAGAAGGTCGCACGCACGTGGACAAGGACCACACCTGGCACATGGAAGAACTCGCCAAGATCTGTCGCTTTGATCCAGAGTTGTTGCTGGCGACTCCATACAAGGTAGTGGACGTGACCGATCCGGCCAGCGAAGTGGAGGGGACCGACTGGTGGACCAAGCTGACAGAGCGTGGCGGCGAAGGCATGGTCGTCAAACCATCCAGCTTCATCCTGCGCGGCAAGCGGGGTCTCGCGCAGCCAGCCGTGAAGTGCCGGGGCTGCGAATACCTCCGGATCATCTACGGGCCAGACTACACGATGGACCGGAATCTGGTTCGTCTACGGAACCGTGGTCTGAGTCACAAGCGCTCTCTTGCCCTTGGAGAATTTGCACTTGGCATCGAAGGCTTGGAGCGGTTCGTGCGGAAGGAGCCGCTGCGCCGCGTGCACGAATGCGCCTTCGGTGTGCTAGCGCTTGAAAGTGACCCGGTGGACCCGAGACTTTAGTTGCTCAGGTCCTTCCCTGAGTGCAAGAGACCCCTTCTTGTGAGTTCTTGTGAAATGTGAAACTGCTCGCGAAAGTGCTTTCCACATAAATGACGCAACGCCTTGATAATTCAAGGAGTTGTAAATAGCGGCGGGTGGGATCGAACCACCGACACGCGGCTTATGAAGCCGCTGCTCTAACCTCTGAGCTACGCCGCCTTGGGGCAATGCCTTGCATGATAGGAACTGGCCGACCCCCCTGGCAAGGCATTTTGCGGCGCGGGGTTCCGGGCAGTCTCAGGGCTTCAAAACAATCTTTCCGGTGAGCGTGCCTGCCTTGTGCAGCGTGTTCTCCTCTTGCAATCGATGCGCTGCCGCGGCTTCGGATAAGGGGAACATGCGCCCAATAAGCACACGGAGCTTACGGTCTGCCAGCCAGTGGTTGATGTCTTCCGCGCAGTGGCGTTGCTCCTCTGGTGTGGCGTTGAACATGGCGAAGCCGAAGAGAGAGAGGTCGTGCGTGTAGAAGGGCCCAACAGGGAAGACGGGCTGTGCTTGCCGACCCGCCATGACGATGATCCGGCCGCGCCTTGCCATCGCTTCCACGGTGCGGACCAGGTCAGGATCACGCTGCGTCTCGTACCATACGTTGACCCCCTGCCCTTTGGTGAACTCCTTGATGCCGGCTGGAACATCGTCCGTTTTGTAATTGAGAACGAGGTCCGTCCCCCAGTTCCGGCAAATCTTTGCTTTCTCCACGGATCCGACCGTGGTAATCGCCGAGGCCCCAACTGCCTTGGCCATTTGCACCACCATGGAGCCGACTCCTCCTGTCCCGCCATTGACGAAGACAGTCTCGCCCGGCTGCAAACGAGCGCAGCGGAAAAGTCCCAGGTGGGCCGTTATGCCGGTCAGCGCTGCACCTGCCACTTCGGTATCCGGCACGCCGGCTGGCGTTGGATACAGCCATTGCGCGGCGGCGCAGGCATATTCGGCAAACGTTCCCTGCCGGCCAAGGAGGCCCTGGTTCGAGCCCCAAACACGATCGCCGACTTTGAAGCGTTCCACGCCCGGCCCGACTGTTTCGACGGTGCCGGCCAGGTCGGAGCCGGGAATGAAAGGACTTGGGAGCGGCATCTTCACTGCGCCCGCGCGAATGTAAGTGTCAATTGGGTTGAGGGAAGCGGCGCCAACTCGAACGAGGACTTCGCCCTTTCCAGGCGTCGGGCGTTCGAGTTCGCCGTAGCGGATCACGTCGGGTCCCCCGGTGGTCTCGTAGTAGGCAGCTTTCATGCTCACGCTCCCGGTTGAATTGTAAGGCCTGGCGGAATGCGAATCCGCCGGCCTCCCCGTTCACCGGAGCCTGCTGAAAAAGGGGTCTGACCCCTTCCACGAAGGGCGACAGATCCCCAAGAAAACGGGAAATCAGTAAAGCTTCCTAGGGGGTCAGACCCCTTTTTCAGCAGGCTCCGTCGACGGGCGAATTATATAATCACAAGATGGAGACAATCTCTACTCCAGGTCGGTTCGGATACCCAGCGCGCTTGCCTATCAAGAAGATATGCAAAGCGGGCCCGCTCAGCTATTTCAATCGTCAACTCAGGTGGTCCCGGGGGTGTTTTCATGGGAAATGAAGTCCTGCCGCTGCGGCGCATCGATCATCTGCGATTCTTTGTGGGGAACGCTCGGCAATCGGCCTACTTTTATCGAAACGCCTTCGGTTTCGATGTGATTGCCTACGCCGGGCTGGAGACCAAGACACGGCACGAGGCGGGTTATGTCCTGCGCCAGGGAGAGATCACGTTCGTGCTCGCTTCGCCCTTGAGTCCCGACCACCCGGAGAACCATCGGCTAACGCTGCACGGCGACGGCGTACAGGACATCGCCCTGGAGGTGGACAGCGTCGAGGCCGCGTACCAGGAAGCGGTGCGCCGGGGCGCCACCGGCGTCGTCGCTCCCACGCTCCTGGAAGACGAGCACGGCGTCTACGAATACGCCACGATCCGGGCCTATGGCGACACGACACACACCTTCGTCAACCACGACCGCTACCGCGGCGTCTTTGCCCCAGGTTACAAACCTCTGGACCCTGGTCGCTACGGACCGCGCACGTCGCAGCCGGGCGGCCTCAAGGTGATCGACCACATCGTGGGTAACGTGGAAGAAGGCAAGATGGACCAGTGGGTGCATTTCTACGAGAACGTGATGGGCTTCACGCAGCTGGTTCATTTCGACGACAGAGACATCAGCACCGAGTATACGGCCTTGATGTCCAAGGTCGTGCAGGGCGGCGGCGGGCGGATCAAATTTCCCATCAATGAGCCCGCCAAGAGCCGGCGGCGTTCGCAGATTGAAGAATACCTGAACTATTACGGCGGCCCGGGCGTGCAGCATGTCGCGATGGCCACGGACGACATCATTGAAACCGTGCGTGCCCTGCACCATAACGATGTGTCGTTCCTGCGTGTGCCCCAGAGTTACTACGACATGCTGAGCGAGCGCGTCGGCACCATCGAGGAAGACATGGGCGACCTGGCTGAACTGGGCATACTCGTCGACCGCGACGAGGAAGGGTATTTGCTGCAAATCTTCACCAAGCCGGTGCAAGACCGGCCGACGCTCTTTTTCGAAGTCATCCAGCGTCATGGCTCGCAGAGTTTCGGCAAGGGCAACTTCAAGGCACTCTTCGAGGCCATCGAGCGCGAGCAGATGTTGCGCGGGACGTTGTGAGGTTCAGTGTAGAGGTTGTGGAGAACGCGGAGGAAGACAGGAGAGTGAAACTGCCATGCGGTTAGCTGTGCCGGCTGCGGCCAGTATTCGTGACTTCTATGCTTTCGAGCAACATGTCAAAACGTGCCGAAAGCAGCGTGGCCTGGACATGGTGCCGCAGTGGTATGAGGTGCCGGTCTTCTACTTTTCCAACGCCGGCTGTGTCATCAGCCAGGACGACGCGGTGGCGGCGCCGCGCGGCAGCCAGGCGCTCGATTACGAGCTGGAGCTGGCATGCGTCATCGGCAAGGAGGGCCGGGATATCCCCGCGGACGACCGGGCGCTGGACTACGTCGCCGGCTTCACGATCATGAACGATTGGAGCGCGCGTGATATTCAGCGCGTCGAGATGGCTGTCGGATTAGGACCGAGCAAAAGCAAAGACTTCGCCACCTCGCTGGGACCCTGGTTGACGCCTCTGGAAGACCTGCGCGACCGTTATCAGGAAGGCCGGCTTCATCTCGAGATGACGGCGGCCGTCAACGGCCGGGAGCTGTCACGAGGCAACGGCGGGAACATGTACTGGACCTGGCCCCAGCTCATCGCGCACGCCAGCCGCGATGCCACGCTCAGGCCGGGCGATGTTCTCGGTTCGGGGACAGTGGGCACCGGTTGCATCCTCGAACTCACGCCCGAAGCTACCGGGGGTTGGCTCAAGCCCGGCGATGTGGTGGAATTGACCATAGAGCGGCTCGGGACGTTGCGTAATCGAGTCGTGGCCCATCCATGAAACCCCAATGCAAGTGAAGCACGAACATGCCTCCCTATCTTCGACTTGGCTTGATCCCTCGGAAACGGCACATCGCCCACCGGCATGAGCCCGGCTACAAAGGCGAGGGCATCTACTACGAAGAGGTCCAGACGACGGCCGGGTTCGGCCGGGCGTACAGCATCGTATATCACCTGCGGCCACCGACGAGAATGCGCAAGGTGGAAGCTGCGGGCACTGTGGTGACAGAGACCGTGAACGAACCCGCTTTGCGCCACCATCATCTCCGAACCGGCAAGATCAAGGCTGCGGGTGATCCGATCAGCGGCCGGGTGCCGTTGCTTGTCAATGAGGACGTGGTCTTTTCGCGGTGCCGGCCGGCGCAGGCGCAGACCGAGTTGTATCGCAACGCCACGGGTGACGAGGTCCTCTTCATCCATCAGGGCAAGGGCGTATTGCAGTCGATGTTTGGCGTTCTGCCGTTTCGGCCTTACGACTACATCGTCATCCCCACATGCACGACCTATCGTCTCGACTTCGACGCGGGCACGCAGGCTGATTTGCTGGTCATGGAAACCAAGGGCAATGTCGTCGTTCCCGAGAGATATCTGAACCCGGATGGACAGCTGCGAATGGGTGCTCCGTTCAGCGAGCGTGACTTGCACGGTCCACGGGAGACGCTGGTGATCGACCGCGAGCAAGAAACCACGGTGCTGATCAAGGACTGTTCCCGCTTAACGCGCTACGCGCTGGCACAGCATCCCTTCGACGTGGTCGGCTGGGATGGCATGGTCTACCCCTACACGTTCAATGCGGATGATTTCGAGCCGATCACCGGCACCATCCACCAGCCGCCTCCGATCCATCAGACCTTTGACGCGCCGGGCTTCGTTCTCTGCACCTTCGCGCCGCGCATGCTCGATACCCATCCCGAAGCGATCAAGGTGCCCTACGCCCATTCGAATGTGCAGGCCGACGAGGTGCTGTACTACGTGCGCGGCCAATTCGGCAGCCGGCGCGGTATCGAGGAGGCGTCGATCACGGTGCATCCGCGCGGCATTCCGCACGGGCCTCACCCCGGCACGATCGTGGCCAGCCGGCCAATGACCGGCACAGACGAGTTGGCGGTCATGATGGATACGTTCCGGCCGCTGCAATTGACGCGGCAAGCGCTTGAGCTAGACGATGCCAGCTATCCCTTTAGCTGGCTGGACTGAAGCCTGCAGGCTACGGGCTTGTGTGGATAAGCAGAGCGGTTCGCTACCTTCCTGAAGGTCAGTTGCTAGTCTACCCCAATTTCCGCTTAGAGGCGCCGCCTGGGGGTTGGCACAGAGGTCTTAGCTCGTTATCCACATCCTTCTTAAAGGCCGGGTAGCAGCGCTTGCACCTCCGGGACAATTCTGCAGGACGGGCGCCGAATGCCAACCGCCTGCGAAGTTCGGCTAGCGACTGGTGCAGCCGGTCGGCGTGTTTGTTCAGATGATCTTTGAGTTCATCACAAGCGGGGCGATCCTCGGGGTCAGCAGAGAAATGATAATGGGCTGCGTTGTCCAGTATCGCATGGACGGACTCGCGATCGGCGAGCAACCAGGTCTCATGGCATCGGCACGGGGCTGCCACTACCAGAGCCGGTGTGCCTTCTTCTTCCGGAATTGCCGCAGAGTATGCCTCGTGCGCCTGCCGCAAGATGGGCCCAAGGCCGATGTTGTCCGCGCGTTCACAGTCTCGCATGATGGCAACGCAGTCGTAGCCTTCGACAGCCGCCAGCAAAAGCGCAGCTCGGGCGCGCTCGCCATCGGGCAATAGTGTTAACACCTTGTCCAGAGTCCGCGGTTTCTTGGAGGGCCTTTGGATCAGGAGCGTGGTCCAGCGCATTACTCTTGGCATCACAAAGGGGAGATCCTCATGATCCACGGGCTCTCCAGGGCCAGTCAGGACCCCTTGAAGGAAACCAGCGAGGGCACCGCCGGGATCATTTGGGCGACCGATGTCCTGGGGACCTTCTCCGACGAGGAGCAACTTTGGCTTTCGGACGAGAGGTGCCGACGCACTAGGATTGGGCGAGCGCTTTTTCATTGAGAAGCATCCCCCATAATTCTCCAATGCCAAATCCTTGTGCTCGCGCCTTTTTTAATTTGGCAGGGTCGGGCTTGGAGATGATGGTCTTCCCGTCTTCTCCTCGAATGACCAAGCGAAGTTCTGCCTTGGGCTCGGCCTTATCCTCGAGCAAGTAGTTAAGCAAATAGGGCGAGTGCGTGGTGACGATCACTTGCGTGCCGTTCCTGGCAATATCCTTAAGGTGCCTCATGCATTCGTCCAACGCACTCGGGTGTAGCCCGTTTTCTGGCTCCTCGTATCCGAGCAACTCCAGCGGATAAGGTTGATGCTTGATAGCAAGCAATCCCAGGAGCCGAAGAAAGCCATCGCTTACTTGGGAAGGCCGATACCGGAGGAATGAACTCGCTCCCTTACGCTTCTCCCCAAACCACAGTCCTAATTCCCCGTCCAGTCCCTTTTGAAACCGAATCTCCCGAATCGCCGGAAAGCCTATCCGCAACTCGTCCAAAAGAGTAACCCAGCGACTCTGGACCGAATGGATTGACCACAACAATCGCGGCAAGTCTTCTCCGCTCTTGCCCAAACGGACACCCCGCGCGCCGTTCCGGCGACTCGAAACAGGATGCAAAGATGGATCCCGCAGTTTTTCTGGACCCCAAATCTCGTAGTGAACATAATTCATGAAATGGTCAGCCACCTTCCGAAGGATGGGAAACTTTTGTCGAGATCCCTCGGCAGAGTAGATGTCACCGAGCATGGAATGGCCAAGGGCGACGTTTCTGTGTTCGATCGCAGGGCCGTTAGCCTCCCAAGCCCGCTGGTACCTTTTTCGACTTACGACGCCATAGGCCCAGTCTGTGACGTTCTTCGGCGGGGCGTCCCCAGGCCGGACATGTTCCGTCAAGTAAACGTACCGCTTCTTAGCAAGTCGCATCCAGACATGGACGCGCTCGCACGCGAGCTCTATGCCTTCTTTGGGAAATTCGAGATCTGCGTCAAAAGTGATTCGTGCTTTGCTCGAACGGAGGTAGACCAGGTCACGAAAGTCTACATTATGGTTCAGAAGTGAGTCGTTGATACTTTCGTGCCTAACGGCCCATGAGAAGAGTTCAATCGCCTGAAGAAAGCTTGATTTTCCAGAACCATTGGCGCCTACCAACACCGTAAACGGACCCAAGTCGACGCGGACGTTAGCCAGACTCTTGAAGTTGCGTAGGCTGACGCTGCGGAACATGAGCTTCTCCCAGAACCATATTGAACGAAGTATTGTACCGACTGTGCGAATGCGTACCCAATCGAATTCATGCGTACAGAATCTAGGAGACGCCGACAGGCTCGGATTTTTTCCCCTCGCCGCCCGATCTCTTCCTGTCGTGAATGCAATGCCCAGCATATTGGGCGCGCTAAGACAGCATCTTCACGTCGCTCGCTTGCTTCTCATCTCGCATGGCAATAAACTGACCCGCACATAGATGCGGCCCGTTTCCGTAGCGGGTTTGTATGGGCGCACCCACTCTCCGGGAAGAAATCGTCCCATGGCTGATGAAGTTCTGGTCAGCACTGACGGGCATGTCGGGATCGCGCGGCTGAATCGGCCGGAGAAGCTGAATGCTTTGAGCCACGAGCTTATGACGCAGCTTGTTGCCGGCCTGGAGAAATTCGACCAGGACGACAACATTCATGTCATCGTCCTGGCGGGCAATGAGCGGGCATTCGCGGCCGGCGCGGACATCGGCGACATGGCCACGGCGACACCTATCGACCAGATCCGAGGAAATCAGTTTGCACGCTGGGAGCGCATCTCCAAGGTCGCCAAGCCGATCATCGCGGCCGTCAGCGGCTTCGCACTGGGCGGCGGCTGCGAGCTTGCCATGCAGTGCGACCTGATCGTGGCCTCGGAAACGGCCCAGTTCGGTCAGCCGGAAATCAACATCGGCATCATGCCCGGGGCCGGCGGCACCCAGCGTTTGATTCGCGCGGTGGGCAAAGCGACCGCCATGGACGTTATCTTGACGGGCAGGTTCCTCTCGGCCCAGGAAGCGCTCCATTATGGCCTGGTGAGCCGGGTCGTGCCGCGGGAGCATTTCTACACCGAGGCTCTCCGCGTCGCTCATGACATGGCCAAAAAGCCCCCCATCGCGCTGCGGCTAGCCAAGGAAGCCGTGCGCAAGGCACACGAACTGGCTCTTTCGGAAGGTTTGGAATACGAGCGCAAGCTGTTCTACCTGCTCTTTGCGACCGAAGATCAGAAAGAAGGCATGCGCGCATTCCTCGACAAGCGGCCGCCGCGTTTTCAAGGAAAATAGACTACTGGGAGATTCGCTGCGATGTCCACTGCCGCCTATCAAACGATCGCCGTGGGGACCGCCGGAGGCGTCTGCACTGTCACGCTCAATCGTCCGGAATCTCTCAATTCGCTCAACGATCAACTGACGACCGAGCTGGCGAACGTCATCAAGCAGCTCAAACGCGACGACCGGATCCGTTGCGTGGTACTCACCGGAGCCGGCCGGGCGTTCTGCTCGGGACAGGATCTTGGCGAGCTGAAGACCAAGTACAGCAATCCTGAATTCGTGCCGCATCTGCTGGACGATTTGCGCCGCAGGTACAACCCGGTCATCACAGGGCTTCGCGATCTGGAAAAGCCGGTGATCGCGTCGTTAAATGGTGTTGCTGCCGGCGCCGGAGCCAGTATCGCGCTGGCATGCGATATGCGGATTGCTTCCGAAAAGGCCTCACTAATTCAGGTCTTCATCAACGTCGGCCTTGTCCCTGATTCGGCATCCACCTTCTTTTTGCCCCGGTTGGTCGGCCTGGGCAAGGCGCTGGAGCTATGCTTCACCGGCGACAAGGTCGGAGCGGAGGAGGCCTTGCGGCTGGGGTTGGTCAACAAGGTCGTCCCGGCGGAGCAGCTTGCCGCCGCCACGAGCGAGCTAGCCAATCGCCTGGCGCGGCTGCCCACGCGCGCGATCGGTTTGACGAAGCGGTTGCTCAATCGCGCGTTGAATTCGGACCTGGAAGCCCAGCTCGACGCGGAAGCGTTTGCTCAGGAAACCGCCGGTCAGACGGCCGATCACCGTGAGGGTGTGCTGGCCTTCTTCGAGAAGCGACCGCCGAGTTTCCAGGGAAAGTAACATGACCCTTATAGGAGTCCTGGGCGCAGGCACCATGGGAGCCGGGATCGGCCAGCTGGTGGCGGCTCACGGCTGCAATGTTGTCCTGTCGGACGTCAACGATCAGATTGTGCGTCAAGCCATCGAAGGTATTGGTCAGCGCCTTGGCCGCCTGGTCGCCAAGGGGAGCATGACGTCCGAGAATCGCGACCAGGTCTTGAAGCGACTGCAGCCGGCAACTGGGTCGGAGTCATTTGCGAAGTGTGCCCTTGTGATCGAGGCAGTTGCCGAGCGGGTAGACGTCAAAGCTCAGGTGTTCGAATCGGTCCGCACGAAGGTATCGCCACAGACGATCTTCGCCAGTAATACTTCGTCGCTGTCGATCACCAAGATTGGCCAGGCAATTGGCGAAGGCCGGCGGCTGGTCGGGATGCACTTCTTCAACCCCGCGCCGCTCATGCCCCTGGTAGAAATCATCGCCGGCACCGAGAGCGATCCGGCCGCCGTGGACAAGGTGGCTGCATATGCGAAGGAGTGGGGCAAAACCGTGGTGCGGGCGATCGATCGGCCCGGCTTCATTGTCAACCGCATCGCGCGAGGCTTCTATCTCGAGTCGCTGCGGATGCTCGGCGAGGGTATCGCCGGCGTCGCCGAAATCGACCGCAGCTTGCGCGAAGCAGGCGGTTTCCGCCTGGGACCGTTCGAGCTGATGGACCTGATCGGCATCGACATCAACTATGGCGTTTCGGTTTCCGTCTGGGAGCAACTAGACCAGCCTGCCAGGCTCAAGCCCCATCCATTGCAGGCCGAGCTGTGTCAGCGCGGCCAGCTCGGTCGCAAGACCAAGCGCGGGTTTTACGTCTATCAGGGCGAAGAGGCGCTGCCTGCTATCGAGCTTGAACAAAAACCTTTCCAGATACCCAAACCTGTCCAGGAAGCATTGGCACCTTTCGTTGCACGCGCGGCCGAGAACGCCGCTCCGCCCCTCGACAGTTACATTTTCGCGCGCGTTCTGGTCACCATCATTAATGAAGCGATGTTCGCGTTCGCTGAAGGGGTCGCTTCCAAGGAAGACATCGACACGGCCCTGCGCCTGGGAACAAACTACCCGCGCGGCCCAATGCAGTGGGCGGAGCAGATCGGCCTCGACCGCTGTGTCACCCTGTTGCGAGCGCTGAACAGCACCGTGGACGACGGCCGGTTCATTCCCGCGGAATTGTTGGAAAGACGATGATTTCCCATGAGAAGAGCGGTCATTGTTGAAGCCGTGCGTACGCCCATAGGTCGCTACGCCGGCGCGCTTAAATCCGTTCGTCCGGACGACCTGGCCGCGCTGGTCATCCGGGAGTTAATCCAGCGCACGCGCCTAGACCCAGCCTTGGTTGAGGATGTGTATTTTGGCGCAACGAATCAGGCCGGCGAGGATAATCGCAATGTTGCCCGGATGGCGGCGTTGCTTGCCGGCTTGCCGGACAGCGTGCCGGGATGCACCGTCAACCGGCTCTGTGCGTCCGGTCTGGAAGCAGTGAACGTGGCCGCACGCATGATCGAAGCAGACCTGGGCGATGTATTTATTGCCGGCGGCGTGGAGAGCATGACGCGAGCGCCATTGGTGATGCTCAAGCCCCAGGAGGCATTTCCCAGAGGCAATTCTGAAGTCGTGGACACGACACTCGGCTGGCGTTTTACGAATCCAAAGATGGCACAACTTCACCAGCCCTACAGCATGGGTGAAACGGCCGAGAATGTGGCACGCCAGTATCAGGTCTCCCGTGGGGACCAGGATCGCTTTGCGCTGACAAGCCAGCAGCGCGCTTGCCGCGCTCGCGAGACCGGGCGATTCGACGATGAGATCGTGCCCGTCGAAGTGTCCCAGAGGAAAGGGCCCACAGTTACCGTTCGACACGATGAACATCCGCGTCCGGAGACCACGCTCGAAAGCCTGGCGAAGCTGCCGCCGGCATTTGCGAAAGATGGCACGGTGACTGCCGGAAATTCGTCCGGCATCAACGACGGCGCCGCAGCGCTCTTGCTTGTCGAGGAGGCGACGGCCAAAAGGATGGGTCTCAAGGTTCGGGCTCGCGTCGGACGTTCGGCAACGGCCGGCGTCGATCCAGGCTGCATGGGCATGGGACCGGTGCCGGCGACGCGCAAGGCGCTCCAGCGGGCTGCCCTGCGCCTGCAGGACGTGGATATAATAGAGTTGAATGAGGCATTTGCCGCCCAGGCACTTGCCTGCATCCGCGAACTGGGAATAGAGCAGGCCAATATTAACCCCAACGGCGGCGCCATCGCTCTGGGGCACCCGTTGGGCTGTACCGGCGCCCGGCTGGCGACTACACTCGTGCATGAAATGGGCAAGACGAACGCCCGGCACGGCCTGGCCACGTTGTGCGTAGGCGTGGGGCAAGGGGTTGCTACCCTGCTGGAGGGAATTTAACCATGTCGGTGAGCGCGAGCGTGGACCTCAAGATCGATTGGGACATTCAGGAAGACAACGAGAGGCTTGCCGACTTCGAAGAACGGGTCCATGCAGGCGAAATCGTCGAGCCCGACGACTGGATGCCGCACAATTACAGGGCGGGCATGTTGCGCATGGCCGAGCACCATGCCAATTCAGAAATCGTCGGCGCCCTGCCTGAAGGAGAATGGATCACGCGCGCGCCCAGCCTGCGCCGCAAACTTGCCCTCATTGCCAAGGTCCAGGATGAAGTCGGCCACGGCCAGATGCTCTATCGCGTCTCGCAGGACCTGGGCAAGTCGCGCGACCAGATGCTGCGCGACCTCATCACCGGCAAGACCAAGTACCACAACGTCTTCAACTACCCGGCGCCCACCTGGGCAGACGTCACCTTGATCCAGTGGCTGGTCGACGGGGCCGCCATCATGAACCAGGCAACGCTTGCTGAGGGTAGCTACGGTCCGTATGTCCGCACCATGAAACGCATCAACATGGAAGAAGCGTTTCATTTCAAGAGCGGCGAGGACATGATCCTGACGCTCATGAGCGGCACGCCGCGCCAGAAACAAATGGCCCAGGAAGCGTTCGATCGCTGGTGGGAGCCGTCTCTGATGTTCTTCGGCCCGCCGGACAAGGACTCGGTCAAGACGACGCCGTTCATGAGGTGGCGCATCAAGACCGCCACCAACGACGAGCTGCGGCAAAGATTCGTAGACCGCTTCGCCCCGGCCGCTCTTGACCTGGGACTCAAGATCCACATCACGGCCAAGGATGAAAGCGGCCTGGTCAAACGCAGGCCGGACGGGGCTTTTGATGTCCGAGAAGATCCGGAGCTACGTTTCGATCCTGCGACTGGCCACTATCGCTTCAGTCAGCCGGACTGGAACGAGTTTTATCGAGTCGTTCGTGGCAACGGCCCTTGCAACAAGCAGCGCATCGGCCTGCGCCGCTTCTCTTACGAACAGGGCCAATGGGTGCGGCGGGCGATCCTCGGGAGCACTGCTTTGCCGCCGGGCCGGTGATGTTCATGGGTGAGCTTTGCCCAACAGTGCTGTGTTGGGTGCCATGCTTTCGGGGCTCACACCGGGGAGCTAGTCCCCTGGAAGAGGTGCCCCGAAAGCATGCCGAACCCTCAGGAACGAGCTTCCTGGCAGAGGGCGGGACATGCTTTCGCGATATCGACCACACTTCGTCGGTCTCACACCAGAAGTCGCGAAAGCATGGCACCCCTCATTCGAAAACTGGCTCTCGATTCATTTGGGCTGATCTCGTCAAGCGTTTGCGGGGGGAACAGCGCCTTGTCCAGAACTCGTGATCATCTCGACTTGCCCAAAGAAGGGGAACTGACCATCGCTCCCGTTCGTGATGCCAGGCCGTTTGAGGTGTTCATCCAACTCCAGCGGGGCAAGGCGCATGTTCATGCGGGCACCGTGGATGCGGTCGATGCGCCCATGGCCTTGCAATATGCCCGCGAACACTACGGTCGCGATCAGCCCTGCGTCCACATCTGGGTCGTGCCGCGCGATGCCATGTTGGGCACCGACTACGAAAAGGACCTGGTCTGGCGCACGACGGATCAGAGTTACCGGCTGGCGCGTGGCTACCAGGTCCGCAAGAGATGGGAACAATTTCGCAGCAAGAAGGACGTGGATCGGTACGAGAAGGAGGACCTCAAAGAAGCATTCTAAATGCCGTGTGCAATCTGCCAATACTAGCCCGAAACGCTAGCGAGGTCCTCGCTTACGCTTCGGGCTAGTATTAGCACAAACGTGTACGGCGATGTAATGGGCCCCTCCTCTCCTCCTCACTCGGAAGGGTTGATTTTCGCGTGCATGAACTCAACGACGTAGCCCGCAAGGCGCTGATCCAGTTATTACTGGCCGTGGCCGACGACAAATTGATGCTCGGTCACCGCAATGCCGACTGGACGGGATTGGCGCCGATCCTGGAAGAAGACATCGCCTTCTCTTCACTGGCGCAGGATGAGCTGGCACATGCCTCGGCCCTCTACCAATTCGTTGCAGACTTGACACACTCGCAGGCGGATCGGTTGGCGTTCGGCCGTAAACCGGGCGAATACCGCTGTGCCCAGATCGTCGAACTCTCCGATGATTTCAACTGGGCGACGGCGCTCTGCCGGAGCTTTTTCTGCGACCACTTTGAGGCCCTGCGCCTCGAACGGCTGGCACGCTCTTCGTACACGCCGATTGCGCAATTAGCCGCTCGGCTCCTGGCAGAAGAGCAAGTACACGTGCAACATGTAGATTCCTGGATGCACCGGCTGGGCCGCGGCGACGACGATGCCAACCACCGCATGCAAGAGGCGCTAGACGGGCTCGCTCCGCTTGCTCCCATGCTTTTCGAGCCCACGGAGAGCCAGGAGTTGCTCGAAAGAGAAATGATCTATCCGCAATCGGAACCGGCAATGTTCGATCGTTGGTCGCAGAATCTGCTCGAGGTAGCCCGTGATGCAGGGCTGACCCTGAGCCTGCAGCGGCCGACGGCGAAGATAATTGGCGGTCGCCGAGGTGTGCATGGCCCCGCTTTCCCAGCGGCCCTGGATGAAATGACCGAGGTCTACCGCGTAGAGCCGGAGGCAGCATGGTGAGCCAAGAAACAGTGCTGGAGGCTCTGCGAACAGTCAATGATCCGGAGATGCCGATCAACATCGTCGACCTGGGGATCGTGGACGCAGTGCGGATCGAGCCCGGTGCAGATGCGAGCGGCAGCCGAGTAGTGGTCGAGATCCTGCCCACCTTCGTCGGCTGTCCGGCTTTGCCGTGGATCGAGAATGACGTGCGCAAACGTCTCGGGGCCATGCCCGGCGTCACGGAAATCGATGTCCATTTTCGCTTCGATCCGCCCTGGACCGTCGACCGCATCAGCCCGGCCGGTCGAGAATCGCTGAGAGAATTCGGCGTGACGGTGCCCCAGCGGCGAGACCACTGCGAGCCGGAAACGCAGACGCCCCAGTGCCCGTTTTGCGGTAGCTCACAGGTGCATCTGGAAAGCTCTTTCGGCCCGACGCGCTGCCGGATGATTTACTACTGCGAGTCTTGTAGGAATCCGTTCGAGCACTTGAAGCGAATTCCGGTTCCCGTGCTTTTCGATTGAGGCCCTCGATCATTGCCCTGCTTGCAAGCCGGCAAGACGGGCTATATAAAGTCGAAGATGCTCGGTTAAAGGCAACGGATTCTCGCAATTCCAGAGTACCGGCACTACAGCAAGGAGAGCCATTCCGTGAGCCATCCCTTCTTTGAACGTCATCAGAAGGTCTTGAACGGCGCCCTTTCCGCAATCCGCTCACGCACGTATTGGAGCGCCTATCCGGAGATCCCCAGCGGCAAGGTTTACGGAGAAACTGCCAAGGCTGACGGCCAGGCCGCTTTTGAAGCTCAGCTCAATAAGCCGTTCCCGCTGGAACAACCAGGAACCATCGGCCGCGTTGGCGGCGAGGTGTCCCCCTATGGCAAGCCCCTGGGCATCAGCTACCCCAAGCCGGACCTCAATGTTTTGCTAAAGGCTGCCAAGGCTGCCAGCCCAGCCTGGAGCATTGCGGACATCGACACGCGCGTGGGCATCTGCCTGGAGATTCTGGCCCGGCTCAACAAGCGCAGCTTCGAGATGAGCTATGCAGTGATGCACACGACAGGCCAGGCGTTCATGATGGCCTTCCAGGCGGGCGGGCCGCATGCACAGGACCGAGGACTGGAGGCCGTTGCCTATGCCTACGAGGAAATGAAACGGATCCCCGAGAAAGTGACCTGGGAAAAGCCAGGCAAGGGCGATTCGATCAAGTTGGAAAAGAAGTATCGCATCCTGCCGCGTGGAATCGGAGTGGTCGTCGGCGTGTCGACCTTTCCCACGTGGAATTCTTATCCCGCGATTTTTGCCGACCTCGCCACCGGAAACGCCGTGATTGTCAAACCGCATCCGGGCGCGATCCTGCCGCTGGCCTTGACCGTCGCCATCGCCCGCGACGTGCTCCGCGAAGCCGGCTTCGACCCCAATATCGTCACGCTCGCGGCCGATACCAAGGAGGAGCCAATCACCAAGCAGTTGGTCACAAATCCGGATGTGTGCATCGTCGATTTCACCGGCAGTTCCACGTTCGGGGAATGGATCGAGGCCAATGCACGACAAGCAGTCGTCTTTACGGAGAAGGCGGGGGTCAATCCGGTCATCGTCGACAGCGTAGACGATCTCAAAGCCGTGGTGCGCAACCTTGCGTTCACGATCAGCCTCTACTCCGGTCAGATGTGCACGACCTCGCAAAACATTTACGTTCCCAAGAATGGCATCATGGCCGGCGGCCAGCGCGTCAGCTTCGATGAATTCGCCAAGAGCCTTGCGACAGGCGTGGATAAGCTGCTGGGTGATAATGAACGCGCGCTGGAGATTTTGGGTGCCATACAAAACGATGCGACCATCAAACGAATAGAAAGGGCACCGGCAGAGGGTGGGGAAGTCGTGCTTGCTTCGAAAGCGATCGCGCACCCTCTCTTCCCCGAGGCGCGCGTGCGCACGCCTGTGCTGATTAAGGTTCGCGCGGACCAGGAGTCTGTTTATCAGCGCGAAATGTTTGGCCCCATCGTGTACCTCGTAGCGACGGAGAGCACGGAAGACGGCATCGCCCGGGCAGCCCGGGCCGCGCGGGAAAAGGGAGCCATCACCTGTGCGCTCTATTCGACAGATCCAAAGGTGCTGGCCAATGCCGAAGAACGGCTCACGGGTGCGGGGGCAGCGGTTTCGTGTAACCTGGTCGGCGATATCTACGTCAACCAGTCTGCCGCCTTCAGCGATTTTCACGTTTCCGGTGCCAATCCCGCGGGCAATGCGACGCTCACGGATGCCGCCTTCGTGGCGAACCGCTTTCGGGTTGTGCAGAGTCGCGTTCCTGGTCCGGCCCCGGCTGCTGCTACAAAATAGAAGATAGCTTTGAGCGGAAAGCCTAATGAAGACGAGCGTAGTTGCCGAATCGGGTAAGGTGAACACACATGTCGATTGGCGCCAGATTGTCAAATGGCTGCTGACTTCACGGGCGCTGGACGACCTGGAAGAGGCGAAGCTTTATCCGCAGAAGAAGATCAACTACCAGTTTTCGGCGCGGGGTCACGACCTCAGTCAAATCCTACTGGGCGCATTGCTGACCCATCCGCATGACGGCGTCGGTGCCTATTATCGCTGCCGGCCTTTCCTTCTGACGCAGGGCCTGTCGATCGAGGATAGCCTTGCCGCATCGCTGGCCAGGTCCGGTTCTTTCAGCGACGGCCGCGATATCGGCGCCGTGTGCAATCTACCTTCCCAGGGACGAGCGACCGTATTGCCGATGGCGGGGGAAGTTGGTTCGCAGTTCACTCCATGTGCAGGCTGGGCCCAGGCGCTGGTGTATCGCCGGGAGATCCTCAAGGAGCACAGCTATGAAGGGGCCATTGCCGTAGCGCTGGGCGGCGAGGGCTCGGTGGCGACCAACGGCTTCTGGTCGGCGCTGACGATTGCCACCACACTTCGGCTGCCGCTCCTTTTTTGCATCGAGGACAACGGCTACTCGCTCTCGGTCCCGGGCGACCGGCAGACGCCGGGTGGCGATATCGCCAAGAACCTAGCATCCTTTACGGATCTCCACGTTCTCGATGGGGACGGTACAGAGCCGGCTCAGGCTTGTGAATTGCTCGATAACGCCGTTCGCTTCGCACGCTCGGGTAAGGGCCCGGCTCTCATCCGGCTGGCCGTGCCGCGCTTGTCGGGTCATTCGGGACAGGACACGCAAACTTACAAGAGCCCTGAATTCATAGAGGAAGAGAAAACGCGCGATCCCCTGGGCAAGCTCTACCAGTACGTCGTACCCGCTCTCCTTTCGGAGCGAGAATGGCAAGAGGTGGAACGCACCGTCCAGCAAGAGGTGGAATCCGGACTGCAGGCCGCGCTGGATCGTCCGGCGCCCGACGCGAACTCAATCACCCGTTACGTGTTCGAAGGAACGAATCCGGATGGCTCACGGGCCTTGCAACGTGTCGGCGGGCTTGCCGTCGAAGGTCATGTGTTTCCGAGCGCGACGGACATCTGCCAGCCGGAACCGACCAGGATCAACATGCTGACCGCGATCCGGCGGACGCTCGAGGTGGAGCTGCGAACCAATCCCAAGGTACTGGTCTTCGGCGAAGACGTGGGACCGAAGGGAGGCGTGCACGGAGCAACGATGGGCCTGCACGACACGTTCGGCGAGGCTCGCGTATTTGATACCAGCCTTTCGGAGGAAGGGATCGTCGGCCGGGCGGTCGGCCTGGCACTGGCGGGATTGATGCCGGTCGCCGAGATCCAATTTCGCAAATACGCCGACGCATGCACCGAACAATTGAGCAATTGCGGCACGATCCGCTGGCGCACGGCCAACCGCTTCGCTGCCCCCATCGTCGTCCGCCTGCCCGGGGGCTTCGCAAAATGCGGCGACCCCTGGCATAGCGTGTGCAATGAGGTCCAATGGCTGCATGCCCTCGGTTGGCAGGTTGCATTTCCATCCAACGCCGAGGACGCGGTAGGACTATTGCGGACGGCCATGCGCAGCAATAATCCCACGATTTTTTTCGAGCACCGTAATTTGCTCGACAATTCCTGGGCACGCAGGCCATATCCGGGCGACCAGTACCTTCTTCCGTTCGGCAGGGCAAAGCTGATTCGGCAAGGCGACGCGCTCACGATCGTGACCTGGGGGGCCATGATCCAGCGCTGCGAGCTTGCTGCCGAGCAGGTGGGGACAGCGGCCGACATCATCGACTTGCGGACCCTCTGCCCGTGGGACAAGGAGGCGGTGCTCGCGTCGGTGCGGAAAACGAGGCGGTGCTTGATCGTGCATGAAGATACGCTGACCGCGGGTTTCGGCGCGGAGATTGCCGCAACTGTGGCACACGAAGCGTTCCTCAGCCTGGATGCACCCATCGAGCGCATCGCCACGCCGGACATTCCGGTCGCCTATAATGTCGAGCTGATGAACGCCACGATACCTGGCGTGGAAAAGATCGCAGCGAAGATTCGGGAACTCATGGAATTCTGAGCAAGGCAGTCATGCCAGTCATCGTCGATATCACCCTTGCCGATGTGCAGCAGGAGGGTACAGAATCCGTTGTCGAACGATGGCTACGGCAGCCCGGCGAACACGTCCGCCAACACGAGCCTCTCCTAGAGATCAACACGGACAAAGCGATCGTCGAAGTGCCTGCGCCTGCTACCGGTGTCTTGCGGGAGATTTTCAAACCTGCCAATGCGCCGATTCGGCCGGGAGACATTCTTGGCCGCATCGAAGCGGGAGCCACCAAACAAACCGTCGGAGAGGCGGAGAAAACTCCTGCACAAGCACAAAAACCGGCCGACGGCGCTGCAAATCAAGGCGACGGGTTGAGCCCGGCCGTTCGCCGGCTTGTGCGCGAGCATGGCGTGGATGTCTCCAAAATCAAAGGGACCGGCCGCGGCGGCCGTATCACGTATGAGGATGTGCAGGGTCACTTGAAACAGCCGGCAGAAAGTGCCGGCCAGTACCGCTTGACAGGCAAAAAGATTCCTCACAGCCCTATGCGGCGGCGCATCGCCCAGCACATGGTGGAGAGTATGCTCAAGACTGCTCCCCATGTGACGGCTGTTTTCGAAGTCGATCTCTCCACGGTCGTCGTTCACCGGCGTAAGAACCAGCCCGAATACGAACGGAATGGCGTAAAGCTGACTTACTCCGCTTACTTTGTGGCCGCTGCGGTCCAAGCAGTGCAAGCTGTCCCCGAGGTCAATAGCCGCTGGCATGAAGATGCTCTGGAGGTTTACTCGGATTGCAATATCGGCATTGCCAGCGCCGTCGAGGGAGGACTGCTGGTTCCCGTGATCTGCCAGGCACAGTTACTGGATCTGGCCGGCATTGCCGATCGCCTCCAGGACCTCACGGCGCGGGCGCGAAGGGGCAAACTCCAGCCCAATGAACTCCGCAACGGCACGTTCACCATCACCAATCATGGCGTCAGCGGCAGTCTCATTGCTACGCCCATTATCAATCAGCCGCAATCGGCCATTTTGGGAATTGGTAAAATTGAGAAGCGCGTCGTGGTCGTCGATGATGGCGGCAAGGAGACGCTGCAGATCAAACCCATGGCCTACGCCACACTGACCATCGATCATCGGGCGCTAGACGGCTTCCAGGCCAATACATTCCTCACCAAGTTTGCCCAGGTCCTGGCCGACTGGCCAGGGTAGCCCCCAGGTCGTCCCCCAGCAACAGGATCTTGCACTTTGTTCATTGACGTAGCTCGGGCCAACATTTTGGAAGTTTATCGCACGCTTGTCGAGGTGGTCACTCCAAGACCTATTGCCTGGGTCACGAGCGTCGACATTGCAGGCCGGGTCAATCTGGCTCCCTTCAGTTTCTACAACGCTTTCGGGGCGAATCCACCCGCAGTCGTCTTCTCTCCCGTCCTGCGCCGTGACGGCAGCAAGAAGGATACTTTGCGGAACGTTGAGGCGACCGGCGAATTCGTGCTAAACGCAGCGGTTGAAGCACTCGCCGAGCAGATAAACCTATCGTCGAAAGAGCTTCCCTACGGAGAAAGCGAGGTGACCTATGCCGGCTTGACCTTGCTGCCTTCCGTGAAAGTGAAGCCGCCCCGCGTAGCCCAATCGCCCGTGCATCTGGAGTGCAAGCTCATCCAGATCGTAACGGTGGGTCAGGGGCCGCTGGCCGGGAACCTGGTAATCGGCGAAATCCTCGCCATCCACATCGAGGAACGAGTGCTCGACGAGAGGGGGCATGTCGATCCACGCAAATTGCGAACCATCGCCAGGCTGGGAGGAGATTATTACGCGCGAACCAGCGACCTCTTCGAGATGAAACGGCCCCAGTGATCGTTGGCCCATTTCACTTCAGCAAGAGCGGGCACGCGCTTCTGCGAATCGTTTGCCGGTTCATCCAGCCCGTTCGATTGGACGGAACCATCGAATGAACAGCGCCGTGGAGACCAGCAAGCTTCACACGATCGGTGCAAAGCCCATCTGGCGCCGCCACATGCTTAACTGCCCAAGGTGGAAGGCGACGTGAGTCGTCATCAGGTGGGCCAGCAGATCTCCCACGGTTGGCAGCGGTTTCTCCAGGAAATCAACGGGGTTCGGCGCGCTGAATCTTTCTGGTGACACATCCTTTAGGGCATTCGTGACGAGTTCATGACCCCTCTCGACGGCGCTCAAGAGTTCATCCTTGGTCGGGTAATTGCTGCGCTCCGAACACGGTTTGGACCTGATGCCGAACTTCTCGTGCCATTCTTTCGAGCAAACCCTTCGCTGTCCCATAGTCTGCAAGGCATAATCAGTTGCCACTGCCAGATGGCCCAAGATCCAGGCCGGGTGGTTCGCCTGGGGCGTGAGCTGAATCGTCAACTTTGCGTCATCAAGATCAGCGGCCAGCATGCGGCAAAGCTGCAGCGTAAACCCATAAAGACGTAATTCTAGTTCAAACTGCATGGATGATTCCTCCATGTCTACTCTTTACCGATCTGTACCGGCAGCCTCAGCGCGATTGCTGCTGTGTCGGCAAGCGGCGTTCCAAAGGTCTTCCTGCCATCAGGAGGCTGTCAGTCTGTGCGACCGCGCGGGCTCTGTCAAGCAAGGAAATGAATCTAACCAAGGTGGTAGCTCAACGGCTCATGTCCGTCGATGCCCGATCGAAGGACTTGTGCCTGAGAAAGACTTGAGATGAGACGCGCTCCAAGCGAATCCAAATCATGGCTATTAACTATCGATTCATCTCCTACTCCAAGGTAGGCGATTCCTTCTTGTCTTCGTCTTTCTGGAAAGGGGCCCAACCATGCAAACACTGAATCCGCGTTGGTGGAAGGTGCTTGGCGCCTGTCTAGGTCTCAGTCTAACGTTGACGGCGGGATGGTGTTATGGACAGAAACCCGGCGAAAGATCGGCGCAGACCAAGCACCCGTTGATTGTCCACGAGTGGGGGACTTTCCTCTCCGTGCAGGGGTCGAACGGCGAAGCCCTTGGAGGGATGGTCGATTCGGACGAGGTCCTGCCTTTGTTTGTCGAAGAGCGCGGCATTCAAGCCTGGCAGCGGTCGATGATGAGCCAGAAGATGGAGACTCCGGTCACCTATTTCTATACCGACCAACCCCGTGATGTTGCGGTGCGCGTGGATATGCCCAAGGGAGTTTTGACCGACTGGTTTCCAGCCGTCCGAAATTTTGGCCCAGACCTCAATTGGAAGGGGTCGCCGGCAGGTAGCTTCTTGGATTGGACCGTCGTGCACCTGACCCCGTCGAGCACTGCTCCCCCAAGCAAGAAAGAGGCCGCAGGGCTCACGCCGCCGCCGGTCGGCCCTGAGCAGATCTGGCGCTTTGCGCGCCAAACCGATTCGGCCCTGGTCCGGGTACGCTCCGTTAACCCAAAGGCGGTTGTGCGAGAGCAGCTTGTGCAAGATCAGTTCGAGAAGTTTCTCTTCTACCGCGGTCTCGGCACGTTCACGCTGCCGCTCGCGATTCGCTCTACCGAGAGCGCTCAGGATGGTGTGCACCTCGTGCTGCAGAATAACGACTCACAACCGTTGCACGGGCTGTTCGCCGTCTCGGTCGAGGGACAAAACATTCGATTCGCAGCGCTGGACGATCTGGCTACCCGCGCCCGGCGGGACGTTGCCGTCGGCTCGCTCCTATCACATCCGTTGCCTTTGCAAGAAGGCGTCGTGCAGGTGAAGAGCCGAGTCGCCGACGCGCTGGTGGCAGCGGGTCTCTATGCCAAGGAAGCCCAGGCAATGGTAAACACCTGGGAGAAGAGTTACTTCCGCACGGCAGGTTTGCGTGTGATTTACACGCTCCCGCGCTCGATGGTAGACGGCATCATCCCCATTCAGGTCACGCCCGCGCCGGACAGTCTCGTCCGCGTCATGGTGGGGCGCGTCGAAGTCCTCACGCCAGCCCAGGAGCGGCGGCTCGAGCAGTTGGTCATAGATCTGGGTGCAAGCGAATTCGCCACACGCGAGGCGGCTACCGCCGGCTTGGCTCGGCTGGGGCGAATCGGTGAGCCGTGCCTGCACCGGGTCCTCGAAATGACAAAGGACCCGGAGGTCCGGGCACGAGCCCAGGTACTCCTGGGCAAGATCGCCGCGGGAAACTGAACAACGGACATGCGAGTAGATTCACGGAGTTACTTCGGGATCTGCCTCGTCATAGGCCAGTTGTTCGGCTTTGGAATGAACTGCCTGTTTGTTGCCAGGGTGGCCTAGCAGTGAACTGCCCGCGAGCGAAAAACTATAAATGACGACGGCGGCGAGCGCCGTGCAGGCGAATGATAAAACCATCCCGCCCATGCGCGGCCGCGATATCGAGATGAAAGAGCAAGCGGTGATGACCAGGAACATCGAGACCGCCTTAAACGCGATCAGTCCCGGCCAACCGTAGCTGGCAAGCCAGGCACTTGCGATAGGGTTGCTTTCGTAAACACAACCGCCGCTCTGCTGAAGAAGGTGGTTCGTCAGGTACAAATCTACAGCGCTCAGCGAGGCGAAAAGGATCAGCTTTCCGGCGTGTAACGAGCCAATGTTGGCGAGCATGCTTAAAACCCTCACCATCAAAGGGCCAAAGCGTCCAAGGATTGGCTGAACGGCCCACGGACCGCTTCGCTCCAGAGGGTGGTGTTCCTTCCTTGGCGGTGTTGCAGAACGATTTAGCTTTCCGCGAACCAAATCCTCCAGTCCGGTTGCTTCTTGGACCCCAACAGGCATCTTCGGACAGCTCAGCCCTTCTCTAAAGGAATTATTCGCGACCTGCGATTGAATCTTAGCAGAATTTACCGAGGGCAAGGAGGCCTTAGGGGCCTTCGCCGGCTGTTCCATTATGAATGGTGTTGTTCGAAAATGGCGCTCATGTTGGCTGAAATTCCAACAGCCAAGACTGCCTTATTTCCTGTCTCTTGAGGCGAGAGTGATCGTGGCGAGCGCGGGTGCCGATGGGGCAGAATCCGTGGCTTTGCCATTCAACAACCAGCGCGCGGTTCTCTCCGCTTTGGGCGGATCGTCACGCAGCAAGGAAGAGACGCCTTGGACTAACTCCATTGCCAGGCAATCACGGTATGGGAAGTTTGGATGGCGTTCGCGGAGCAACTTGCAGTATTTGCCGGCGCGAACTTTTTTGCATTGCTGCAGTTTGTCTACGGCGTCATTGAGCGTGCAGCGCTGGTTGGCTAGGTCGCCGAGCAAGTGATGGAACAGAGTGTAGTATTCCCTGTTGGCGGCAATTGCTTGATCCATCTGCGGCTCGATCTCCTCCATTTTCTCGGGCCTGGGGCTGCTTACTCGCATCAAAGAGCAGCTATAAATGACGACTAGGCCCAGCGCGCAACAGGCGAACTGCAGGATGTGTCCGCCCTTATGTGGGTGGTAGAGAGAGACGTACGCGGCCAGGCAGCCAACCAGCAGCATGGCCACTATTTTGAAGATGACCAGCCCGCGCCAGCCATAGGCAACCAGCCAGGCATTGGCAATGGGGTTGCCTTCATAAATCCGGCCGCCGCCTGCTTGAAGCAGACGATACGTAAGCAAAAGGTCAACCAGACTCAAGGATATGTAGAGCGTGAGTTTGCCGGGATGGAGGATTTTGAGGCTCATCGCTACTGGCAACCTCATGGCGGCGTAATTCTGCGCCAGACCCACAATAGTTTGCAGTCATCGGACGAGGGCAATCATGGGATATGCCGTCGCGGCATTTGCCCCCTACAGGGATATAAGTCGCGATTGACTACGATGCAAATTCCATTCCTCTCGACCGGGTTTCCCAGGGTCGTCGCATCTTGCGCGGGCCACGTGTCCAGCCTGGCAAGATGAGGTGCGCACGGGCGACATTTGGCGAGAATCCGCGCCTCGCAATACGCAAATCCGGCGGATGGTACGGAAACTCTAAATTATTTTCCATAGAGATCTGCGGGAGTGACAGGGTGCGGGGGGAAGTTGGGACCCTCGAGCGGCACTCCCAGTGCATTTCGCAGTCGCCTTACGATAAAATGCAACAACCGAAGGCTTGGAGGCTGCCTGGCTGGATGCCAGGGCGCAGCCTTCGCATCGTCCGGGAGATCCGCACCGACAGGGGAGCGATTGATGCAGCGCCAATGGAGCGATTTCATATCTGGAATCGACCAAGGAGAAAGTTCATGAAGAGGTGGCCTTTCCCCGCCCTGGCAGGAAGCTTGTTGCTGTGTGGCCTCGCAGTCGCGGAGGACGCTCGCCCGACCGTGGTCCATCCGGACGAACGGGGATCGGTCCTCTTCAAACCCCATGGCGACCAGCAGCGGGTTCCCGACCGCTATCGTCTCGAACTCCGGAGCTTCCCTTACGAGATGACATTCAAACGTGATCTGCCCAGTAGCGGCCTCACGGTTTCTTTCGTGCACTTCCCGTCGCCGGTGACGACCGATTGCCCGGAGAACAATACGGTCTATGCGGAGTACTATCGGCCCAAAGGCAAGGGACCTTTCCCCGGCGTGATCGTGCTCGATATCACGGCCGGCGACCAGAGCCTGTCGCGGACCATCTCCACGTCGCTGGCGCAGAATGGTGTGGCGGCGTTGTTTGTGCAGATGGCGTACTACGGGCCGCGCCGACCGCCCGGGAGCAAGTTGCGCCTGCTGTCCACCAACATTCCGCGCACCATGGACGCGATCCGCCAAACGGTGCTCGATGTGCGCATGGCCACCGCGTGGCTGGAAGTACGTCCAGAGATTGACCCGAAACGACTCGGCATCCATGGCACCAGCCTCGGCAGCATGGTCGGAGCGCTCGCTGCGGAGATGGAGCCAAAGCTGCGGCGCGTCTCCATTGCCCTCGGCGGCGGCGGACTTGTCGACGCCTATTACGAAGATCCGCGGGCCGCATCTTACCGTGAGTTCTGGGAGGCGCTGGGCGGGACCAAAAAACGCATCGTTGACCTATTGGCACCGGTCGATCCGCTCACCTATGCGGCCAACCTGAAGGGTCGCGATGTCCTGATGATCGCCGGCAAACGGGACGAAATCATTCCACCCAGGGCAACCAAGGCGCTCTGGAAGGCAGCGGGTGAACCAAAGATCGTCTGGTATGACTGCTCGCACTATGGGGCGGCACTGTATTTTGTGCCTATCATGAACCAGGTGGTCAAGCACTTCAAGGATGCGCCCTGAGGTCGGGGTTTCCACCGCTCAACATCAATCGGGCCGCGGCAACCGAGCCGCCGACTGGATGAATCAGGGAGCACTATATGGCCGTGCGTGACTCGGCTGCTGCGGATTGTGGGGCACGTTTGTAACGTGCCCAGACGCCGGCCGGCACGTTGAAAACGTGCCCCACAAATGCTGCCGAATTACGCACCGTCATATAGCATCTCGAATTCTTTCCTACGTGGAGGATTTTGATCCGGGGAGAACTTTGCGACTATATGTTTAGCTGCTTTCCCCCACGAACAGCAATGGACTCGAAGCAGGCCCAAGGGCCACTTTGGTAGCCCGATCCCACGCCCCCTTAATTGGTTTGACAGTCCAGTGCAACTGAATAACAAGACCAGACGGTACTCTAAGCCCGTCCGGTGCTCATGTAGACCATCGCGCGGGTAGCCCCGCCAGCACCGACGAGATTGGCTAGAGTCAATCCCTCGTCGCCTACCGAATGATAGGCATGCCCTCGCCTCCTCCAAGCGCTCCTGGAGCATTCGAACCGGCTGACATCGCCGAAGATCTCCGGATATTCCGAGGGTGCCGCTCGCGCTCCAAACGACTCGGTCGAGACAGCCAAGGCGAGGCCCATTTGCTTGTTCCCACGCGCCCAAGTGATGCGGATTTTATTTGCGTTTGGGATTGGCTCCCCCCATAATTATTCTATCCTGTCCTTCTGGCATATGAGGTTAATGGCATCCTTCTCCTCTCTGTTGGCCCCTAGATGAACCCGAGCATGCTGTGATGGCAGTTACTCTTCAAGGCAAGGACAGAGACGTGCAGAACTCCTCACAGGAACCACCCGCTCCCACGCGGGTGGGACACATTTACTTGGACGTGCGCCGGAAAGCCCTCCGCTATCTCAATGACACTGCCCGACAGCTCCATCAGGAAGGCATTCCGCTGAGCCCGGAAGATTTGAAGCGTTGGCCATTGCAAACCTGGGACGGCAAGGATGTGATCGGCGGCGACTTGCCCCTGATTGCGGCCTGGCGGAAAGAAAAACCCTTCCACGCAGAGTTTGTTCTCCCCCGCGAAGGCGGGTTGGTCTGGCGGTTGATTTGTACGGCGACTCCGGTGCGCGATCGGTCGGACAAGCTCATGGGTGTCCTGGGCAGCGTCACCTGCTTGCAAGCAGGCCCCGACCATCAGAAGCTTGCGGAGTTGGCCCATGACCTGCGCACGCCTCTGCAATCGTTACGACTCTACTGCAGCCTGCTCGGCAAGCTCGCTCCAGCCAACCCGGAACTGGCCAAGCCCCTGAGTGGTATCGTGACGGCGGCAGATCGTGCCTTGCAAATCGCCATGGACCTATTGGAAAGCTGCCGAGGGCCGAGAAACAAGAAAAAGGATGAAATTGGCTGGTACCCGCTCGACACGCTGCTCGCCTCTCTCGCCAGCGAGCAGGCGGTAGCCGCCGAGGCCAAGGGACTGGAATTGGCCGCAGAACTTACGCCAGCCCAGGGGTGGCAGATCTATACGGATCACGTGCGCCTGGGACGCGTACTTTCGAATTTGCTGGTCAACGCAGTGAGGTACACACGCCTGGGGCGAGTCGAATTTAGCGCCTCCTGGCGGGATGGTCGAGGCACGAAGTCGATGGCGCTGAGCGTCGTAGACACAGGGCGTGGGATTCCCCCGGAAGAACAAGAGTCGATTTTTCAGCCGTTCGAGCGCGGCAAGGCCGGCAAGGAAAGCGATTCCGGCGGGAGCGGTCTTGGTCTGGCCGTCGTGGACAGGCTCGTTGAAGAACTTGGCTTGGAACTCGAAGTCTACAGCGAATACGGCCGGGGCAGCGCTTTCCACCTTCTCGTGCCCGCTGCCATTTTGCGTGAATTGCCGCCGAAATAGGCTCTTTCTACGAAGATCCCGCCTTCGACAAGTGCGTCGCCAGTGCGGGTGCAAGCCGGCGCAACTGTTCCTCCAGCGCGCTGTAAATTGCTTCTGCCTCGGTCAGATCTCCTGCCCTGGCCATGGCCTCCAGACGTTGCGAGACATCCACGGCAGCAAGGGCACCCAGATTGGCAAGGGAACCGCTGAGTGAATGGGCTGTCAGACCCAGCTTTGCGGTATCTTTCCGGGCAAGAGCCTCTCGGATCCCCTGCATGAGACGCGGAAAGTCCTGCACAAAAAGTTCCACAAGTTCCTGCAGCAGGAGCATGTCTCCTCCCACACGATCGAGCGCCACCCTCCGGTCAAATACCTCCCGGCGGCTCACGCCGTTGGCCACGGCAACCTGCTTCGTGGCTTTGGAAGGAATGATTTCATGAATCGCCTGCTGGAGTCCGGCAAGATCGATTGGCTTGCCGACGTAGCTGTCCATCCCTGCCTCCAAACAGCGCTCGCGAGTTCCCTTCAAGGCGTGTGCGGTCATGGCAATGATGGGCATGTGGCCGCCGGTAGCCTTCTCCCGATCGCGAATCCTCGCGGTCGCCTCGAATCCACCCAGCTCAGGCATCTGCACGTCCATCAACACCAGATCGAAATGCTGGCGCTCCAGTGCAGCCAAGGCCTCCATTCCTGTGGCAGCCACTTCCACTCGATGGCCAAGTTTCTCCAGCAGCCGTCGCGCCAGTAGCTGATTGACGAGGTTGTCTTCCGCCAACAAGATGTCCAGGCGCTGGCGTCCATCGGTGGCATTGTCGTCGACTATCAGAACGGGCAAATCGTGCAGACGCACCGGCACTTCGGGGGGAAGCTGCACGGGTGCTTTCGCAACCTTGAATCGCGCCGTGAAATGGAACGTACTCCCCTGCCCGACTACACTCTCAACCCAAATCTTGCCCGCCATCATGGCGACCAGGCGGGCGCAGATGGCTAGGCCCAGTCCGGTGCCGCCATATTTTCTGGTGGTGGAACTGTCTGCCTGGACGAACGCCTCGAAGATCGCGTGGTACTTGTCCCTTGGGATGCCGATGCCCGTGTCGATGACGCGAAAGTGCAGATCGGCCTCTTCATCCATTTGCGATTCGGTCTCTACCTGCAAAACGACTTCGCCGCGCTGCGTGAATTTGACGGCATTGCCGATCAGGTTGACAAGGACCTGCCGCAAGCGAAGCGAATCGCCGACGAGAGCGTCCGGCACGTCGGCCGCGACCTGGCAGGCAAGTTCGAGACGTTTTTCATGGGCTCGAAAAGCCAGCGCCTTCATCGTGTCGCCCAGGCCGTCGCGCAAACTGAAGGATCTCGGATCCAGCTCGAGTTTGCCCGCTTCAATTTTGGAGAAATCGAGAATATCGTTGATAATCGAAAGCAGCGAATCGGCCGATTCCTTCACCAATTCCAGGTATTCACGCTGCTCCGGCGCAAGCTTCGTATCCAACGTTAAGGCGGTCATGCCGATGATGCCGTTCATGGGCGTGCGGATCTCATGGCTGACGTTGGCCAGGAACGAGCTTTTGGCCTGGTTCGCCAGTTCTGCCGCTTCCTTTGCCTTTTGCAACTCTGCTTCGACGCGGCGGCGCTCCCGAATTTCTTGCATCAGCTGCCCGTTTGCGAGCGTCAGCTCGACCGTGCGCTGTTGCACTCTGGTTTCCAGCTCTTCGAGCATCCGCTGCGTCGTTTGCTGCACGACCTGCTGGCGTTCCGCGTCCGTTACCGCCACCAAGACCGCCCAGGTCAAGAGCAACGTGGCGCTGGCTCCCAGGACATGGGCGCTCCACCACAAGACTGACCATGGCGTGCTGAAAAGGAAGAAGAGCGATTGTTCTGCGCTCAAGATCAAGGCCAGCGGAAGCGTGATGGAGGTATACAGCTCGGGCCGGCGATTCGTGAGGAAGAGTCTGACGACCGCTGCACAGGCCAGCAGCAAAGCCAACGACTCCATGACGGTGTTGGCGTCCGTGAGTGCTTGCAGGCGGTTGGCCGACCAGCGATCGATCGACCGACTCAAGGCGAAACTGCCGACGGCTAGCGCGAGCGTCAGTCCGAGGATGATGGCGACGTTGCGCTGGCGGATGCGCACGGGTGCGACGAGGGCCGGCCCAGGCAATGCCAGTGACGGTGCGGTGAACAAAATCCGCGCGGGCGGACCATAATAGAGGAACTTCAACGAGTTTGCATCCATCGTGAACAGCCCATGCCAGATGTAGATGGAAGCGAACCCGAGAAGACTGAGAGCGAGGGCCGCCGATCGGCTGCTGCCCGTGGCCAGGTGGGCTCGCAACGCCAGCAAGCCGAACGCCATAACCAGGGCAATGGTCAGCAGGACGACGAGTTCGTGAATGTGCTCTTCCCTGAACGATTCATCCGCTTGCGGGAAACTTTTCAGAGAAAGGAAAATCGCTAGTGGAGCGGCAGCTAGAAAAAAGGTTAGGAGATTTCGCTCAAAGCGCATGGAACCTAGCATGAATCCTCGACCGTTAATGGTATTTCTGTCCGTACAGGGGTGAATCCGCAGGTGCTCGATGCGCAGCGTGGTAGGCGAATGGACATTATGCGTAACAGCCGGGGATGCGTCTAGCGAGGGTTGACGCCTGCCCCGACGCCCCGCGCGATCTTTCTTCTTGTGAGCCCTCGACCCGACGAGTAGTTTGTGTCTCGGTCCAAAGGGCCATGTTGAGGAGGCGCTCCCCTGCTCCACCAGCGATCCTAGAGGAAAAACTCCATGAAAATCACCGACGTGCGCATCACAGGCCTCTCCGGCGGAACCGTGGAAGGCGGCTGGGTAGACGATCTGAAGCCGGAGGAGGACATCAATACCATCATCGAGGTGATCACTGACGAAGGTCTCGTTGGTGTCGGCAGCGCCATGACCAGCAAGGCGTTGGTCGCTGCGTCTGTCAAGCTGCTGTGGCCTCTATTGAATGGCGAGCGGGCCGATGAGCCGGGCCGGGTCAGCGAGAAACTCCGGCAGAGCACCTTCTGGCAGGGACGAGGCGGCGCCGTCGAACACGCCATCAGCGGGATCGACATCGCCCTTTGGGACCTGATGGGAAAGATCTGCAATCAGCCAGTGGCCCGGCTCCTCGGGGGGAGTTACCGTCAGCGCATCAAGCCGTATGGCTCCCTGCTGTTCGATGAGCCTTCTCGATTGCGTGCAAAGTTGCAGGAGGCAACAGCCCGGGGATTCAAGGCGATCAAGCTCGGCTGGCGGCCCTTCGGCCGCGGCGATCGCAAGTTCGATGAAGTGCTGATCAAGACGGCGCGCGAAACGGTCGGCACCCGCGTCGAGCTCATGGTAGATGCAGGCGGCAGTGAACAGTTTTGGCCGCACGGCTATAAATGGGCCCTGGAAACGGCGCGCATGCTGGCAGCATACGACGTCGCCTGGTTCGAGGAGGCGCTCCCTCCCGATGACCTGGAAGGGTACGTGGAGCTAAGGCGCCATGCTCCCTTGCCCATCGCCGCGGGGGAGGTCCTGACCCGCCGGCAAAGCTTCAAGCCTTTTCTGGAGCGGCGCGCCGTCGATATCATTCAGCCGGATTGCACCAAGTGCGGCGGGCTTTCGGAAGCGCTCCGGGTCGGGTGGATGGCGTACGAGCACAACATCTTGCTGGTGCCGCACGGGTGGAACACCGCCGTGGGACTGGCTGCTGACCTGCACTTGACGGCGGCACTGCCCGTGGCCACGTACGTCGAGTTCCTCACGCCTTCGCCGTATCTCGACGATCTCATCCTCAACCCCTTCCGGCCCGACGCGGAGGGTTACTTGCAAGTCCCGACAGCGCCGGGGCTGGGCATCGAACTCAATCCGGAAGCACTCCGAAAATACGGAATATGAAAATCACGAGGAGATTGGATGATTGAGCCGATCTCAAATGTACGACCCTGAGAAAACTCGCGGTCGCTCGGAGGACTCAAACTGAACGCACGAACCGGATAATGGACAAATCCAATCCCCGTGTAACTCATGGAAAGACGCAATGTCTGGCCAGGGAGCGCTCCCATTCCTTCCCGCAGCCGCGCCTCAATGCCTTTTGACTCCGGTTGAGGTGCACTTATAATCAAATACGGGCTCCCCTTCACCGAACAGAGGGTTAGGGACACTGGGGAGGATCCCAATCGAAATCGGAACTGAGCACGCAGTGGATGGGCTCGTGCCGATGAGGTGAACGCATGGTAGCAGTCACACGGAACCCGTTTAGCCCGCGTGGAGCCGTGCAGAAGCTCTCTTGGTGTGCTGTTCTCTCGCTCCTGACCTTTGCTTTGAACCACGCGATGGCCCGCGAGGAGGAGCAAGCGCCCGAAGACGGTCTGTTCATCAGCATCAGCAATCCCATCACCACCGGCGTGGTAAACAGGGTCAAGGCGAAGACAGACCGGGCCTTGCAACGGACAGACCGCCGCTATCGCAAAATCATCTACGATTTCAATCCGGGCAACCAGCCGAGCGGCACCAGAGATTACGGTCCCTGCCGCGACCTGGCGGCATTCATCCTTGAGAAACAAGAAATCACAACGGTGGCCTTCGTGCACAACGAAGTCACCGGACATACCATTCTGCCGGTGTTGGCCTGCAAAGAAATCGTCATGTCGACCGACGCGAAACTTGGGGACGTGTTGCGCGATCAATCCAAACCGCTGGATCCGGACCAGGTGCAGTTCTACGAAACGATCGCCGCGGGCCGCGGCCGCTGCCCAGCCATCATCCTGAAGATGCTGGACAAGGATGCGGAGATTGTAGAAGCATCGCGCGCGGGGGCCGTCTGGTACGTCGATCGAAGGAAGCAGGCCAAGAATCCGGAACAAGGTGTTATCGTCACGCGCCAGGACCCAGTCTTGCCGGCCGGCAACGCAGGTTTCTACTCGGCGGCGCAGGCCCAGAAATTCACCCTCTCCGACCATCTTAAGGAGACTCGCCAGGAGGTCGCCGAGGCTTACCAGCTATCCGCGTCCAGCCTGCGTGAGGATCCCTTGGAAGGCCGAGCTCCCGTTGCCGAGCGCATCGTGATTCGCGAGCGGATCAACAAAGCGCTGTCGGAGACGTTGCAACGCCGCATCCGCCAAGCCATCAGTCGGGGAGCGAACTTCATTCTCCTGCAACTGGAGGGCGGCGGCGGCGACACGGAAGTTGCCTGGGACCTGGCTGAATTCTTGCATGACCGCAAGGACGATAAAGGCGAATTCAGCGTCATGACCGTTGCTTACATTCCGGAGCGTGCCCCGGATGCCGCCACCATTCTGGCCCTGGGCTGCACCGAAATCGTCATGCGCAAGAGCGCTGAAATCGGCGATTTTGAAAACGTCATCAAACGCAGGCCGGATAGCGTAGAGCTAGTCCGCAAATCCCTGATGCAGCTGGCCAGCGACCAGGGCTATTCGCCACTGTTGGCCCAGGGAATGCTGGACCGCAACGTCGCGATTTATCATGTCGAAAGTCAAAAGGGTAAATCGGAATCAAAATTCATCACGGAGAAGGAGCTGCATGAGGATTTGGCGGGTCCGCAGCAGTGGGGCCACAAAATTCTCGTCAAGCCGGGAGGTCCGAACGGCACCTATCTAAAGCTCAACGGCACGAAGGCGAAGGAATGGGGGCTTGCGCGGGAGGTGGTTGACGACCTGCCGGGTGTTTACGCCCTCTACGAGTTGGAGCATGTCCGCGACGCAGGGTTTGATTTTCTCTATGAGTTGGCCTCGTTCCTTCGGCACCCGCTTGTGGCGGTGTTTTTGGTGATGCTCGGCATCGCTTGCCTGATCCTGGAACTCAAGATGCCGGGAGTTGGCTTGCCGGGCGTGATCGCGGCCCTGTGCTTCGTGCTCTACTTCTGGGCACAGTCTCAGCTGGCCGGCCAGATCACCATGCTGGCAGTGCTTCTTTTCGTCCTCGGCTTGATCCTGATTGGTTTGGAAATCTTTGTGCTGCCGGGTTTCACGGTGTGCGGCATCAGCGGCATCGTGCTCGTGGTCGTGAGCCTGGCACTGGCAACCCTGGAGAAGAAACCGGAAACCAGCCAGGAGTGGCTGAGCTTTGGGCGAACGATCGGCACCGTGGGTATCAGTTTGGCTGGGGCCGTCGTCTTGGCACTGGTGGCAGCCTGGTACTTGCCGAGCATTCCTTACGCGAATCGACTGGTCTTGAAGCCGCCAGCAGACGGCGAGGAAGGAGTCGAGGGCGAGTTCCCAGGCCAGGATCCCGCCTACGGTCCGAGCGCCGAGGCGGTCGCGCTGCTCGGTGCGATCGGCGTGGCAGCGACAACGCTGCGACCGGCAGGGATCGCCCGTTTCGGCGATAATTACGTCGATGTCGTTACCGAGGGGAGCTTTATCTCGGCCGGCGAACGCGTGCAAGTCATCGAAGTGGAAGGTAATCGCGTCGTAGTAAAAGAAGTTTAGCCTCAGGCGTGGTAAACTGGTAGGGAGGTGAAGCGGCTCGTTCGCTACCTTTTCCGTTGCCCATAGCGCCCACAGAGGGATTGCCGATGGAGGGGTCCTTGACCCTGGCCTACATCCTGATCTTGGCCGGGCTGTTCATCCTGGCAGCCGAGCTATTCATACCTTCCGGCGGGGTGCTCCTGGTGATCGCCCTTAGCGCGATCGTCATCGGCGTGGCCATGACGTTTATTTACAGCGAAGACCCCACCACGGGAATTCTTACCTTGATTGGGGTTTTTATCGCCGTGCCGATAATTGTGGGAGCTATGCTGCATTATTGGCCCAAGACGCGCATGGGCAAGCGTTTCTTCTTGCATGGCCCGACCGAGGACGACACAATTGCGTCAATGCCAGTGAACCTGGAGCTGGAGCAATTGCGCGGCCGCTTCGGACGAGCGGTTTCTGCGCTGCGTCCTGCAGGCGTGGTCGATTTTGAGGGTCGGCGTATCGATACAATAACTGAGGGTATGATGGTCGAGCCGGGCCAATGGGTGCGCTGTATCGATGTCAAGGCAGGCAAGGTCATTGTGCGGGCTGTGGAGAAACCAGATCTTGGCGACCTGGAAACGGCCTTCTTCGGTTAGCAAGCGTGTCATCTAGCAGTTGGAGACCTCGATGTTTTCCCATATTTTGGTGGCGGCCGATAACCCCTTTGGCGACAAGCTCTGGTTGGTGATTGGTGCCATTGCCCTCCTGATCATCGGTTTCTTTCTGGTGATCTTTTTCAGCTTTTTCCGTCTCTGGATCCAGGCAGTTTTCACCGGTGCCAAGGTAACGCCGGTCGATCTCATTGGCATGAAGCTGCGGAACGTCGATTATGGGATGATCGTGAGGCAAAAGATCGCCCTGCGGCAGGCCGGCGTGAAGGTGGATAACGAAGAACTCGAAGCCCATTACCTGGCGCGCGGCAACGTGCCCAAGGTTGCAGCCGCCGTGATCGCGGCGCATAAGGCGGGGATCGATTTGCCCTGGCGCATCGCCTCGGCCATCGACCTTGCGGGCCGCGACATCCTCGACGCCGTCAAGACGAGCGTGAACCCAAAGGTCATTGATTGCCCGGATCCTGCCAAAGGCCGGCCGACGCTCGACGGGGTCTGCCGTAATGGTATTCAGCTGCGTGCCCGTGCCCGTGTGACCGTGCGCACCAAACTCGATCGCCTGGTCGGTGGTGCAACCGAAGAAACCATCGTCGCGCGCGTTGGCGAAGGCATCGTCAAGGCTATCGGCGGCGCCGAGCATCACACGGACGTGCTGGCGAACCCCAACATGATTTCGCAGGCGGTGCTCAAAAACTCCCTGGATTCGCAGACGGCGTTCGAAATCGTGTCCATCGACGTGGCCGAGATCGACGTGGGCGCGAATATCGGTGCCAATCTGCAAGCCGACCAGGCCGCCGCGGATTTGCGGGTCTACCAGGCCCGCGCGGAACGGACTCGCGCTGAAGCCGTGGCCCGCGAGCAGGAGATGCGCGCCCTGGTCGAGGAGAACCGCGCGAAAGTTGTGCTCGCCGAGGCGGAAGTGCCTCTGGCAATTGCCCAGGCGTTCCGTGAGGGCAAGCTTGGCGTGATGGATTACTACAACTTCCAGAATATTCAGGCCGATACGGAGATGCGCAATTCGATTGCCAGCGTTGGCAATCGCCGGGAACGCTCGGACCGGCCGCTGGGATAACGCAGCCATTGCCCCGTTCGCTCTCATTCCCACACTCCGCTCGGGAACGCCAGCCGCCAAGTCGACACGGACGCTCGCGAAATCGCTCCAAAAACGGAAGCTTGGGCCCGCAGCAAACAGTGACGGCCGTCTGGCAAATAGCGGGAGAACAGCGTGAATAATCCCGAAATCTGGCTGATTCCGCTGATCATGATCATTGTGTGGATCGTGAGCAGCTTCGCGCGCAGCGGCGATAACGATAAGTCGAAAAATCGTCAGCAGCGCACCGTCCGCGGCGAGCGGCCTGCGACGGAAAAAACCTGGCAACGCCCGTCCAGTGAAATCGACCGCTTCCTTGAAGAAGTGAATCGACGAAGGCGTCAGGCAGGCGACCGCCGGCCGACCGCGGAGGAGCCTCCCCGGCCGTTGCCGGCATCGCTATCGCGTTCTCAGCAGGCAACTGCCCCTCGACAGGCACCAAGTCCTCCTCGGTCGACGGACCGGGGCAAATCTGCGAATAAAAGGCCAGCGTCTCCCGCCCCATCGGCCAAGGCCCCTGGACCAACCGCCGCGGCTTTACGCGTCTCTGAGATCGAGGCGATAAACGTCCCGGAAGTCCTTCCCGTTGCCGCAGCCAGCGCCCCGCCGCCATCGGCAGATGCATTCCCTGCCACGGGTCAGATGGAACAACCGGCTGCGGCAGGCAGTGCCGGCGCTGGACAGTTCCCGGGACAGCTGGTGGCTCTCCTGCAAGGGCCTCAAAGCCTTGCTACAGCGGTAATTCTGCAAGAGATTTTCGGCCGGCCGCGCTGCCGCCGGCGCACGGTGCGGACCAGATAGACCGCGGACGAGTGTTTTCTAGGCGGGCTTATGGGGAGCAGATCCGCGCTTCGCCGCCAAATCCGCATTTTCGGCACTTCAATTGTCAACCACGTTCTCCGGACCGACCTCCGCAAACGACGCGCACCCCGCCAGACCAAGTGTCAAATCGATGTCCGCCAGGAAGTTTTGCAGCACGTGGCGCACGCCGGCCTCACCTCCTACCGCAAGGCCATAACAGTAAGGCCTGCCCAGCAGAACGGACTTTGCCCCAAGAGCGAGTGCCTTGAAGACGTCGGCACCGCGGCGGATGCCGCTGTCGAACAAGACGGCGGCCTGGTCGTCGACAGCCTCGACGACATTCGGCAGAGCGTCCAAAGCTGCAACAGCGCCGTCCACCTGCCTGCCTCCGTGGTTGGAGACGATGATGCCGTTGATCCCGTGATCGATTGCCAGCCGGGCATCGTCAGGGTGCAGGATGCCCTTCAAAAGGATCGGCATATGCGTGTGCCGGCGCAGAAAAGCCAAATCATTCCACATAAGGGAAGGATTGTTGACGACCTGAAGGAAAAGGAGGACTGCTTCGGTCGGGTCCGTCTCCGGCATGACCTTGAGCAAGGAACGGAAGACCGGGTCCGTGAAGTAGTTCGCGAGCCCCTGCCCTTGCAGAAACGGGAGGTAGGCCTTCTGTATGTCGCGCTCCCGCCAGCCGAGCAGGTAGGTGTCGAGAGTGACAACCAGCGCACCGTAGCCGGCGGCCTCTGCACGTTGGATGAAGCTCGCAGCCAGGTCGTTGTTTCTGGGCCAGTACAACTGGAACCAGCGTGGCCCATCGCCCAGTGCCTTGGCGACCTCCTCCAGCGGCTTGGAGGAAAGCGTGCTCAAGACCATGGGAATGTCGAGAGAGTGGGCCGCGCGGGCGACGGCCATCTCAGCCTCCGAGTGGATAATCGACTGTACGCCGACCGGTGCGAGCAAAAACGGCGCACGGAAACGCTGGCCTAGCACGGTGACGCTGAGATCGCGCTGGGCTACGTCGCGCAGAAAGCGCGGGATGATCCGCAGGCGCTGGAAGGCCGCCCGATTCGCGTTCATTGTATCTTCGGCCCCGGCCGCACCTGCGACATAGGCATAAGCTTCCGGCGTCAGCACCGCCTTGGCGCCAAGTTCCAAATCCTCGACAGAAACGGGATGGGCGGGTCGTACTCCATTCAGCCCGGCCTGGTAGATCTCCATCTGTCGTTGCATTCCCGGGGACTGGCTCGTCGACGGCGTGCTCATAGCTGAATTCCCTGGTAGAAATCGTGCGCACTGTGGAGTATTTGATCGACACCGGCAGCGCTTGGCAAGGCGCTACCTCACCGTGCGCGATTCCGCCAATACTAGCCCGAAGCGTCAGCGAGGTCCTCGCTAACGCTTCGGGCTAGTATCAGCCCATTCCCGCATGGTCCCATACATGGGAGCGGGCCGACGAATCGTGCACCCGGTCAGGTGGACGCTTCACTGGCTCCGCCAACGGCTTCGAAGCCTTCGCGCAGCTCCTTGCTGCTCGGCCGAGCTAGTTGCCTGACGATGTGCCCGTCGCGCATGAAGACGAAATTGGGCCAAAGCCTGACCTGGAAAGATCGACCGAGCGGCAGGCCCTTGCCGTCCTCGATGTTGATGTACTTCACTAGCGGGAATTGTTTGCGCAGCTCCGCCACGTGCGGCGCCAGTGCACGGCAGTATCCGCACCAGTCCGTGCCGAATTCGAGGAGTACCGGGCCTTGCATCTGGTCGATTTCCGAGCGAGTCGGTTCTGCGCCGTTGATTGCACTTCTCAATGACATGTGGTGTCCTTCCGGTTTGCCATTGGCGTCCGCCGCGGCAGATCTCTCGCCTGGATTCTCGTCGCGCCGCCCGTATGAGTAACAATAGTGCAGGGTTCGGTTTCCAGCCAAGGGGAGAAACAACGATGGCTGAGCTCACACGGCGAGATCTTCTTGGTGTGGCAGCGGCAGGGCTGGCGGCAGCGGCAGCGGGGAAGGCGGACGCTGCCGAAGGCAAGGACAAGGACGCGGACGAAGAACTGCCCACGTTCCGCTTTGCCCTGGAGCAGCAAGAGGGAAGAGTAACGGAAGGCGGCTCAGCCAAGGAAGCAACCGTTAAACAATTACCCATTTCCAAGGGCATTGCCGGTGTGTCGATGCGCCTCAAGCCCGGCGGTCTGCGCGAGTTGCACTGGCACGCCAATGCTGCGGAGTGGGCCTTCGTGATCAAGGGACGCGTGCGTACCACCGTGATCAGTCCCGATGGCACTTCGGAGACCAACGACTTTGATCCTGGCGATGTCTGGTATTTCCCGCGCGGCCACGGTCACGCTTTGGTGGGTCTTGGTCCCGAGGAGTGCCATTTCGTCCTGGTGTTCGATAACGGCGGCTTTTCCGAGTTCGGCACGTTTAGCAGCACCGACTGGCTTGGTCACACTTCCCCGGAGGTGCTATCCCAGTGCCTCGGTTTGCCGGCCGCGACGTTCGCGAGATTTCCCAAGAAGGAACTCTACATTGTTCAGGGCCGTGTGCCGCCAGCGCATGAGCAGATTTCGCTTCAGGGTGGACTGAAGACCCCTGCCCTCACCCATCGCTATCCCTTGATGGCGCAGAAGGCCAAGGAATATGGTGCCGCCGGCGAAGAGCGCCTAGTCAGCGCGAAGGAATTCCCCATCTCGTCGACCATCACGGGAGCAATTCTGGACCTCAGGGCTGGTGCCATACGTGAGCCGCACTGGCATCCCAATGCCAATGAATGGCAGTATTACATCGAGGGCCGGGCACGCGTGTCGATTTTTGGTTCTCACGGCCGGGTCCGAACCGAAGAGTTCGGCACGGGGGACGTCGGTTACATTCCTCAGGGATATGGCCATTACGTCGAAAATACCGGCGCCGAACCCTGCCGGATACTGATCGCCTTCGACAACGGCAACTACCAGGAAATCAGTCTATCTACGTGGCTCGCCTCGAATCCTGTCTCGTTGGTGGCGGACAATTTCAAGGTTTCCGAGGAAATCGTTGCCAAGCTACCGGACCACCGCGTGTTCTTGGCGCCAAAGGGGAGGCCGGACAAGGTGAAATGATGCGTACATTTTTGTGAGAGTCAAATGAGCAGAAGCACGTGTCAGGACTTGACAACAGGCGCGCTCAGCATCCACAATCAGTTTTTCCAGTCTTGGAGGACCAACCGCTGCCGAAGGAATGGCGAGACTTGCCAGCTGGTAGGATGAAGCAAGGGAAAGCAGCATGGGAATCACCCAGACGCAAAGGCCGACGCGGGAATGGCCTCTCTTGGTGTTGGCTCTTGCCCTGGTCTGCGCCATTTGCATTCCGCTCTGGCAATGGTCGGCGGGCCATGATGTAGGCGGCGACCAATGGGCGAAGTGGACGCCCGAGCGCCTGGGCCGCCTGCTCTTGGGGCCCGAACAAATTGCCTGCTACTGTTGCTTTACCTGGGCCGGTTTCATCCTCCTTAGTCGCTACGCCGAGGTTTATCGCCAACGCCGCGCATTTCGCCTGGACCTCCTCCCTACCGATGAGGGCGTACGCATCCTGCCGGAAGATGCTCGGCCGTTGCAACGCCGCGTCGATCAGATCGCAGCGCGCGGCGGGCCTTATATCCTTGCCAACATGATCCGCCTCGCCCTGGGCAAGTATGCCGTCAGTCGATCGAGCCAGGACGTCAGCGACGCGGTTCGCACGCAGGCGGAAGTCGACCTGGGCAGACTGGTCACGACCATGTCCACGGTTCACTACCTTGCGTGGGCCATCCCGGCCCTCGGCTTCCTGGGAACAGTGCGCGGCCTCTCCGGCGGCCTGTCGATGGCTGGGAAAGTCAACGAAGAAATGCAGTCGTTCATCGATCAGGCCACGCGCCATTTGACGGTCGCGTTCGATTGCACGCTGATCGCACTCGTGTTGAGCCTGATCCTGATGTTTCTGGTACATTCGGTGCAGCGCGATGAAGAAGCGGTGGTCATCGATTGCCAGCAATATTGCCTCGAACACCTGGTGAATCGGCTCTATGAACTCGAGCCGGTGCCAGAATAAGGATTAGATCTAGCCCTGAGCCAGCGGCAGCGGTTGTTCTCCCCTCTCCCCCGAAGCGGGGGCGAGGGGAGATTATCACCGCCCGCTAGACTTGGCGAGGAGGGGCCGTTCCCGGAGCCTTGCAGCACTCAGCGGCGGAGGCCCCCGCTCGGAATCCAGCGAAGGATGTCACCATGGGTTGGGCCCGCAAAGTTTTGCCCGCGAAGGGCGCCGCCTCGATACCAATCTTGGTCGGCATTGACGTCGACGCGACGCGCGCCCGGGCCGTCCACGGTCCGGGGCGACAGACGCCGCGCCCGCTTCCTCTCGACGATCCTCGTGAAGACTTGCCGATGGTCTTGAGCCTGGAAGGCCGCCGGCCTGAACTTGGCCGGGCAGGCGCCAGTCTGTGCCGCCGCTCGCCCCACCTGGCCTGTTCGAGTTTTTGGGCTTACTTGGGTGAGCCGCGCGAGTGGACGGCAGGCCGCCACCGCCTCGATGCCAGCAAGGCTTCCGCAGTGGTCCTGGAGCATCTGCAATCCGCCTGCGCCCCAGCCCAGGGAGTCGTTCTCGCGCTGCCTGCCTATCTCACGCGCGCACAAGTAGCGTTGCTGGGGCCGTTGGCCAAGAAAGTCCGCCTGCCGCTCTTGGGTTCGGTACGTGCTCCACTGGCGAGCGCGCTGGCTGCTTATACAGCTGAGCCCTGGTCGGGCATGGCCCTGGTGATCGATGTCGACGATCATGTGCTCACAGCCACCACCGTTGTCGCCGATGGCGAGCAGCTGTCTGCGCATGCGTCGCAAGCCTGGCCTCATTTGAGTTTGCGCGCCTGGAAAGGCCGGCTGCTCGATATGATCGCCGAGCGCTGCATTCGCCAGAGCCGCCGCGACCCGCGCGATTCCGCGGTCACCGAGCAATCGTTATACGAGCAGCTCGAGGACGCACTCGACACGGCTGCGCGCGCTAAGATGGTCGAGCTATTGGTTCAAACCACACATTGGTACCAGAACCTTTTCCTCCGGCCCGAAGAAATCGTATCGTTCTGCGAACGCCCGGTGCGGCAGGTGGTCGAAGGCATTCAGACGATGATGGCAACCTCCTCGGCTCGCGATGGCCTGTGCGCCGTGCTCGTCACGCGTGCGGTGGAGCGGTTGCCCGGCCTGTTCCCGGCGCTCCAGGATTACGTTCGCGAGCATGTCCAGGCTGCCGCGGAGCCGGACCCTTCCGACGACTTTGGCGAAGACCTCCTGCAAGGCGCGGGCGGCCCGGCACGCGTCATGGTGATTCCCGCCGACGGAGTGGCCCGTGCCGCGCATCATCTGGCGGACCGATTCCAGCGCGGCGAACTGCCCCGCGGTCACCTCGATCTCTCCGTTCCCCTTCCCAAGAGCGACCCTTCTCTGCCGGACCATCCGTCGAGCAAGAGAGGCTTCCGGATTCTCTCCGCGGATACCGACCCTGAGTGATCGAGCGCGAGGTAAGCCATGAGAGTGCGCCATCGCATCCCTACGATTTTCAACCTGTCGATGGTCGACGTGCTCTGCTGCGCGCTGGGTTGCGTCATCCTCCTGTGGCTCTTCAATCTCCACGACGCCAGGCAACGGGCAGTGACCGTCGGTGAAACCACCGAGCGGCTGCGCGACACCCAGGCCCACCTGGATCAGACGACCTCTCAGTTGCAGAGCGTTCTCCACGAGCGGGACGACCTGGTCGTGCGGGCGGCGGCCAGTGCCAAGGAACGCGACCAGGTTCGTCGCGAGCTGGAGCTGGCCCGCGGTCGTATGTCTGCCATTGGTAAGGAGCTGGGGACCGTCAAAAAGCAGAAGGACGCGCTCAGCCAGGAGGAGCGTGCCTTGACCCGAGAGAAAGCCGACATGGATCAGCGCCTGACGGCGCTGGAAGACCTGCTGCGCAAGAAAGACGCGCAAGCCAAATCCTCGGCCCGCCGTCTCAACGACCTGACGGAACAGCTTCAGGATGCAGCATCGAGGAGCAAATCGCTCAGCGCCGAGGTGCTGGCCTACCGCACCCGGTTGGCAGACGCCGAGGGCCGGGCGAAGACCATGCAAGCCCAGGCTGGCAACGAGAAGAAAGACCTCGCAGAGGCGAACCACGCGATCGAAATTCTCCAGGGCGAGCAGAAGGACCTGCGCAACAAGCTGGAACGCGCCCAGGCGGCTGTGGAAAATCGTTTCGAAGGGATCATGCTGACGGGACGGCGCGTCCTGTTTCTTGTCGACATGTCCGGCAGCATGGACCTCGTCGACGAACGGACGCCCGACGCCAACAAGTGGTTAGGCGTAAGGCAGGCGCTTGCCAAGGTAATGCGCAGTCTGCCGGAGCTGGAAAAATTCCAGGTGATCGTTTTTTCGGATAACTTCTCCTATCTTCTTGGTAGCGACGGGCGCTGGCTCGATTTTGATCCCAAGGCCAGCGTGGAGCGCGCCGTGCAGGCCTTGGCTGCGACGAAGCCGACCGGCAGCACGAACATGCACGATGCCTTCCAGGCGGCTTTTCGTTTTCGGGCGTCGGGGTTGGACACGATCTATGTTTTCTCGGACGGCTTGCCGAACAGCGGCGCGGGCCTCACCAATGAACAGGCCAATTCGCTCAATGAGACCGACCGCTCCTCCATTCTCGCCAAGCACATTCGCAACCTGCTCCGCCGTGATTGGAACCGAGAAATCGCCGGCCAAGCGCGTGTGCGCATCAATACAATTGGCTTTTTCTACGAAAGTCCTGACGTTGGCGCATTTCTCTGGGCGCTGGCCCGCGAAAACGACGGCAGCTTCGTGGGCATGAGTAAGCCATAATTGCACTATGACATTCTTTCAAGCATTGGTCATCGGCATCATTCAGGGATTGACCGAGTTCTTGCCTGTCAGCAGCAACGCCCACATCCGCATTGTTCCGGCGCTGCTCCAGTGGGATGATCCGGGCGCGGCCTTCACCGCGGTGATTCAGTGGGGCACCCTGGTCGCCGTCATGATCTATTTCCGGCACGATATTATTCATTTCACGCGTGCCGTGATCAGTGAAACTCTTCGTGGAGAATTTTGCGCGTCGCCGAATTCAAGAATGGCGTGGATGATCGCCGTCGGCACGGTGCCTGTGGTCGTCTTCGGACTGTTGTTCAAACACCGCATCGAAACTACCTTGCGCTCGCTGTATGTCATCAGCGCGGCCATGATCGGTCTGGCGCTTGTACTGATGATCGCCGAGTGGCTCGTGCGCTGGCGGCAGCGGATGATGTACAAGCAAAAGGAGCTCGGCAACATTGGCTGGCTGGATGCTGTCATCATTGGCTTTGCCCAAGCTCTCGCCCTGATTCCGGGTGCTTCGCGTTCCGGAGTGACGATCACGGGAGGCCTGTTTCAGGGATTGACGCGCGAAACGGCAGCGCGCTTCTCTTTTCTGCTTTCTTTACCCTCCGTCTTCGGGGCCGGTTTGTTCGAGCTTTACAAGGAGAGCGATAAACTCCTGGCCACGCAGGATCATCTGTCGAACCTGATCACTGCGACCGTGGTCTCCGGCATCGTCGGCTACGCGACGATTGCGTTTTTGCTCAACTATCTGAAAAAACATTCGACCTACCTTTTCATCATCTACCGCGTTGTCCTGGGCAGCATCCTTCTGATACTGCTGTTCACAGGAAAAATTCCGCCCGGCGGCGATGACAAGGACCGCGAAAAGGAACAAATTCCGCAAACAGAAGTGGCCGTCCTTGTACAGAAGGACCAAAGCCTACTGCTGAAGAGGTCGCCCGTCCCCTCGTCTCGAGGCAGCGCCATCAGATAGGCCACAAAAGGCGAGACGACGTTCGCTCCGATTGGACTACCGCTGCTTCATGACCCATACTTGCACATCCACTTCTCCCCGCATGCGCTACCAATGCGCCCGCAATCGGGGACAGAATTCCACCCATGCTTACCATCCTCTTGAACTGCTGCATCGCCCTACAGCTCGGCAGCGTGGCGGACCTTGGGTTTAGCAAGGGCACCCTGGACGGCTGGGAAGGAGAAGGGTTCCAGGCTCAACCCTCCAGCGAGAAGAGCCCTCTAGGCGAGGGGATCGTTTCCAGCCGAGACAACGATTCTGTCGGCCACAAGGCATTCCTTCATCGGGCTATTACCATCCCCATAGGTGCGGCGGTGATCCGCTTCACGGCCTACGCGGCCTATGGGCGATCTTATTCTCCCAGTGACAGACTGGATGTCGTGTTGATGGCCGCAGGCAAGCGGATCATTCCCAAGCGCGTGCAGACGTCGTCGGATTGGCAACTTGCTCCTGTCCTTCTACCGGCCCTGGACGGGCGGCCACGCGAGTACATTTGGCTGGTCGACGGCTTGGTGGGACACCCCGTGCGCATTGTCCTTTCTGACGAGGATGACCGACCGGATTGCTATGTCGTGTGCAGCGGGTTCCAGGTGTTGAGCCTGAGCGAATTCGAGGAGGACGAGTTCAATCGATTCATGGCAGGCATCGTCGCCGGGCACAAACTGGCCCCAGTGACTCGGTACACCAGCCGGCACTTTCTCGCCCTGAGCAATGCCGAGGATGGATTCAGCAAGCTACGCCTCGATGATTGCGAGTTGCTTTATGCACTCTTCTACGACCATTTTCGCCGCAAAGGGTTCCCATGCCGGGAGCCGGCCAGCAGACTGATGGTAGCCATTTTCGACAACCAGGCTGGCCTGGAAAGCTACCTTGGCCATAAGATGTCGAGCTTGGTGACCGGCATCTACCACCCGATCTCCAATCGCCTTGTGGTGTATGACTACGGCCAGAATGAGGCGCTCTTGTCTCAGAAACAACGCGCCGAGCGCGATGCTCGGAACATCGGCTCGCAATGGGAACGCCAGCGCTACCTGGACATGGTGCACCGCAAGGCTCAGGAATTTCGCCAGGGGGCCAGCGTAGGCACGATCATGCACGAAGTGGCCCATCAATTGTCTTACAACTGTGGAATGCTCAACCGCCAGGGAGACACGCCGCTCTGGCTCGCCGAAGGGCTCGCATGCTACTGTGAGCCGACTGCCAACGGCTCGTGGCAAGGAATCGGCGAGCTCAATCCCGATCGTCTCCAGGCACTCGCCGAGGCGCTGAGCAACCGTGCCGGGGCCCCCGCGGCGCCTGGGACTGCAGAGCCTGGAGGGGCACCACCTTCTTCGGGCGGCAAGGGGCTCATTCATCTCCGGAAACTGCTCGAAAATGATGATTGGTTCCGCGGCACACGCGAGCAGAAGGCGCTTATTCTGGGATACGCGCAGAGCTGGGCCCTTTTCCGGATGCTCATGGAAGAGCAGCCTCAGGCATTGCGCGAATACCTGAGCCTCATCTACTCGCGGAAAACCCCCGAGCACCGGCTGGAAGACTTCCAGGAGGCTTTCGGCTCCGACCTGGTTCGCCAAGAAAAACGCTACAGGCAGTATGTCGCGAAACTCGTGCAGCAGCATGTGCAGCCGAAATCCGGCACTTCACGACGCTGATGCGTAGCCCCCTGCCCTTTGAGCCTGCTGAAAAAGGGGTCTGACCCCTTCCACGAATGGCCACAGATCCCCAAGAAAGCGGGAAATCAGTGAAGCTTCGTAGGGGGTCGGACCCCTTTTTCAGCAGGCTCTATTTGCCGGACAGCACCCATTGATTCGCGAGCGAGGGAGGCATATACTAACATAGTGAACTAATGTATCGGTAAGGAGCGAGCTATGCGAAACATCATGCTCCAACCTGAGGCCGCTCAAACTGAATCTGGGAACGAGTCGAACGCACGCACTCTGCCTCGCATTGAGTGCGTGCCGCGCCCGGGAACGCCGATACTCGGACCTTCACCGATCCCCCATTCTCCTCACCTCAAGAGCCTGGAACTGACCAGGGGCTGCACCCATCGCTGCGCATTCTGTTCCGCCCACTGCCCGTCCGGCCTAGCTGGTGGCAGTGCCATCTACCTGTATAGCAACACGGCCGAATGCCTGGCTGCAGAACTGCGCGAGCGGTCCAACCGCCCATGGGCCGTCTACGTTAGTCCGAACGCAGATCCTTTCCCGCCTTTGCTGGAAGTCCAGTCCGAGGCTTGCCGCACCGTCGAGGTGCTGGCCAGTCACGGGATCGATGCGTTGCTGATGACGCGCGGGTACATCCGCCCAAGCGCGCTGCAGGTTCTGGCGAGGCATCGCGAACGGCTGCGTATCACGATTCCTCTCACCACCATGGATCGTGGTCTACAGCGTTCGCTGGAGCCATTTTGCGCATCTCCTCGCCTGCGCGTGCGTCAAATCGGTAAGTTGCGCGACCTTGGCATCAAGGTCCAGGTTTCTCTCGAGCCGCTTGTGCCCGGCGTAAGCGACACCCGCTCGAACTTTATCGCTCTTCTGGATTCCTTGGCTGAGATCGGCATTCGCCACGTCCAGGCGGGTTACTTATTCCTGAGGCCGGGGATGACCGAGAATCTTCATCAGGCGCTGGCGTCTCATGGCGGTGCCGAGGCCGTTCTCGATGCCTACTCCGGAGGCCCTACTCTTCAAGTGGGCATGGCGCGTGCAGCCTGCTTCTTACCCAAAACGCGCCGGCAACGCGGCTATGCAGCACTCATGGCCCTGGGAGCGGAACGAGGCATTACGGTCAGCGTGAGCGGCGCGTTGAATCCGGACTTCCGTTCTCCACAACAACTAGAGAGGCCCCGTGCCTCCTGGCAGCCTTTGCTCCCGGTATTCAATCGGACATGCAGCCGAGTCGGCTGACCCTAGCGAGGCTTTGCCTCAGACCAACTAGTCATGGGAAATGAAGAGAAGGATCAAGGAGAAGATTAGGAAGAGGATTATGAGCACGAGTAAGAGAAAGATGTTACCCGTCTCAATTGTACCTCTTAATCTTCTTCTTAATCTTGCTCCTACTCTTCTTCCTAATCCTACTCTTCATCGTACTCTTGCCTCGGCCCTTCCCCAAAACTTGATTCAGGCGCGATGGCTATCGCAAGCCATGTACCCTGGTCGGACACTCTGATGCGCGGCGCAATCAAAACTCGACCAATTGATCTTGCTCGCCCAGACTCGATAGAGTTTATTTACGCGGCACGAGCAAGGGTACCGAACGAGAAAGTTGCCCATGATGAGGAGGGTCCTCCCAATGCTCCGAAAACTTTGCTTCACTGCTCTTGTCTTACTGGCACTGCCACTGGCCACAGCCCATGCAGGCGTGCGGATCGGCATCGGCGTGGGGATCGGCATCCCTGGGCCTTATTACGGACCGTACTACGGCCCGTATTATCGCAGCTACTCTTACTATGGCCCGTATTACCGACCCTACGTGTATGTAGGGCCCCCGCCTGTTTACGTGCAGCCTTACCCAGCGCCCGTCTACGTGCAGCCTTATCCCGCTCCGGTATACTTGCAGCCTGCGCAGGCGCCTGTGTATGTGCAACCACGCCAGCCGCAGCCCGCGGCCCCGCAGTATATCCAACCCGCCCAGACTCCCACGTATGTGCAACCGAACCAGCCGCAGCCAAACGCGCCACCGCCTTCTCCCACCCCGATTCCCCGGAATTAGGAACGGCAACTTGCGGGAACCGGTAGCATGAGTAGTTTATCACGTCTAAGTGGATGAGCTCGTAGCTCCGGCCCTAGCCGGTGACACGGCCTGAAGGCGGAGCTACGGACTCACACGCGAGCGAAAGACTCCCGGACCAGCGTGCGGGGTTTCACAGAATCCTCAATCCACCTTCCGCTCGAGAACGCTCCAAGAGCGCGCGTACAAGTGTTTTAAGGACATCGCGATCCAGGATTGGTACCCCTGGCTATTGTGCGATCATGCATGGTCGACTGGCCGAGCGCAAGGTTGGGCGACCGTCCTCCAGGCTTGCTCGTCCAAGCTGGGGCAGTGCTCCCAGTACTACAATCAACGACTGGGTGCCAGGGGAGACATTTTTCCCCGGGGCCACTTGCAGCGACGACCTATTTCAGGAGATGCGGAAAGCGCGTACAATAATCCCCGATCGCATGACTGGCTGTTCAAGGAAGTTCAACACTGGAGGGAGACCATGTCGTCAGCCGGTTCCGTGAGTCTGTGGATCAAGCAGCTCAAGGCGGGAGAAGAAGCTGCCCTTGGCAAGCTGCATGCCCGTTACTGGCCGTACCTGGTCGGATTGGCCCGGCGCAAACTCAAGGAGACGCCGCGCCGCGCTACCGACGAAGAAGACGTTGCACAGCAAGCATTCTGGGGTTTCTACAAGAGCCTTCGGGCTGGTCGTCTCCCTCAGCTCGCCAATCGCCGGCAGCTCCTGGGTTTACTTAGTCACATCACGACTTGCCAGGCCGCTAATCAGATCAAACATGAGCTGGGAGTGCGGAAACGCGGCGCCGGTCGCGTGCAGGGCGAGTCTGTTCTTGAAAGCGCGGCACTCTCCGGCGATGCCAACGTGCTCGGGTTGGAGCAGATCGCCGACAGTGGTCTGACGCCCCAGGAACGAATCCTCCTCGACGATTGCTACCACTTCTACGTCAACGGTCTGCCCGATCACTTGCGGCCCTTTGCCGAACTCTATCTGGCCGGTTGGAAGTATCGTGAGATTGCCGATCGCCTGGGCTGCACCGAGCGGACGGTTGACCGCAAGATGGCGCTCATCTTGGTGCGCTGGCAACGCGTGGCCCTGGCGAACACGAGCGCAGAGCTGGAGCCATCTCCTCAACATGGCTGTCGCCTTCTTCGCTGATTTCTTGATTGAGATCATAGAAAGTCCGAGGACCGCGCGTGCTCAGCAGGAGGGGAGCAAGCATGTTCCAACCCGGCCAACATTCAACCGGACCAGATGTACAAAGCCTTCTCGAATGGGTCGATGGCGTCGCCGACCGCTTTGAAGCCGACTGGCGGACGGGGAGGCCGCCAGCTATTGCCGACTATCTCGACAACACGAACGGGAACGAACGTGTCGCCCTGCTGCGGGAGCTGGTGAGGATCGACCTCGAGAGACGATCGAAGCTCGGCTGGAAGCGCTCCTGGGAAGATTACGTCCGCGAGTTTCCGGAGCTAAAGGAAGTCGTGGAAGACGATGTCGATTATTTATGGGGCTTGACCGAGGACACTCCCACGGCATGTGAACTGGCGCACGATGAGGTAGCGTCGCCGCGGGAGCCGGCGCGCAATGAGAAATGGCCGGTTATCGCAGGGTACCAGATCCTCGCCGAGCTGGGCCGCGGCGGCATGGGGACCGTTTACAAGGCGCGCCAGCAACAACTCAAGCGCATCGTCGCTCTCAAGATCATCCGCTCGACAGCGGAGAGGAATCCCCGGCATCAAGCCCGCTTTAGCGTCGAGGCAGAGGCGGCCGCACGCCTGCAACATCCGAACATCGTGCAAATCTACGAAGTGGGCCACCAGGACGGGGTTCACTACCTGGGCATGGAATACGTGGACGGCGGCAGCCTGGCCCAACGACTCATGGGCAAGCCTCAGCCCGCCCGGCTGGCCGCCGAGCTGGTTGCAAAATTGGCCCGAGCCATGCACTACGCCCACGAGCACGGCGTCATCCACCGAGACATCAAACCCGGGAATATCCTGCTGCAAATAGACAGCAGACAGCAGTCAGTGGGCCGCAGGAATCCCGCTGATGGAGATGACGAGGCACGGCTGCCGACTCCTGACTCCTATCTGCTGTCCAATCCCAAGATCACTGACTTCGGCCTTGCCAAGCTGCTCGAAGACGATGCGAGTCACACTGTCTCCGGAACCATCGTCGGCACACCCTGCTACATGGCCCCAGAGCAAGCTGCGGGCAAAGCCAAAGAGGTTGGGCCCACCGCGGATGTGTACGCCCTGGGAGCGATCCTGTACGAAATGCTTGCGGGCAGGCCGCCCTTCGAGGGTACTTCCGTCCTCGACACGCTGGAGCAGATCAGGGCCGGGGAACTCACACCCCCATCCCGACTACTCCCCAGGATGCCGCGCGATGTCGAGACCATCTGTTTGAAGGCTTTAGCCTATGCTCCTGCCCACCGGTATGCCAGTGCCGGAGCCCTGGCCGACGATTTGCATCGATTTCTCGAGCGAGAGCCTATCCGAGCGCGGCCCGTGGGCGCGGCGGAGCGCCTCTGGCGCTGGTGCCGCCGTCATCCGGCCCGAGCGGGTCTAGTGGCAGCCGTCGCCGCACTCTTGCTCACACTTGTGGTCGCCTCGATGCTCGTGGCACTCGCCAGCACGGCGCAGGAGCGTGTCAGTCGTCGCGAGGGTCTTGTCCGGCAGCTCCAGTTGGTGGGCGCGCACTCTCACTTGAACGGTTGGTCGGAGGAAGCGTGGCGGCTGGCTGCGGAGGCCGCTGCCCTTCAGAAAGATGCCACCCTGCGCAGCTTGGCCGCCAACGCTTGTGCTGGGCTGGATGCGCGGGTCGGCAAACAACTCGAGGGCGTGAGTGTTTCATGGTTGGCCCTGGACCACAAAGGTGAGCAGGTGCTCCTGGGTGGTCGCAACAGCAACCTGGGTCAGCCTCTCGAAGGGGCAAAGCTTTGGAACCTCGACACCGGTGCGGTGGAGGTTTCGCGGCAGGCCGGAGCCGGGCCCGTGGCTTTCCGGCGCGATGGGACACCTCTGCAATTGGTCCCGGCAGACGATCGAACCTTGCTGCTTTGGAACCTGCTCGACCAGAAACGATTGATGGAATGCCGCCTGAGCGCGGCTGCCACAGAGCCGCAGTCGTCAACCTGGCAGGTCAATGAGCTGGGTTTCCCGGTACTGGCGCTGGCGCGTGAAGGGACCGTGGCGGCGGCGGCCAGCGCGGGAGAAAACCGGCGGAGCGCCTTGGCCGTGTGGGATACGGCTTCGGGTCATTTGCTCTTTCAAGTGAACCAGGCAGCGCGCACGCTGGCCCTGGCACCGGATGGAGGTCTGCTGGCCGCCGGAGACGATCAAGGCCGCATCACGCTTTGGTCCGTGCCGGCTGGGACCCGTCTATCCACCTTCGAGATGGGCCGCGTGACAGTCCATTGCCTCGTATTCAGTCCAGATGGAAAGCTGCTGGGCGTGGGCGATTCCGCCGGCATGGTGACCGTTTGGGACATCGAGGCGCGTCGGCCCATTACGTACTGTCGAGGCGCGCACGATGAGGTCTACGTCCTGGCATTCAACTCCGATGGAACGCTGATCGCGTCCGGCGGTCGCGGCCCGGCATGTATCTGGGACGCCGCCACAGGTACGCTGCTCCTCAGTCTTCGTTCCCATGGCCTGACGACGGCGCTCGCCTTCAGCGCCGATGACAGAAGTTTGATTTTGGGCAGCCGGACGCCGGCGCGGGTTTATCTTTGGGAGCTTGAACGGGACCGCGGCCTGCGAACGCTCCGGGGACTAGCAAGTCAAGCAGCACACCTCTGTTTTTCCAGGGACGGCCGGCTGCTCGCAGCGCTGGCTCACAACTGGCAGGTGATGATCTGGGACGTGCAGCGGGGCTGTTTGCGCTGGCGATTTGTGGTTCCCAAAGGGAACGCAGACGATGATGCCGCTCTTGCCTTCAGCCCGGACGGTAAGCAATTTGCCTGCGCGGCCGGGGAAGGCGCAAGGCTTTGGGACATGGACCGTGGACGCGAGCTGGCTTCCTGGGATCTTCCGCCTGGCTCAAGGGACGTGCTGGCATTTCAGAAACCCGATCGGCTTCTCTTGTTCCGAGAGGAGGCAAGCGATCGACCGCCACCGCCGGGCGTAGGCGAGGCGCAGGCTTCGTTGCCGTTGCCACGAGTGTGCCGGCTGCGGAATTTGCTCGGCGCCACGCCGGCCAAACCCGTTTTTGAAATTGCCGGCGTTAATGAACACCTTCTCGATGCCGTCGCCACGCCAGACGGCGGCACGCTAATCGTCGAACATACCCAACAGGGACCGGGCCGGCAGATTCGAACCGTGCAGGCTTACGATAGTCTCACAGGCGCGGAGCACTGGTCAATCTCTTCCGTGCGCTCGCAAATGTCCGGAACGCTTGCCCTTGATCCAACCGGCTGCCTCATCGCCTTTCAGACCGATAACCGTGACGACGAAGGGATTTTGGTGGATGTGGCCACCGGCGAGTTCCGCGGTGGTCTTGCGCCGTTTGCAGTTTGCCTGGGACTCGAGGGCAACACCTTTCTGCGGCTGGGTTCGGGAGAGTCGTCCAGGGAGAATCGAGGTTATGGCTTCTCTCGACGAGGCGACATTTCTCCACGGCTGATTCTGGGCCTCGAGACTACCCGCTCCTTTCACCCGGTGTTCAGTCGAGACGGAAACTTCTTGGCCTGGTCCAACACCGACGGAACAGTCTCCGTCTGCGAACTGCAATGCTTGCGGCGGCGCCTTTCGGAGGTTGGCCTGGAGTGGTAGATGGAGGGAATCATGAAGAAGCGTACCGGCATGACGCTGATCGAGTTATTGGTAGTTCTCGCAATCATGGTAGTCCTGCTCGGCATCTTGCTGCCGGCCGTTCAGAAGGTCCGAGAAGCCTCGCGAAGAAGCCAGTGCGCTCACCAGTTGGCCCAGATCAGCCTGGCCTGCCACACCTATCACGATAACACGGGCTCGTTTCCCCCCGGCTACATGGCGTTCTCTGGCATCGATGCCACCGCAACCACTCCTGGCTGGGGCTGGGCCTCCTTCCTGCTGCCCTATGTCGAACAAGAAGTGTTATACAGACAAGTCATCTTTGCGCGGCCAATCGAAGATCCGCTCAATGTGGCTCGCCTGACCGCTATCTCGATTTTCCTCTGTCCGAGCGATCCCAACGTGCCCGCTGCTTTCCCGATCACAAACGTAGCCGGGCGATTGATCACCGAGGCCGCGCCCATCAGCTACGCGGCATGCCTTGGATCTGGTGAACCAGACGAGTCTCCGGGACCGAAGGAAGGGGTGTTTTACAGAAACAGTAAAGTGCGCCTTACGGATATCACCGACGGCACGAGCACGACGATCATGATCGGCGATCGGGCCTGGAGCCACGCCATGGCGCCCTGGTCCGGGGCGGTGAATGGTGGGATTGTTCGCGCTGGTCCCCTGAATGCGCAGAGATCTTCTCCCGCCGCCGTCGACCCTGCTCCGAATTTCCCCTGCGTCGAATCCAACTCGATCAATGGCACGGCGTGTTCAGATGGCAGCCTCGATCAGTTCTTCAGCCAACACCTCGGCGGGGTCAACATGGCGTTCGCCGACGGGGGCGTTCGCTTTCTTCATCAGCAGATCAGTCGTGCCGTCCTCGCGGCGCTCGGCACACGGGCCGGCGGCGAAGTCGTCGACGAAACCGACTATTGAAGGGCATCCCATTTGCGAACTCCTGGTTTTCTGGTTTAGGTAAGCGGTGTCAGATTTGTTCGCTTGGCATTCAACGTCGAGGCAGCTAGGTTGCCCGTCATGGGACGACAAGCCAAAGACCGACTTCGGGGTGGCCCTGGGCGGACTCTTGTCGGTAAAATGGCACATTACTTAGCGTTGACATCGTCTTGCTGTTCGAAGGAGAAGGCGACGAATTCATGTGCCGGCCAAAGTCGCCGCTGGACAGCTTTCCGTATGAACGAGATCCACGAAGTCGGGCACTTGGGGCTGGTGTCGAGGACGGCAATTACATTTACGTGCAAGACATCGATGGCACGATTTACATCTTGCCAGATGAAAGCCACATGCATCCGAAAGTGCTTGGCAATGCGTCCCCAGCGATTTATGCAGGCGATCTGCGAGTCGAGAGGAGAAGGATTGTCGATGTGACGAACCTGTCAGGTACCTTCCAATTCGATGATCCGCATGGATTGCTCTCGGTGGCGACACAACTTGCCGTGCTTGGGTTCATCATCAATGAAGGAGCAGTCCGGTTTTTTCCGATGGATGGTTCTCCTCCGTGCATACTGAGATAAGATGCGCGCTCTCATACTTGAAGATAACCGTGATCGGCGGGTTGCCATGATTGGACGACTGGCAGAGAGATTCCCCTTTCTGCACGTCACCTTCTTTGACGCCTCGAAGAAAATGATTGAGTTCATGGAATCCGACAAATTGCAAGATATTGCGATGATCTCGCTCGACCACGATCTCGAATTGATTTCCGGCTCCCAAGGCGATTGGATTGACGCTGGAACAGGACTCGACGTCGCACGATGGCTTTCGAAACGACCAAAGCCGATTTGCCCGGTTGTGGTACATACGACGAATTCCCGTGCCGGTGGCAAGATGATGCGACTACTTGAAAGGTCAAATTGGGTAGCGCATCGAGTCATACCGCACGACGACCTCCTCTGGATCGACACAGACTGGTTTCGAGTAACAAGAAACGCCATCGTCGACTTCGCTCCACAGCGCCGTTCGCCGCCCATCCTGCAAGTTGAGAATAAGGTAAGCCTAATTCGTTCATTGCTCGAAGATCGGTACGACAGCGGGCAGGCGTTTTGCAAGGCAGCAATCGCAATAATCCTTGATGCGTATGTTCGTGACCTTCGGCCACTGTCGGGCGACGTTTCAGCCGAAGTCATATCGTTCGTCAACAAAGATGTTCTTGCCTCCGTTTTGGACTTCGAAGGCCCCGTTGTACGATGGTGGCGCGAAGTTGGGTTCTCGCTTAGGAGTTTGGACACGTGGGCTGAACGGGGACCGCTTGCACCCGAACAATTGGGGGTTGGGGAGGAGGCGGCTGAGCGTCTCTCGCGATCCGGTGTAAAACAGATTCAAATTAGGGTCATCGAAATCGCCGAGATGCAAGCCCTTTTGGTCGTGTCCGCAACCCGTTCCCTAGCACCGACGGCAGTGCAGGAAATCATCACGGAGCTGAAAAAGGCGATTGAGATTGCCGTGTTCGTCGGCCTGCACTGGTTGCCTTCGGGCAAGCAGTCGAAACTGACGCAAAAGAAGAAACGCAAGGGACTCACTTAATCTCGCTACGAACCAAAGGAGGGAAATGTGTCAAGGACGACCCGTGGCAGCGGTCAGCCGCCACGATTGCGCGTTGATATCGACAAAATGTTGCGATTTTCTCATTGGCTGTTCACCGAAGACGCACATGAGCGAATTCGCAGCGAAGATCAGCCGAGCGATCCTGAGTCGGATGGCCAGTCCGCAGCGTGAATGGCCAAGGCTTGGTGGCGTGATTCATACGTGGCATGCAGCGATAATCGGTGCCAGTTCTTTTTTGCTTGGCATTCTGGGCGAGGCAGCTAGGTTGCCCGTCATGGTACGACAATCCCGCCTCATCGCTGACGATCTAATCTAGCACGCACTCCATCGCAGCAATAACCGCGGCACCGTTTTCTTGCAGGCCGGGGATTTCCAACGACACCTGTGATCAACGACGTTGATTCGGCCGCCAGCCATTGCAGTCTCCGGCGTTTATCCGGGCGCCTGGTCGCGGCTGAAGGCATAAATCTCCCCGACTTCGGTTCCTTGCGCGCCTTGCTGGATCTACAATTGAGGCGTCGAGACGCCGGCAGCCATGACCTGCGCGGGTGCCTGCTGAACCGTGGCCTTTGTCAGCCAACCGAGGAGCTGCTGCAGCGGCTTCGGAATATTAACGGTGGTTTCATGTGCCGCTTCGAAGCAGGAGCAGAGGCAATAAGTTGCTGGGGCGGAGAGAATACCTCGCTTACGCCGCGGGCTCGTATGCTTGGGAATTGTAATGGAGCGCGACGGGGATTCCACATGTTTGGCTCCTGGGAGGCGCACTTTCAGCGCACTTTTGGCGCACTCGACCACACCAAGTGTTCAACCGCTATGGAAGTTGCATCCGTAATCTCCGAACCGCCTTCCTTCGATCCCCTGACGCAGCAGGCGGACCCTTTCACCCTTGTCATCTTTGGCACCACAGGCGACTTGCGGAACCGCTCGCTGCCCGTTTTTTTCTTGCAGCCTGATAGACCCGGGCTTAGCATCACGGTTGCATTTCGATCATCCGCGGACTGCTGTGGAGAGGGCCGGGTCATTCCGTCATATCGACATCGTGGAGCTGGCGTAGGAACGTGGTCATGACCGAAAAGAGTCCGGATCAAGAGCTGGAACGCCTGCGATCGCGGGTTGCTAATTTGGAACGAATGAAGGAAGTACAAGAGCAATCGGCCCAGGACCAATCGAGCCGTCTTCGCCAATCCCTGGAAGAGCTGCGCGAGCGCGCCCTGCAACTTGAACATTCCGAGGAAGCGCAGCGCCGGCAGACCCAAATCCTGCAAGCCATCCTGCGCAACATGGGTGCAGGCGTTATCGTCGCCCATCAAACCGGGAAGTTCTTGCTCTTCAATCCCGAGGCCGAGCGCATCCTCGGAATCGGCGCCGCGGATGTCGATCCCGAGAAGTGGGCCGAACGCTACGGCTGTTATCTGCCGGACTGCGTGACTCTGTATCCTGCAGACAAGCTGCCGCTTGCCCGGGCAATCCGGGGCGAAGAGGTGGATGACGCAGAACTCTATATCCGGAGCGCGAACAGGCCGGAAGGCCTGTGGTTGAACGTGAACGCCCGTCCGCTCCGGGACGAGGCAGGGATTGTCTGTGGCGGCTTGAGCGTGTTTCACGATGTTACGCGGGAGAAGGAGGCGAAACGCCGTCTCGCCGGGCAGCACGAGGTGACACGCGTGCTCGCCGACGCGCCTACCTTGAGCTGGGCGGCTCCCAAGATTCTCGAGGTGATCTGCTCGATCGGCAACTGGGACCTGGGAGCACTCTGGACCGTTGACCGCCAGGCCCATGCGCTGCGTTGCATCGACGTCTGGCACCGGGCAGACGCCGGCTTGCAGGATTTCGAAAAGGTAACGCGCCGGATCACCTTCCCGCCCGGCATCGGCCTCCCCGGAATCGTGTGGAGCAAGCAAAAGTCGACGTGGATCCAGGAGGTTTCCTCCGACATCGAAGCTTGCCGGGCGGTCGAGGCCGCGCGCCTGGGCTTGCGCGAGGCAGTGGCATTCCCGATCGTCTTCGGCAAGGAGGTCACGGGCGTCATCGAAGTATTCGGCCGAGAGTCGCAGCCCCCCGACGAACATTTGCTCTCGATGCTCGGCGACATGGGCAGCCAAATCGGCCAGTTTCGCGAACGCAGGCGCGCAGAGAAGGACCTGCAAAGGAGCCGCGAACGCTTCGAGCTTGCCATGCTCGGTTCCGGAGACGGTCTCTGGGATTGGGATGTCGAAACCAACGAAGTCTTCTATTCCCGGCGCTGGAAAAGCACCCTCGGCTACGAAGACCACGAAATTCAGAATGTCTTCGAGGAATGGGAAAAGAGACTTCATTTTGACGATCGCGAACGAGCCCTTGCAACTCTCCAGGCCTATCTTCAGGGGCAAACCCCGACCTATGAACTGGAACACCGTTTGCAGCACAAGGACGGCTCGTATCGCTGGATTCTGGCGCGTGGCGTAGCCCTGCGCAACGCTCAGGGGAGGCCCTACCGGATGGCCGGCTCACACACTGACATCACCGAGCGGAAACGCGCCGAAGAGGCCCTGCGCAACTCCGAAGCGCTCTATCACTCGCTGGTGGAAACGCTGCCCTTGAATGTTTTTCGCAAGGACGTGGACGGCAAGTTCACCTTCGGCAACCGCCGCTTCTGCGAGATGATCGGCAAACCGCTCGAACAGCTCAAAGGCAAAACCGACTTCGATTTCTACCCGACCGAGCTGGCTGAGAAGTATCGCCAGGACGACCGCCGTGTGATCGATGAGCAGATCACGATCGACGCCATCGAGGAACACTGCAAACCCGGCGGGGAAAAAATCTACGTTCAGGTCCTGAAGACGCCGGTATTCGATTCCCACAATCGGGTCATCGGCACCCAGGCGATCTTCTGGGACGTGAGCGCCCGCAAACGTGCGGAAGAGCAGATGCAGAGTGCCAAGGAAGCAGCCGAATCCGCCAGCCGGGCCAAGAGCGTCTTCCTGGCGACCATGAGTCACGAAATCCGCACGCCCATGAATGCCATCATCGGCATGACCGAGCTGGTCCTTGGCACGAGTCTGTCCATCGAGCAGCGCGAGTATCTCGATCTTGTCAAGATATCGGCAGACTCCTTGCTATCGGTCATCAACGACATCCTCGATTTTTCCAAGGTCGAGGCCGGCAAGCTCGATCTCGATGTGAGCGCCTTCTCGTTGAGAGATCATTTGGGCGATACGCTCAACATCCTGGCGCCGCGTGCGTACCAGAAGGGCCTGGAGCTGGCATGCCACGTGGCCCCGGAAGTGCCCGACGCCCTGCTGGGAGACCCGGTCCGCCTGGGGCAGATCGTGGTCAACCTGGTGGGCAATGCCCTCAAATTCACGGAGCGCGGCGAAGTTGTCCTGGACGTGTCCGCGCCGGAGCGTACCAATTCGGAGGTATGTTTGCACTTTGCCGTCAGCGACACCGGCATTGGCGTGCCGCCGGAAAAACTGGACCTTGTCTTCGATCCGTTCGCCCAGGCGGATAGCTCCACGACGCGCAAATACGGCGGCACGGGGTTGGGACTGGCCATCGCGCGGCGCTTGGTGGAGCGCATGGGTGGGAAGATCTCGGTCACAAGCGAGGTCGGCAAGGGAAGCACCTTCCACTTCACCGCGGTTTTTCAGGTCCAGAAGGGGGAGTCCAGGAAACCAGCATATGTCGAAACGGCCGCGATCCAGGAGATGGCCGTCCTGGTGGTGGACGATAATGCCACCAATAGGCGCATCTTGGAGGAAACGTTGCGCAACTGGCAAATGAAGCCGACATTGGTGGCGAGCGGCGCGGCGGCTCTGGAGGTGATGCTGCGGGCCACACGGTCCGGCGAGCCATTTCCTCTGGCGCTGATCGACGTTCACATGCCGGAGATGGATGGCTACATGCTGGCCGAGAGGATCAAGCAACACCCGGAGCTGGCCGGGGCGGTTTTGATGATGCTCACCTCGGGCGGCGAGGCAGGCGACGGCCGGCGCCGCCAGGAGCTAGGGATCGCGTATTCGCTGACGAAACCGATCAAGCAGGCCGACCTCTGGAAAGCAATCATGCAAGCACTGGGCATGCCCTTCGCGCAGGAGGAAGCCCCGGCTCCGAGCCATCGACTCCCCACGCCGGGAGCGCGGCCGTTGCGCATTCTGGTGGCCGAGGACAACCTCGTAAACCAAAAACTGGCGGTGCGCTTGCTCGAGAAGGGCGGACATGAAGTCGTCGTCGCGAACAATGGCCAGGAGGCGTTGAGCGCCGTCCAGGCCAGGCCTTTCGATCTCATTTTGATGGATGTGCAGATGCCCATCATGGATGGCTTCGAGGCCACTGCGGCAATCCGCCGGGAGGAGTTGGCAGCTGGTAAGCACACGCCGATCCTTGCCATGACCGCCTACGCCATGAAGGACGACCGCGAACGCTGTTTGACTGCGGGCATGGACCGGTACATTTCCAAACCGATCCGGGCCCAGGAACTCTTCGATAACGTCGCGGCGGTCGCCCAGGGGCTCTTCGACAAGGGGGTGGCGCCGGAGGAGCCAAGTGGGGAGGTTTTCGATCAAACTGCGGCCCTGGCCAGGGTTGGAAGCGATCCGGAGCTGCTTGCCGAGCTGGCGGAGTTGTTCCTTGCCGAGTGCCCGCGTATCATGACCGACATTGGCTCAGCAATTGGTGCAGGAGACGCTTTTCGCCTGAAGTGCGCGGCCCACAGCCTCAAGGGTTCGGTTGATAGCTTCGCAGCGCCCGCGGCCCACGAGGCTGCCTCCCGGTTGGAAGAAATTGGGCGAAGTGGTAATCTGGCCGGTGTGCAAGAAGGTTGGAATGCGCTGACCAGAGAGATCGATCGTCTGCAGCCGATCCTGGCGCGCGTGGCGGGCATGGGTACAAGGAAGACAAGCTCACACGCAGCGGGGTCCGTGGAGTCCTGAAACATGGCAACCGTGCTGGTAGTAGATGACTCAGCTGTCGAACGCCATCGCGTGGAAAAACTGCTCGGCAAGATTGCGGATGTTACCGTCGTCACTGCCGCCAATGGCCGCGACGCCATCGAACTGCTCAAGAAAGGATCCATCGACCTGGTCCTCACCGACATGCAGATGCCGGAAATGGACGGGCTGCAAATGGTCGAAGAGATTCGCGCCTCGTTTCCCGCCGTGCCGGTCATTTTGATGACCGCACATGGCAGCGAAGAAACGGCGGTGCAGGCTCTGCAAAGAGGCGCGGCCAGCTACGTGCCCAAAAGGAATCTCGCGCAAGACCTGGAGGAAACGATCCAGAGCGTGCTCACAATTTCCAAAACGAGCCGCAGTCAGCGCCGGTTGCTGGAATCGCTGATGCAAACCGAGTCGCAGTTCGTTCTCGAGAATGACACGTCGCTTATTCCTTCGCTGATCGGCCACCTGGAAACCAACCTCACGCGCATGAAGCTGTGCGATGAGAACGGGCTCATTCGCGTGGCCGTCGCACTGCGTGAGGCGCTCATCAACGCCATCCATCACGGCAACCTCGAAGTTCCTTCGAGACTGCGCGAACAGGACGACAAGCTGTATTACCGGCAGGTGGACGCGCGACGCCAGCAGGAACCGTATCAAGACCGGCGCGTGCACGTGCTCGCCCGCGAATCCCACCGCGAGGCGGTCTACGTCATCCGCGACGAGGGCCCAGGATTCGATCCCACCAGCTTGCCCGATCCAACCGACCCTTCCAATCTAGAGAGAGTGAGCGGCCGAGGCCTGCTGCTGATCCGCACCTTCATGGACGAGGTGCACCATAATAAGGCTGGCAATGAAATCACGATGGTGAAGCGTTGCGACCAATAGACGGTGCAAGGTCGGGAGACCTGAATAACCGTGCATCCATCCGCAGCCCTGCTGCGGTTTACAAAGAACCTACCTGCCCTGTTCAACAGTTGCTCGCTCGCGACTTCCCCGCCCAATCTGTCCTTGCGTCCTTCAGATTGCTTCACTATCCTAAGTTATTCATTGGCAGGAGTTACCTCACCACGGCGCGCGTTTCCCCTTCGACGAACTTTGACACCGTGGCATGAGCGCGGTGTGCGGTCCGGCCGTTCGTTTTTGGCGATGGCATCGGCCGGGCAGATTCTGATCGACGGATGAAGCATGCAGTTTCAACCCTCCGCAACGCTTCGATCGCGGACCTACATTGGTCTGATTCTCGCTCAGTTCCTGGCTGCTTTTAACGATCAGGCCATTCACGCCTCGTCGATGTTCTATGCCATCCATCAGCGCACCTTGACCGAGGCGCAGGCCATCTCGTTGATGCCGATTCTCTTCTATGCCCCCTGGGCCATCTTTTGCACCCTGGCCGGCTACCTTGCCGACCGTTACAGCAAGCGCGACTCCCTGGTGTTCTGGAAAGTGGCGGAGATCGCGATCACCCTGGTCGCGCTGGCCGGCTTCTGGGTGGGGACCGGTCTGCACAGCTCATATGGCCCGTGGATCGTCCTCTCCACAGTCTTCCTGATGGGCACGCATAGTGCCTTCTTCGTGCCAGCCAAGTATGGGGTACTACCGGAAATCCTCCAGCCTCAGATGCTCTCGCAGGCAAACGGCATCCTGGAGTCGACCTCATTTCTCGCGGTGATTCTGGGGACCGTCTGCGGCGGCATCCTGTCGTACCTGTTTCGCGACATGGAGTATTTCATCGGTATGATTTTGCTGGCGCTCGCCGTGATTGGGGCCGGCGCCAGCTTCCTCATTCAGTACATGCCGGCAGCCGACCCCCATCGTCCCTTTCCCACGAACCTTGCCAAGCCACTGCTGGATAACCTGCGCACGATGCTCCGTTCAAAGCCGCTAGCGCTGTCGGTCCTGGGGATCGCCTTCTTCACCTTCATGGTGGCGTTCATGCGGGCCACCATCTACATGCATGGCGAATCGTGCGTTCCCCGCTGGCGCGAGTCGACGATCAGTCTGGTAGTGGCCACAGTTGCTCTTGGGGTCGGTCTCGGCAGCTACCTGGCGGGAAACTTCTCCGGCGGCAAGGTCGAACTGGGGCTGGTTCCTCTCGGTGCAGTGGGCATGGCCTTTTCCGCCATGCTTGCTGGCGTGATCTTGTTCTGGCTGCCTGGCTTGATCACGATGCTCATCCTGATCGGCTTCTTCAGCGGATTCTACATCGTTCCCCTCTATACGCTTTTGCAGCAACGCGCGCCGAAGTCAAGCAAGGGCGACTTGATTGCGACCAGCAACTTTATCAATGTCACAGGCGCCATCCTGGCATCGTTATTGTTCTTTATGTTGGTTTCCGCGGCGCAGATGACCGGCATCGCGCCGTTGATCGAGCAGAAAGACAACGTCATCCACGGAGAGCTGCTGCGCTGGGAATACCGGCATGGGCGTCTTTCGTATTTTGAAGTTCAAGATGGGCCCGAAGACATTTCGAAAATCGGCAGGCCCCGAAGCGCTGAGGCCGAGACGCCGGACAACCTCGATGACGACGTCATCGAACATCGAATCGACGTCGATGACGATCTCATCGACGTGATGGGTCGTGGCTTGCAGCCGGCGAGTTCAGACAAGCCGGGCTCCCAGGTCGTGGTGAGCACTTACAAACTCCGCGGTGCTCTCCACTACAAGCTTCGGCCGGCCGACCAGCCGCTCAAAGATGTCTACGACCAGGAACAGCTTCCTCACTACCTGTTCTTGAGCGCCAGCCTGATGACCCTGGGCATCCTCTACTTGCTGTGCCGGCAATTGCCCGATTTCTTCGTTCGCGCACTGCTCTGGCTGCGTTCGCACGGCCGCTACAGGCTCAAAGTGGTTGGGCTGAATAACCTGCCCACCGATGGGCCGGTCATCCTGGCTACCAACTGCGATCGCTTCGATACGTGCATGCAGGTGGTCACGGCTGCCGACCGGTTCACCCGCTTCGTCCTTCTGGAGAGCGACCCGGATGAGAGACCGCCCTGGCTGCTGCGCTACCTGGCGAAGCGCACCGGCCTGGTGGCCCTGCGACCGACCGGCGAAACTCAAGAGGCCTGGGACAAAGCACTTGCAAAAGCTTTGAAGGCGCTTGGCCAGGGCAACTTGGTTGGCATCACGGCCGACGGCAGCGGTCCCACGCCGCACATGGTAGAACTCTTGCAAGACCTTCGGCAGAGGACGGCGGCGCCTATCTTGCCGGTCTTTTGCGGCGCCCTTCTACCTCAGGCTGGCCCCGATGCCCATCCCTCGCTGGTGCGGCGGATGCAGGTGGTGATTGGCCACCCACTACCGGAGGCCGCCACGCCGGAGGATATCCGTCAGGCCATTCACCGGCTCGGTGAGTGGATGTATCAGCAAGATCGCGATGGGCTGCAGGCTTCCACCCTGGTTATTCCGGGCGGGGCGCCCGCGGCGACGAAGGGGTGAGAAAAGTCAAGAGGCCGGAGCTTCCCAATCGAATGCCTCTGGAGCCGGTCGCGCTTACAAACTGGGACTAAGCGATTCGCACATCAATACCTTCGCGTCGCGCACATCAATGCCTTCGCGCCGGACAAGCGACCTTTCGATGAACGACTGCTCGGCCTCTTATGGAGACCCACCATGACAACCACGAAAAGCGAGTTTGGTTTATCTCAGATCAGTCAAATCGCTATCATCGTTCATGATCTCGACAAGGCGATCGCATTCTACCGTGACACCCTGGGAATGCGCTTCCTCTTTCAAGTCCCGAAGATGGCGTTCTTCAACTGCGGCGGCATTCGCCTGATGCTGGGGATCCCTGAGGAACCGAAGTTCGATCACCCTGCTTCGATCATCTACTACAAAGTGGCCGACATCCAGGGAGCCTACGAGACGCTAAGCGCTCGCGGCGTCACTTTTCTGGGCAAACCCCATCTGGTGGCCAAGCTTCCCGATCACGATCTTTGGATGGCGTTCCTGGAGGACGTTGACAAGAACGTGCTGGCCCTGATGAGTGAAGTAAGGAATGGGTGAGAGCCTGCGCTGATGCAGGCCGCACAGTAATCGTGGGCCGATAGCGACATCTTCGTGAATGCACTCGAAGCTTTGTTGGTCCTCCCGTCATGCCCCGCATATTTGGAATATCCGCTCCAACTTGACCAGTGAAGATTCGCGATGGCTGGTAGGCCTGCCTTTGTCAGCTACTCTTGCACGACTTACAATAGAGGTCGGGGAAATAGATTCTCAAATGATGCGGGATGCAAATGCGCGCCTTGCTGGACGTGCCGAATGAGGAATTGCAGAGCTGGCTAAAGGCCCGCGGCCAGCCTCCCATGCGCGTGCGTCAGTTGCGTCGCTGGCTGCTTTTGGGCAGGGCCGAGTCGTTCGAGCAAATGACCGACCTTCCGCGCGAACTGCGCCAGCTCCTTATGGAAGAGTATCTGCCGCTCGGGATCCAGATCGCACGCCACCTGGTAGCCGGCGATGAGACACACAAGCTTCTCCTGCGCTTGCAGGACGGCCAGCTTGTCGAATGTGTCTTGATCCAGGAGGCGGGACGGCATACCGCTTGCATTAGCACGCAGGTCGGTTGTGGCATGGGCTGCCTCTTCTGTGCCAGCGGCCTCAATGGCGTGGCCAGGAACCTGACGGCCGGGGAGATTCTGGAGCAGCTAATCCGACTACGGAATCTCCTGCCCGTGGACGGTCGGCTCACGCATATCGTCGTCATGGGAATGGGCGAGCCGTTGGCGAACCTGGATAATCTGCTGCAAGCTCTCGAAGTTGCCGGCTCCAAGGATGGATTGGGGATTGGGGCCCGCCATATCACGATTTCCACGGTCGGGCTGCCTGCCAAGATTCGGCGGTTGGCGGAGCTTGGAAAGCAATATCAGCTGGCGGTATCGTTGCACGCCCCCAACGATGTCGTGCGCATGCACATTGTGCCGACCACCGAGAAGACCGGGCTCCAGGCGATCCTGGCCGCGGCGGATTACTTCTTCGAGCGAACAGGTAGGCAGGTGACTTACGAATATGTCCTGCTGCGCAGCATCAACGATTCTGTCGCCCATGCAAAGGAGTTGGCCGGGCTCCTGACCGGCCGACAGGCCCACGTCAATCTGATCCCGTTCAACGATGTGGAGGGACTGCCCTACGCCCGGCCGACGGACCATGACCTGCAAGCGTTCGTGAATGAGCTGCGTCGCGGCGGCATCAGTGTGAAGGTGCGCAAGAGGAAGGGATCGGAAATCGATGCCGCTTGCGGGCAACTCCGGCGTTCCTCCTTGAAGGAGGAGGCGCAGGCCCTGGCGGTGGGCACTGGTAGACTTTGAAGCATTCCGGCCGTTCGTGCCGGTTGAAAGTTAGCACGGGCAGGCCAACGATTGACGGAACCCGTCTCAGCGTGGGTGGTTTAATGCGGTAGAGGGAGCAGTACCCCTTGGGCTCGACTTGCAAGTCGGGCGGACTGACGAGGCACCTGTGCCAGCTATCGGCGAGACCAGCGCACAACTGGCTCTGCGCGACCCCGACACGCGCCTGATGCTCAGCGTGCGCGACGACCAGCCCGGCGCCTTCGAGGAGCTGGTGGAGCACTATCAGAACCGCCTGGTGGGCGTGCTGCACCACCTCGTGGGCAACGCGACCGAAGCGGAAGACCTGGCTCAGGAAGTGTTTTTGCGCGTGTATCGGGCCCGCAAGAAATATCGGGCGCGCTGCAAGTTCTCGACCTGGCTATTCACGATCGCCAACAATCTGGCTTTGAACTCCCTGCGCGCACGCCAGCGCAAGCCGGTTGTGCCGCTCAACACCCGCGATTCGGGTCCATTGGGGCCCCGGCCTGCCGAGCGGCTGGTGAAAGACTCGGGAAGCCAGCCGTCCAAGCGCATTCAGCAGCAGGAAATGGCGGCCGTGGTGCGCAAGGCCCTGGACGGTCTCAACGAGCGGCAGCGAATGGCGGTGCTCTTGAACAAGTTCGAGGACATGAACTACGCCGAGATCGCCGAGGTGATGGGCCTGACTACCAAGGGGGTCAAGTCGCTCCTGTGCCGGGCGCGCACCAACCTGCGCGCGGTCCTGCAGAGCTACATCTACATGGATGGCGAACCAGTGCCACAGACGCCGGACGACGAATAGCGAGTGAGCGTCATGGGAAAACAACCTCCCCTGAGCGACGACGAACGCAGTGACCTGATCGCCTATCTCGACGGCGAGCTGGACGCCAAGTCCGCGCGCGCGCTGGAAGCGAAGCTGAACGTCGATCCGCGGACGCGGACCGAGGCCGACACGCTACGGCGGACGTGGGCGATGCTCGATTACTTGCCTCGGCCGACCACTTCCGTGACGTTTACCAGCCGCACGCTCGAGCGCGTGAGCGTGTTTCGGCCGGTGACCGCGTCGTCCGTGCTTGCGGGCCTACGCGGCCCCTGGGCTCTTGGCGTCGGTTGGGCGGCAGTAGTTGTGGTTGCCGGCACTGTCGGTTTCGAGGCCGTGAGCTGGAAGATGCGGCGCGCGCCAGCGCCTCCGGTCGCCGCTGCCAAACCGGTCGACGTCGATCAGCAGCTCGTGCGCGATCTCCGCATCATCGAGCATAAGCGCCTGTACGAACAGGTCGACGACATTAACTTCCTGCGCAAACTGGACGATCCGGATTTATTCGGAGACGACAACTAGCTGGTAGCCCGAGAGCGATTGGCATGTGTGGCAAGCGGCTTAATCTGGTGATCGCGACAGCATTCCTGGCGGCGCTGCCTCTATTTGCGCTTGCGGACACGGATAACGAAGACCTGGAGTGGAACCGCAGCCAATTCGAGAAATGGAAGGCGGACCCGGAACACTATGCCCGCCTACGCCATGATTTGCAGACTTTTCTAGCCATGCCTGTGGAACGACAGGCGCAGCTTCGCGAACTCGATCGTGTCCTGCATGAAGAAGATTCGTCGACGTACGCGCGGCTGCGGCGCACGATGGAGCGTTATAACGACTGGCTGCGTGGCTTGCCGCAAGGAGCCCGGCAAAAGATCGAAAACGCGCCGAATGCGCAGGGGAAGCTAGCTCTCATCAAACAAATGCGCGAGCTAGAATGGGTAGATCGGCTGCCCAAGGCCTTGCGCGAGGAGCTGGGCAAGCTGCCGGCCGACAAACAGCCGGCGCGCATTGCCGAGCTGCGCAAGGAAGAGCGTGCCCGGGAAGCGGAATGGCGTTTTGCCATCCGCCACTGGGAAGATGTCACGCAAACGCGGCCGCAGATGGCCCGTCTCAAGGATTTTCCGGAGCCCGTGCAAGTCTTCGTTCGGGATTCCCTGTATCCCATGTTGAGTAAGGCCGAGAAAGACCGGCTCGACAGGGCCGAGGGCAAATGGCCTCTGTACCCGCAGACGTTGGTCGAATTGGCCGATAAACATCCGATCGAGCTGCCTGGACCGACAACCGGGCCGAGCCGGCTGTCCGAATTGCGGAAAGATCTGCCCCCAAAATTGGTTCGGATTCTCGAGATCCTGCAGACCCAACAAATACCACCGGCGAAGCAGCTCGCGCAGGCCGACGGGAAATGGCCTGACTACGCCAGGGTGGTCACGCGGATTGCAAGCAACCGCAAAATAACGCTAGCCCACCAGCTTGGGCCGTGCAAACCAAGTGAGTTTTCCGTGGCAGTTCAGCAATTCATGCAAAATCGCCTTCTTCCCGCGTTGAGCCAAGAGGAAAAGCAGGAACTGAAAGATAGCGAAGGCCATTGGCCCCTCTACCCGAAAACACTTCGCGACCTGGCTCGCAAGCACCTTCTTCAAGTGCCCGGCATGGGCTTACCCGGTCCGCGTGCGAACTGGGATAAGTATCGCGTACAGCCCACTGCGAGCAGCGAAGCGCTCCCCGATGTGCCGGACCATACGCTGACCGATTTCATGCAGAAGGACTTGACCCCCGAAGAGCGCTCCAGCCTGCCTTCGCTTTCCCTGGCCGATCCAGTCAGCCGGGAGCAGATCTTGCAGGCCTATTTCCGGCGGAATCCCGCCGCACTTTTGCGTATCATCCAGGCCGACCAGAAAAAGAGGTTGGCCAATGGAAAGGGCCGGCCCTAAATCACCGTGCGGGATTTGGCAGTAGGTCAGGTTTCCAACCTGACCGGACAGATTGGGAAATCTGTCCTACGCCGCTGCCCAATCAACCACGGTGATATAGATCGACGCTTCTTGGCAGTCTTGCTCCCAGCAATCAATTGATCGTGCGCCCGAGTGGCTCCGCCAGGCGTTTGAGCTCATCCAGCAAGCCCTCGAACGCGGCAAACGTCAACGATTGCGCCCCGTCGGACAGGGCGTGGTCGGGATCGGGATGCACCTCGATGAGTAAGCCATCCGCGCCCGCGGCCAGCGCGGCACGGGCCATGGGCGGCACGTAGTCGCGCTTGCCGGTGCCGTGGCTGGGATCGACCAGAATCGGCAGATGCGAGAGTTGCTTGACCGGCGGAATGACCGACAGATCGAGCGTATTCCGGCTGTGATCGGAAAAAGTGCGTACGCCGCGTTCGCACAGGATGACATTGTAGTTGCCGCCCGCCATGACGTACTCCGCAGCCATGAGCCACTCTTCCAGCGTGGCCGACAGGCCGCGCTTGAGCAACACCGGCTTTGTCGCTCGCGAGACGCGGCGCAGCAAGCTGAAATTCTGCATGTTGCGCGTGCCGATCTGGATGACGTCCGCGACCTCCTCGACCGCGTCGGCATTGTCCGTGTCCATCAGCTCCGTGACGATGCCGATGCCCGTGCGGCGGCGGACCTTGGCCAGGATGTCGAGCCCTTCCCGGCCCATCCCCTGGAATGCATACGGGCTGGTGCGCGGCTTGTAAGCTCCCGCACGCATCAGGTGCACGCCGTTCTTCAAGAGAAACTCGGCCGTGCGCAGGATCATCTCCTCGTTTTCGACCGAGCAAGGGCCTGCGATCAACGTAAACGTGCCGGGTCCGACAACGGTCTGCGGGAAGCGGACGTACGTGTCGGCCTCGTGCATCTCCCGGCTGGCAAGCTTGAACGGCTTGGTAACGCGGATCAGCTCCATGACGCCCGGGAGCACCTCGAGGGTGCGTGGATCCACCGCCCCGATGTTGCCGGTGATCCCGATAGCCGTGCGCGTTGCGCCCGGCATGGGATGCGGTGTCAGTTTCATTTGGCGAATGGCGGCCGCCACCTCGTCGATTTGTTGCGGGGTGGCATGGCTGTGCATGACGACAAGCATAGCTAATCTGTAAGGCGAGGCGCAAGCAATAATCTCCCCTCTCCCCCGCTTCGGGGGAGAGGGGTCGGGGGTGAGGGGGACGAGCGATCCCCGGCCAAGTCCCCTCACCCCCGATCCCTCTCCCCGGAGTACCGGGGCGAGGGGAGAACAATTGCTGCGGCTCGCCTAATCCGTTGTGAAGGATGAGGGCTCAGCTACCGACAATTATTGTACAGCTTTGTGCTGAGCCGGGCTGTGCCGGCGTGCTCTTCCAGGCGGACATGGGTCGAACAATGGCTTTGCAGAGATCGATCAGGGCGACGGGCGCGCGCACGATTCCAAAGGACAGAAGCGGAGTATAGAGCAACCCCCAATAGTTGTTGAACGGCTGGCCGACGATGCTGAACGCGGCAACGTACGTGCCGGCCGTGAGCGCGAGCCGAGTCCCGACCGGCCCGCGCCAAGCAAGCAGGCCCAGCAACGAAAGTGGCAAGTAGAGCGCGCTGACCCATGCCGGAAGCGCAAACAGGAAAACATTCATTCGGCAAGTTGCCAGCAGAAAGGGCGCACCCCCGAATTGCAGCCAGCTTCCCGGCACACGATCCGCCGGCGTGACGCGCGCGAGTACCTCCCTGGCATGGAAGGCCAGGAAGATTGCATACAGAGCGAAGCCGGCAACCCAGGCGAGTACTTCCCGGCGCCGCCCCTGGCGCCAGGCAAGGCCCGCCGCGATCAGGCAGTACGGCAGGGTCAATTCTCGAAAGAAGAGAGCGCACAGTCCTGCTCCCAATCCCATCGGCCATCTGCCGTATCCATAGGCACATACCGAAAAGGTGATAAGCACGCCCGCCCATAGCTCCTGCGCAAAAAAGGCATCGCCGTCGATGCACCAGACAAACGGTCCCAAAAGCAGGAGTACCCCAGCCGCCGCCGGCCAGGTCCCCGCTTCGCGCTGCAACACGCCGACTGCCATCAGGAGAGTGACGATCGCCAATAGGGCGAGGAGGACTTGTCCCCAGACCGGCGCCGGAAGCTTCCCAAGGACCCAAGCATAGACGGGCGCCCGCCAGTTGAACACGGAACCGGTGGGATAGCCCCGGGCGCGCAGCTCCGTGCCGGCAGCGTCGTAATAGTTCTCCCCTGCATGGACACGCTCGACAATGCTCCGATAGAGCCGCAAATCGTTACCGCCCTGGGCAGGTGCGTGTGCGTCATTTCTCTTCAGAAGGGCAGCCGAAAGTAGCCAGGCTAGTGCTGCAGATGTGATTGCCAGGATGAGAAGCGCTTGCCCGCGCGTCCGATCCGCATACCAGGTCGTGAACCTGACGTTTGACATTCTCTACTCGGCCAAGAGATTCGAATGGCGCGGACCCCTTACAAGGGTAGTGCGCTTTAGACCCACATGCAAAAAAGTCGCGAGGGCTGAATTTTCGTTTAACCGCGACGCAACGCGGAGCGCGTGAACAGACAGGAAACGGTATCCCTCTTGTTGACGCTCTCAAACAATTCGTCGGCATCTGCTAGTTGGACAGGGCCACTTTTCAACTTGATGAAACAGTATTGACCTAAGTCCTCATTCTTTGGATGCCCCGGCCTTGAGCCTTAAGTTACCCCCCGAATTCTATACCTGAGTTCTCCAAAACTAAGTGAGCTTTCGGTTTTGTAAGGTTTTCACAGTGCGGGAGAAGAGTAGTCGGTATGCGCTCCGTGGCGAAGAAGGAG
>Ga0316363_10000261_pt1 | contig 81554 bp, 80 predicted proteins | sample Sb_taG_3_FD_200459 | JGI IMG/M metagenome (GOLD analysis project Ga0316363, IMG submission 200459) | Peat soil microbial communities from Weissenstadt, Germany - Sb_50d_a_PC metaG (v2) (version 2) | ecosystem: Environmental > Terrestrial > Soil > Wetlands > Peat | place: Germany: Weissenstadt...
CCGGGGCGTTCGTGTTGCGCGCCGGGCAAAACGACGACCTGCGAACTCGTCTATTATCCACAAGTAGAGATGCTCAATGTCGTTAGAGACGGGTCACACGTGCGACAGTGCCATTCAGGGCTTGTTACTGTTTCAGGCCATCCAAACGATGACGTGCATCCGAAAACATTGAAAAGTGTTCTACGACAAGCCGGATTGGCGGAGGAATCATGATCGAATACACCGTGATCTATGAGTGGGGCAAGGGCAACTGGTCGGCTTACGTGCCCGACCTGCCAGGCTGCATCGCCACCGGGAAAACACGCAAGCAGATCGAGAAGCGTATCCGCGAGGCCATTGAATTCCACATCGAGGGCTTGCACGCACGTGGAGAAAAGATTCCACAACCAAGCATCGAGGCCGGCACGGTCAGTGTCGTGGTTGAATAGGTGATGCCTACTTTGTTAGACGCGTACCCCGGCTTGGCTGGGCCCCCAAGAAGTTTTGCTCGTAACTTACGCTCCATTTGTAAACCATTCCGGCATCTTGTGCCGCAACCCCACGTCATATGGCTCAAGCTATCAGCTTGAGCTACAGCCGCTTAACCATCTGTCGCCAAGTCGCTTGAGAGCCGTCGATAGGAAGCGTTCGGCTCAATGAGAGGCGCCAGCTCCCGGGCGCACCAGCGCTGGGCTGTCATCTTGGGGCGGGTGTCGCCGCCGTTTGCCAGCGACCAGGCGGCGTGCTCCAAAAGCAAGGCGGCGGTGTAAGTCCGGGCCAGGCTGAATGCGAACGCACGGGCGCCGGCCTGGAGATAGTCGACACCCTCCTTCAGGCCGTGCTGGTAGCAGATCTCAATGCGACGGCCGGCCTCGCGAATGCGTTGGACCTGGGGAAGGAGATCGGCCGCCTTGACCACCTCGATCCGGGAGCGGAGATCGTCGAGGAATGGTCCAAGGGCAGCTTCCTTGTCAATGGCGCGCAGGCTATCGAGGCTGAGGACGTTGGTCGTGCCCTCCCAGATCGAGAGAACCTGGGCGTCGCGCAGCAGCCTGGGTAAACCGGTGTCTTCCACATAGCCGGCTCCGCCGAACGATTCCAGCACCTCGCTGGCATGGGCGACGGCCTGGCGCGCCGTGTAGAGCTTCGCGAGCGGAATAAGCAACCGCAGGATTGCACGTTCTTGCTCCGTTGCTTCACCCAGTTCCTCTCTGCCCATCAATTCGGCAACCCGGAAGGTCAGGTGAAAGGCTGCCTCGAACTCGATCTGGAGATTTGCCAGGGTCTCCGCGTGGAGCGGGTGATCGCACAGGCGTTTGCCGAATGCCCGGCGCTTGCGCGCGTAATCGCGGGCCAGGGCGATGCCGCGGCGCATGAAGCCGACGGCGCAGCAGGCGTTGTACGCGCGCGTGATGTTAAGGAGGGCGGCAATCTTGCGCACGCCGCGGCCGGCACCGCCGATCAGCCGGGCCGGCGTGCCGTCGAGGGTCAGCTCGGCTGTCGGCACGGCGCGTGTGCCCAGCTTGTCTTTGAGGCGCTGGATCGTGATGTTCTGCAAGCGGCCCGAAGAATCCTTCGTCTCCACGTAGAACAGGCTCAGGTCGCGACCGGCTTCGGATGAATCCTCAATGCGTGCCAACGTCATGGCCATGGGCGAAGTGGTGGCGGACGTGAACCACTTCGTGCCATGGAGCCTGTACAGGCCGTTGTCGGGGCGGGCAATCGTGGACGTGCCGCTGACGTCCGAGCCGCCCGTGCGCTCCGTCATCCATTGGCCGGAGGTCCAGAACACCTTGGGGTCGCGGGACGTGAGCCGGGGGAGGGGATTGCTGCGGAGCCAAAGGTCGCCATGGAGTTCCAGGATGCGGGCTGCCCCGTCCGTCATAGCCAGGGGACAGGTGTAAACGGCCGACGAGGCCCCAAACAGGTACAGGCGAGCGAATTGGTGGATGCGCGAATAGGCACCGTGCCGGCGTTCGTACGCGCTGGCAACGATTCCTTCTTCGGCGGAGATGCGCTCCAGCTCCTGCCAGGCTCGAGAAACGTCGATGCGGTCGATGCGACGGCCCCAGGGGTCGTACGGCACGTGCCGCGGCGGGGCTGCTTCCGCGGCGTCGCCCAGGGCGAGGATGTCGGTCACAGCGCGCTCGCCGAGGCGACGCAAGCCCGGCTCAATTTCCGTGAAAACGTCGCTGGGCAGTTTCCGGCGGAGGAAGCTTTGCAGCACGCGGTCGTCGTCGTACTGGTTCGCGAGTTGGGGGCCTTCCTGAAAAAACTGGCTCATGAGACGTCACCTTCCGCGCAGTGCGTCGAGGGATAGGTGTGGCAGTCGGCAAGCATGAATCGGTGCGCACACTGGGTGGCATGCTTTCGGGTCCGAACTACTGTCGGAACCTGCGACGTGCCATGACCCGAAAGCATGGAGCAGCCGGCGATCTACTCCCTTGCGTTTGGGCACGACATGCTTTCGTGGCCGCTGCGGGTTGGGATCGATGGGTTCAGGCCCACCAGGGGCCACGAAAGCATGGCACCCCAGCGTACGACCCGCATCACTATTGTGGGCAGCAGAACCTGGGGTTTCCGTACTGTCAGCCAAGCAACCCGCCAAGATTCATCACACGCCCATGACGTTGTAGCCGCAGTCGACGTAGAGGACGTGGCCGGTGATGCCGGAGGCGAGCGGGCTGCACAGGAAGGCGGCGGCGTTGGCGACTTCTTCGGGTTCGATGCCGCGGGGCAGGGGGGAGCGGTCCGCCGCGTACTTGATCATGTTGTCGATCTCGCCGATCGCGCGGGCGGCACGCGATGCGTAAGGGCCGGCCGAGATCAGGTTGACCCGGATTTTCTTCGGACCGAGGTTGCTGGCCAGTTGCTTGGCATCGATTTGCAGTGCGGCCTTGGCGGTCGACATGCCGCCGCCATAATGGGGCACCACGCGGTCGCCGCCCAGGTAGGTCAGGCCGAGAGCGCTGGCGCCGTCCGGTCGATTTTCCATCAACGGCTGCGCGGCCCGGAGCAGGGCGGTGAGGGAATAGGCGCTGATGCTCAGGGCCGTGAGGTAGGCGCCCCGGCTGGTGTCGACGGCGCGGTTTTTAATTTCCGGGCTGAAGGCGATGCTATGGACCAGGATGTCGATGCCCTGGAGATCCCTCTGCACGGCCGCCAGCATGCCCTGAATGGTGTAATCGCCGTGCTTCTGGTAGCGGCGATCGTTGCGGGTTTTCTCGTCGACGTCGGCCAGGGTGTCGAAACTGACATCGCAGGGCAGGACTTTTTCGACCTTCATATTGCCAGCGCCGAACGGCAAGACACGCGTGTCGGCGTCGGCATCGCGTTCGAGGATGTTTTCGACAATGCCCATCAAGCGCGGGTGGCAGGCGAACACCAGCCTGGCTCCTGCTGCTTGAAGCGCCTTGGCAATGTACCAGGCAAAGCCGACGTTATCCCCAACGCCCGTTACCAGGGCGATTTTACCGGAAAGATCGAGGGGAATCATGCGCATCCTCGTTAACGCACAGGGGAAATTGGCGAAGACCAGAGATTGGACGGCCTTCCCTGACCCGCGTATGGTCTAGCAAATCCGCACAATTCGGGCAAGATTAAAGGCAGGTTCTGTTTGAAGGCGGGCGGCCAACGGAATGCCAAATACTACTATAAATAGGACCGTTCTTATATTTTCCTTACAATCTTGAGTTCGAGTTTCACAGAGTGAAATGTTGAGGAAGGAAAAGCAAAAGCGGCGGAAAAGCGCCGCAGTCCAAAGAAGCCCACATTTGGAGCAGTGCGGCGCTTTTCCGCCGCTTTTGTTTCCTCCATTTAGTCGCAAAATGCAAATCCTGCCCCCGGGAAAGGCGCGAAGGCAAAAGGCGCCCCGCGGCGCCTTTTGCCTTCTGGATCGGGCTTCTGTCGGTTTACTTGGCAGGAACAATGGCGCCGGCCGGCTGGAGCCCCTGCCGGTCCATGGACATGGTGCTGGGGGCGAGGACGTGCATGGCTTCCTCGAATTCGTGACGTACGCGCGGATCAGTATCGTACTTCAACCCTTGCACACCCTGAACCACTTCCTCGCTGGCGACCTTCATTTTGGCGAGGCAGCGGACGCACCCGGCTCGCACGGTGGCGGCAGGATCATCCTTGGCTGCCTGCAGAATCGCCTTCACGATTACCGGGTTCGATCGCCAGTCCATCTTTGCCAACCCTTCCACGGCCCATTCCCGCTGGGAGGGTAAGAGCGAGTCATGGAGCGCGCTCAGCATCTGGGGGATGGTCTTGGTCGTCGCCTCGGCCGAGCCGCCCGTCGCTGAAGCACCCTGGAAGCCCGCCCGCATGACAGCCGGGGCTGGCAGATTCATGGGCATACGAGGCGCGGCTTGGCCTCCTGCGGCATTGCGTGCCATGAGCGCCTGCCTGCTGTTATTCGCAATGCCAGGGCCCATCTGCGGCTCTTCGTTGGGATCCATAGGACCGAAGGCATTGGTAACGCGAGCTACAGCCTCTTCAGACGGAGGCGACATGAAGGCGTTCGTCACAACGGGATCGTTGGTGGTTGGGCTGGGGCCAAACGGCCTGGAAACGGCACTCTGGCTTGCGGCCAGGGCATTCCGTGCGGCCAGGCTTGGCGGGACGACTTGAGGCGGTCCCGGCGGCGGCGAGGGCAGCCTGCGAAAATCGGGTACCGTTACGATCGGCACCGCGATGTACTGAATCTGGGGGATTGCCATTGCGGTCGTGCCCGTCGACGGCTGCATCGTGGATGGGATTTTCGCCTTTTGATCCCCTGCCACATCGCTCTTCGAGGGAGCGGCAGATTTAGCCGAGGACATGCCGTCCTTGGCTTTATCCGCGTTTGCCGGGGTCTTCGAGTCTTTTTTGGTCTCCAGCGTAATGCGTGCATATTTCTCGGGACTCTTCAGCGGATCGGGGGCAGTCATGTCCGCCTGGGGCAGGGCTGCCTGTTCCTTCTTGTCCTTCTTGCTGCTCGTTGGGGCTGTCGTCGAAGACGATTCGGTCGACTTGAAGTCGTCCGCCTTGCCCCAAGATTTGCGCCAATCGCTCAGCACGGAGGTGGACGGCGTCTTCGGGGATTCCGGTGGCTTTGGCGTTGGAGCTGCCGTCGCAGCCAGGTCCACTTTAGGCGGCGTCGCCGGTTGAGTGGCCTTCGCTACTGGAGGCAATGCCGGCATGGCAGGCGGAGCTTGCGCCACCAGCGGTGCGACAGGCACGGGCGTGCTTTGCACATATTCGCTCGGGGCGCACGGCGTTCCCGGAGGAGGCGTTTGGCCCCGGCCCCAGTGGAAGATGCGCGTTGCCATCGCCTGGATGCGTGAACCAGGGCCGCTCTCGGACAGTTTGGTAACAGGGCCGCTCTCGACGATGGTCATGATCTCGCCAGTGTCGAGCGCTCGGACCTGGTAAGCAGTGCTCCCTTCGGGAGTCTTCCAGGTCTTGAGGATCTTGCACTTTTGTGCCAGCTTGCCTTGCTCTTGCACCGTGATGATGGCCTGCGTGTCCGCAGGCATCGAAGGGGTTGGTTGCTGCGCCCAAGCCAGTCCGGCCCAGGCCAATGATGCAACGAGGGTCCTTTTCCAGATTGACCGGACCATCGACAGGGTCTCCTTGATTGCCCAGCTGCTGCCACCCTTCGGAAATACCCCGGAGGGATAACCTTGTCATCCTTTATCGGCTGTAGCGGTTCGTTCCATCAGTCCGAGTTTGCCGATTTTAAACATTGCGAGGAATAGACATGCGCTGTGCGAAATGACGGCGGCAATGGCAACAATCGACCGGGGAACCGAGTGGGATGCGTACGGAGTAGATACTGCTGATTTCGACCTGACTTTTTTCAGCAGACTTACACGGCCGGCGCATTGAAGAGAGAGCATGATCGAACGGTAGAAACCACCGTAACAATCCATGGGTCAAGGCCGTGCGATGCCGCACAGCGCCGTCCGCTCGGCCTACGGAGAGAATGGAATAGCGGGCCCGTTCGCTGAGTGTGAATAGTGTGTAATTCTACATGGCCACATGGGTTACGACGGGGCTTTTTCAGGAGGTGGGACGTCGGTATGGAACTTGCTTCCGATGATGCTGGAATAGCGAAAGGCGATGATACGAGGGTGCGCGCGATGGCCGAGAAATCCATCCGGGCTGCCGCACTGGCTATGCTCGTGAAGCGCCCGACCCGCAAGGAAACTTCCAGAGCGATGGCAACCGCGGAGTAGGAGGGAGCAATGCTGCCGATAAAAACCATCCTGGTGCCGATCGATCGTTCAGAGTCGTCGCAGCACGCTTTCCAGTTTGCTGCTTCACTGGCTCAGGAGCACGACGCCCAGTTGGTCGTGCTGTACGTTGTGCCGCTTGCGGCGGTGATGTACGGCCCCCCACCGAACAACTACCTGGACCATTTGCTCCAGGAGCTATGCCTTATGAAGCCGAGCGATCCGCACGCCCGCGTTCAATACCAAGTGGCCGAAGGGGATCCTGCCGCCGCCATCGTGAGGGCAGCCAAGGAAACCAATTGCGACCTGATCGTGATGGGAACGCACGGGCGGACAGGGCTGAGTCGCTTCCTGATGGGTAGCGTCGCAGAGCAAGTAGTTCGCCTGGCTCCATGCCTTGTCATGACCGTGAGGAATCAAGTTCCCACGGAGACATCTGCAGTCGCGGCCAGTTCTTGTTAGGGGTGGCCAGGGCTTCGCTGTGCTCAGCCCCGGCCACCCCGTCGGCTTAGCGCGGGCAAGCAGCGCGCCAACTAAATTACCGTGCGGGAATCGGCCGTAGGTCAGGTTTCCAACCTGACCGGATAGATTGGAAATCTGTCCTACGCAGCCGCCGAGTCAAGCAAGGTGATATAGACGGAAGCGGGTATCGTTCTGGCGTGCGCTCAGTTGTTTACCATCTTCTTGTTACCGCCCAGATCGTGGTGGTAAAGCGGCAGGTGGCGATAATAAACTTCGAGAGTAAGGAGAGCCAGAGAAGTAATCATGACGCGGCCGCCGGCGCCGGCATGAGCATCACCGGCGGGCGACCAACTGCCCTTCTGATGGCGATGCTTAGGGTCTTGGCCCTGATCCTGCGTGGCAATGAGCAATTGGCGCATCCGAGGATTCCAGGATTCCCAGGCCTCGCCGCCAACGTGGTGCATCACCTGAGTTGCATAGTAGTAATAGTACATGGTGGTCATTTTCAGCGGCGGGTTGTCTTTCCGCAGACGCTTGACGCCGCCCACAATCCCGCTGTTGAACGGGCCGATGCCGAAGTACATCCGGCAGAGCAGGCCGACGGCCGTCATCGTGGGCGAAGCCTCGGCGTTTTGGTAGCCGTAGCCCGTGCCGTCCGCCGTCATGACGGTATTAAGCCACTTGCTTGCCTTGCCGAGAGTGGGATTGCGGGCGTCGTCCACGTCCAGGCCGGCCATCTGCCCGCTCTTGAGGGCCATGACCTGCCAGCCGAGCACAGAAGTATCGCCGCCCTGGCGCGGCTCGTATCTCCAGCCGCCGCTGGCGCTCTGGGCCGCCCGAATATAGTTCAAGGCCCGCTGCGCTGGGCCCTTCAGACGAGGATCGCTCGTCATGCCATACGCTTCGCAGACGGCGATGGAAGCGAGCCCGTGAGCATACATGCCTCCACCGAAACTCCCGTCAGTGGCCTGCTTGCGGACGAGATAATCGAGCGCGCGCCCGACGTTCTTCGCATACATGCCCTTCGTGTTCTTGTGAGTTTCGCCAGCGCCGAGCATCGGTAGCAAGCCGAACGCCGTGGCGGCAATGTCGTTGCTCTGGCCGAATCCTCCGCAGTTGCATTTGCCGTGCTGGTTGAAGCCGTCCAGCGACCAGTGGCCGTCCGGCGCCTGGTGCCGGGATAGCCAACCAAGTCCCGCTGCCACGGCCGCCTCAGATTGCGGATTACCGCCCCCCTCCCTGATCATCGTCTCGCGCGTGGAGCCGCTGCGGCCGCCGAAGCCGCCGGGGACCAGAAGGCCCTTGTCTCCTCCCAGGGTGCCGACAGTATTCGCCAGTCCGGGTATCTTCGATTCAATGCCGCCTCCCTGTCCGTTGCTCATCATGCCGGGAGGCGGGGGAATGTTCGTTGGGGTGGCCTCGGCCATTCCCTTGATGCCGATTGCTTCGGTGGGATCGACCGGCCCTGGCACGGAAACTTCTTCGATGCGGTTGACGTTGTAATTCAACAACTCACTCGGATCGTCTCCCACGTCCTCGTTCGTCAGGTTCTCCTCGCGCGGCTTGTCGTCGTCGACCTGCGTCTGGATCACTTCGGTCTCAGTTGCGACACTGGCCGTGCTCACATTCACGGTCACGAACAGGAAGAGGAAGATGAGGACGACGTGCATGACCAGGCTGCCCGCCATCGCCACTCCCAGGACGATCAAGGTCTGGCGACCGCCCGATCTTCGGGGCATATAAACCGAGCGGATCACTGCGAGATCGGAATCCTGCTCGTCCCGCAGGTTCCGGGGATAGCCTTGATGATTATCGCTAGGTTGCATAGGCATAGCGGCACTTTCCTTCTGCGCAGCATCATCGGGGTGCAAGTCTTCAGCTTCTATTATTCACCATGGTCCGCCATCGATGCAAGTGTTAAAAGCGGCAAGGGTTCCAACGAGGTTGGTCTCGCCCCGTCTATTGCTTCCAGCCGCTAATCCAAAAGGGTGGATGGGGGAAGGCGAAAGGATTGCCTGGGATGAGTAAGACTTAGGAGGAAGATTACGATTACGAAGAGGATGAAGAGCATGATCCAGATTAAGAGCAGGATGTCATGCCTGCGCTACCTACTAAGTCCTGCTTTTTCTCGTTCTTCTGCTCTTCATCTTCTTCCAAATCTTACTCCTCATCTTAATTCCTCCTCTTAGGCGTTGGCCGCGGGGCAACTCGTCAGTCGAAGAATGACAGAGCACCCGGCACTCGCACGGCAGGTTTACAGACTGCCATGCGGGCCCTGCGGAGCGGATGGGTCCACAAAAGTGGCTTGACGGCTTTTGCTCAGGCGTGCGCGTACCTGCCTGTCACCGCGGAGAAACCACCAGCTCAGCCCTAGTGCAAGCAGCACGGTCGCAGCCAGGACGGTCAGGAATGCGGGAACCAAATGCTCCGCCAGCGAGGTGTCAGCAGGCACCGGAGCAGGCGGGAGATCGATCAAGCCATGGCCGATCAGCAGCGGTGCTTCCCGTTTGCCGTCGCCGGCTTCGTAGCGATACCGTTTGAAGAAGTAACCGTCGAAGGCGACGCGGTGTTCGAGTTTCTCGCCGGGCTTGATCGAGGCGGGCACCTCCGTGACCACGACGCAATAGGGATTTGCCAGGTAGGCGTCCTCGAAAATCCAGCCCTCGTAAAGAGTCGGAATGCCTTGCTTGGCGGCAAACCGTGAAGCATCGAAGCGCTGCAATCTGCGCAGCCGGCCTTCGATGTGGATGAGCTGCCCGCGGTATTTCGCCGGCTCCTCCCACAAGTGCGTGAAGGTCAGATCGCGTCGTGCATGCTTGGCCAATGCCTTGGCCGACGCGTTGTGCGCTTCGATGAGCAAGTAGTCATAGGCGCGCGACTCATACATATTTTCGTCCGCGCTGCGGACCGGCGCGTGGTCCTCCACGCCGCCCAGCATTTCGCGCTCGATGGTTGGCGCCTTGTCGGCGCCCTCGGCGGCTGCGACCGGAGGCGGCTGCAAGTTCTCCCAGGTGCTCGTCGCCTGGCCCATGATGAGGAGGGCGGCGCTGCCCAGGGGATCGCTTTGGGCCACAACTTCCGCTGCCGCCGCCCCCGCCCGCGCCCGATCATCAACGAATAGAGCATTGGCCTGGTTTTGGGGGGCCTGGCCCGCGCTAGGCATGACTGTGCCGATGCAGTAGACGAACAGGGCGCTGCCGGCAAGACCTTGCAGCAGCAAGCGACCAAGCGGATGTGCCCAGCCTTGCGCAATCGAGATCATAGGATCATTTTCCGCCCATTGCTGGTTCACCGGTCATCCCAGCCGCGTCCGCGGGAGGACCGAAGCCGACGTTTCTGAAGCCGGCACGCGTGCACGTGTCCATCACCTCCATGACATACGCATAGCGCAGACTGCTGTCCGCCTGCAACTTGATATCGTTCTGGTTCGTGAGGCCCTTGCGGATTTCGGACAGGTATTTGCGCAATTCCTTGAGATCGCCAACGTCCTTGGGACCAGTAGGCTCCTGCACGGTAATCTGGCTGATGCCGCCGTCGTGCGTGCCGTCGTGTTGGGTCTTGACGACCACGGTGATCTCGGCAGGAAGCTCCAGATCTCCCGGCATCGAATCCTTCGCGTCCTTGGGGTTCGCCGCCTGCGCCTTGGCGGCATCGGGCAGTGTCATCTCCATCTGCCCTTCAAGCTGGGAGGGATGATAGGTCAGGATGAAGAACAGCAGGACCTGAAACGCCAGGTCGAGCATCGGTGTGATGGGCAGATCCACATCTAACGGAGGATCGGCGGGTCGCTTATAGGCCATGACTACCCCCCCGTCTTGGTGTAAGCGCGCAACTGCATCTTGTGGTAGCCGGCTTCCTTGCACAGGTGAAGCAACTCGAACAACTCCGCATAGGTAGCATTGCGATCGGCCCGGATGATGATGGCCGTGTTGACTTTGCCGGACCTATCGCCACGCTCCTCCGCGGTCCGCTTGGCGTCCGTGAACTGCTGCTTCAAGTAGTACTTCTTCTCACCCAGCGACTCGAGCGGCTTGGGTTGGCCGGGAGCGATCAGCTTTCCTGCAGGATCCATGTTCAGGAACAGGACGTCAATTTCGCCTTTGTCCATGGCGCGGGCCGATTGGGCCACTGGAAGCTTGATATCCTCATTGACCTGCTCGCTCACGAAGTTGACGCAGATCATGAAGAACATGATCAACTGGAAGACGAGATCAAGCAGCGGGACGAGGTTCGGCTCGGCCTTGATAGCGTCGGAGCTTGGACCGTGGCTCATGGTTAAGCCTCCGCGGGCTTGGCAGACGCGGTGGCCGCACGGGCGTCCGGCGTGGCGGATGCCGGGCGCTTCGAGTTGTGGTACATCTGCGTCAGCAGATCGTCGGCCACATTGGCCGTGTCCATCGAGATGCGAATGAGCCGATTGCGGAAAAAGGCATGGCAGAAGATCGCAGGCACCGCGAGGGCAATCCCCAGGAGCGTGATGACCAGGGCATGCGAGATGCCATCGGCCAGCTTCTGCGGGTTCGGCGTCTTGCCCGGCTGGCTCAGCTCCATGAAGCTGAGAATCATGCCGTACACCGTGCCGACCAGTCCAAGCATGGGGCCGAGCGACCCGATCGTGGCCAGGTAAGTGATCAACTGCTCCTTGCCGGCCTTGATGCTGTCGACCATGTGGTAGGCGGTCTCGCGCGCATCCTCGATGCCATATTGCAGGCGGCCCATGCCGGCCGTCAGGACCCGGCCAAGGTAAGAATTATCCGCGCGGGCCAGGTCGAACGCCTCGCGAAAGCGGCGCTTGTTCACCGTATCGGTGAATTCTTCCACGAATGCAGGCGGTATCGCCATCGGCATGCGCAAGTCGATCGACAGCAAAACAATAAGGGCTACCAGCGACACGGAAATGAGCCCCAGCACCAAGCCGAAGAAAGGCCCGGCCGACCTGACGATGTGTTTGAACAGGCTAGGCTGAGCGGCGCTTGCTTCCGGCCTGGCGTTCTCGGTCTGCTCCGCGCCGCCTTGCGCTCCTTCATCCTGCCCGTAGGCGGATTGCGGGTGGTCAAGGAGCAATCCCAGAGCAAACGCCAGGCTCAGGCACAACGCCACGTGTGCCAGCCGGGGCATGGTCCGCCGTCCCGCGGAGAGTTCCATTGGTCTGATCCTTAGGCAGTTCGAAGCCAGAAAACGGGTCTCTGGGCCGACGCCGCGCCGGCCGCTGGAGCGCCTCCGTCCACAGGAAGCGAAAACGGTCATCTCGAATGCTCGATCTGCACTGCGACAGCAGCGGAGAAGCCCGGCATGCGCTGGTGGTCTCTGGGCAGCAGACAACATGTCAAAACCGAGTGTCTCCACGTTATGTGACCGTGCTGGCCGTTGTGTGTCAAGGCTATTCCGTTATCCACGTCATTCGCCTCAGGTTTCGCATACTTTCGCGTACTTTCGCCACATCAGCGTGGATGGATAGACGAGAATAGAGGGGGTGGCTCGAAGCCAAATCGCAACTCTTTTAGAGCAAGCTGTGAGCTTGCTCTACAAAGCTTTCCCGAAAGAGTCGCGACTGATTCGTACACTTGCTAAAGGCAGACCAGTAAGAAACCAAGCTCCGTTGGTCTGACGGCCATGCGTATTATCCCAGTTCTGGATCTCAAGGCCGGTCGAGTAGTCCGCGGCATGGGCGGCCGGCGCAGCGAGTATGCGCCCATCTCCAGCACCCTGGTTGCTTCCTCTCTTCCTCTTGATGTGGCCCAGGCATTTCGCGACCATTTCGGCTTCGACGAACTCTACGTGGCTGATCTGGACGCGATCGGCGGTGCTCCGCCTGCACTTGCCACATTTGCCGCGCTGAGTAATCAAGGTTTCCGCCTGTGGGTCGATGCAGGCGTGCGCGAATCGCAGGATGCCGCGATCCTGGCGGGCGCTGGGATCGAAAAGATCATCCTTGGGCTGGAGACGATCACTGGCCCGAGCGTTCTTGGCTCGATCTGCGAGGCGCTCGGTCCCGAGGGCATCGTCTTTTCACTGGATCTGAAGGCGGGGCAGCCTGTTGGCGACTTGCGCGAATGGGACTCGCCCGCCCCCCTGGACATCGCGGCCCAAGCCATCGAGATGGGCGTGGAGACAGTTATCCTTCTGGACCTGGCAAAAGTGGGCTCGGGCAGCGGCACGGGCACCGAGGATTTATGCAAAAAGCTCACGGCCAGACATCCCCATGTTGAAATCGTGGCTGGCGGCGGCGTCAAGGACTTTAGTGATCTGTTGTATCTGTGCGCTCTAGGGTTGGGCGCGGTCCTCGTGGCGTCTGCATTACATGATGGCAGACTGCGTCCGGAGGAGCTGGCAAGACTTAGGAATGCTGACGAGCGCGAGAACAGCTGATTTGGAGTCTCGTCGGAGGGGGAAAGCGGCGGAAAAGCGCCGCACTGCAAAAGTGACTTCCCTGGACTGCGGCGCTTTTCCGCCGCTTTTGTTTTTCCTTCCTCAACAATCTACTCCGCGAGCGCTTCAAAATCAGCGAATCTTGAACTAAGGCCGCCATTCCACCGTGGCCGATTGGCCCACATTCTCCTCGACTTCGACCCGTAGCACGTGAGGTTGGAAGCCGTGCTCCCGGCGAAGGTCCGCAATCAGCCGGTGCGCGATGTAACGCGCAAGCAGTTCCGCGGTGGTGTTCTCGATGGGCAGCAGAACGCAATCCTCGCGCGGAAACAGCCACTCTCGTTCTCGATAGCGAACTCGAATGCGGCCGGGACTTTCTTCCACGGAAATGTGCGGGTTGCCGGTCGCCAGCATCATGCGGTGGTCGAGTTCGTCGGTGATTGCCTTCGTGCGGAGCTTGAGCGCGATGAAGTCGAAGACGTAGAAGTTGCTGTCGAGGTCGCCCTCGACCTCTACCGCGGCGCGATAGTTGTGGCCGTGCAGGCGCTCGCATTTATCGCCTTCGTAGCTGATGAAATGCCCAGAACAAAAGACCAGATGGTCCTTGGTGACCCGGACCTTGAAGCGTTCTGTCATGAATCTGAACCGGGGGCCTGCGAAAATCGGCAAGGCAGCTTTATGATACCTTCGCGTAGGGCTGCGAACAAGGAAGCGGTCACGAGGTCTGAAGTGGTGCCCGGATTGCGGCCTCGGTCTGCGCCGCGCAGCCAACCGTCAAGGGCCGAGAGCGCGGCGCGGGCGGCTTGATTCATTGGCCAGCCGTGATCGAGAACCTGCTGAGCTTGCCGGGCCGCATCCACCGCTTCGGCCGGGCCGCGCTTACGGGCGATGAGGCTGTCCGGGAACCTGGCCATCAGTGTGAGGTGGCAATAGACGATGGCCTCTTCCAGAAAAGGGCTCATTGTCAAGCAATGGCGCAACGCTGGTATGCCTTCCTCGAAAACTTCCAGGTAGCCATTCGCATATTGCCGGGCCACCAGGTCGCGCTCGGAGGCCAGCGTCATAATCCTCCGGAGCGATTCGGTCGGTTCCTCTTTGATATCCTGCTCCGGCACTTCGCCGAGGCCTGCGGGGTTGGCGAGGCGGATGGCTTCATACACCGCCCGGGAATCCTGCAAGGTGAGGGTATCGAGCACCAGCTCCACTCCCTGTCGAAGATCCTCACCGGTGGGCACGGACGCCAGGGGAGCCAGCAGCAGCAAGACTCCCAGGTTCGTGTTCGCGTTCACGACTGCGCGCGTGGCACGCACGCCGTCGAGAACGGTCTGGCCCACGGGGCGGCCCGGTGCGTTGTCCAGAACTCCAGCGGTGACCGCGGCGCTCGTGAGGAAATCGACGTAGCTGGTGTCCGTGAAATCTCGGTAGCGGTGGGCATTTCCCGGACAGCGTGCCGTTGTCTCCCAGATGCAAGCGAGTTGTGAACAAACGCCTATCGGTAGCATGGCAGATCAACCTGAGCGGTATTCCATGGCAAGGAAGCGAATGAGCATGACCGCGATATCGACACCGGTCACGGCCGACAGTGCCCGCCAGCCAGGCACCGCGTTGACTTCGAGGACGTACAGTTCACCGGCGGGCCCCGGAAGCAAATCGACACCGGCGACCGGTGCCCCGAGGATTTCGGCAGCGCGCAGCGCCAGTCGTTCCTCGTCCGCACCAAGTTGAACAGGTTCGCCGGTGCCGCCCTGGGCCACATTCGTGCGCCAGCCGCCGTTCGAGCGCCGGCGCATGGCTGCGATCACGCGGCCGTTGAGCACGAAGGCGCGCAGGTCCCAGCCCGGATGATGCACGTACTGTTGCAGGTAGAGCACGCTTTGGAGCCGTTCGAGCGTACGGAAGGTTCGCCAGGCGAGGTCCGCGTCGGTAATGCGCATCATTCCCCTGCCTTCGGAGCCGAACAGCGGTTTGACAACCACGTCGCCGCCAAGCGCTGTAAATGCTTCCAGGGCAGCGTCGGCGTGTTGACAGACGATCGTGCGCGGCACGGGCAAACCCGCGCCCGCCAGGCGGGCACTGGCAAGATACTTATCCACGCACGCTTCGACCGCCGCGGGAGGATTCAAGACGGGAATGCCGGCCGCACGCACGCGCTGCAACGCATCCATGCGGAAGATCACCTGCTCGAGTGAACCGGGAGGCATCGTGCGCACGAGGACTCCGTCGAAGTTGGCCAGGGAATCGAGACTGGCAGGAATTGCCGCGCAAATGCGCCGAAAATCGACGGCGCTGGCCTCCTGCTGCAACAGCTCGGCGGCACGCTGCAAATCTCGAACATGCCAGCCGGCGCCGGCCGAGAGAATGGCAAAACGCATAGCGGAACGGCTCACGATTCGGCAAAGAAAGAACGTTGCAAGATGGCAGGCTCGACACGTCCAAACCCGTGACTCTTGCCGGTTTTCAGGTTTTGGAACACAATCTGGGCCGGACTGAACAACATCGGATCGATCTTGTAAAAGTCACGTTCATAGCGTTCGAAGATCGCGGAAAACGGGGAGCCGTGGTCCGGCGAAGCAGACGACGGCACCTTGGGGCCGAGCGCCGCAATCTGCTCATCCTCAGCCTGCACCCAAAGGATCACCTGGCCGCCATAAAGAATCGCATCGTTCGTGCGCCCAATTGCCTGAAGTTCGCCGGCAGCGACAGGCGGCAAAGGCGCGCTGCCGAACCCGGAGACAACCTGGTTGAGATCGAATCCCAGCTCAAAAAGCTTGTGCAGCGCCGTTTCCAACGAGCGCGCGACGACTTGCAATGTGCCCGCAAGGCTCGCCGCCGGTGCGGCAAGAAGAGTTAGCTTGCCTGCCGGCAATTGCAAGCGCTCGCACAGGTATTCGATGACGGCGTCTTCAGGCAGCTTACGCGTCTCGAGAACGCCTACGGCCACGGGAGATCGTTCCCGGCCGGCGATCTTGTTGTACAGCTCCTCGCCGCCGTAGGCCGCTCGCATCGGACCGGAGCCCATTGCAAAAAAGTCGCCGACAGCGATCTGCCAGCCGGCGTACTGGCAGGCCATGCACGCCGTCAGCGGATGATCGCTGGACACAACGACGGTGGGGCAGGGCACTCCGGCGACCTCGCCCGGCACCAGCGCCACCTCCGCCTGACCCGCAAGGCAAACCCGTGCCAGCGCCAGGCCCGCCTGCAATCCGCCGGGAGCGCGTACGCCGCAATCGAGCAGCCTCGCCCCCGAGGCAGTCTGGCCAACCTCAATGCGAAAGCTTGAGGCATTGGCCGCCAGGTGGTCCGCCAGGCGCATGGCGCGTTCGTTCAAGGTCAGGGGTGCAGCCACGAATAGACGCTCCTCTCCTTCCACCGAGGGCAGCGGGCGACAGGCGTAATCTACGTGGCGAAAAGCGACGAGTCGAGTGCGGCCGCCTTCCTTCTCAGAGAATCGCCACATTCCGCCACCGTGGCGGCACGTGCGAACAGCGTCAGAATGGGTTTGCCCGCCTCGATGATTTCACCGGCCTCAGGGATGTCGGCATACGCGGGAAGCTCGTGGATAGGCCGCCCCGGATCGAGCGCCGGCAGCCAACTCCCTTCCTTCGGAAAATGCAGCGGGCTCCTGGCGAACAAGATTGCCTTGCCCACGATCGACACAGGCTCTTTCTTCATGAGGAAAGCGGCAGCAATTTCTCCCCCCTCGCCCCGGTACTCCGGGGAGAGGGGTCGGGGGTGAGGGGCTTCAGCCGGGGATTGTTCGTCCCCCTCACCCCCAGCCCCTCTCCCCCGAAGCGGGGGCGAGGGGAGACTACTACCTGCACTGCCCCGGAGCGGAGGTTCGGAAGCGTCCGCCTCGAATGCATGGCGGTGCAGCGCGAGCGCCGATACGACCGTGGCATGTTCGAGCACCTCCACGGAAGCCGGGTAACGGGGGTTCACTTCAATCACCCAGGGAATGCCCTCCTGCAGCACGCAGTCGACGCCGAATAGCCCCCGCAGACCGCAAAGTCGCACCAGCATCCTGCCAATCTGCTCGAATTTCGCGTGCGTGCCGGGTTTCAGAGCGAGCGGCCCGATGCTTCCGCAGTAATGAAAGGGGGCCGCGTGTAACCACTCCTGCCCGACGAGTTGCAAGCTGACGCCCAGCAGGCGCGCCTCCGTTCCTCTACCCACGTAAACGGCGGAGCAGGGGTCTCCGTCGATGTATTCCTGGAAGAAGACACCCCTCGTTCGGCTTTCGCCGGCCTGGTCGCTGACAAAGCCAATGCCCGCGCCGCCTGAGCCGCGCAATGATTTGGCCAGCCATCGTCCAGACATAAAGCGCCCATCGCATTGGGTTGCGATTCGAGGACAAGGGATGCCCGCCTGTTGCAGCTGCCGTGACAGAAGATAGGGGGACCGGGCAAGAGCGAGCGCTTCGCGGGAGTTGCCCCAAAGCAACCGCTGGCTGGTAATCCTGTGCACGAGGTTCGGCCGATTCTCGAGGCCGCCGGTATACATCCAGGCACCGGGAGGTCCCTGCCCCGAGATTTCCAGGAAAATCTCAGGATAGCGCTGTGGCGGCACCCTCCGGACAGGGCACCGGCTCACCAGGTCCCGGTCGGCGAAAAGGTCGGCGCACCAGGGTCGCAAGCCGGCACGCAGCGCTGAGAACGCCGCCGCACGGGCGCTGGCCCCGAAGATGAGAAGGTGCTCCTCCGGCTGCATGCCTCTCATGCCCGTAAACTGGTCTGGAACTCGACCCCAGGCATTGCTTATAGATATTCAGCCGCGAAGAGAAACAAGTCGGGGGCGGGCTGGCTACCAACGCGGCCGCATCCTTCGCATTTTTCCACGGCCTCCTGGTTTCTCTCGACGCTTTTCCCATCGTCAAAAGGGAGATGCTATGCCGAGCGCGCAATCCCCTCGCATTCATCCGACGGCCGTGATCTCCGCGGAGGCGGAGCTCGCCGCGGACGTTGAGGTAGGGCCTTTCGTCGTGATCGAAGGAAAGGTGCGCGTCGGACCCGGCTGCGTGATTCGCCCGCATGTCCTTCTGTGCGGCCCCTTGACGATGGGCAAGGGAAACATGGTATTTTCCGGCACAGTCCTCGGCGAACGGCCTCAGCATCTCAAGTACAACGACGAACCGACCGGGGTGGAAATAGGCGATGACAATGTCTTTCGCGAACACGTCACCGTACATCGCGGCACGACCGCTTCCTGGATCACGCGCGTCGGCAGCAACAATTTTTTCATGGCAAACAGCCACGTCGCCCATGATTGCCAGGTCGGCAGCCGCTGCATCTTTGCCAACGGAGCCGTGATCGGCGGCCATTGCACGATCGAAGATAACGTGTATCTCTCCGGCAACTGCGCCGTACATCAGTTCGTTCGCATCGGCCGCCTGGCATTACTGAGCGGCGCCTCGGCGACTACCAAGGACATCCCGCCGTTCATCATCCAGCAGCGCATCGACTCGGTGGTTGGCGTAAATGTAATCGGCATGCGCCGGGCCGGCCTGACGAATGACCAGATCGACGCCGTGCGCCGCGCCTACCATACCATCTTCCGGGACGGCCACGTGCTGCCCTCGGCGCTCGCCCTCGTCGAGAAGGAACTGGGCGAGATCGACGCGGTTGCGGAAATGATCGAGTTCATCCGCCAGTCCAAGCGCGGCATCAATCCGGCGCGCGACCGGGATGCTGCGTAGCTTTCCATCAACCGGCGCCTGACGGGGTACGGCTCGCAGGCGAGCCGTACCCCGTCAGGCGCCGGTTTAAGAAGAAATGGGCGCGTTCTCGCGCCCTCTCCAACACCGAGAAGAGCAGCTGAATTAACAATTCTTTTGCTTTGCGCTCTTGCAACTCGCCTGCCGGATTGAAATAATAACCCACTCTACTTCTTGGGACGAACCTTTTGAACAGCCGCCTCCGAGCGGACTGTTCTCTTTTTATTTTGGCGGGCTTGCGGGGAGATTCTCATGGCGGAGTCAGTAATACTGGTTGCCGAGCAGCGCGACGTTCGCGGCTCGATGTCGGCTCGAAGGTTGCGCAGGAAAGGCCTGATCCCTGCGGTGCTCTATGGGCACAAGGAAGCAACCTTGTCGATTACCTTGCCCGCGGAAGAAGTGGAGAAAGCCATTCGCCACGGCGTGCGCGTCGTGGACCTCAAGGCGGGCGGCAAGGAAGAGAAAGCGTTGATCAAGGAGATACAGTGGGACCATCTCGGCAAGGAACTGCTGCACGTAGACTTCACGCGCGTGGCCCTCGACGAACGCATTGTCATCCAGGTTCCGCTCGAATTGCGCGGGACAGCGCCGGGCGTCACGGCGGGCGGCAGACTGGACCAGCCCATTCACGCGTTGTCGGTCGAATGTCTCGCCATCAGCATTCCCGAATCGATTCGTGTCAACATCGGCGAATTGCAGATGGAAGGCATAATCCACGTGCGGGACCTCGTGTTACCGCCCGGAGTGAAGGCGATGACCGATCCGGAAGCGATCGTGGTCCATGTGACGCCGCCAGAAGTGGAAGCCGAGGCTGCGCCGGCCGCGGAAGTCGCGGAACAGGCCGAACCAGAGGTCATCGGGCGACCGAAAGTTGAGGAGGAGGAAGGCGAATAATTACCGCCTGGCCGTAGCCGATGAAAGTTGTCGTTGGCTTGGGCAATCCCGGAAACCGCTATGTCGGCACGCGGCATAATGTCGGCTTCGCCGTCGTCGATTTGCTAGCCAAAAGCCCACGCGCCGGCCGTTTTCAGAACCGCTTCCAGGCCCAGATTGCCGAACTGGGAGCCAATGACGGCAAGGTTCTGCTTGTCAAGCCTGAGACCTTCATGAACTTGAGTGGCCGGTCGGTTCGCCAGGTTGTCGACTTTTATCAGGTGGCGTTGGCGGAGCTGCTGGTGGTCTGCGATGACATCAACCTGCCTCTCGGGAAGCTGCGGATACGCGTGCGCGGCAGCCACGGCGGCCACAATGGCCTCAGGGACATTCAGTCCCATCTGGGCACGGCGGAATACGCAAGGCTGCGCATCGGCGTCGGCTCCCCGGAGCCAGGCGAGGCTGTGGATCACGTGCTCAGCCGCTTTCGCCCTTCGGAGCAAGCGGTGATCGTCGAGGCAGAGGAGACGGCGGCTCAGGCGGCCGGCGTTTGGATCGATCAGGGGCCTGAAGCCTGTATGAATCAATATAACGGTTAGGTCGAAGCAACCCTCGCGCGGCGTCGGACTCTGGCCTGAGCCAGATTGGATCAATCGAAAGCCAAGTGTTGACGAGAGACAGATTATGGCAGTGAATGTCTACGAATGCATGTTCCTTCTGGATAGCAACAAGGTGGCCGGCGATGTGCCCGCAGCTGCCCAGCAAATCCATACGGTCCTGGAGCGCAACCAGGCCGAAATCCTCGCCAGCCGACCGTGGGACGAACGCCGGCTTGCTTATCCGGTCAAGGGTCAAAAGAAGGGCCTCTACTACTTGATTTATTTCCGCGTCGAAGGAAAGACCGTGCTCAACATCGAGCGCGATTTAGAGCTTAACGAGTTCATCATCCGCTCTCTGTTCCTTCGTGTAGATCCCAAGCATGTGGAAACGATGCTGGCAATCGCGAGGGATGAACATGCCCTTGCCCTGCAGGTGGTTCCAGAGGGCGAAGGCGGCGACATGGGTGGCGACGATATGGACATGCACCGAGGACCACGCCGAGGCCGTCGCGATGACTGACAGCCCGCGAGCCTGCTGAAAAAGGGCTCTGACCCCTTCCCGGTAGGGGGTCAGACGCCTTTTTCAGCAGGCTCTAGAGAGAGCCACCGTCAAGGAATAACTATTGCCTTGCAACGCCATAGGCAACAGATGTATACTAGCATCCGTTTTGCTTCTTGGTGATGCCTCTCTAGCGCAGGAGAATGCCCCTATGGCGAATCTGAACAAGGTGATGCTGATCGGCAGGCTTACACGCGATCCCGAAATGCGTACGTTCGCAAACGGAGGAAAGGTGGCGAGCTTCGGTTTCGCCGTCAACAATCGCCGGAAAAACGCATCGACGGGCCAATGGGAAGATGAGCCGGTCTTTTTGGACGTGGAGGCGTTCAACCGCGGCGAGACCGGAAAACAAGCGGATCTCGTCGAACAATATCTGCGCAAGGGTCGTCAAGTGTTCCTCGAAGGACACTTGAAGTTGGACCAGTGGACTGCGCAGGATGGCCAGAAACGATCCAAGCTGAAAATCGTCGTCGACAACATGCAGTTCCTCGAGAGGCCCGAAGGGAGCACCTCTGACGGAGGCATGCGGTCCTCGCCCGGAGCACAGGGCGCGCGTTCGTCGACGACGCGGCCAAGTTCCGGGGGACAGTACCAGGAGCCGGCGGCGCCCGATGCATACGATGCCCCCGAAGGACAGGCCGAATCAGAAATTCCCTTTTAGTTGCACAGGTCCGTTTACCATCGTTAATCAGAGAAAACCATGCCAACGAAAAAGCGCAATCAGGTTCGGAAGGGAAGCCACGGCGGCATGCAGCTCGTCCTGACCGAGGACGTGGCCTTTCTGGGACGCCAGGGCGATCTCGTGGAAGTGAAGGCTGGCTACGGCCGGAATTACCTCCTGCCTCAGGGCCTGGCTACCGTTCCCACCGAGCATAACATGCGGTTGCTCGACCGGTACAAGCAGCGCGTCACGGCGGCCCGCGAAGCACGTATCGCCGACCTCCGCGTTCTCGCCGAGCAGATCCAGCGCGTGACGGTCACCATCGAAGCCAACGCTACCGAAGACGGCCACCTTTACGGTTCCGTGGGGGCCCCGGAAATCGTCCGCGGCCTCAAGACGCAGAATCTCAATGTCGATGCGGACATGGTGCGCATGGAGGGACCGATCAAAGAGCTTGCTCTGTATGGAGTCAAGCTGAACCTCGGGCACGACATCGAGACCGAGGTGAAGGTCCTTGTGGTGAGGCAGCAAGAGAAGAAGTAAAATAGTCTTCGGACCAAAGTGCGCCTGCTCTCTTGCTTCTTCCACAGGGAGGTGAGCCATGCCGCCGGAACCGGGCGGGATCGATCGTTTGCCTCCGCAAAGCAGGGATGCCGAGAGATGCGTTCTGGGCAGCATGTTGCGTGACAACGGCGTGCTCGGCGACGTGCTCCAGATCATCCGCGAAGAAAACTTCTACCACGACGCACATCGCAAGATCTTCAAGGGCATTGTCACCCTCTACGACAAGGGCCAGCCCGTCGATACCGTGCTGCTGGCGAACTGGCTCAACGATCAGAAGCAGATCGACGATATCGGCGGTTACTCGTACCTGGCCGAGTTATGGGATGCATCGCCCACGGCCGCCAATGCCGAATACTACGCGCGCATCATCCGCGATAAGGCCATCGTCCGCAACCTGATCCACGCGAGCACCGAAGTCCTCCGCGATGCCTACGACCAGGTCATGCCGGCCGAGGAGTTGCTCGAAGCCGCGGAACGCAAGGTGCTCGACATCGCCCAGATGGGCATTACCGGCCAAACCTACACGCTCGAACAGGCCGTGCAAGAAGCCTACGACCGCATCGACACCCGGCACCAGCGCGGCGACCAGTGGTCGATCAGCGGTTTACCCACGGGATTCGTCGACCTCGACGACAAAACGGCTGGCTTGCAGAACTCCGAGCTAGTCATCATTGCGGCACGGCCCAGCGTCGGCAAAACGGCCTTTGCCTTGAACCTGGCGCGCCACATCGCCGTCAAGGAGGCACGACCTGTATTCATCGTCAGCCTGGAACAATCCCGCGTGGAATTGGCCGAGCGCTTGCTCTGCTGCCAGGCGCGCGTTGACAGCCACAAACTGCGCAAGGGACAGCTCAACTCCCAGGACATGGAGAAGCTCATTGAAGCCGGCGAAGTGCTGCGCGCCGCCAAACTCTTCATCGACGACTCGCCCGGCCAGGGCATGTTGCGCATCGCCGCCAACGCCCGGCGTCTCAAACTGCGGCACGCGATCAAGGTCGTGATCGTCGATTACCTGCAGTTGATCGAACCGGACAATCGCAGGGACCCCCGGCAAGAGCAAGTCGCCGCCATTTCACGCCGGCTCAAGCACCTTGCTCGCGAGCTGCAAATTCCGGTCGTCGCCCTGGCCCAGGTGAATCGTTCTTCGGAGGACCGCACAGACCACAAGCCGCGTCTGGCGGACCTGCGTGAATCGGGATCAATCGAACAGGATGCGGACACGGTCATGCTCTTGCATCGTCCCGAAATGTACGAGCCCGGTCAAAACGAGGGCACGGTGGAGGTGCTGATCGCCAAACAGCGCAACGGCCCGACCGGCGACATCACGTTGACCTACCTCAAGCAGTTCATGCGTTTCGAGAACTTCGCCGTCGAAAGCCCCTTCGGCTACGACGGCTAGAGGAAGGGGTGAGGGGATAGGGGCGAGGGGATAGGGACTTGGCGTTTAGCACAAGGTGTTAGCTTGTGAGAAGCCTGGCCAGGAGGAGCCGCTGAACAAGCCCTCTCGAGAGCAAGCTGAGCTTTACTCGCGTTGTCACGCGCTTGGCGTCCTGATTACAATTCGCTACGGTTGCAAATCCCCTTGCCACAGGTTTTTGCCATGCGTGTCGGAATCGGTCATGACTCGCACCGCCTGGAAGCCGGCCGGCCCCTCATCCTGGGCGGCGTGCGCATCGACCATCCGCGCGGCCTGGTCGGCCATAGCGATGCCGACGTGGTGCTGCACGCCCTCACCGACGCTCTGCTGGGCGCAGCCGGAATGGGCGACATCGGCGATGCCTTTCCCGACACCGACCCCGCCTACCGCGGTTGCGACTCGAAGGTCTTCATCCGGGACACCCTGGCCCGCCTGAACCGGGCCGGCTGGCGGATTGTCAATGTTGACGTGACGATCTTCGCACAGGAGCCAAAGCTGGGCCCCGTCAAGGATCGAATGCGGCGCCAGGTGGCTGACCTCCTTGGGCTCGACGCAGCATACGTAAACATCAAAGCGAAAACCGGCGAGGGCGTGGGCACGATTGGCCGGGCGGAAGTGATCGCCTGCCAGGCCGTGGCGCTGATAACCGGGCTGACGCCGTGACGCGGCCGCCGGGTTGCAGCGTCGGGAGATGGTCGACAACCAGGATTCGTGGGCGATTTGCTTTACACCAGCAAGGATTTATCGAGGTCCTCATGCCTTTGTGCGTCTATAACACGTTGACCCGCCGGAAGGAGCCGTTTGAGACCGTCGAACGCGGCAAAGTCGGCATGTATGTCTGCGGGCCGACCGTCTACAAACCGAGCCACGTCGGCCACATGGTTGGGCCCGTGATTTTCGATACGGTGAAGCGCTACCTGACCTACGCCGGCTACCGCGTGACCTTCGTCGTGAACATCACCGATGTCGACGATAAGCTCATCGCCGAGGCGGCCCGGCAGAATACCACCGTGGCGGAATTGGCGGAGCGCGTCACGGCTGACTACCAGCAAAACCTCAAGAAACTGGGCGTCACCGGCATCGATCACATGCCGCGTGCAACGCAATACATTGGTGAAATCATCGGCATGATCCGGGGTCTGATCGAGAACGGTCATGCATACCCTTCCGACGGCGATGTCTATTTCGACGTCAGCAAGGACCCCGATTACGGCAAGCTATGCAACCGCGATCCCGCTCAGCTCGAAGCCGGCGCACGCATCGAGGTCAGCGACCGCAAACGCAATCCTGGCGACTTCGCCCTATGGAAAAGCGCCAAGCCCGGGGAGCCGCAGTGGGCCAGTCCGTGGGGGCCGGGCCGCCCCGGCTGGCATATCGAATGCTCGGCCATGAGCATGAAGCTGCTGGGGAAGACCCTGGACATTCACGGCGGCGGACTCGACCTCCAGTTTCCGCATCACGAAAACGAGCTGGCTCAGTCCGAATCCTACACCGGCGTGCCGTTCGCGCGCTACTGGATGCACAACGGCCTCATGAAAATCGGCGCGGGGAAAATGTCCAAGAGCTTGGGCAACGAAGTAGTCGTGTCGGAATTGTTGCGCGTCCATCACCCGGAGACCCTGCGCTTCTTCCTGCTGACCACTCACTATCGCCGGCCAATCGACTATGGCGAAGATCGGCTCGAAGAAATTCGCCGCGGCCTTGATGGCTTCTACCGTTTTTTCGAACGTTTTCAGCGGATCACGAAAGAAGATTTTTACAAACTGCAGGCGCCCACCGCGCGGGGCTCATTTGCTGTCACCGGCGTCCACGCCGAGTTCCTCACCGACGTCTCTCGCTATCGCGAGACGTTTCTCGTATACATGGACGATGACTTCAATACCGGCGGCGCCGTCGGTGTTCTTTATGACCTCCTCACCACGTTGAACCGCTTTGCCGACAGCCAAGAGCTGGAGAAGGCTTCCGCCAATCCTGCCGCGCTCCAGGATTTCCGGCGCGGCGCCCTGGTGCTCAAGGAATTGAGCCAAACGTTGGGCATCTTTTCGGAGCCGGTTGCCGCCGGGCCCGCAAGCAGCGATGAGCTGACAGCGGGCCTGATGCAATTGCTGATCGACATGCGCGCCGAGGCGCGCATGTCCAAAAACTTCGCCCTGGCCGATCAAATCCGCCAACGCTTGAGCAAACTGAACATCACGCTGGAGGATCGCCCCGGCGCTACCGATTGGCGGGTGGGCTAATTGCATGGCCGACTTGAGCAGCCCAAAGACAGAAGTACGCATTTTGGGGATCGATCCCGGGCTCCAGATCACTGGCTATGCCGTGGTCGATGCTGGGACGCGTGGCCCCGTGATTTGTGAGGCCGGGCTCATCCGCAGCAGCGAGGGCAGCGTCAAGCCGGAATTGGACCAACGGCTGCGCGTTCTGTACAATGGTATAGAAGACTTATTGAACCAATTTCACCCGCAAACGGTCGTGGTGGAACAGCTTTATGCTCATTACCTGCATCCGCGGACTGCCATCCTGATGGGGCATGCCCGTGGAGTGATCTTGTTGGCGGCTTCGCGGAGAGATTTGCGCGTAGTCAGTTACAGTGCGACGCGCATCAAGAAGACGATCACGGGCAATGGCCGGGCCCCCAAGGAACAGGTGCAGCGCACGATCCAGCGGGAGTTTGGCTTGTCGCAGTTGCCCGATCCTCCCGATGTTGCGGACGCCCTGGCCGCGGCGCTGTGCCACTTCTACGTTCAGAAGCTGCCGGTTTGAAAGCGTCTATGAGAACGAAAATCACCGGCGTCTTGAATCGCATCCTGGAAGATGAAGTCCGCCTGCAAGTGGGTGCGTTCGAGTACCAGCTGCTCGTGCCCGATTTCGTGCGCCGCCATGTCCAGGGCCGCGAAGGCCAGGATATTACCCTTCACACCACCGAGTACATGGACGGCAATCCAATGCAGGGCAGGGTGGTGCCGCGCTTGATCGGTTTTGCCAGTGAAGCGGAGCTGGAATTCTTCGAGCTGTTCTGCACCGTCGACAAGGTCGGGGTACGCAAGGCGATCAAAGCGCTCGTCCGGCCCGTTCGCGAGATCGCCGACGCCATCCAGCGCCAGGACTCGAAATGGCTGACGACCCTGCCCGGCATCGGAACGGCCACGGCCGAGCAGGTTGTCGCGACCTTGCGGCGGAAGGTCACCAAGTTCGCCCTGATGGCCCCTGAGGAACCCAGAGCGGATGGAACGCCTGGCCCTGTCGCAGTTGACGGCAGCGTAATCGAGGATGCCTACCACGCGCTCCTGAGCGTAGGGCATAATCCGGTCGAAGCGCGAAATCGCCTCGATAAAGCGTTGGCAGGCAACCGATCTTACAAGACGGTCGAGGAGATCCTTTTGGAGATATACAAACAAGGTGGATAATTGCCGAGTGGGCCGATTTCTTGGACTAAATGACCGTGCGTGAATCCGCAGCATGCTGTGTAAGCCGGGGTGCTATGCAACCTGGAAGACTCTAAGATCCGGGGTGCCATGTTTTCGCGACTACTCGAGATAACAGACGAACCTTGCAATACCTCGCGAAAGCATGTCCCGACTCATCTCGGCGATCCCGCACGCATCAATAAATCGGGGGTGCCCAACAACCCTCGACGGGGCGCCTAATGCGGGGCGGGACATGCTTTCGCGAGTTTGCCTGACTGTTCTGGGGCGCTGTCGGGAACTCGCGAAAGCATGCCACCCCGGCGTTTTGCAAATGCAATCTGAATGAACAGTGTCGAGAGGAACTTCATGGCGCGTGAAGCAGTAGTCCAGGGCAACCCGGTAGAGGAAGAACGTCGTCGCGACGACGCGCTGCGCCCGCGCTGGCTGCGTGAGGTCATCGGTCAGAAAGCAGTCGTTCAGAAGCTCGGTATTGTCCTCAATGCTTCCCGAAAGCTCAAGGAACCGCTATCGCATATCCTCTTTGACGGCCCGCCCGGTCTTGGCAAGACCACGTTTGCCACGGTCCTGCCCAACGAACTCGGCACCTCGATCCAGATGACGAGCGGCCCCGCGCTGACCAATCCCAAGGACCTGATGCCGTTCCTCACGAATGCCGCGGAAGGGTCGATCCTGTTCATCGACGAGATCCATCGCATGCCGCGCGTCGTCGAGGAGTTCATCTACCCGGCCATGGAGGATTTTCGCATCGACATTGTGCTCGGCGAGGGCATCAACGCACGCACGCTGTCGATCCCTTTGAAGCGGTTCACGCTGATCGGCGCAACAACACGCAGCGGCATGCTCTCCAGCCCGATGCGCGATCGCTTCAAGATGCACGAGCACCTGGAGTTTTACACCGTCGACGAGTTGGCCGAGATTATCCGCATCAATGCGCTCAAGCTCCAAACCGAACTGGCGGCAGACGCCGCCCTCGAGCTGGCGCGGCGCAGCCGGGGTACACCGCGCATCGCCAATGCCCGGCTCTGGTGGGCGCGCAATTACTCCGCCAGCGAGGCCGACGGCCGGATCACCCTGGACATCGCCCAGGCCGCCCTTGCCATGGCCGAGGTGGACGGCCAAGGACTCGACAAGCAAGACCGGCGCTACCTGGAGGTACTCGTCGGCGTGTTCGAAGGCGGGCCGACCGGCGTCGAGGCGTTGGCGGCGACCATGAACTTACCTACCGATACGCTCAGCGATGAAATCGAACCCTACCTGCTGCGCGAACAGTTCATCGTGCGCACGCCACGCGGCCGGCTGGCAACGCCGCGTGCGTATCAACTTCTGGGCAAGCCCATGAAATCTGCCCCCTCTGAAACCGGTTCTCCGCGATCGCTTTTTGATTGATACCCTGCGCTGTAGCACAAGCTGATAGCTTGTGCCGCTCAAGCCAGTTCTGCGCGAACGCTCTTTGTTTGATGCATCATCTTGACAGCGGAAGTGGTAGCCCCTATCATTTAGACAGTTGCCTAACTACGAAAGCAGCTCCACGCTTATGCGGATGAACGAAGCCTTCAAAGCCCTGGCGGACCCGACGCGACGAGAGATCCTGCAGCTCTTGCGGCGCGGGGAGATGACGGCCGGGGAGTTGGCCGAGCACTTTGACATGGCCAAACCCTCCGTGTCCCATCATTTTTCTGTGCTCAAGCAGGCAGACCTCATCAGCGCCCGCCGCGAGGGGCAGCAGATTTATTATTCGCTCAATACGACGGTGGTGGAAGACCTCCTTGCTATCATTTGGGACCTCTTCCCGAACCACCGCAAACAGGAGTTGCAGCAATGACGCGTTGGCTCTACCTGGCAATCGCACTGACAGCGGCAGCGCTCGCCAGCTCGGCCTATGTTTACGTATTTGCGTTTGACCGTTTGCCCGAACAAATTCCGGTCCACTGGGGCATCAATGGAAATCCCGACAAATGGGTTCCCAGGTCGGAGGCCTGGGTCAATTTCTGGCTCATGCCGGCGGTCATGGCTGGTTTTACTCTCCTGACGGTCGCCCTGCCCTGGATGTCGCCGAAGAATTTCAAGGTCGACCAGTTTCGTGACACTTACGGCTACGTCATGGCGGTGGTCGTTGCCCTGTTTGCTTACATTCACGTGCTCCTGGTTTGGGGAAGTTTCGACCCGACCGTGCAAGAGGGCCGCTGGCTCGTCGCCGGGATCCTGTTCTTCTTCGCCTTGCTGGGAAATGTGCTGGGGCAGGTTCGGCGCAATTTCTGGGTGGGCGTCCGCACACCGTGGACGCTCGCGAATGAAACGGTGTGGAACGCGACCCACCGCCTGGCGGCCTGGATGTTCACCGGGTTTGGCGTCATAGGTTGTATCATCGCTTTGGCGGGTGCGCCGCTGTGGCTGTGTTTTGCGCCGTTGATCATTGTCGCACTGGTCCCTGTTGTCTACTCTCTCATCCTGTACAAGCGCCTGGAAAAACAAGGCAAAATCTAAGGTAACCACCATGAACCGAGCACGCTTGCTCCTCCTCTCGGCCCTGGCGGGCTGTTTGTCTTTCGCCCCCGTCGCGGCCCGAGACGACGCGCGCCCCAACCCCGAAGAACTCAAGCTGCTGGCGATGACCTTCGTCGACTTGCTCAACAAAGGGGACTTCGCCAAGGCGGCCAAGGATTTCGACAAGATCATGCAAGAGAAAATGCCGCCCGCCAAGCTCGAGGAGACATGGAAGTCGCTCATAAGCCGGGTCGGCGCCTTTCAGAAGCAAATGGGCGCCCGGCTTGAATACAAGGCGCCCTATGAGATCGTCTACGTGACCTGTGCGTTCGAGCAAATGTCGATCGATACGCGTGTGGTCTTCACCAAGGACAAACAGATATCGGGCTTGTTCTTCAGCCCGACCAAGAAAGCGGAGCCGCCTTACCAGCCGCCCGACTACGTCAAGCGTGGCTCCTTCGAGGAGAAGGAAATGAAGGTTGGGTCCGGCGAATGGGAACTCCCGGCCACGTTGACGCTGCCGGTGGGCGACGGTCCTTTCCCTGCCGTTGTGCTCGTGCATGGCTCCGGTCCCAACGATCGCGATGAAACGATTGGTCCCAATCGGCCGTTTCGAGATCTTGCCTGGGGATTGGCTTCTCAGGGCATCGCCGTTCTCCGTTACGAGAAGAGAACCAAGGAGCATGCGAGCAAGCTGGCGGCAGGTTTGGCCGGCCTGACCATCAAGGAGGAAGTCCTCGACGATGCCCTGGCCGCGGTAGCGCTGCTGCGGAAAGTGCCCAAGATCGATCCGAGAAAAGTCTTCCTGCTTGGTCACAGTCTAGGCGCGATGTACGCTCCGAAACTCGGCGCGCTCGAGCCGCGCATCGCAGGTCTCATTTCCATGGCAGGGACAATCAGGCCTCTCGAGGACGTTCTCCTGAGCCAATTGAACTACCTGCTCACCATCGATCCAAACCTCTCCCCCGAGAAAAAGAAAGCCATCGACGAGTTGAAGGAAAAGGTCGGCAGTCTCCGGAACCCGCAGCTTTCCAACGATACGCCGTCATCGCTTTTGCCGTTTGGTGTACCGGCGGCCTATTGGCTCAGCTTGCGCGGTTACTACCCGGCGGAGGCTGCCAAGAATCTCAAGCAGCCGATGCTGATCCTGCAAGGCGAACGAGACTATCAATCCACGATGAAAGATTTCGAAGGCTGGCAGGACGCCCTCAAGACGCGCAAAAACGTAGTGTTCAAGAGTTATCCCAAGCTGAACCACCTCTTCAGCGAAGGCGAGGGGAAGTGCACGCCAAGCGAATATGAAAAGGAAGGCCACGTTGCCAGGTACGTCATCGACGACCTGGCGAACTGGATCAAGGAGCATTAAGGGCGGGCAAGAATCAGCCGCCGATGGTGTGCATCGTCCGCAGCGGTTTGATGAATCGCGAGGTGTTGATCTCGTGCCCTTCCCACTTGGCCCGAACGTTCGCGTCTATGGCCGCGGCAATCTCCGAGTCCCCGGCGCCGCCGCGTAGCATCTTTTTGATGTCGACCTCATCGAGGGCAAACAGGCAGTTGCGCAGCCTGCCGTCGGCAGTCAGGCGAACGCGATTGCAGCTCATGCAGAAGGGCCGGGAAATAGAGGCAATGATGCCCACTCGTCCACCGCCGTCCGTGTAACGAAACTCCATCGCCGGCGCCCGCGGGTCGTAATCCTCCACGGGCACAAGCGGCGCAATCTCATGTTCCAACTGCTCCAGAATCTCGTGCGCGAAATAGACCTTGTCGCGTTCCCAGTGGTCGGCGCCGATCGGCATGTACTCGATGAAGCGCATCTCGACACCGTGCTTTCGTGCAAACTGCGCAAGGGGCACGACTTCGGCCTCTGTGATCCCGCGGATACTGACCGCGTTGACCTTCACGGGGTCGAAGCCCGCGCGCTTGGCAGCCAGGATGCCGTCGATCACTTTCTCGACTCCGTCCCTGCGGGCCAGCAAGCGAAAACGGTCGGGATCGAGCGCGTCGAGGCTGATGTTGATACGCCTTAACCCCGCATCGTAGAGCGGCTGGGCGGCATCGGCCAGAAGGATGCCGTTGGTCGTCAGCCCGAGATCCCGCAGGCCGGGGATTTCTTTCAACATCCGCACCAGCCTTGGCAAATCGCGGCGCATGAGCGGCTCACCGCCGGTCAGCCGGATCTTGTCGATGCCCAAGGGAACAACCAGGCGCACAAAGCGGGCGATCTCTTCGAAGGAAAGAAGCTCGGCCCGCTCCATGAACGTGACTTCCTCGGCCATGCAATACGTGCAGCGCAGGTTGCAGCGATCCGTCACGCTGATGCGCAGATTGTTGTGCACTCGGCCGAAGCTATCGATGAGTTGGTAAACCACTATAGATTCTCAGTTCTCCATGTGCTCTCTGTCAATAATCATCGTCAAGATCCCGGGTGTACCCACTCCGTGGTTCCATCGTCCCAGTTTTCCTTCTTCCATATTGGCACGAGTTCCTTGAGCCGGTCTATGGCATATCGGCAGGCATCGAAAGCTTGCGCACGATGCGCGCAGCTAACCGACACCGCCACACTAATGTCGCCCACTTCCAGATGGCCTAGACGGTGCACCATGACCAACTCGCCGACCGGCCAGCGTTTGCGGACCTCTTGCTCGATCTCGGCCAATTTCTTTTCCGCCATGCCGGGATAGGCCTGGTAGTCCAGGGCAACCGTAACCCGCTCGCCCGTGAGGTCGCGCACAGTGCCCAGGAAAGTCACCACCGCCCCGCAATTTGCTTGGCGCACCTGCTCCGTCAACAATGCGTGGTCAATGGGTTCCGCCGTCAATTGAATCATGGCCGACGTGAAACTTTCTCATGACTGTTCGCGCCTCCGCTAACGGGCGGAAGCAACGCGATCTCAGCATCAAGCGGGAACGTCAAAGAGTCCTCGGCGAATTCGTCGTTGACGGCAAGGGCCGACCGCGCCACGATGCCCGCCAAAGCCGGCCGGTCCATTGCCAGTTGCCGGCGAAGCTCCGCCACGGTCGAGCCGGGCGGCAACTCCAGTTCCACGGTATCCGCCCCGGCGAGGTCCCTGGCCCGTGCAAAGAGGCGGATGCGCACCTTCATTACAACACCAATTCACGAATGGGGGTGTGCAAGCGCTGCAGCAACTCAGGCATTAAGCCGTAGGCCAGCGCCATGTACTGGGCAGGGTGCATGGTCCGCTTTCGAGCCACATCCTCCATCTGCAGCCGGCAGGTGCTGCACTCCGTTGAACCGAAGAGGGTGCCTGGCCGATTGAGCTGTTCAAGCATCGGCTTGCCGGCTTCGAGAGAAACTTCGTAATTGCTGGCCTGGAGGCCGAACGTACCCGCCATACCGGAACAGTTCACATCGATTGTATGCACGCTCAGACCGGGGATCAACGCAAGGAGCGCCGGCCCCGCCGGCGGCCGGCCCAGTGCTTTGAGGTGACACGGCACGTGATGGCCGATCGTGAGGTTTACTCTTTGAAAATCAGTTTGCAGACGGCCTTGCTCATGAAGATCCCAGAGAAACGCTGTCAGCTCGCGCACTTGCTGGGCCACGAGTTTGGCATCGGGATCGTCGATCAAGTCGGGATAATCATGGCTCAGCATGAGCGCGGCCGTAGGCTCCGAGCAGACGATCTGGTATCCATCACGAACTAATTCCGCGAGGATGCGCAGGTTGTGCTCTGCGGTTTCGCGAGCACTCTCCACATCGCCGTAGGCCAGGGGCGCCATGCCGCAGCCCTTCTGTTTGGGCGGGACGTAAACCTCGATGCCGTTGTGCTGCAGCACGGCCACGACGGCCTCGGCGATGAGGGGCTCGTTGTAGTTTGCGAACACGTCGACGAAATAGGCAACGCGCGGCCTGTGGCTTTGCGGCCGGCGCGTCCAGCCACGGCGGGCGGCGCGGCGCAGGAAACTTCGCGCCGCAAACCTGGGCAGGCGCCGGCGCCGGGACACTCCAAACACCTTCTCCATGAGCCAACGAATCGACTTGCTCGCTAGCCCCGCGTTGACGGCCACGGCGAAGATACTCGCGAAGGCTGCAAAACTTTCCGTTCGCGTCATGGTCCAGTCCATCCAGTCCAGGCCGTGCTCGGAAACATTGGCGGCCTTCACCTCCAGCATGAGCTTGGGGATGTTGATATGCGCGGGACATTCGCTGGCGCACATCCGGCAGTTGACGCAAAGGTCGGCGATGCCGCGCACCTCATCGGAAGAAAGGAGACGGGCATCAGCTCCCTGTTGCAGGAGATGGCGCAACAGGTTGGCCTTGGCTCGGGGCGTGGCGGCTTCCTCGTGCGTGACGCGGAAGACGGGGCACATGCGCTGGCCGGGCGCCTCCGTGCGGCACTGGCCGCAGCCGTTGCAGTTCACCGCTTCCGCGCGTACCTCGCCCGGCTGCCAGCGCAAGGACCAGGTCGCTGGCTCCGTCCCGGAAACAGGATTGCGCCGCAACGGCCAGGCAGGCATTCCCGGGTCCGGCCCAACGATCTTTCCAGGATTGAGAATGCCTTGCGGATCGAAGATGGTCTTGAGCTCACGAAACACGGGGTAGAGCCGTCCATATTGGCGCTCAACCCAGGGTGTTCGAGCCAGGCCGGTGCCATGCTGCGTGCTGACCGTGCCGCCGAGTTCGAGCGCCAGGCCATGGATCTCCTCGGCGATGGCCCAGAGGAGCGACACGTCGGCGCTGCGCTCGAGATCCAAGAAGGGCCGGGTATGGACCTGCCCGGAACCGGCATGGACGAGGAAGGAAGCTGTGATCTCGCGCCGCTTCAAGATCTCCTGAACGCGATGCAGATAAACCACAAGCTGATCGCTAGGTACGCCGACGTCTTCGACGAAAGCAATCGGTTGGGGGCCCCCGCGAATACCATAAAGGCCGGGCAAGACCGTTTCGCGCAGGGTCCAGATGCGCTCGATATCTTCCGGTGTGAAAGCGATGCGCGCGTACAGCGCCCGGTGTTCGACGCGCTGCAATCTGTCGGCAAGCTCCAGGGTAGCTTCGCGTGTCTCGATCTCCGTCTCGCCTTCATGCTCCACGAGCAGCACGGCCTCAGCTTCCGGCGGAAGCAGCGTTTTGATGAGAGCGTCGCGACCTCCTGCCAAGGTCATGAGCCTGCGGTCGATCAACTCGCACGCCGCCGGCCGGCTGGAGAGGGCGTCTTGCGCAGCTCCCACTGCTGCGTCCAGGCTCTCGAAGGCGAGCAGCACCAGGCTTCGGCCTCCCGGTAGCGGGATGGTGCGCAAGGTCGCCTCTGTGAAGACAGCCAGCGTGCCTTCCGAGCCGACCAGCAGTCGGGCAAGGTCCAGGCCTTTCGCGGTCAAGACGTCGTGCAGAAGATAGCCACAGCGATCGAACGGGGTGCGCGGCCGGGAGCTTTGCAGGAGGGCGTAGTTGCTTTCGAGCAGATCGCTGACGTGCTGAACGATATCGGTCAAGCGAACGTTGGTCTCCGCAGCGGTCGCAGCGCGCCGCTCGACGCCGACGTTGGCGGCGTCCCCATTGTCCAGGACGACACGGAGCTGAGCGACGTGATCGCGCGTGTAGCCGTGGCGGAGAACGTGCGCGCCCGATGCATTGTTGGCGACCATGCCGCCGACGGTGCATTGCACGCCGCTCGTCGGGTCGGGGGCGAACCGTCGACCCACTTTCGCCAGGCGCTCGTTCAGTTCCCTGTAAACAACCCCGGGCTGCACGCGCACGGTATCGTCGCCGACATCCAGGATGGAACGGAAATGGCGGCTTAGGTCGATGATGATGCCCGTGCCGAGCGCTTCGCCGGCCATGCCGGTGCCCGCCCCGCGCGCAATTAGCGGAATGCGATGTTCCGCCGCATAGCGCACGACTGCTCGCACGTCTTCTTCATCGCGCGGCGCTACGACGCCTAGCGGCTCGATTTGAAAAATACTTGCGTCGGTGCTGTAGAGTGCGCGCGACAACTCGTCGAAAAGCAGCTCGCCCTTGAAAACACCCTTGAGATCATCGAGAACGCGCTCGCGCTGCGGTTCATCCACGGCTCTGCCTCTCCAAGCACTACCCTATGACGAGCCTGCTGAAAAACGGGTCTGACCCCTTCCCCGAAGGACGATAGTTCCCCAAGAAGGGGGGAAATCAGTGAAGGTTCATAGGGGGTCAGACCCCTTTTTCAGCAGGCTCGGAACGCAGGAGTAAAGTGCGGTCAGCGTGCCTTCTTCGTCGCCTGAAGTTCGCGCAGGCGGAGCCGTTCCTGCCGGAAGCGCTCGGCGATGCCCAGCTCGAACGGCTTGTGCCCGGCGTCGGGCTTCAGCCCGCGATAATGCGCGTTGCACCTGTAGCAGACGACCACGTCGCCTACCCAGAGATAGAGCAAACCGTCGAATAACGCGGAGCCAATCAGGATCGTCCAGGTCAACCACTGATGATAGAGCCAGTAGGGGATGATCGACCCCAGGCAGGCAATCGCCAGGATTGTCAGACCGAGCCAGTGGGGAAAATCCTTCTTCTTGTACAGTTCCCTGTTGCCGCACAGCGCGCAAGCAGCGAGGGAATCGCATTCCTGGGCATGGAGCGGCAGCAAATGATCACAGCGCGGACACTGCCATTCCGTCGCAAGCGGAAGGGCCACGCGAGCCACTGCGTCGCACTCTGGACACGCGAATTGAACATTCACGAAAGCAAGCCGCCTTTATAGCATGTAGCCGCCGGTAAACCGGAAGAGTACTTCGCTAATCAGTTCGCCGAGGAAACAAAAGATCACGACGACATACAAAATGCCGGTCGCCGACTGAGTCGATCGAATCCGCGCCGTATGCCAGGCCATCACCCCCAGCAGGAGCGGACCGAAAATGCCCAGGCCCCAGCGCAAGGGAAGCAGGATCGTCACATCATTCAGGGTAACGAGAGAATGCTCACTGGTCCAGGACGATAGCGCGACGCCACAAACAACCCCGCGCACCGCGGTGGCCACGAACAGCCCAACCAGCAGACGCAGCAGAGGCGTCATCGACATGCTCGGAGCGACCAAGTAAGAGTGCCCCATCAGCATCGCCGTCATTGCCGAGCCGAGCACAGCCGCCGAGCTGAACGAGCCGGCAAACAGGGAAATCCTGTCGTTCTGGGAGCTGCTCGGATCGACGATCAGACCCAGGACCACGACCAGCGCGACGGCAGTCACCGCGATCAGCGTTCGGCCGGCCGGCGCTCCATTCAAAGACCATGAAAGACTTCCAAGGAAAGCTCCCAGAATGGCTGCGCCCAGGGCGATCCACAACCACACCTCGTTGGCTGCGGGCAGATCGCGTAGGAAGACGATCGATAGTGCCGAGAGTCCCAGGGCCGTCAAGAACTGGACCCGGTAGAAGCGCGGGTTCACCTGCTCGGGAGATACGAGAAGCAGAGCAGCAATCATTCCGCACGCGAGGCGGAGACAGAAGGTAGCGAGCATGGAATTACCGCGGACCGTAAATAAGAGCCATCAATTCGGCCCGGGTCGATTCGTTGTCCTTGAATGCACCCCGCATGGCGCTCGTGACGCAGCGGCTGTCCGCCTTGCGAATGCCCCGAATGGTCATGCATGTATGCGAGGCGGACAGGATCACGCCCACGCCGCGTGGTTCCAGCTCCTCCATGAACAAATCAGCCAGCTGCTCCGTCATGCGTTCCTGAACCTGCGGCCGGCGCGAAAGAACCTCCACCACTCGTGCCAATTTGCTGAGGCCAACAATCTTCCCATTGGGCAGGTAGGCGATGTGGGCCCTGCCGAAAAAAGGGAGCAAGTGATGCTCGCAAACGCTCTCGAAGGCAATGTCTTTCTCGAGCACCATCTCGTCGTATTTCTGTGTGAACTTCTTTTGGAGCAGTTCTCTCGGGTCTTTCCGCAGACCGGAAAAGAGCTCGGCGTACATGCGGGCTACGCGCTCGGGTGTCTCCAGAAGGCCCTCTCGGTCTGGGTCCTCCCCCACGGCCAGCAGGATCTCGCGCACTGCCGCTCGAATTCGGTCATGGTCGACCGGCGCTGTGAAACCCTGGCGGTCGTTATCAGAAACCAGTCCGCCCTTGGCCAGCGATTCCTTGACGCGTTGTTTGCCCAAAAACTTCCCTTTCCAAGCATAACAAAATGACCGTGCGGGATTCAGAAGTAGGTCAGGTTTCCAACCTGACTGGACAGATTGGGAAATCTGTCCTACGCCGCTGCCGATTCAAGCACGGTGATATAGTAGCAACGGATTAAAAAACGGCATACCCGGCGAGACACAACTTGTGATGGTTGACCTGCGCGACTAGGCATAGAATCGGTGCTTATGAAGGTATTGCTGGTGGTCATTAAGGGTTTCCATCTCGGCTACATTGGTTGCTATGGCAACGAATGGATCTCCACGCCGACGCTGGATCGATTGGCGGCGGATGGCATCGTCTTCGACCAGCATTATGCCGACCATCCCACGACCGCAGGCGGGCGGCTCGCCTGGCAAACGGGCTGCTACTCCTTTCCCTGGCCAGAGTGGGTCGAGAGTCTACCGACGAAACCCGCTGCATCGGACCTCTACTCTCGCCTGAAAGAACAGGGCATAAGGATAGACTCGATCGCGCCTGAACCAGCCGACGCCGCGCCGTTGCCGGGAGGCATGGAAGCGACTCTGAAGAGATCGCAGAGGAAGTTGGCTTCATTAAGTTCGCGAGAACACTGGCTGCTCAGAGCCGAATTCGACGTGCTTCTGCCACCCTGGAAAGTGCCCGAACAGTTCCGAGAAGAGTATTTCACCGAAGAAGAGACGGACGTGGAGCCGTTGGCTCCTGGTGAGGTTGATGATTCTCTCGAGTCTTGCCAGGTCGCTGTGCCAGGTCTTGCCGAGGTGCAAAAGGAGTACGCGGCGGCGGTCACGTACCTGGACGCAGGCCTCGAACAGCTTTTCACAGGACTAAAGGAGGGGGCTTCCGGCAAAGATGTCCTAGTAGTGGTCACAGGGGATCGTGGACAGGCGATCGATGACCGGAGGAGAGGCGAGCCGGGCAAGACCACCCTTCACGAAGAGCTGATGCACATCCCGCTGCTTGTATGCTTTCCCGATGGCCAAGGGGCGGGGCGGAGGATCTCGGCATTGACCCAATCGCTTGATCTTATGCCGACTTTTTTCGATCTTTTTGGATTGCCGGTGCCGGAAGCCCACGGCCGCAGCCTTCTGCCGCTGATGCTCGGCAAGTCTGCCAAGGTTCGCGACTACGCCTGCGCCGGCCTGCGCGCCGGCGACAGAATCGAATGGGCTCTACGTGCTCCGGAGTGGGGCTTCCTTCTGCCGATGCGGGCGCCTTCGACTGGCCCTCCTTTGGCGTCGGAACTCTACGTGAAGCCGGACGACCGCTGGGAGGTAAACAATGCCCGTCAACATCACGTGGTGCTGGCGGAGAGTATCGAGCAGACTCTGTGGAGTTTTGTTCGAGCGACCCGGGACCCCGGTCCACTCCAACCCCCGGATTTGTGTTTAGAAGAGAATAAACGGACGGAAAACGCCCAGACTTCCGAAGGAGAACCACTATGACCACCGTTCGACTTGTCGATGAGCGTAGCAATGATCCCAAGGTCCGACGAGTCTTCGACGACATCAAGCAGAGCAAGAAGATCGACCGCGTGCCAAACATCTGGCGAGCGCTCGCAACCTATCCTGACCACCTGGAGTTATGCTGGACGCGTCTCAAGGCGATTATGCAGCCGGGCAAGGTCGATATGTTGACCAAGGAGATCATCGCCCTGGCCGTCTCTGTCACCAACGGCTGCGAATACTGCATCAATTCACACACGGCCGCGGTGCAAAAGCTTGGCCTGGACAACGAGGGCCTAGGTGAAGTGCTCGCCGTGGTCGGCCTCTATAACCAGATGAACCGACTGGCAGACGCGTATCAGATCGAGCCCGACATTCGGCCCGATATTTCGTGACAACATGATACGGACGGTGATGGCCATTCCATCATCTTCACCCCGGCGGCCAGCTAAATCCCCGGCCGCCCAGGAGGTGAAAATGCAAATGCGGCACGGTTTGACCGGCGCGCTCCTCGCAATTGACGACCAGGCGGTAGCCGTCGCTGATGCCGAGTTCGTTTGCCAGGCGAGCTGCCACGAGATGGAGATGCCCCAGGAGTTCCTGGTCTTCCTGCCGGATGTCGGCATGCGTGCGAAGGACCTTGCGCGGAATGATCAGCACGTGCACCGGCGCCTGGGGGTTAATGTCGCGAAATGCCAGGCAGAGGTCGTCCTCGTAAACAATGGTCGCCGGGATCTTGCGGTCGAGAATCTTCTGAAAGATATTGTCCTGCATCATGGCCATGCCCTCTGCCCGTCCAGCCACAAAAGGTGTCAGGACCCTTTTCAGATCCAAGTTTCCGATTACCTCACGCCTTCCGGCGCCTGGATCTGAAATGGGTCCTGACACCTTTTTGGCTTCTAAGTGACTTCCACGCACGCGTAAGGTACCATGCTCAGGCTGGATTGAGCAACCGCTTCAGGAGGAGCAAAACCATCATGCCATGGATCATCGGCATTGATGAGGCTGGTTATGGACCCAACCTGGGCCCGTTGGTGATGAGTTCCGTGGCGTGCCGGATACCAAGGGAACTGGAAGGCACATGCCTCTGGAAGGTGCTCCGGAAGGCTGTGCGACGCCATCCCTCCGCGGACAACGGTCGTCTGCTGATCGAGGATTCGAAGGTCGTTTATTCATCCAGCCAGGGCCTGGCCGGGTTAGAGGCCGGGGTTTTGGCGACCACGCGTTCGTGGCCGGCGGATGATACCCTTACGATCAGCCAGTTTCTCGACTGGCTTTGCCCAGCGCACCACCCCGACGTAAAAGCCGAGCATTGGTACTCCGGTGAAAGCACGCTCCCGCTCGTTGCCGAACCAGACGGGCTAACAGCCGCAGCCTCTCGGTTCAGCGACACTTGTGCCGCCAAGGACGTGTCCTTTGGCCTTGTTCGCAGTGTCGTTGTTTGCCCAAAGCGATTTAATGCGATTCTTGACCGTTGGGGCAGCAAGGGGGCAGTCCTTGGCCAAGGTCTCGCCGATCTTCTCAGAGGCAATTTAGCTGCATTTGACGACGAAGAGCCAGTTACCGTGCTTGTTGACAAGCACGGCGGCAGGAACACCTACACGGCAATCCTTCAGAACGCATTGCCTGATGGCTTTGTATTGGCTCAAGAAGAAAGCATGGAGCGTAGCATTTACAGCGTGCTCGGCCTGAGCCGCCCGCTCACTGTCAGGATTCAGCCTCGGGCCGATGCCGAGCATTTCTGCGTCGCGTTGGCGTCCATGGTGAGCAAGTACGTGCGCGAGCTACTGATGCGCGACTTCAATCAATTCTGGCAACTGCAAATGCCCGGCCTGGAGCCGACGGCCGGCTATCCCGGCGACGCGGCCAGATTCTATGAAGCGATTCGGCCTGCGGTGACTCGCCTTGGGATTCCTGAGCCTGCTCTCTGGCGACGCAAATAGGCTTGCCTCGCAGTTGCAATTCGCCCGCCACCTCCTCATCCAGCCTCGGCCGGTAACTTCATCATGTCTCGATCAGTTCGATCCGGGTCTGTTCATCGAGTGTGACACTGCTGAGTTCGTCGTTCTTCTTTGTGAAGTGCACGCTCACCACGACAATTTCGTCAGCAGGAATGCGGTCGGTAGCCAATCCCGTGGTGAGGTAATTGACGTCGCGGAAGACCCCTTCGACCTTCGTGTCCCATTGCTTCTGTCCTATGCGCACCGTTTGCGTAATTCGGATGCGGTCGCCAGGCCGCAAACGCTGCAGCAGAGAACTCAGGGCCGGATTGATCGGACGAGTCGAGGAAGGCAGCATCCGCTCCGCGGAATTCATAGAACGTCTCCTCTCCCCGGCGTGCCGCGCACGAGCGCGATTCGCCCGGTTCGTGCCAGTTCCAGGATCCCGTAGGGGCGCATAAGTTCGATGAATTTCTCGATTTTCCGTTCTTGACCGGAGATTTCGACCAGTAAATTCTCCGAACTGATGTCGACGACCCGGCCGCGAAACATCTCGACCAGGAGCACGACTTCCATGCGCTGCTGCGGCGCCGACTTGACCTTGATCAACATCAGGTCGCGCTCGACAAAGTCCTCGCTGCTGATGTCCTGAACGGCGACCACGGTAACGAGTTTATGCAGCTGCTTGCGAACCTGTTCGAGTTCCGCATCGTCGCCGTGGACAACAAAGGTCATGCGCGACAGATTGGCATCCTCTGTCTCGCCCACGGCCAAGCTGTCAATGTTGAAGCCTCGCGAGGCCAACATCCCTGAGATGTGCGCCAAGACCCCTGGCTGGTTCTGCACCAGAGCAGACAGCACGTGCCGCATTGCGGTTTCTTCTCCTCAGGCGTTTTCAAACAAATAGATCGGTTTGATCTTAGCGATCCAAGGGCAAACCTTCAATCAAGCGGCCTCTTTGGGGTGCACTCCCGTTTCTGCAGTGTCCGAAAAATCGTTTAACCGCGACCCGAAGGGGAGCGCGTCAACCGAAGGGGACCGGATCCTGTCTGTTCACGCGCTCGCCGCTGGCTCGCGGTTAAACGAAAAATGTACCAACATAAAAGGGAATGTACTCGCAAAGTTCCCCTAAATGACCTTTAACTCCTTGCCCACCTGCGTGAATGCTCGAATGGCTTTTTCAAGCTGTTCGGCCGTATGAGCCGCGGAGAGTTGAATGCGAATGCGCGCCTGGCCCTGGGGAACGACGGGATAGCTGAAGCCGATCACATAAATGCCAAGTGCCAGCAACTTATCCGACATGGCCCCCGCCAAAGAAGCCTCTCCCAGCATAACGGGGATGATCGGATGCTGGCCCGGCTTCAGTTGGAAACCTGCTTCTTCCAGTCCCTCACGCAGTTGCTTGGCATTGGCGTGGAGCCGCTCGCGCAACTCGCGGCTTGCGGCGATGAGTTCCAGGGCTTTCTGGGCCGCCATGGCGATCGGCGGCGGCACAGAATTCGAAAAGAGATAGGGCCGAGATCGTTGACGCAGGAACTCCACAACCTCTTTCGAGGCGCAGGTAAATCCGCCCGCCGCTCCACCCAGGGCTTTGCCCAGCGTGCTGGTGATAATGTCGATCTTGTCGAGGACGCCCAGATGTTCCGGAGTGCCCCGGCCACCCTCTCCCAGCACGCCGGTTGCGTGGCTATCGTCAACCATCACGACTGCGTCGTAACGATTCGCCAGGTCGCAGATTTCCGGCAGGCGGGCCATGTCCCCGTCCATTGAGAAAACGCCGTCGGTCGCGATGAGCCGCGTGCGGCTATCCTGGGCATCGCGCAGGCCTTGTTCGAGTTCGGCCATGTCCGAATGGCGATAACGCAGGCGCTTCGCCTTGCAGAGACGTATGCCGTCGATAATGCTGGCGTGGTTCAATTCGTCGGTGAGGATGGCGTCGCGCTCATCGAGAAGCGTCTCGAACAGACCGCCGTTGGCGTCGAAGCAGGAGGTATAGAGAATGGCATCGTCTTTCCCCAGAAAGCGCGCGATGTTGCTTTCCAGTTGCTTGTGCAGCTCCTGCGTGCCACAGATGAAACGGACCGAAGCCAGGCCATAGCCATAGCGGCGCAGGCCTTCGTGCGCCGCTTCTACGACGGCCGGATGGTTGGCGAGTCCCAGGTAATTGTTCGCACAGAAATTGATAACCTCGCGGTCACCGACGCGAATGGCCGAGCCCTGCGGGCCCTGGAGCAAGCGTTCACGTTTGTAGAGTCCACGGGAACGCAAGTCTTCAAGCTGGGTTTTTAGCAAACTTCGGAGAGTAGTGTCGCTCATGGAATCATCACCACCTTGCCACACTGGCCGCTGTGAATCAGATCGAAGCCCTTGTCGAATTCCTCCAATGGCAGCGTATGCGTAAGGATGGGGCGAATGTCGAGTCCTGCGCGGAAGAGGCCGCCCAGCCGATACCAGGTCTCGAATAACCGGCGGCCTGTGATGCCGTGAACGCGAATGCCCTTGAAAATGATTTCGTTGGCAACATCGAGTGCCACATTGGCGCTAGGGATGCCGAAGAGCACAACCCTGCCCGCATTCTTGACGTATTTGAAGCACATGTGGATCGACGTCGGATGGCCGGACATCTCCAGAGCCGCATCTACGCCCTCGCCGCTGGTCTGGTCCAGAATGACGCTGGGATCCGCCTTCTGGGGATTGAAGGCCAGATCGGCGCCCACGCGGCGTGCCAGCTCGAGCCGGTACTCGCTGATGTCTGTTGCAAAAATAGTGGCCGCCCCGGCGGTGCGTGCCACCGCGATGGCAAACAGCCCCGTCGGCCCGCAGCCGGTTACAAGAATGGTGTGGCCCGTCACATCTTCGGTGAGCACGGCATGGACCGAGTTGCCCAACGATTCTTGCAAACAGGCGAGGTCCGACGGGATCTCCGGAGCTGTTTTCCAGCAGACCTGTTCGGGCAACGCGACGTACTCCGCGAACGAGCCGTCTCTGTCGATCCCCATGATCTTGTAGTTCTTGCAGACGTGGGCATTGCCCGTGCGGCACTGAAAGCATTTGCCGCAAGTCACGTGGGACTCCGCCGCAACTCGGTCGCCGACTTGGACCGTCGTCACGCCCTTGGCCACGGCCACGATTTCTCCGTACATCTCATGCCCGAGGATCCGAGGTGGGTGAATCCGCTGTTGTGCCCAGTTATCCCACTGGTAGATGTGGCTGTCGGTGCCGCAGAGGGAGGTGGAAAGAATCTTGAGTATGACTTCGCCCTCGGCAGGCACAGGGTCGGCAACCGTCCGCAATTCCAACCCAGGAACTGCGGCGGCCTTGATCACGGCTTTCATGCAATCGCCTTCATCGAACAGAATCAATCTGAAAAAAAGGAGGCTGACACTTCTTTGATACGCTCATGCGCAGCCAGGGCATTATATGAGCGAAAGGCATGCGTGGTCGCGTGGGGGCAGGCTAAGGTACTTCGACGGGCACGACGGGCTCGGCCTTGGGGCCGCGACGGGCTTTCAGAAATTCGATAGCGATGGGGAGTACCGAGATCACCAGAATTGCCGCGATGATGATATGGAAGTTCTCTTTGACCCCGGGGACGCTGTTCAGGAAATACCCGGCCAGGAGGAACGATAGCACCCAGGCGACGCCGCCGAACACGTTGTAGATGGCGAATGTTCTGTACTCCATGCGGCCGACGCCGGCAACGAAGGGCGCGAAGGTGCGAATGATGGGGATGAATCGCGCCAGGATAATCGTCTTACCTCCATGACGCTCGTAGAAATGCTGGGTGCGCAGTAAATGGCTTTTGTTCAACAGTCTCGAATGCTCGGACCGAAAGACCTTTGGACCGATCCGATAGCCTATGGAGTAGTTGACAAGGTCCCCCAGGCATGCAGCGCTGATGAAGAGCACGATCAGGAGCGCCAGATTGAACGGCGAGTCCGGACTCGCGGCCAAAGCGCCAACGGCGAACAGGAGCGAATCTCCCGGCAAGAAAGGTGTGACCACCAGCCCAGTTTCGCAAAACACAACCAGGAACAGCACAAGATAAAGCCAACCACCCAACGCACCGGCAAAGGAATTGAGGTGCACGTCGAGGTGGACGAACAGATCCATGGCTTGCTGCAATACGTTCATGCGTGGTCCCAGGTATGCCAACCACCACGAGCATGCTGGTCCTATTCCGCACCGTCAATGGAGGTCAACCCAGCGTATCCAGTCCACTCAATCCCGCAAGATCAATTCCCCGGCCAGGCGCTGGCAGTTGCCGTGGGTGGGCTTTACAAGGGTAGCATTTGGGAAAAACAAAAGCGGCGGAAAAGCGCCGCAGTCCAAAGAAGCCACTTTTGGACTGCGGCGTTTTTCCGCCGCTTTTTTTCCCACTTACCCCCAGACGGGGCCGAAAATGAAAGATGGTATTTTTCACATTCAAAGGCGCTGATTGATCTAGGAATGCGTGCGCCGGATCAGTTGGACCGAACCGCCAGGCCGGGGAGGCTTTCCGGGGCCCTTGTGAAAGCATGGGACACGACGCCGGGCTGTTCGCTCTCAGCAGCGTCCGGCGCTGGCAGCGACACCGGGTCCGTGCGCCGCAACATGACGACGAGCGCTGCCACCAGCACCAGGTTCGCCCAAAGATAGGCTCCGTACACCTGGGCCCTCTTGGCTATCTCATCGAGCGGCTCCAGCAAGCCCGTGGTGCTCGTCGACGTCATCAGCAGAAAGGCAAGCAACAGGCTGCCGACGAGGTAACAGCGCATCAGCGGCCGGCCCCGGCAGATCGCAAGATAATAGGAAATGACTGCGAAGGGCAGGATCAAAGTGACGCAGTGGTGTTTCCAGGTCCTTTCGCTGAAGAGCAACATGCCGAGGACCACCAGGCTGAACTCCGCCGCCAGACGCCAACCATGTCTCGAGACGATCGGCGTGCGGCAAGACCAGAGGATCATGACCGCAAAGAGCGCCATGCAGCTCTTGATGATCCATCCTGCTTCCCGGTGGTTAAGCGTCACCAGGTTGTCAAAACGGAGAGGCGCGCCCTTCTCGTCCAAGTAGGAAGGGCTCTCCGTGGTCATCCGGAACACAAGGCCCGGCAGCGATTGATTGGGATGATCGCTCGTGACCGTTCCCGCAACAACAAAAGGCGTGATCATTTGCTTGACCCAGCTGTCCAGAAGCTGGAGGTTCCTTTCTCCGCCAAGCAAGGTGCCGGGAATGATGAGCAGAAACAACACCAGCCCGGCGGTGCAGCCGGCCAGCGATTTCCAGGCACGCTTCCAGAGAAAATACGGCAAGAACAGGGCCGGGGTAACCTTGCAAGCAATCCCCAAGGCCAGCGCGATGCCCGCCGTGTAGTCGCGCCCGCGATGAAACGCGTACAGCGAACCGACCACCAGGAAAAGGATGAACAGGTTCACGTTGCCATGACTCAAGTCTCCCATGATCGGCCGGAGGCTTAGAAGAATCGCCAATGCCTTGGCCCAGGCCGGAAAGTGCTGATCCGAACTCGCGACAATGCGGAATACCCAAAAGACTGCGAGGCCAGCCATCGCCAGCTTCAGGTAGAACCAGGTGAGCGATCCCACCAGGGGAGGGAGATGGGCGATTGGTTCAAGAAGCAGGGCCATGATCGGCGGATTTGGATAGGCGTAGCGCTGGTAGATGTCTTCGTCAGCCAGATGGTGAATTTGATCGCGCCAGCGAAGGATAGCAGAGCGATTACCTTTGCTGTTTCCAGCCTTGATGCAGTACTGGACGCTCAGCGCGAGAACCAGCAGGATGAGCCCGAGAACAAACCAACGCTGCCAGGAAAAGGAAGGAATCAGTCGTACGAGGCCTTTGTCCATGGCACAGCGCATCCTTGGCTTCGCCAGACGGATGGGCCCGAAGCCCTGTATTGCAACCAGAGTCCGCCCATCTTGGGGCCAGACTCTAGCAGCGCAGACTGTTCATAACAAGCCGAGTCCTCGATCCATAACCCGGTGCCTGACGGGGCACGGCTCGCTGGCGAGCCGTGCCCCGTCAGGCGCCGGGTGAAGTGCATCGCTAGTATCCCCAAACCTCCCAGTCAGACTACTTTCACCATTCGGAGGCAAAAAGGTGTCAGGACCCTTTTCAGATTCAAGTTCCCGATCACTTCACGCCATCCGGCGCCAGGATCTGAAATGGGTCCTAACACCTTTTTGCCTTCTCACAAAAGCTTCGTCAGTACCTGGGAGCGCCGGCCGCTTCGCTCATAGCGTTCGCGGCGGCTGGGCGGAAGCGCTTCGGGCGTTGCCAGCTGATAGCCTCCCTTTTGCACGAAATAGTTCACCGCCTGGGTCGAAAGGCAGAACATCTGCGTGATGCCGTCCTCGCGCGCCTGGGCCTCCGCATACTGCATGAGCTTGGCTCCGACTCCCTGGTTTTCGTGCTTGGGATCGACGCAGACGCAGGCCATCTCCGCTTGCTTTCGCTCAGGATAGCGGTGCAGCGCCACGCATCCCACGGGGTTCCGGTCGATCTCGAAGACGTAGTAATCCTCGATCTGGCGTTCGATCTCCGAGCGTGTCCGCTTGAGGAGTTCGTCGTTCTCGATCCCACTCTGAATCAGATTGTAAATTGCCCGGCCATCCTTCTTTTGCGCCCGGCGTAGTGCCTGGTACTCGTTGGCGTGTACCAGAGTGCCGATGCCCTCGTTGGAAAACACCTCGGCCAGAAGCCCCTCTTCGACCCGTCCATCGATGATATGCACGCGCGGCACTCCGCCGCGCGCGGCTCTCATCGCATAATTCAGCTTGGAGACGGCGGATGGCGCCAGCTCGTCGCGGCGTTTCTTGAGGATTTCCTCGGCCTCTTCTACAGTCAACTGGCGAAGCAGCTCCGGGCCGAGATGGATGCCTGCCTGCGTGGTCAGGTAGACCAGCTTGACCGCGCGCAAGGCGCCCGCGACCTCCACGGCAACGGCATCCGAGTTCAAGCGATAGGTGTGTCCCTCGCCGTCGCAGCCGAGCGGCGGGATTACTGGAACGATGTCCTGTTCGAGGAGGGCACGCAGCAGCACGGTATCCACGCGTTCCACGCGGCCCGTGAACATGTGATCGACGCCCTGGAGAATCCCAGCCGGGTGGGCCACCAACGCATTTCCGTAGGCCCCGCGCAGGTCGTTGGCGGCCAATCCTTCCAGGAGTTCGTGGGTAATGCGATTGGCGGCAGTCAGAGCTAGTTGAAGCGTAACCGAGTCGGTAACGCCGGTACCATCCACGTTCGAAGGAGTCTGACCGGTCTGCTCTGCCAGGCGACGGATCTGGTGTCCCGCTCCGTGGACAAGCGCCACCTCGATGCGCAGGCTGCGCAAAAGGGCGATATCCAGGAGGATATTTTGGATGTTTTCGTCTTCCACGATCGCGCCATCGATGGCGATCACGAAGACTTTCTCGCGAAAGCGCGGCACATAGCGCAGAATCTCGCGCAGATCCGTCAGACGCAGCATCCCATTCTCCAATGCACTGCTTGGAGTCTGTCCGAGAGGCCCCTCTCCACCGTACTCGGGGGAGAGGGGTTGGGGGTGAGGGGGCACAGCGAACCTTTAGTAGTCTAAAACCCTCACCCCCGACCCCTCTCCCTTGAGTACAAGGGAGAGGGGAGAGCTTGTCGGACAGACTCTTACTATCCCACGCCACCCCGTTTGGGCGACGAATTCGCGAGGCCTTCAGGAGCCTCTCTGGAATCCAGCGTCTCGTCTCTTGCTCCGCGCGTCAAGACGTAGTCTCAGGCTGGGTGTCCTACTCGATCTTGACAGATGCGGAACCGCCAACCTCCACCAATATAACCCGGCCCCTTACGGGGCTCGGCTCGCCAGGCGAGCCGAACCCCGTAAGGGGCCGGGTTAAGGGAACTGGAAAGAGGCAGGGGGGAGCATCAACGAAAAATCCCCGTGCCCAAAATCTCGGGCACGGGGATCGCCGCTTGTCGCGGCAGAATCAGGGAATTGCGCTGGGGCTAGGGACAGCAGGTGTTGCACGACGATCCGCAGTCGCGATGGAACAGGCCCCTGAGCTTGCCATGGGACGAACAGCCGCACGGATCGCAGGGCGCCGCGCAGTCGCACGGGCTGGAGCACTTGTGGGCTCGCAGACGATCCAGCAGCGTGGTGCGACAACACGGATCGACGCAGGTGTTGCAAGTGTTGCAGGTGTTGCAGGGCGCGGGGCACGCCGGTTGACAACAGGTGTTGCACGAATGGAAGCGATCCTTGAACCTGGACAGACAGCTTTGTCGGCAGCCGCAGTCCACTGGGGCACAGCAGCCATCGACATACACCGGGGCGGCCACTACCGCCGGCGGGGCCGCAGCCGGGGGAGGAGCTTCCCCTTCGGCTCGGCACACCTGTGTGCCAATCCCAAACGCCGTGGCGACAAGGGCGACGACCAACAATCTCTTCATGCCTTGATTTCCTCCTCCCAACGTGTGAATGATCTGAACCGGGGACTCGAGCTGGGTTGACGAAAGGCAACGGTCGGCTGCTTGGGTTTACTAACTGTCGCCAGCAAAGGTTAGCATGCTCCAGGATGGAAGACGGTTTCCCTGGCGTGAAAAGCGCTCAATCCTCCTTGCATGCAGCGAGACAAATCTCATTTCGTGCAAAAATTACCTTAAGTCCCAGGGCCAGTCCGCCGAGAAGTCTCGCTTCTCTTCAAACGGATTGCCTAAAAGTCATACGCGGCAGAAACCTTGCCGCTTCTCCTGCCGCCGTCTCGTCGGCGCCGGTCGTCGAGGATGTCTTCCATAGTTCGTAGACTGCTCTAAACTGAAAACTTAGAGCGATCATGCCAGTTTTGTAAGATGCGGGATTTCCTGGGAGAAAAAGATCGATGAGCTGGTTTCAACAATTTGCCCAGGAGTACGCGGTCTATGGCTATCCCGTGCTCTTTTGCGGTGTGCTCGCGGAGAATGCCGGCGTACCGGTACCCGGAGAGACGGCAGTGCTGGTGGCAGGCTTCCTCTCCAGTCCCGCGGGCGGCGGCCACTTCGACATTCTCTGGGTGATTTGCCTTACGTTCCTGGCGGCTGTCATTGGCGATAATCTTGGTTTCTGGGTTGGGGAGCGCTTCGCACGACCCTACTTGCGGCAGGGGCGGCGCTTCCTCTTTCTGACGCCCAAAACCCTCGAGCTGGCTGAGGGCTACTTCACCCGCTACGGCATCTGGACCATTTTCTTCGCCCGCTTCATCACGGGCCTGCGCGTAGTCGGCGCCATTGCCGCCGGTACCGCGGGCATGCCCTGGCCAAAGTTTCTGGTCGCCAACGCCGGAGGCGCCTTGTCCTGGGCGGTGGCGATAAGCTTACTCGGCTATTTCTTTGGGCATAGCTGGGAACTCATGCACAAGTGGTTGGGCCGAGGCGGGCTGATTCTGCTCGGCTGCGTGATTGTCTTTGTGGGGCTGCCGATCCTGCTTCGCCACGTGCGTTCGCTGCCGAGCCGGTTTTGGGATCGTCTCGCGCGGGCCCAGATCTGGGAAGGGCTGCTGGTGGCCGTCCTTGAGATAGTCTGTATCGCCTTGCTGGTGCTGCTGGCACAGAATACCCGCCCTGTCAACAGGCTCGACAGGCACATTGATGAATGGGTTGGGGAGACTGCACCATCCATGCCTTTTTTGCATGCCGTGGCTGCTTTCGGCAGCGCCCTGGGCACTCTTCCCGTGGTTGCGACTGCCGTGGGCCTGCACATGATCGCTCTATGGATGCGACACCGCAACTGGCGAGAATGCGTCGCCCTCATCTGGTGCCTTGTCGCCAGTGAAGTCATCGGATTCATCCTGCTCGGCTTGTTCCGAGCCCGTGACATCGAACCGATCCCAGCGCCTACTTGGCCACGCGGGTTTGCCGGCCTGGTGCCCATTCGCGTGCTCGCCGTGTTCGGCATGATGCACGCGCTTCTCCGGCTTTACAAACCTTGGGCTCGCATCCTTACGGGCTTCATCGCCATAGTGCTCATCCTCTTGCCCGGCTTCAGCGTCGTTTGGAGCCAGAGTCAAGCGTTCACCGAGACCATCCTGGAATATGCCGCTGGCGGCGTGATCCTCTTCGTGGGAATCTGGTGGCTGGAGGGCTTCGGCCCGGGCCTCTGGACCCTCGCCAAGTTTCATCTCCCGTTGCCGCCGACAAGCCATGCTACAACGAGTTCCTCCGGCTCTAAGAGACAAACTTTGAAGGAAGAGTAAGATTTAGAAGGAAGATTAGGATTACGAAGAGGAGGAAGAGCACGATCCAGATTAAGAGTAGGATGTCATGCCTGCGCCGCCTATCAAGTCCTGCTCTTTCTCGTGCTCCTACTCTTAATCCTCTTCCAAATCTTACTCTTAGTCTTAATTCTTTCTCTTGGAGCATTTTGAAAATGGGGTCAGATCCCCTGGAGTGTAGGAGACTGTGAATGCCTGAGACGGTCGTGATTATTGGCTCGGGACCGGCAGCCTGGACGGCGGCTATCTATGCCGCTCGGGCAAATTTGCATCCGCTGGTGTACGAGGGTGCCATAACTGCCGAGAACCAAATAAAAGGGACCTTACCCCTGGGACAGTTAGCACTGACAACGGAAGTCGAGAACTATCCAGGCCTGCCAAGCGGTGACTCACGCGCGTACTTGAGAAGCGCTCTTCCCGCAGAAAGATGGCCTCATTGGGTGGAGAAGAATAAGCCGCAACCTGGCCACGGCATCGACGGCCCCGAGATGATGGAATTGATGCGCCAACAAGCCGTCAATTTCAAAACCCGCATCATTACCGACGACATTGTCAGCGTCGACCTCCAAAAGCATCCGTTCGTACTGACGCCGCTGGACGGCCCCGTGGTCGAATCGTTGGCCTTGATCATTGCAACCGGGGCGCGCGCCAACTACCTTGGTCTGCCGTCCGAGGATCGCTTCAAGAACAACGGCGTTTCCGCCTGTGCAGTTTGCGACGGCGCTCTGCCGCGTTTCCGCGACAAGCCTTTGGTGGTCGTGGGTGGCGGCGACTCGGCGATCGAAGAAAGCATCTACTTGAGCAAATTCGCGAGCGAAGTCAACCTTGTGCACCGCCGCAGCGAGTTACGTGCTAGCAAGATCATGCAAGACCGCGCCTTCGCGAACCCCAAGATCAAGATCCGCTGGAATCGCGTTCTCCAGGAGGTTCTGGGCAACGATCAGGAAGGTGTTACTGGAGCGACCCTGCGAAACACCCAGGATGGGAAAACCGAAAAGATGACGAGCAGCGGCGTATTCCTGGCCATAGGCCATACACCCAATACTGACTTCCTTAAGGGGCAACTCGCTTTGGCTGATGAAGGTTACGTGCGCTGGACCACGCCGCAGCGCACGTACACGTCGGTCGAAGGAGTCTTCGCCGCCGGCGACGTTGCGGACAGCTACTACCGCCAGGCGATCACCGCGGCCGGCACCGGCTGCATGGCTGCCCTGGATGCCGAGCGCTGGCTGGCCGAAAAGGGGCTGATTTAGCCGGGCCACCCGCATAAACAAGGCTGGTCTTGCGTTTCACGCCAAAGCTGCTATCTTCCCGCTCCCTATGTTCTTTGGAGCCTGCTGAGAAAGGGGTCTGACCCCTTCCCCGAAGTGCCATAGATCCGCACGAAAACGGGAAATTAGTGAAGCTTCGTAGGGGGTCTGACCCCTTTTTCAGCAGGCTCCTTTGGCTGGGGGGTTGTAGACTTATCGGACTGGAAATCCCTTCCGGGCTGCGAGGAGGAAGCGCTGTCATGCTCAAAGGCACCCAACGCGACCAACAACAGCGCGTGGTCTCCGAAAATCAAGGTAGCAGGCTGGTTCAGGCCGCAAGCGTTTTGCGTGGCTACGAGAATCGGGAAGCGCTGTCGTCTCCGAAGCCGGAGGATCGCATTTCCCTTTTCTGGCGCGTCTTCGGCGGCACATTGCTCAGCATCGCCGCCCTGGTTTGCATCACCCTCTATCAACAATTCACGAGCACCATCAGCGAACTCCGCAACAATTTGAACAACCTCAACCAAAGTCGCGGCGATCTCGTCAAGAACGACGATTTCAACACGCGCATGACTTCCCTCTGGGGCACTGTCAAGGAACTGGAGGCTTCCACTGTGGTCACCAGCGCCCTGAAGGAGCGGTCGGAGCTCATGGAGCAGCAATTGAAGGCGGGTGAGGAGGAACGGAAAGATATGGCTCACGAAATCCAGCAGATGCGCGAACGCTTGGCAGTCCTGGAAGCGCGGCAGGCGGTGGGTGCACCGTCGGTTCCTACAACGAAGGACTCGAGCAAGGCTGGACCAACCGGCCACTAAATCACCGTGCACGATTCCGCTAATACGAGCCCGAAGCGTCAGCGAGGAACTCGCTAACGCTTCGGGCTAGTGTCAGCCGATTTGCTCATGGTCATTTAGCGTGAAATCACTCACTCATGCCTGGCAATTGAAACGGCTGAATTCTGCAATTTGCTAGGGATCGCCTGCCTACCTTCGTGCTGTTTTCCAAATCAAACCAGGAACGACGCACCCGTGGATTCAGTTTTCACAGCGTGGCCGGGGCTGCAGGTACTCCGAAAGCCCCGGCCAAACCCGGTTGCGATTCTCCCCAACGAGAAGTCAGCCAACCTTGCGATGTTTGTCTCGCGCAGTCTGGACAACATGGTCGCCGTCTGCTTGGCCGGGGCTTCCGGGGTACCTGCAGCCTCGCCTGCACTTCCGAAAAAGATATGCTCGTATCCGAATGCCTCGATTGCCACGGCGTCAACACGGTCTCGGGTGAACGTGGTGAACGTGGTGAACGTTTTTCCCGACGCCTTAACGTAGGCACACGCGTGCAAGCAAGTAGCAGGGGTACGGAAAACGTTCACTCACGTTCACCCGTTCGCGCAAATGCTTCATGCTTCAGTCCTTGGGTTGTGAACATAGTTTTCCAACGTTCACTCAATGTTCACTTAACGTTCACTTAAGCCGTCTGACGGTCCAAAGTGCGGCCCGCTGTGAGGTGCCGGCCTTTTCCACTCGGAGGCGGATCGGGCCAGCACCGGTGTGGAGGTCGAAGACCCTATCGCGATTGCTCCCAAGCATTTTGCCGAGACGGGTACGTTGGCTTCGCTCCTGCCCGTCACCCAGATCCAGCCCCGCCTCCTGAGCCACCGGCCAGAGGTCGGCCACGCCCTTCTCACCGTCTGCAAACTTTTCCCACCAGAGCAGGACGAAGGCTCGCCAGCATGCTCCATGGGGATCTGTTTGCTCGTAAAACTCATCGAGCTTCTCCAGGAAACCTGGCACGCCGGCATTTTCCAGGAGGCCGCCCATCACCCTGGACCAGGCTTCGAACATCCCGAGAATCCGCTTGCCTTCCGGTCTGCCTCGAGTCAGCCACGCGCGCACGATGGTCAGGATGGCTCCGACCAGGCGGCCGCGGTTCTGCACCATCCAGGCGCGAATATCCGGATGGCGAAAGCCTGTCCGCAGCCAGGGTCGATCCGTCTTGGCGTCCAGCCGGCAGCGGATCGTTCGTCGAGCGACTTCGTTCGACAAACTCGGGTTGTTCCCGGTTACCAGCCAAAGGCAGCGAACCGGCACGCCGACAATCTCGCTCATGCCCAGGAGCCGGTCTTCCCAGAGCGGATACGCCGTGAGCACACTGCTGAGGGCTGCGGAGTCGAGCGGCCGGCGCACATTGTCGATGTTGACGGCCGCCGGCGCGCCCCGAAGCTTGGCCAGCAGCCGCTTTCTCCATTCATCCTCGTCTCGACCTTCAGTCATCGCCACCAACGGCCTGCCCAGTGCGGGAAACGTCAGACAGTCGGCAAGCAAGGTCGCCCCGGTTCCGGGTGTGGATTTTTCCAGTAAGTGGATGGGAGTTGGTCCTGGTATCATGTCGCGAACGAAAGGCAGGATTAGCGCCGCCAGAGCCGTTGCCTTCTCTGCCGCCCCGACAAAAGGGAAATCGCCCAGCAGGTCCTGGGAGAGCAATTGCACCGCGTTGGCAACCTCGTCCGCGCGCGGCGTCTCGGCTATGGTGGGTACCTCAAAGCCCGGTCCGCAGTGGTAGAAGACCTTCGTCGAGGCGTTGTATCCCGGCTCGCGGTGCAGCGTGCCGTCCGGTGCAAAGGTAGGCGACTGCACGATGCGCGTCAGGACAGGCAATTCCGAATTGGGCGTAGCCAGGAAATCGTCGACGACGGCCCGCGAGGGGTACGACGCCAATTCAACGCTCTCCCCGCCTCGCTTGGCCCATTTGAACCAATGCGCGGAGCGCACCATTTCATGCCGCGCTCGCGCCGGCGTGAGAGGCCGAAGGGCGGGCGCACCGTTGTCATCCTCCTCGAGGCGGGAGGGGATCGCACCAAAGCGAAATAACCTGGGCGGATCGTTCCGCGCCAGAACCGCGCGCCAAACCGCAGGCGTGATCGTCGCCAGGTCCTCGCTGCCGGCATCGAATGAGGGGATAGAGGACAGGGGAGAGGGACGAGAGAGCACGGGGTCAAGTTGATGTCGAACCCTGGCCCCTGTCCCCTCGTCCCTCTCCCCTAGCCCCTCTTTGCTGCTGCGTACGCAAGCCAAGTAATCGAGAAGCGCGCTCATTACGAGTCCTCCAGAATGCCAAGTAGGACGGCACGAACGTTGTTGGCCCAGTTCGGATCGGCCCGGCATGTTTCGGCCAGGTCAAGCAATTTTTGCAGGAGCGCGTTGCGCTCTGGGCGCTGCAAAGCCTGGGGCGGCCGCGGCAGCCCAAGCTCGATCATGAGCTGCCAGCGTTGATCGTCGGCCGACAGCGTTCTTTGCCGAGGGGGATTGACGGTTGTCGCCTGATTTGTGGCATTCACCGGTTGAGATCTCTGCTCGATCATACCGACCTCCCTGGCTGGGATCCGAGTTTCGCGGATCAGTCCGCGTGGCCTGGAAACCGTTCCTGCGACGATTGCAACAAGCTCGATGCTTGAGTATTGGCAAGGGCGGATCGCATTGGCAGGTCGGTAGCGGTGAAAAGGCAGAAATCTTGCCGGCAGCGATGGGAATGGCGCCCCGAGATAGGAATGGCGCCCCGAGGGGAGCCGCCCTCGTGGCAGAAGTTGGCGTTTGGCTCGTCGAGTTTGCTTCGGGCTGCGCGAACTCGTAAAATTCTGAACAGTCTTTACAGGAAGTGCAGCTGCAAAATCCTGGCCGGCGTGACGGAAGTTCGTGGCGGGCACTGCAAGGTTCCAAGAAGCCATGCCGATAGCGACCGAATTCCGTAAAACCAAAGATTCCCGGATCTTAGGAGGCGTAGCTCAGTCGGTAGAGCAACGGACTTTTAATCCGTAGGTCGAGGGTTCGAGTCCCTCCGCCTTCAATGACTTACGTCGCATAAGCCTTGCCTAAGGGCCTCAGGCGTCGCTAGAAACATCGAGAGTGGGATACCAGGCTGCCGGATGCAATGGGGAACTGATTACAAATGGGGGTTCAGGCACCCGTTCGTATCTAACTTTGCGCGCGTCGCGGCAGCGTAGATGGAGCGCCGCCTGCTAACAGCTTGACCGTGAATGGCTCTGCCTGACTTGAAAACTCCACTTCGATCACGGGCCGCGCAGAAGGCACGCAGACCGAATAGTCCGACCCGTCGACGACGGCAGGCAAGCAGAGAAAACTGGGGCCCGGTAACAGTGCTTTGAGATTGCCGCCAACCATGTTGGTCAATTCGCCGAGCGCGTCGTGGAGCAATTCGACCGTGAGCGCATCTGGATTCATCCCGAACATCACCCCTCCGGCCCGGCGGACTAACGATTCGGAGCTGATGCATACAATGGCCCCTTCCCAGGCGCCGGCGATTTGAACGAATCCTGTTTTGCAGCCAGGGTCTTTGCGAGAGGGTTCCGACGGAGAACTCGGTTGGATATCCCAGCCGAGCACCGTTTCCCAAATGCTTCGCACTACCTCGTGAATCTCGTGCGTGCCGATATCCATTAGAAGTCCCCTAGGGTTTTCGTAAGCGGTAGCAGCCGGACCGTTCGAAACTAATGCGCTCGAAAGAGTCATCAAGGTTTAGGGTGGTTTCCGCTCCACCCAGGAACAAGTAGCCGTCAGGGCGAAGGAGCTGGCGGATTTTCTGCAGGATGACCTTCTTGGTTGGCACATCGAAGTAGATGAGGACGTTGCGTATGAATACGATGTCAGTCGCCGCGATCCCCCAGGCTCCATCAATCAGGTTGAGCTGTCGGAACTCGACCAAACGGCGTACCTCCTCCTTGAGCTGCCACTCGGTCCCCTGGCGCTGAAAATACTTCACGAGCAAGGGGGCCGGCAAACCACGGTTGACCTCCAATTGGCTGTAACAGCCTTTCCGAGCGCGGGCGAGGACGTCGGTGGACAGGTCGCTAGCGACGATGCCGATTTTCCAGTCCGCGAAGCCAGGGAAGTGCTCGCGCAAGATGAGCGAAATGCTGTAAGGCTCCTGCCCGGTCGAACTCGCGCTACACCAGATTTGCAGGCGCCGTTCGGCGGCCCGGCGTTGAAACATTTCCGGGAGCACCACCTTGCGCAATGCCTCGAAGGGATTCAGATCACGAAAGAACGAGGTCTCATTGGTGGTCATCGCTTCGACGACCTTCTGCTGCAGGCCGTTCATCGAATCGGCGCGCATTCGGGCCACCAGCTCGGCGACCGAGGAAAGACCTTCGCGCCGCGCCAGCGGCAACAGGCGCGACTCCACGAGGTAGTTCTTCTCCGGTTCCAGCACAATAGCGGAGCGTTTCAGCACCAGGCTGCTCACAAACTCAAAATCCGTCGAATCCAGTGGCACCGCCCACTCCTTGTGCTTCCTTAAGCGTCAACCCCCGGCGGAAGGACCCATCGGGCTGTTTTGACACCATGATTCAAGGACTCTCTCAGTCTAATTGGCTGGACAAAGCTTGCAGACCCTTTTGAACCTCATCGCTAACGCTACGCAAACTCTCCTCGGCCAGCCCTAACCACTCCAGAGCGGGGTCAACTTTAGCGAGCACCGTCGGTTGCGAACCAGGTCTCTCTTCTCGCGGGTCGGACTCTAGCCGGTGCGCCACCACGTTTGCCAAATAAGTCACATAACAGATCCCATCCTCACCATTTTCGGGATCATGATGGTGGGCGATTCCTCTAACGATGCTGTCCGGCAACCCCCAGTGCTGGGCAATGACTCCGCCCGCTTCGCCGTGGTGCAGGGAGAGGATTTCGGCTTCCGCCTGAAAAGCGGCCTGTTTTCCGTCAGTGACGGCTCGTTCTAACCAGGCGAGTAGCTCCGGGGTCAGGAACTGACCTAATACCAATTTGCCAATGTCGTGCAGAAGGGCGGCGGTAAATGCAAGTCGACCGGTCCAATTTGCGGAATGAGCCTGAATTGCCTCCGCCGCGAACGCGGCCGCCAGCGAATGCTTCCAGAACTCTGTTTCGGGAATGTTGTATCCAGGAATTCTTTTGCCCAATAGGGGGCGAACGGAAGAAGCGACCACGAAACCGACCACGGTTCCCGTCCCCAGGCGAATCAAGGCCTCTCGAACGGTGCCGATACGGTGGCGCGAACCACCGATTGCCGAATTTGCCACACGGAGCAATTTCATCGTCAGGGTTGGATCATATTCAATAACGCTGATAATCTCGCGAATGTCGGAATCATCCGTGGTAAGGAGATGTGCCAAGCGCGCGGCGCTCTGGGGCAGCGGAGGTAACTGATAAGCGCTCCGGACCAGGAGGTCGTGATCGACACTCAAGTACATCGCGTAGTCCACCCTGCGTTATTAGTACGGCCTTTCTGAACTCGGCGCACGATTTCGCCCGCAACTTCGCCGAGCGGCACGACTGCGTCCGCAAGGCCGGCCCTGGCGACGAACCCCGGCATGCCCCAGACAACGCTGCTCGCCTCGTCCTGCGCGAGAATCTGCCCGCCCACCTCGCGAATACATTCGCAGCCACGCAGGCCGTCCTGCCCCATGCCGGTGAGAATGACGCCCAAGGTTCCGGGCCCGTAGACATCCACGACCGACCGAAACAATACATCGACGGCTGGGCGACAGGAATTCTCCTGTGGTTCTTGATTGGTCCGGATTCGTTTCGCGACCCCTTCGCTTTTGACGACCATGTGGTAGTCGCCCGGCGCCACGTAGACATGGCCGGGGCGGACTTCGCTGCCGGGAACCGCTTCGGACACCTTGAGTGCCGACTGTGTCGCTAGGCGTTCGGCCAGTAGCTTCGTGAAAACCGGCGGCATGTGCTGCACGATGAAAGTCGGGACCGGAAGATCGCCGGGCAACTGTGGCAACAAGGCAGATAGGGCATTCGGCCCTCCGGTGGAAACGCCAATCGCCAGGGCGTCGACCAAAGGTGCTTGCACCGCGCCTTTTCGAGGTGCGGCCAGGTAGGCAAAACTGGCGCCGGGCCGAAGCGCCACGGTGTCGTGACGCGACATGCGCGTGCACCAGAGCTTTACTTTCGGGACCAGTTGATCCCGGAGACATTGGAGAGCCTCGGCCACACTGCCCACGTTGGCCGGCTTGGTCACGTAGTCGTTAGCACCCAGGCTTAAAGCGTCGATGGTGGTGGCCGCGCCCCTTTCGGTCAGCGTGCTGAACATGATCACCGGCAAGAGCGGGTATAGCTTGCGAATGGCGGCCAGGGTCTCCAAGCCGTTCATCTCGGGCATTTCCACGTCCAGCGTCACGATATCCGGGTTTACCTGGGGAATCTTCGCCAGGGCGATGCGGCCATTGGCCGCCGTGCCCGCCACTTCCAACGCGGGATCGGCCGCCAGAACGTCGGTCACCATGCGCCGCACGACGACAGCGTCGTCAACCACCAGAACGCGAATTTTGCCCATGGACGTGACAACCTCTATTTGCACCAAGGTTTCAGCAATTCCGCCACGGCGGTGGCAGTAGGAATGCGCTTCAGTGGGTCCTTTTCATGCATCTTCTCGATGACTTCAGCTAAACCTTCGGGGATGTTCGGATTGAGCCCCCGGATGGGCGTGGGGCTTCTCTCCGCCACTGCGCAAAGCAATCCCGACATGGTTTCCGCTTGGAAAGGGAGTTCACCCGTGCACAGGGTGTAAAGAACGCTGCCCAAGCCAAACAGATCGGATGCCGGTGTCAGAGTCTTGCCGTCAACCTGCTCAGGCGACATAAAGTTGGGAGTGCCGATCAACAGTCCTTTTTGCGAAAGATGAAAATCCTCGTCCATGGCCCGGGCTAATCCGAAATCGGTGATGCGAACCTTGTGGGTGCCCTCTTCCAAGAGGATATTGGCGGGCTTTATGTCTCGATGGATGAGGCGGAGAGCGTGAGCGGCGGCCAGCCCCAGGGCGCTTTGGCGGCCGATTTGCGCGATTTCCCTGATACTGAATGTTTTGCTGGCTTCAAGCTGATCTTCGAGTGATGTGCCGCGAACATATTCCATGATAAGAGACGGAATCCCATCGAATTCGCTTACGGCAAAGATGGTCACGACATGTTCATGGCGTATGGCGGCAGCATAGCGAGCTTCCAAGGCAAAGCGTTGGCGCGCCTTCTCGCTGCTAGCCAGTTCCGGGGCTAGCAGTTTGATGGCCACGTGCCGAGCTAGCCCCGGGTCCAGCGCCTTGAGCACAATCCCCATGGCCCCACGGCCGATGAATTCCATCACCTCATACTTGTGGATTAGAAACCCAGGGGCCAGTTTCCCTGGGTCGTCGAGCAAGTCTTGCACTAGGTTTGAGACCGCCGCTAAGGATTGATCCACCGTTTTGGGTAATCCAGTCGTTGTCCGGTTCGGAGTCGTGACTGATGCGGCTTCCAGCGAAAGCCGGACCATTTCCTCGCATTGGGTCGCCAGAAGTTCGTCAAAATCAGGGCAGGCACCGATGTCCACTCCCAGAATGCTCGTGAATTCCTCGATTTTGGGGCGAACCGCGCTAAGGAACTGCTCCAGATCGACTCGCTCCAAACCGAAGCGTTCGCGAGCCCTTTGCAGGATTCCTTCCATGCCAAGGGCGACTTTGCGCGGCTCTTCAAGGTCGGTCAGGCGCGTGATAAAATCCAGGAGATACGCTCGGTCCACTAGGAGTTGAACCACGGGCGGCACAAGCTCGGGATGGTGGTGAAAGCGAATCGGTTCCACGAACTCCATCGGTAGCCGCCAGCGCTCCAACAAGGCGGCACTCACCTCGGCATGATGCACGCCGAAATGCCGCTCCTCCCAGACGCACTGCTCGTCGGCGAAGATCTCGCCCTCAACCGTCCATATCGGACGGTACATTTCCTGGAACATTTGGCGGAGCAGGATCATACCCAGGTCGCGGAGCAAGCAAGCAGCCAACTCATCGTCTGGCGCGGGGAAGTTGCAGCGTGTCGCCAGTTCTCGGGCCATGACGGCGCCCGCGACCGATTTCCTCCAGAACCGGCGCAAACCCGCGTCGGCCTCGACGCTCTTCTGCATGACGGGCAGCGCCAGTCCCAAGATCAAAGAGCGCAGCGGCCGGCTGCCCATCATGGTCACGGCTTGCCGCACACTCGTCACGGGATGGGAGCGACCATAAACGGCTGAATTCAGCGCCTTGAGGATCTTGGCGGACAATCCGGGGTCATGCGTCAACAGCTCGCTGATTTCTTGAATCGTGCTGTCCTCTTGTCCCGTTTTCTGGAAGATCTGCAGAGCCAAGTTCGGAGGGGATGGAATGCGCGGATTCTGCAGGATGCGTTCCAGGAGCACTTCTTGTCCGTCTCCGCTGGACCGAGTCTCAACGGGCGAAGGAGCAATAGATGCGCGCGTGCTTATCACAATAGTTGACTCCCACCCCCTACGGGGGATCGCAGCACGGCTTCATGCAAGCTCTTGGTTTGCCTCAAGAATCCCGAGCAACTGGAGTTTCTCACGCATCACATCCCGCGTGAACGGCTTCATCACGTACTCGTTGGCCCCTGTCTCCAGGGCCCGAATCATTTGCGACGTTTCCGTCTCGGTGGTGACCATGACGATGCGCATGTCGTCGTAAGCCCGATCGGCCCGGAGCTTCTGCAAGAGTTCAAAACCATTCATCTCCGGCATGTTCCAATCGAGCAGCGCCAGCGCAGGGGGGGGGTGCGCTTTCAGCCGCTCGAGCGCATCCCGGCCATTGACGGCCTCGCCGACCTCAAATCCCATCTCCCGAAGCATGCCGCCGAGGATGGTCCGCATTGCCCGAGAGTCGTCAATTACGATTGCGCGCACTGGCGTCTCCTTGATTCGATTCAAGACTTGGCACCGGGAGGACAGCCGACTCCGCGGATCGACTCCCTGCGAAACGCAGATCCCTAGGCTTGTCTTTGCTGGTCCCGCAAGGCCCCAAAACCGCCCGGATTTTGCGGAGCAAGTCGTCCAAGGAGAAGGGCTTGCCGATGAAGTTGGCTGTCGCTTCTTCAACGCCCTGGCGCAGGATGACGTCGTCGGTGTGGCCTGACATATAGAGCACCCTGGCTTTAGGATGAAGCGCGCTTAGTTGTTCCGCCAAAGCTCGCCCGCTCATCTCGGGCATAACGACGTCGGTCAGGAGGAGGTGAATCGGCCCTACATGGTAGCGGGCGAGACAAAGGGCATCCTGCCCACACAAGGCGTGTAGCACTTTGTAGCCAGCATCCTCGAGTGTGGAACGGAGCAGGTCCAGGACGCCTTCCTCGTCCTCGACCATGAGCACGGTTTCGACTCCCCCCTGGACGGGAGTGAGCTCGGCTTGAAGCACGGAATTCGGGTCGTCGATGAGAGGCAAGTAGATTCTGAAGGAGGTGCCCTGGCCGAGTTGGCTATCGGCGTAAATATAGCCATTAGACTGTTTGACGATGCCATATGCCGTGGCCAGGCCCAGTCCCGCCCCCTTTCCCACCGGTTTGGTGGTAAAGAACGGCTCGAAGATGCGTGCCAGGGTCGCCTGGTCCATGCCACAGCCGTTGTCCCTTACCAGCAGCAGTGCGTAGCGTCCCGGCAACATCTCCGGGCGAAAACCGTTGCTGCCCTGGTGCATCTCGACGTTCTTGGTCTCGATGGTGATGCCCCCTCCCGCGGGCATGGCGTCGCGCGCGTTGACCACCAGATTCATCAGCACGTGCTCGATCTGGCCGGCGTCTGCTTTCACGTTCCCCAACTCAGGGCTCAAGCTCAGCACGAGCTTAATGGGCTCGCCGAGCAGGCGTTTAGCCATACGGTGGAAGTCGGTGACGAGGTCATTGAGGCAAAGCGTGCGCGGCGCAAGGATCTGCTGGCGGCTGAACGCCAGGAGCTGGCGGGTGAGGCTCGCGGCCCTTTCCCCAGCCTTGGCGATTTCCTGAACGCGTTGGCAGGCTCGGAAGTCGGCGCGCAGACTGCGGAACAATTCTTCGGAGTGGCCATTGATAATCGTCAGAAGGTTATTGAAATCATGGGCGATCCCACCGGCCAGGTGACCGATGGCTTCCATCTTTTGGACCTGCGAAAGTCTGTTCTCGATCTGCTGAACGCGCGTCATGTCGCGGATGAAGCAAACCACCAAGATGCCCTCGGGAGTCGTGACCGGACCGATGGAGATCCCGGCCGGAAACTCCGTGCCGTTCTTTCGACGGGCGGCAAGCAGGCGGTCTTCCTTCATCTGGCGAACGTACGGATCGGCAACATATCTAATCCGATCCTCCACGTGCCTCTTCCGAACATGCTCAGGTAAAAGTACCTCTACCGGCTGGCCGAGAAGTTCTGACCGGACATAGCCAAACATTTCCTCCACGCGCGCGTTGACGTAGACGATTCGCCCATGCGCGTCTGTCGCCAAAACACTGTCAGGAGCTTGTTCGACTATTGCTTTTGCCAAGGCTTGCATGGCTTCAGAATCCTCACGTGACAAGGCGATCGTGAGCGCACCCTTTGGAACGAATTCCGTCGCTGGGATACTACTCAGTCAACACACCCCTGCTCGTATCCGCGCCCAATGCGCGCAGGCGCCGGACGTGCAAATGCAGTACGTGCCACAGGTGTTTCCGTACTATGCGGTGCGCATGATCCAGGGCAACAGTGCTGCTGGACACCGCGAATTGCCGAGTCATTTCGCGCCGATGATGGCCGTCGCCCTGATAGTGCTGCGTGAGCCAAGGGTAGTGGACGCTGACTCCTAACAAGTAAAACTGCTTTGTCCAGGGCATTGCCGGGTTCTCCCCAAGAGTTCCAAGAGTCCAAGAACACTTCAGGCCCGGCCTCCCTTACCGCTGTCACGTCCCAGGGAGCGTGAAAGAGAAGTGCGGAGATCGGGCCTGAAATCCGACTCGTGGACCGAGACAACCTTATCCTTTTTTCCCGACCCTCCCAGCGGCGGCCACGGGCTTTTTCCCACCTTGGCTCGTCGGTTTGCCCTGGGCATCGCCTTCGCTCTGGCCAGCATTGAACTCGCTAACCACTCCTTGAAGCTCCGCCGCCATGCGTGCAAGCTCCGCAGCCGCCTTCTGGCTGCTGCCGGCGCCTTCCGACGTGCTCCGGGCAGCTTGCGCCACCGACGTGATGTTCTGAGCGATTTCCGCCGTCCCCTTCGAGGTTTCCGCCACATTGCGGCTAATCTCGTTGGTGGTCGCGGTTTGTTCCTCGACGGCGCTGGCAATGCTGTTGGAAATGTCGTTGATTTGAGCGATCACCGTGCTGATCTGGGCGATGGCCGAGACGGCGCCCTTGGTATCGCCTTGGATTGCTTCGATTTTCTGGCTGATGTCCTCGGTCGCCTTGGCGGTCTCCTTGGCCAATTCCTTGACTTCGTTGGCGACAACCGCGAATCCCTTGCCCGCCTCGCCGGCGCGAGCGGCCTCGATCGTGGCGTTCAAGGCCAGCAAGTTCGTCTGCTGAGCGATCGAGGTGATGACCTTGATGACCTTGCCGATCTCGGCGCTCGACTCGCCCAGCTTGCCGATGGTGGTGTTCGTGGACTCGGCCACCTTGACAGCCCCCGTGGCCACTCTGGCGGCCTCGGTTGCGTTCTTGGCGATTTCCTTGATGCTGGCGCTCATTTCCTCGATGCCGGTAGCTACGGTCTGCGTGTTCTTGCTGACCTGCTCGGACGCCGCCGACACGACGTTGGCCTGGGCCGACGTCTCCTCGGCATTGGCGCTCATCTGCGTGCTCACCGCCGACAACTCCTCCGAAGCGGCTGCCATGGAGGCGGAATTCTCTGCGACTTTGGAGAGGACGACACGCAGGTTCTCTGTCATTTCCTTCTCGCGCTGTTGCATCGCGAGTTTATCGGTGATCACTTCCCAGGTGACCATCGCGCCCAGGTAGCTCTTGTTCTGGTCGTAAACCGGGCTGACCAGCAGGTTGAGCGTATCCTCGCCAAGCGAAATGTTCGCCTGGTGCGGCAGATTGCTCGGATCGGACAGGATCTTGCGCTGATATTCCGGCCGCTTGTGGAAGATATCGACCGACTGCCCGATGATCTGCTCCACCTTGACTGGCAGCATCGATTCCAAGGTCTTCAGCGTCTTAGCCGAGGCCGGGTTCATATACTGAATCTTCAAATCCCGGTCGGCAAACATGATGTTAATGGGCGCCTGCTCAAGCATGGAGGTCATGCGGCCGGCTTCGATTTTGAACTTGACAACCGCCGTGATATCGCTGGCGTACTTGACGACCTTGAATGGCCGGCCATTGAGATCGAGAATTGGATTATAGGAAGCCTGGATCCACACCTCACGGCCGCCCTTGGCAATGCGCTTGAACTCACCGGCCTGGAATTCACCCCGGCCCAGTTTCGCCCAGAACTCCTTGTACTCGTAGCTCTGGCGAAATGCCTCATCGACAAACATGCTGTGATGGCGCCCCTTGATCTCGTCCAGGGTATAGCCTAGGGTCTTGAGGAAATTCTCGTTGGCGTTCAGGATCGAGCCATCGAGGTTGAACTCGATGACGGCCATCGACTTGCCGATGGCGGCGACCTGGCCGGCCAGATCAGCGTACTGCTCTTGATCGAGCATTTCCTTCGATGGTTCCGTTTCGACGGGATTGTCTTTCCGCTGGTTGGGTTTGCCGTTGGGACGGCGAGTCATCTGCGCCTGCATCTTGGGGTCCTTTCGTTGGTGCCCATTGGCACCGCGAGGGGATTGAGTGTTGACGATGTCTACAGCAAGGGGGGCGACCACCGCCACCACCTCATCAATCAGTTCGAGAGCGACATCCAATGACTGCAAAACGGCGATCAGGTGCTCGGCGACCCGATCGAAATGCTTTTGCTCGATGGGCAAACTGGCATGGGCTTCCTTCATCGGCCGGCCCTTGTATTTTTCGGGTCCGCCCAGCGCTTGGCCGAAGAACTGCTTTGACCTCGCCTTGAGCCATTGCAGGTTGGTTTCGGCGAAGAAGGAGCGCAAGCTCCCGTCCGCCAGTACGCGTTCGTAGAATGCATCGACCAGGACGGCAATTGCCGGGGCGCCGCCCAGCCGCTCGTACAACGAAGACGGTAGCCTGTGTTTCTTGGCGGGGGCCTTGGCTCTCGGCTTGGTGTCTTGGATCACTGGTGTTTCCTCTGGCTCAGACCATGAAAGCGGTTACATAGTTGAGAACCCGGAGCGCGCAAAATGCCATACCCAGATTGCGATGCAGGTTGCGCGTCTGGCTCAGATGGCCGGTCGCGATCGGGCCAGCGCTGGTTACCGCGTTGGCTGCAGGGGCCGCCGCCAAGCGCCTTCCCAGCGCCAACATGACTACGTAGAGAACCAGCACCGAGGTCGAGACGGTAGCGTGGAACCAGAGCAAAGGCTTGGTCTGGGTCGCCACGGTTTCCACCGCATGTCGCGTCAATTCAATGTAAAGAACCAGGGCCAGGTCGATGGCAAAGGCGCTGGTCATCAGCTTCATGTGAATCTCGCGCCGACGGCGGAAATAGATGCCGACGGCCAGCATCAACAAGACAAGGGTCGATATCGCGTGCAGCATGTCACACCTTGGGTTCCGAGTTCAGCTGGACCGCCCGTTCGGTGTCCAGCGTCAAGAGCAGCCGATTTTTGAGCTTGTACGAGCCGCGAATCAGTTCGCGGGCGACCCCGCGCAGCGTTTCCGGTGGGCGCTCGAAGCCGTCCGCGTCCATTTCCAGCACGTCGCCAATTTCGTCCACCAGCAGGCTCATGGGGCCGTCATCGGTGCGGACGACGACGTTCATCGGCAGTTGGCCCTCCGGTCGGGGCTTCAGCTCCAGGCGGCGGCGCAGGTCGATGGCGGTGACGATCTGCCCGCGCAGATTGATCAGTCCTTGCACGACCGGAGAGGCGAGTGGCACCCGTGTCATCTCCTGGTAGCGAATCACTTCCTGGACCTTCTGGACCTCGACGCCGAAGAACAGGCCGTCCAGGTTAAACGTGCAGTATTGATTGCTGGTGGACATCATGTGCTCCTTGGTGAGGCAGGCATTCCTGCCTGCCGCGGTCGAGGTAGGCTGGAATGAATGGCCCGCTAAGATTTCCGGTCAAACGGCCACAGCCGCCTCGAAAAAACTCGGGTCGACGCCGCGAATAATGCCGTGAACGTCGAGCAGATCCGTAACGCGTTGCTGAATGACGGCCGAGGCGATGATGCCCTCGCGCCGTGTCGCCCGCTGGACCTCCAGCGAAGTCTCGACAATGTCGAGAATGCGATCGACGACCAGGCCGACGCTGCGGCCATGATCGGAGTAAACCACAACTTGCATCAGGTCTCCGTGGTTGTCGCTTCCCTCGGCCGCGAGCACGCCCGACAAGCGGATCAGCGGCAGGATCTGACCGCGATATTGAACGACCTCCTGGCTGTCGGCCATTTCGATATCGCTGTTCGGAATTTCCTCCAGGCGGGCAACCATCGACAACGGAATGGCCGCGCGCCGATCCTTGCCCACGCCCAAGAGTAAGAGCGTCTGGCTATCGCTCTTCTGGTCCGTTGACCTCTCGGCAAGGTCGGCCAGCGTACGGTCGCGGACCCCGGAAACCACGCCGGACTGCTGGGCGATGCCGAGCACGTCCAGAATCAGGGCTACCCTGCCGTCTCCCATGATGGTAGCGCCGGCAAACACGGGGATGCCCTTAAGGAGCTTGCCCAGCGGCTTGACCACGATCTCTTCGGTGTCGTTGATCCCCTCGACGACCAGGCCGAATTGGCGGTCGTCGGCGCGCAGCACGACAATGTTTATCGTGTCGTTCGCGGCGCTGTTGGCCGTGCCTTCGTTGCCCAGTTCGTGGTTGAGGTAGACCAGCGGCAGAAGATTGCCGCGCAGCCGATACACCGGGGCGCCGTGGATGCGCTCGATTCCCTTCCTGGCCAGCTCGCCTTCCAGCCGCACCAGTTCGAGCAAACTGACCTGGGGAATGGCGAAACGGTCGCCGCTCGAGGTCACGATCAGAGCTGGAATGATTGCCAGGGTCAGGGGAATCTTGATCTTGAGCGTCGTGCCCTTGCCGGGTTGGCTTTGCAAGTCGACCGTACCGCCGATCTTCTCAATGTTGGTTTTGACGACGTCCATGCCGACTCCACGACCGGAGACGTTCGTCACCTTTTCCGCGGTCGAGAAACCGGGAAGGAAAAGTAGATGGGTGGCTTCGCGGTCGGTCATGCGGGCCGCCTGCTCGTGGTTGATGAGGCCTCGCTCGAGCGCCTTGGCCTTGACGCGCTCGGTATTGACGCCGGCGCCGTCGTCGATAATCTCGATGTTGACCTGGCCCCCTTCATGAAAGGCGCGCAAAAGCAACGTGCCGGCGGCCGGCTTACCCCGCGCCACGCGCGTATCCGATTTTTCGATGCCGTGGTCCACCGAGTTGCGCACGATGTGCGTGAGCGGGTCCTTGATCGCCTCGATGATCGTCTTGTCGAGTTCAGTCTCCTTGCCCTCCATTTCCAGGCGCACTTCCTTGCCGCAGGTGACGGCCAAGTCGCGCACGACGCGCGGAAAGCGATTCCAGATATTGCCGATTGGCTGCATGCGCGTCTTCATGACGCCTTCTTGCAGTTCGGTGGTGATTAGGTTGAGCCGCTGGGTGGTGCTCAGGAAGGTGGTATCCTTCTGCGTCGCGTTGAATTGCAGGATTTGGTTGCGCGCGAGGACCAGCTCGCCCACGAGGTTCATGAGTTTGTCGAGCAGACTGACATCGACGCGGATGCTGGTGTCGGCGACCGCTACGCCCTTGGATTCCTGGAGCGTCGTGACGGCTTCGCGAATATCCTGCGTTTGCACTATCCCTTTTTCGACCAGGATCTCGCCCACGCGGAGCGGGTCGCCATCGATTTGCTGCTGAACGGCATCGAGAATTTCCTCGGGCTCCGCTTTGCCGGCGCGAACGAGCGCTTCTCCCAGACTTTGCGGAGCTTCGGGGAGCACAACTGCAGGGGAGGAGGCTTCGATGGCTGGAGAGGCAGGAGAAGCTTGCTGGGCTTCTTGCAGCCGCGTCAGCCGATCGATCAGCTCCCGATAGTCGCCGTCGCCGTCACCGCCGGTGTTCTCGATGTTGGCAAGCATGACGCGAACCGCGTCGAGAAGGGCCAAGAGAGCGCTCGTCCGCTCGGGATCGAGCAGGAGCAGCCCGTCGCGCAAGCGACTGAGTAGACTCTCGCCGACGTGCGTGACCGACTCAAGTTTCGAGAAACCGAAGAACCCGCACGTACCCTTGATGGTATGAATCGTGCGAAAGACGCTGCTCAACCGATCGCGATTCTGGGGGTCTTTTTCCAGGGCCACTAGGTCCCGATCGAGTTGGTCAAGGTTCTCGTAGCTTTCAACCAAAAACTCCTTGACAACGGAATCAAGCTCAATCATCGTGCATTCCTGCTTTCTCAGAACAATGGATGCAGGGAGGACTGCAACACCTATTTTCCGGGCACGCGCGCAGAATAATTCTTGGCCGCGGCCAGTCGAAACCAGAAAACTCCTTCCTTCGACGTGTATTCCAGATATGCAATGGAGGGGCCTTTATCGGGTACCAACTCCAGGGGCCTTCCGCGGGCGACGGTCGGCAGGGACATCTGGGACTTGATGCGCCGCTTCTCCAGCTGGGCGACGATTTCTCCAGCGATTACATTGACCAGTTCACCCGCCATGTCGCCCATGTCCGAGCTGTCAAAAGGAATCTCGAAACCGGTGAATTTCTGGGCAAGCCGGGGGGCGGTCTCCTCCGACAGGATCCATGACAGGGACCAGGGCACCTCACCGAGAAAAGAGATGATGCCGGCAATGCATGGCCCGTTGTGATGGTCCTGCCCGTTAGCCCTGGGGATTGGCTTTTCGCTAAAAAACGCGGCATATGTCTTGTCGAGAGACGCTTGCACAGCATCGATGATTGCCGGGGGCAAGGCGCTGTCATTGTTGGTGGCTGAGTTCGTCATCCGTATTTCTTTCGTCGTTTGGGAATGTGCGGTGACTCGAGGCATCAACTGAACATCTTGCCAAGCCAGCCGCCCGACGATTGCGGCTGCGACTGAGCGGCGTCTTGCTTCCTGTTCGCCTGGTCTTTGCGAAATCGAATCAACTGAGCTTTGTCTACACACTTCTTCAGCTTCCGCTGAAGTTCTTCGACGGTGAATGGTTTGGAGATGAACGCATCAGCCCCCGCTTCATCAAGGGCAGCCTCAATCTTGCCCATGGTTTTTTCGCTGGTGACCATGACCAGAGGAATTGCCGGGTCGTCGTTGGTCCTCTCTAGTTTTCGAACCTCCTTGACGAAGTCGATGCCGGTCATGTTGGGCATGTTCCAATCCACGAAGGCAATGTCGATCTCATTGGCCTTCAGTTTGTCTAGAGCGACCTGGCCATCCTCCGCCTCGATGAATTCGAACTCCGCAAGCTTGGATTCGGTGAGCGATTTCATCACCATCTTTCGCATGACGCCGGAGTCGTCGATGACGAGTGCTTTGAGCTGCATTGCAAAATCCCCCAATTGTCAATTACCGAACCGGTCGTACGTAGGGCGAAATTGCACTTGGACCGCGCGGCGAATCTATCCAACTTCAACTGTTGTCGAAGCAAACTCGAAAAACTTGATCTGTTTTTCCAAGTTCGTGCCGTTGTCATTGTTTCGTCTGTCGTTACAACCCGCGCTTCCGTATTTTTGCGACTTGCACCGCAAATCGTTCGGACTGTGCGTCTGGAGGTTGGCCAATAGCGGTAGTCGCACTTGATAAGTCTGGGCGCGCAATTCCGGAACCGAACTCACCTCCCAAACAGTGCCTTCAGAAGGGGGCCTCCTGCGCCTTGGAGGCTGTCCCTCTGGTCCACGACAGCGAAAATAGAGATCGGAGTTCAGGAGACGCTCTGCTTCGTCGCCATGGCGCTCGGCTAAGGTCTGGTCTTCAAGGACGACGAGCACGACATGCTGGCCGAAGCAATGACTGCTCTCAACAAACCGACTGCGCTTGTGAGAGCGAACCCTGACCTCCGCTTCTCAGCCTCAAAATTCACGCTCCCCTTGTTTTTCGCGACTTTTGCCGACGATACTGAGATGAGCGCGGCACGTCGATTCTCAAAATCTCGCATATACTTCCATCGGGCGCGAATTTAACCGGCGAGATTTGCAAATATGGCTGAAGCCAAGGAGATCGTCATCAAGACCGTCGAGGATGAGATAACGAGCCGGTTGGCCAGGCTGACCAGCCGCAGGGCCGCCGACCTGCGCAGCCTGCGCCGCGAGTACTCCAAACGCCTTGCCAAGGCGCCGGCCAAGGCGGTGATCGAATTGGCGTTGCGCCTTCTGGATCGACCGGGTTTCCAGCACCGGTTTCTGTCTTATGAATTGGTCGCTCACCATCGTGGGGCTCTGGGGAGCCTGCGTGCACGATTGTTATCGCGTTTTGGTCGCGGCATTGCCAGTTGGGAGGCGGTGGACTCGTATGCGTGCTACCTCGCCGGGCCGGCGTGGCGAGAGCGGCAGGTGCCGGACCGACTCATCCGGCGCTGGGCGGCCTCGGCGGATCGCTGGTGGCGGCGTGCGGCCCTGGTGAGCACCGTCCCGCTCAATAACAAGGCCCGCGGCGGCCAAGGCGATACGCAGCGAACTCTCGACATCTGCCGCATCCTGGTCAGAGATCGCGATGACATGGTTGTAAAGTCCCTGTCGTGGGCCCTGCGCGAGCTGGCCAAGCGAGACGCCGGCGCAGCGAGCGCCTTCCTTGCGGAGCATCGAGTGAGCCTGGCCAGCAGGGTACTCCGCGAGGTAGGCAACAAGCTTGCCACGGGTCTGAAAAACCCACGAGGCTCGTCGCAGGCACAGTCGGTCTTGCGGTAGGGGACGCTGATTGAACGGGTTTGATTCTTGCTGCCCTTGTCTTCCCAGAGTTACAATAGCCAAAAGCGCAATGCGTTCTCGAGGCTCATCCTCAATTTAATGAAGGCGTGAACTAATGCCTGCCAGCACGGTCGTCTGTCCCGAATGCCAAACCGTCCTCAAGTTGGCCAGTACAATCCATGCGGGAAAGAAGATCAAATGCCCCAAATGCGAAAGCGTTTTTTCACTGGGGGAGGGTGATGATCAGGGGAATTGTTCATTCACGCGTCATGATAAAGCGGCGCCGACGAAGCCGCCTCGGGGCCGGCGCGAGGTAGATGAGGACCTGGAGGATGAACCCGAATCGGCTCGCGAGAGCGGCGGCAGGGCAGCACCGCCGGCCGAGCTTGAGGAGGAACCCGACGACGACCGGGAGACCGAGGAGGAATTCCAACCCCGCCGAAAAGTGCAACGCAAGAGGTTCAAAGCAAAGAAGAAGGAAACCTCCCGCGGCACGATCCTCGCGATCGTGCTCGGCGCCTTGTTCCTCTTTTTGCTCGCTGGCGGCGGCCTCGGCTTTTATCTGTTCATGACCTGGGATAAGAATCGCGGCCGGGGCGACGAAGATCTCCTGGCCTATGTGCCGGCTGATAGCCAGGTGATTTGTGGCTTCGATTTCAAGACAATGATGAGTGAGCCATCAATCGCTTCCTGGGCTCGCGGACTGGCGCAGGACACCCGCAACAATGCCTTTTTCGAAGCATGCCGAAAGGAGACCGGTCTAGAGTTCGAGCAGCTCTTCGATCATGCCGTCCTTGCCATCAAGAATCCTGATCCCAAGAACCAGCGGGGAGCACAGCAAGTGAGCCCGGCTACATATACGCTGGTTGCCAGGTCCAGTGTCCCTTTCGATCAAAACAAGGTTAGCAAGGCTGCACGGGAAGCCAAGGCCAAAAAGAATGGATGGAAGACCTATTTCCAGATCAGCGAGCCTCCCTACTCCTTTCTCTTCATGCCATCTAATCGAACGATGGTTCTCAGCAGCGTGAGCGAAGGGCAGATGGAAACGATGATCAATACGGGGGGCGCGAACCCAGTCCTTCCCGCCACTGCGCTCGAACTTATCAGGTCGGTAGAGCATGACCATTTCTGGGCAATCTTTCCAAATCCTTCGGGGGCCGGGTCGGCTCTGTTCGGTGGGCAGCAAGGTCCGGAATTTCTACCACCAAATGTCAAAGAAATGTTGGAGATAGTGGCTAAAGCAAAGGGCCTGCTTCTTCGGGGCAATTTTGGCGGCAGCAAGGCAAAGCTGAGCCTGCATCTTCACTGCGCCGACAAGGAGTCGGCTGTCAGAGGAGCCGAGCTGGCACAGTCGTTATGGGATCAAGATTTGAAGGGAGCCGCCAACCCGTTCGTGATGGCAACCATTCCTGCGGAGGTGCGGCCGCTCATCGATGAATTCCTCCAGAGCACCCAGTTCGCCACACAGGGGACAACCGCGCAGATGACCAGCGAAATCAGCCTCGCATCCCTCGCCGCTGCAATGAAGTATCAGCAGAAGCAAAACCTGCAAGTATTGCAGCGCTTCGGTAATGCTCAGTAGCACGAGGGAGCTGCGCTTGCAAGTCGACGCATCCTGAGCGATGTTCGGGCTTGCCGCCAGAGTCCTCCGCGCCATGACGACGTCCAGCACCTTTGTGGCTATTTTTCATTCCATTCCGGCAATCGGCCCGGAGTCCACGGCGCTCCAATTGCATCGAGGTGTTTCTCGACGGCACGGAGATCGACGTCAATCAGCCTGCGCAACTTGGCCAACTCCTGCGCGAATTCCGCGCCTGCCACCTGGAATTGCTCGCGCTGCGTCGTCGTTGGTCTGGCAAGCGAGAGGCGCCGGCTGCCGACAATTTCTTGCACGCGTTCGACGATGGCAGGGGGAGTATTCTCGTTGCGCCCTCTCATTACCACGTCGCCGCGCAAGGCCTTCAGGATCTCCCGGTTATGCTTCTCCAGGCTGCGGGCCTCTTCTTTCCACTTCTCCTCCGCGCCCGGCGTATGATCCAGCGCCCGCTTGATCTGTTCGATGCGCTGACTCAGGGCGTTGGCCGCTTCGAGCGATCCGGAAACGGCGCGCTGCAGACGGGTCACCTTCTGCTGGAATTCAAACAGGGCCTTGCTGTCAGCCGGAGCTAATGCCTCCATCCCATCCACGCCAACTGCGAACTCTTGCGGTCTGCCGAGCGGTGTTACCACGCCGTCTACCCTTTTGGCCAGTTGCACCTTGTAAACACCGGGCATTACGAGTGGCCCAGCCGGCTCCTCAAAGAACAGATCATCATCTGTCTCGGGCGGGCGCGGCCTGGGCAAGGCTGCCGCCGGCTCGCGCAGGTTCCAGGTCACGCGATGGAATCCCTGTTTCACCGGGCCCGTCAGCGTGCGCACGACGGTGCCCGTAACGTCGGCTACCGTAAGCAAGATGGCCGGTGCCTCCTCATCTGCCTCGGCCCGCAATTGGTCGCCGGAAGGATAAGAAGACTTGCCCGATTTCTTGGCCGCCTCTTTCTCAGCTTCGCGCCGCCTCTCCTTGCGCGTCTTGATGTCGTCCTTCAGGTAGTAGGTCAGGGTAGCCCCATAGGGCGGGTTGTTTGCCGTGTAAAAGGCCGCCCCCTGGAATGCTTTGTCGCGCAATCCATACCGGCGCGTCTGGATGTACAGGAGAGCATTGCGCACAGGGAACAGCACGTTCTCCCGTGCCAGCATCTCCGGTTTGACGCTGCGCAGCAGAGCATAGTCATCCAGGATATAGATGCCTCGCCCAAATGTGCCGACGGCAAGATCATTCATCTGTTTCTGGATGGCCAGGTCACGGACGGCAATGGTTGGCAGCCCACCCTTGAGCCGGATCCATTTTTGGCCGCCGTCCACGGTGAAATAGAGCCCAAATTCAGTGCCGACAAACAGCAATTGCGGGTTTTCGTGATCCTCGGCGATGGCAAGCACCGGCCCATTGGCAGGCAAATCCCCCTTGATCATCGTCCATGTCGCTCCAGCATCGACGCTCTTCAACAAGTACGGCGCAAAGTCGGCATTCTTGTGATTTTCGAAAGCTGCGTAGATGGTGTTCATTTCATGCTGCGACGCCAGCAGCCGGCTCACGTAGGTCCGCTCGGGGACGCCGGGAAACTTGTCGATCTTTTTCCAGGCTGCGCCGCCGTTCTGCGTGACCTGGATCAGGCCGTCGTCCGTGCCGACATAAATGAGCCCTTCCTTCTTGAGGGATTCTGTCAGGGCGACGATGTTACCGTAGAACGAGGTCGACACGCTCTTGGAAACGGCGTCCGCCGCCCAGACCTTGCCCATGACCGGCAAAGTGTTGCGATCGATTTTCCGGGTCAAGTCGCCGCTGACGGCCTTCCAGGTATCGCCGCGATCGTCGCTGCGAAACAGGATGTTGGCCGCAAAATAGAGTCGCGTGTGTGCGTGCGGGCTGATGATGAGGGGCGAATCCCAATTCCAGCGCAACGGCGGCTCGCCTCGACCCGGTTGCGGCTGAAGGCCCATGCTCTGGCCGGTACGGCGGTCGTAGCGAATGAGTGCACCGTACTGGGCCTCGGAGTAAACCGTGTTGGCATCCTGAGGATCAACGCGCGAGTGGAACCCGTCGCCGCCCTGCGTTACGAACCAGTCGGCATTGGTGATGCCGTGAACACTCCGGTTGCGCGCGGTTCCGCCAAGCGTAAAGTTGTCCTGCGTCCCGCCGTACACATGGTAGAACGGCCCAGCACTATCGACAGTGACATCGTAGAACTGAGTAATCGGCAGGTTGGCTACGAAGCGCCAGTTCCTCCCCCGGTCCCAGCTCTCGTACACGCCGCCGTCGCAACCGACGCGGTAAAAGTTTGCATCCCTGGGATCGATCCAGATTGTGTGATTGTCCACATGCTTGAAACGCTCGCCCAAGTTGCGCAGAGTCTTGCCGCCGTCGTCGGATACCTGGAGGTATACATTCATCACGTAAACGCGCTCAGAATTCTTCGGATCCACGACAAGGTGCGCATAGTACTGAGCCTGTTGGTCAAAATCATTGCGCTTTTCCCAGGTGATGCCGAAGTCCGAGGAGCGGAAAATACCACCCTTTTTGTCGATCGACTCGATGATCGCATAAACCAGATCTGGGTCGCTCGGCGCGAGGGCCAGGCCGATGCGGCCCAGTTCCTCGGTCGGCAAACCAGTCTTCAATTTCGTCCAGGTTGCCCCGGCATCCGTGCTCCTGTAGATGGCGCTCTCGGGGCCGCCGTTGATCAAGGTCCAGACATGCCGGCGACGCTGGTAGGCAGCAGCGATCAACTGGTCGGGGTTGCGCGGGTCCATGACGACATCGGTCACGCCCGTGTTCTCGCTGATTGATAACACCTTCTTCCAGGTTTTGCCGCCGTCTGTCGTCTTGAATAAACCGCGATCTCCTCCCGGCCCCCAGAGCGGCCCCTGGGCGGCAACATAGACGGTATTGGAATCACGCGGGTCGATGATGAGCTTACCGATATGCTCCGAAGCCTTGAGGCCCATGTTCTTCCAGCTCTTGCCGCCGTCATCGGAGCGGTAGACGCCGTCCCCGTAACCGACGCTGCGCTGGCTGTTGTTCTCGCCCGTGCCTACCCAGACGACGTGTGGGTTTTTAGGATCGATGACCACCACGCCAATCGAATAGGAACCTTCGCTGTCAAAGACGGGCGTCCAGGTTGTGCCAGCATTGGTTGTCTTCCAGACGCCGCCGGAGGCCGCAGCGACGTAGTACTGCTTCGGGTCTTTCGGATGGACGGCAAAGCCAACGACCCGCCCGGAGGTCACGGCAGGACCGATCGAACGCAGGCTCAATCCGCTGAACGTACCCGACGACGTTCGATCAGCCGGCTTGTTCTCGTCCTCTGCTGCCGCATGAGCGATCCCGGCAACTAGAAGTACGATGGGGAACGCGCTGAACTTTGCGAGATGTCTCATCGAGGCCTACTCCTCTAGATGCAATATCAATGGGAGATTCTTGAGAAGAGTTAGGATAACGGATTGGGTGCCAGTGTGGAAGCAAGCGGCGCGCAAAAAAGACCACGGATGAACGCGAATTCGGCAGATCAGCACAGCTTGAGCTTCGTTCGCGCTAATCTACCGAATTCATGTTGCTCCGCGGTCTGATTATTTTCAAAACACCCAATCAGCGTGTCAGTAGGGAAGAATCGTCAATGGCTCGAACCTCACCGGAGGCCAGCCTTTGTCGCTCCGCCGCGATTTCGCGCTCAGCGACAAGATCTACCGCCGCGCGCAAACGGTCCATGAAGAATGTGCGCGGATGTCGTAGATACCCCGTGGCCACCAGAAGACCCAGTAACAACCCTGCCACCAAGGCGCGGGGCACGTCGCCCTGCCATACGTGGAGCAGGAGCGCTCCGGTCATCAAGAGACTGAGGCTGCCGGCCGCGTACCAGGCGATGCGTGGCACAAGCAACGTAAGGCCGGCACATATCTCAATCAGGGCCACGCCAAGGCGCAGCCAATCCGGGAATCCGAACCGAGCAAATTTTTCAGCTGCCTCAGGAGGGCTGAACAGAGCTACCCCACCAAGCAGCACAAATAAAGAAGCCAGCGCAATTGTTAGAAACCAACCGGTGATTCTCATCGTTTTCTTCATGGCCTACCACCTTCTATGCCAAGTTCCGCGTGGCCTCTCCCTGTTCTTAGACGAGCGAGCCGGCCAAATGTCTCTTAAAATTTTGATTAAATCTTTCTGAGAAGTCTGCTAATAGAGGACCCTGGGTTGCGGGCGCGGCAGCCGATGGCCATCGTCCAGCACGAGCAAGGGTGCCTGCTCGGCCGGGATTTGCATGGGCACGACGACCTTTTTCCGGCATACGGGGCAAGCCAGGCTCTTTGCGGCCAACCGAACCGAGGCCCGCAACTTGGCCTTGCAAGTGGGGCATGGGAACGAGATTCTGCTGGTCATTTCACCGACCTCCTCTCTGAGGCGCAACCACGCTCCTGGACGGGTTGGGCCATCCTTACCGCTTGTTTTGCCAAATGTTGCGGGTTCTTCCCTGTCCGCAAGGGGGATAGCTGCAGTCACGAGGCGGGCAACGGGAGCTTGAGTTGCCGGGCTGCCATTCCGAGGGATGGCATTGCGAGACGCCCAATTCAAGAGGTTATTCGCCGGGAAAGGTTCGGGATTTACCTGGACGGAGGGCAGGGCGTGAAGATGAACGATTATTCATTGATGGCGGGGCCACGGAGGGCGAGAGGCCGCCCGTCGTGATCATCGCTGCAACCAGAAAAATGGTCGGTGTCGAGGAGGATCATGAATGGGCTTGCCGCTTTTTCCCGCTCCGACGTTGGGCTCGCTTTCTTTCCGCATTGCGAATCTTGTCTCATCTTGTAGCCTCTATTCCAATCAGCCTACTGCTGCACCGTTCTATAGTTTCCCTTGTGCCCAGACGGGTATACTGGATGACAGATAAGTTAGGCGGCGGGGTGGACACGCGGTTCGGGCGAAGGCGGGGTAAGGAGGGTCTATGGTGCGGAGGGCGGTGTCTTGAATAGGGCCCAGCCACGGCAGCTGGCCGAGGACCGGATTCTCGACGCGGCATGCTTGCTGGCTGGCGGGAGGCCAGCCGGCGCTTATTACCTGGCCGGATACGCGGCCGAGGGCGGGCTGAAGGCTTGCATCATGGCCCACGTCGAGGCCGTGGGTGCTATCTTTCAGGACAGGAAGTTTTCCGAGAAATGCTGGACGCATGACCTCGAAGAACTGCTCAAATTGGCGAACTTGAAGCCGACGCTTGACGCCGACGCAGCCGTGAACGCCGCACTGTTCGCCAATTGGGGCCTAGCCACGGACTGGAAGGAGACGAGCCGGTACGAGCAGAGAACGCAGCCGGAAGCGCAGGCCCTGCTCGACGCGATTGATGGTAAACCTGACGGAGTACTCGAATGGATACGGAATCACTGGTAGAGAAGCTGATCGACGACGGGGAGAAACTCGTTGAGAGAATATCGCTAGGCGGGTTCCCCGTGACGGCCGCCTTCTGGCTTAGGGCCAGCGAAAATGAGAGATGGTATTTCTACATCGTATCGCCGCTCGTGGATGACGAAGGGCTCGCGCAGGCCTACAGACGGTTGCACCCGTTTGTCTGGGGAGTATCGGAACCGTTATGGATCGACCCGCTGGAGATCAAGCTAATTGGGCCGAGCAACCCAATCGCCCAGGACGTGCTCGCCATCCATCGTCGCGCGCCCGGCTCGCGGGTATCCCCCATCCGTTGGGGCGGCAAGATGCTGGGCAATCTAAGTGTGGAAGGTGCCTACCTCTACCCGCTTCCGGTGACCACGCCCTAGCACGAGCGCGGAAGCAGCAGTCTACTCCGTCTGACTTACCCGCTCGAGCTTCTCATCGTAATGGAACAGACCTTCCTCTTCGTCGAACCAGACCCTGCGGTGCTTTGGGAGGATGACATACCGGAGGTCGAGGATCTCTTCCACCTCAAGGCCGAGGTCGATATGCGCGACGATTTTCTTGACAAGGGCAGACGGATCCTTCTTGGCCTCGTCCTCGGTGGTGGGCTTTCCCGGGAAAAGTTCGTTATGGATCTCGACGAGATCGTCATGAGGGGCCACTTTGACCGCTTGGGTGAGCCGATCAACAGCTTGCTGCTTCGTGATTGTTGCCATGATCGGTTCTCCAGCGCCGGTTTGTGGGATGGCGAAACTACCACGATCAATTGTAGCCGAAAGGCCATGCCTCCAGCTCGCCGATTTGCCACCTAGTCTTTCTTCAAGCACTCACGGAATACCTTATCGAGCACAGGCACGAAACGCGCCATCATGTCGAATTGGGAGACGAATAGCTCCACAAACCTCTGGCCATCGCCGTTAGAAAGCGCACTCAGCAATTCCCTCTTTGATGGGGCGGGCAGGTAGAGCAACATTTGTTCGTCTACCGTCATGGCGCCCTCGAAGTCTTCCGGGGCGAGCAGCTCCCTCGCCGCCTCGTTCACAACAAGCCGCGCTGGAGCAAATTCGAGATTGGTCTTCTTTGGAACCCAGATGCAGGCATAGGGCGGCTCGGAATCCTCTGCTGTCAGCACCTCGAGTCGCAGGTTCTCCACCCACAGCCCCGATGGCCAGTTGCTCTCGCCGCTTGGCCACGACCTTCGACCGAAGCCGATGGAGCCCTGACCCCAAAACTGCGTCACAGCGCTGCGTGATGCATCGAGTTCGCGATGACTCTCTGTGACCGACTGAGTGATTCCCTCGAACAATTCCTTGTATTTCGTGCGAATGTCGTCCATCGATTCTTCGAGGAGTCGGGCGTCTTGCCAATGGTCAAGCAGGAAGCGCTCAGCTTCGTTCATGAGTTCTTTCGGCATTGTCGCCCTCGCTTATATCCTGAAGCACGATGAATCGCCTCAGCGCCCGCGCGTAGTGTGCCGTGAAGAGCTTCACGTCCGGCGGTTTCGCTTGATGTGCAAACGCCTCAAGCACGCGCACGATGTTTCCCCACGAAATGGCATCAAATTTCGGGTATGCAGGTTTGGTTCCATGCGGAGTAAGGAAGAGGGCATGTACGTCAGATGCGGGAACCTCAAGACTTGCCGCCTTGCGCTGCAGGTCAGACCATTCGCGCTCGGTTTGGTTGGTGCCCTCCCCGGACCAAATCTTGTTCTCAATGTGAATGAGGAATCGGCCTCGGCATCCAACCTCGATATCGACGATCGATTCATCACCGGCCACCTCCCGCCGGACCCAATAATTGCAGTCGGCGTAGTCGATTGGCAGGCCGAACTTACTGAGGAACAGCCGAAAACCAAGGTTCCCCTGTGCGTGCGTACCGAGCTTGCGCAAGTCGTGATCTAAGAGCCAAGCCAGCACCATACTGTGCCGAATTTCCTTGCCGGTCAGCCGCATAACGTCTAGCAAATTGAAGTCATCGGCGACTTGCTCCTGCTGGTGGCTGTAATCTTCTATTGCCTGGGTGTAGCCATTCAGCAAGGTGCGGATCTGTTCGCGATCAGCTATCGTCCGTGCCTGCTCCAACTTATCGGCCCGGCCACGGCACTCAATAAACTCCTTGAGTAGGGTGCGAATCCGAGCCGCAAGCGGGGCGACCGATATGTTGCCTTGGGCCACGAGCACCGAAAAGTCATTGAGAAGCAACGCGAAACGATCTCGCATTTCCCTGGCTTCCCCGTTTGTTGCCAACCGCTGGTCCATTCATCGATCCTCCCCTGGTAGTGAGTTTATGAGCGGTTCGACTCTCCCGTACCAGATTCTACTGATAACTTGTCGGAGACGCTTTTGGTCGCCTTCCAGGCAATTACTGCCTAAAACGATGGTCGTGGATCATCGACGTGAGCCGGAAAAAGGGGCAAAGAAAGGCTGCCAAATACCCAAGGACAGCTGCGTTTCATCGTCTCTCCGACATGTGTAGTGACCATATTACCTCTGCTAACAAGGACTTAACAATGATAAGAAGTAAACCTTAGTCCAACCCGTTTTCAGCGCGCAGCGTACACGTCGCCTATTTCTACCATAGGAGTGGGTTTGGGAAGCGCCTGGCGTGGCGAGGCAGATTTGTCCGAGGTCC
>Ga0316363_10000264_pt1 | contig 80519 bp, 74 predicted proteins | sample Sb_taG_3_FD_200459 | JGI IMG/M metagenome (GOLD analysis project Ga0316363, IMG submission 200459) | Peat soil microbial communities from Weissenstadt, Germany - Sb_50d_a_PC metaG (v2) (version 2) | ecosystem: Environmental > Terrestrial > Soil > Wetlands > Peat | place: Germany: Weissenstadt...
TGAAGCCCTCGGATTATCACGATCATGAAGAACAGCAAGCCGCCATTGAAAGCTACTTGACCTGGCGCAATCACGCCCGCGATCTTTCGATCACTGCGTGGAATGAATACCGTGAAGAAACCGCCCAAGCAGCTTGAGGTTACGGAACGCGAAAGTCACCAAGGTAAAACGGCAGTACATCCCTGGCTGCCGGCACCGCCCAGCGTAGAAATCCGTGAAGAGGAGATCGTACAGCGGCAAGTTTTCGTCGATAAATACGAAGAACTCCTCAACGAGCTAACCTGTGCCGATCTGGTGCGGAACTATTCCGAGTTTCTCCGAGAAACGAAAAAGGCCACGTTAGAAGCCGTGGGCGAACATATGCGCCGTAAGCGCATTATCGACTTGCAAATGCTCCGCGACAGACACGGATTCTACTTCTTGACGACGCTGCCTTGCGTCGACGCTGCTGCGTTCTACGGCGCCGGTGAACCTATTTAGCTGATTCCGCTTGTGGGCTGAAATCAATTCCTCCGAAGTCGAAGGAAATAGGAGGGGGTATGAAATTGATGCGCGTCATCTATCCTGCAAGATCGACAGTCAGAACGCTGGCGGTGATTCTCATTTCTCCCCTGGTTCTCCTGAGCTCAGGAGCCAGCGAGGTTGCCTGTGAAGCCGGTAGCGGCGCTCATTTCGCGACCGAACGCGCAGATGATCCGCTCGTTGGCTTGAACCAGGCTTTTCGCGAGGCTTACGCTAATTGTCGCCAGAGGCTGCTCAATCGCAGCGGCCCAGTCATCCTCGTCGAGGGTGATAACCTGGTGCTGCTCCACAACGGGCATCGCCGCGAGGCGAAGGTGGTCCCCGACGATTATCACGTGCTGAAAGCGGTCTCACACGTGCCCTTGGCCATTTATGTCATGCTGGTCGCGCGTGAAGATGCTCCGCTAGACAAGGAATGCCTGGATGGGTTGCGGGCCTACCGGGAACGGGTGGTCCAAGCGGAGCCATCCTTGAAAAATCGCGGGCTCTCGCAGGAGGTCCTGTTACGCCAGCAAGAGATCCTCCGCGCTGCTTTGACCTTTCTCGACTCCGCGCTCGACAGGAAACAGGTCAGTGCCGACGATCTCCACAAGTTCACGCGCGACCTGGGCAGTAAGCTGCTTGCCAATGCTGCCGATGCCGCACATGCAGAATTGGACGCCCTCGACAAACAAGTGCGTGACTGGCGTGCCACGCTGCCAGCGGAAGAATGGAAGAAGCTGCACGTCGTGGTGATGGGCTCCGCCTTACCACGCCAGGGAAATCTGGCGGTCCAATACTTTGCCCATCTGCTGGATGAAAAGGGCGAGGGCAGGCGCATCGTGTATGCGGAGTCGCTCTTCGAGGAAACGCGCGCCATGAATCTTCTGGGTACTCATCTCCTGGACACGCGCATCGGTTCCTCTTTCTTCGACGACGCCGAGCGCATGCACCGCGATCTCCTCGCCGACGCGGCCAGGGAGTATCTAAAAACGATCTTTCCCAAATGAAGGCGTGCGGAGCGTGTCCGACCTATTCGAACAGGGCAGGGACGTGAGACAGAAAGACAATGGACCCGATGATGGCCGCGACGATGCTGGCCATCAGGACGGCGCCCGCGGCGATATCCAGGCAGGCCGACACGCGCGGCTTGGTCTCTTCGTCGAGCCCGTGGAAGATCGTTTCCACGGCGCTATTGAAGAGTTCTGCTGTCAGCACCATGCCGATGCAACCCAGGAGGATGCACCATTCCATCAGCGTGCAATGGAGCACAATCCCCGCGGCCAGCACCAGGGCCGCGAAGAAAAAGTGAACGGAAAAGCTCGAATGGCCGCGGACGCCCAGTTTCAAGCCGCGGAAGGCGTCGCCGAACTTGCTGCGCCACGAACGGCGCGGCTTCTTACGCGCCGTCGTTTCGACCAAACTTAACGTTCTCAACGAAATGGGTTGGGCCACAACGATCCTTTCACTGTACCTCGGGAAGAAACGTCTTTATCTGGCAGCGCATACAGATTTGTCCGTGTTCTCAATTCCCATGCGGGATTCGGCCGCGAGGATGGATTGGATGTCAGGTCGGCCACAAGGAGAATATGTTCTATATCAACTTGCTTGATTCGGCAGCTTCGTAGGACAGATTTCCAATCTGTCCGGTCAGGTTGGAAACCTGACCTACAGCCGAATCCCGCACCGTTATTTAGCTTGCCGCTGATTTCGTGGAGCAAGCTGCCAGCTTGCTCTACATTTGAACCATCCCATAATTCCTTGCTATTTGCATTCGTGTCGTCTGTCGCGGCAAAGCATGGCAGTCCCAGCCTTCTGGCCGGTCACTTCCCGACTAATTAGTCATCTTAAGTATATCTGTCAACCTACCTCGCGTCGCCGTTCGCCTGGTTCTTGCGTTCCAAGTGATTCTTCACTTGCAGGCGGTTTCGGCCGATAAATGGATGGCGGTGACCACGGGTGAACCTACCCCAGGCTTCGCAGACTACCTGGTAACCGGAGAATCCTAACCCGCTTATGAATGCCAGCTTTGTCTCACTACCGACGCTCGACAAACTGCGTTCCCATGTTCTCCAAACCCTCTGTGCCCACGATCGACTCGACCCGCAGCAGACTCCTCTGAACCAGGCCCTCATCATGCGTTCGGGTAAACCCTGCGGTTTATTCTTCCAAGTGCAGGGGCCCCGGATGCTGAAAACCTACGCGGTCTGGGCCGGCGAGGAAGATCGGATCTTGTACTACGACTCCTCGGGAATTCGCTTTGCTGAATGCCGTCTAAGCGAAGGGCCCGATCCGCTGGAACTGGCGGCATGATTTAGAGTTCGTAGGCGCGTTTAACTCGGGAATGTCTCTTACGGCACGTGGACTGAGCGACAGAATCGTTTAACCGCGAGCCAGCGGCGAGCGCGTGAACTGACGGCGGCAGTCTCTTTCTGTTCACGCGCTCGCCGCTGGCTCGCGGCTAAACGAAAAATGCCTCCCGGTGGAGCGCGTGGACTGACGGCGGCAGTCTCTTTCTGTTCACGCGCTCGCCGCTGGCTCGCGGCTAAACGAAAAACCCTTCACGATGAACGGCAATGTACGCCGGCTCTCTACCTTCTAAAGGTCTGATCTACTAGGGCACTAGACGGCTTTCAAAACCAGGCAGGTGTTGCTGCCGCCGAAGCCGAAGGAATTGGAAACGGCGACGTGAACCGGCATTGGTCGCGCCGTGTTCGGGACGTGACAGAGATTACACTCCGGATCGGGCTCGTGCAGGTTGATTGTCGGTGGAATGGCTCGGCGCTCCATGGCGATGAGGCAGGCCAATGTTTCGACGGCGGCCGCAGCCGTGAGACAGTGCCCCGTCATGCTCTTGGTCGAACTAACCGGGACCGAATGAACGGCTTCGCCAAGCACGGCTTCCAGGACATGGGCCTCGGCAATGTCGCCGACCGGCGTGCTCGTGGCGTGGGCGTTGATGTAGTCGATGGAGGCTGGCTCCAGGCGCGCGTCGGCCAGGGCCTGGCGCATGGCCGCGATGGCGGGCTCCGGATCCGGGCTGGGAATGACCATGTTGTGGGCGTCACTGGCGGCACCGCAGCCGGCTACCTGCGCATAAACGTGAGCGGAACGCTGTCGAGCAGATTCCGCAGGTTCGAGCACGAAAATGGCTCCGCCTTCGCCCAGGACGAAGCCGTCGCGGCCTCGATCGAATGGACGGGAAGCGGCCTGGGGATCTCCGTTCCGCCGGGAAAGGGCACGCAGATTGCCGAACCCCGCCTGCCCGAGTGTCGTGACGCCTGCATCGCAGGCACCAGCCAAACAGACGTCCACCCAGCCTAGTTCCAACCAACGCCGGGCCTGGGCCAGGGCGTAGTTGCCGCTCGCGCAGGCGGCCGACACCGTGATGCCGGGGCCTTTGAGGCCAAGCTTGCGGCGCGTACGGAAGATCAGCGGCTCAGCGTCTTTTTCCTGGCTGAACACCCGCTTGCCGCCGCGCCGAAAGTCCGCATCCCAGATAATCAACCACTCCGCTCCCAGGCCGAGCACGAGACCGACGCGCGTGCTGCCGCGTTGCTCCCACCAGCCGCTGTCGCGCAAGGCCGTGGTGCAGCACCAGAGAATGACCTGCTCGAGCTTGTGGAGGCCCGCGAATTCTTCCTCATCCCATCCCGGTGGGCAAGGGATGGCGCTGATCTCGGCCGCAATCTGGCTGGGATGCTGCGCGATGTCGAAGATCGACACGCGGCGCACGCCGGACCTGCCTTCCAGGAGGTTGTCGGCGATCGTGTCGTAGGCATGCCCCAGGGGAGTGACCGCCCCCACGCCGGTAATCCACACCGCGGTCCCTTGGCTCACCGTTGGTTCTCCGTTCCGGCCCCGCCTTGCGTGACTTCAGCCCGATTCCGGGCGTTCCGTCGCTCGAGCGTGATCCATTTCGGCGGATTGACGATGCTCGCGCCTCTCCTTAGCTCGACACATCCGCCTCCCTCGAACTGCCAAGTAACGGTCAGGGGAATTATCTCATGGCTGAATATCTGTAGCAATGCACCCAGGCCGGCGATCGATTTCAAGGACTTGGAGGCATCGAACTCGGGGGATTCGCCCCGGCCTGGAAGGGTGATGCGCAAACGCGGTCCTTGCCAACCGGGCCGAGGGGGAACCAATGCCAGCACGGTCGCGTGGCAAATGGCATCGGCAGGTGCAGGCCGCCCGGTCTCATCGGGAATCAGCTCTGGCTCCCAATCGCTCATGACTACCCAGACTCCCGGCAAGCGATTCCCTTCCAAAAGGACGGCTCCAGCCAGCAAAGCCTCCGCGCCGCTGCCCGGTGCGCCGCCGGTGCCGAAATTGGGGCCGTGGACCTTGAGGACCTGGCTAATCGTCCCGGAGACGGCGTGCTGCGAGCGGTGTGGAATGAAGTGGGGTGAGATTCCCCAAGCGCCTTCCGCCTCGAAGCGCTGTAAGGCTCCGACCAGGGTAGCGCGACCCAGGAAGCTGGGCGCGGCCACGATTCCCCAGTTTGTGAAATCTGTCTCGCTTAAGCCTGAGTGATGGATGGCCTCAAGAACGGCCGCCAAGCCGACGACAGTTTGCTCATCCGCGTGTTTGAGGAAATTATGAGGCAGACGCTCACCGGGTCCTGGCCCGGGACGGCGCCGCAAATTCACAATCGTGTCGAGAGTGGCTTGAATGCTGTGGTGAGCGCGCAGATCGCAGGACAATGCAGTCTCGACGACCGAGGTGCTCGCGGTTTGAATTGGCTTCACGCGACACGAATCCTTTCACGTCGGCGGCCAAGAAGATTTCGAGGTCAAAAGTCGATAAGAGAAGAATCGCGAACAGAGGAGTCCCCGTTAACCTCTGCGTTACCTAACTTCTGAGGACCAATGCCACTTCCCAGGTTTTCCTTGCTCGCCGTGGGCCTGGAGGTTAGGGAAAAGCACACTACGGTACGAGTGTTACTGTATCCCCCGTGTCCCTGTCAACAGCGTTTGTCTATCCAGGGTTCGGACACGATTGCGGTTGCCTGTGCGGTCTATTTTTGCTTTCATCTCGGCTTCGCATTTCCCGTGGGGATCGACCCACGGCCAGGCGAGCTAGCTACCGAGACACGGCACACGGGCTGGATTCCTGTGTCATTGGCTCCGATCTGTGTCCAATTTGCTTGAGAGGAAAGGGAATGTCCACTCCCCCGATGCAGCGACTGGCCAAGGTCCTTCGCCAAAACGGGTTGATTCGCTTTCTCGAACACTTCGCGGAGATGTTCCCGGATAGCCATCTGAAAGATCTGGTGGTGGACGATTCCGGCCCCAATCGGCTGATCACGATTGCCGGCAAGCAGGTCGTGAACTTCGGCTCCGACAGTTTCCTAGGCCTCGATCAAGATCCGCGCGTTCAGCAGTCGTTGATCGAGGGAGTCAACAAGTGGGGGACGCACAATGGCGCATCGCGTGCATTCGCCAGCGTTCGCGCCAACATCGAGGCGGAGGAGAAGATAGCCCGTTGGCTCGGCACCGAAGCGGCGCTAATCTATCCCTCGGTTACCTTGGCCAACATGGGCGCCATTCCCGGCCTGGTCGGCCGGCAGGACCTTCTGGTCGTAGATGAGCACGCGCATAACTCGATTCAAGAAGGAGCCAAGATCGCCAAGGCCAACGGCGTACGCCTGGTCTCCTTTTCGCACTGCGACCCGCTGGACCTGGAACGGGTCCTCCGGGCCGCCAAGCCCTACCGCATCGCCCTCGTGGCCATCGACGGCGTTTACAGCATGACGGGGGCCTTGCCGCCGCTGGCAGCCCTCAACATGGTCGCGCAGCGCAACGACGCCGTGCTCTACGTCGATGATGCCCACGCCACTGCCGTGCTGGGCAAGCAAGGCCGCGGCACGGTCCTGGACGCCCTGGGCAGCTACGGCAACACCTTCGCCATTGGCTCGCTCTCGAAGGGCTTCTCCTGCATGGGTGCGTATATCGGCTGCACCGAGGAGTTCAAGCTCCTGCTCAAGATGCGCTCGAACACGTATATCTTTGGTGGCCCGGTGCCGCCCCCTTATCTGGAAGCTGTTTGCACCGTCTGCGATATCCTGATGTCGCCAGAGTACGATCAGCTCGTCGCCCGGCTGCGCAGGAACTGCGCTCAACTTACGGAGGGAGCGCGCCGCCTAGGGTTGACCGTGCTCGGCGGCGAGACTCCAATCATCTCGGTATTGGTCGGCGACGAAGGAGAAACGTTCAACGCCGGCAATTACCTCTTCGAACGAGGCTTCTACGTGCAATCCGTAACGTTTCCCGCGGTCCCCTATCATGGCGGTGTCCTGCGTGTGCAGGTGAACGCCAACCATCTCAAGGAATCGATCGATGGCCTGCTGAATGCCTTCGAAGGACTCCAGCACGAAATTCCTCTACCCGCCCCAGAGACGATGAGCCGCCGGGCTGCATAAATGGGCCGCTTTAGGCCGTCGAACTCACTCTCGTCATTTTGAGACTACTAAATCGAAAAACTGGCCCCGCGCGCGCACAAGCTCTTTGCAAAAACAACGAAAAACACGGGCTTTTTCAAAGGCCGCCAAATATTGAGAATAAACGCTGCCCGGCAAGCATCGAAAAAATGCAAAAAACACGGGCTTTTTGAATTTTGGGACTAAAACAGGGGGGTTGCGCGCAGTTGCGTTTTTGATGTTCGTATGTTCAGTTAAGACCGGTCGCGCCGCCAAAACAAAAAGGAAAAAGCAAGCAGCCCGAATGCCGCTTGCTTTTTCCTTTTGGCTTTTGTCCTGTCATCCTACGCGGCCGAGGTCTCCGGGCCGGCCGTCAATTTGCTCTCCAGGAGATCGAGTACGTCGGTTACTGTCGCGAGCTTTTCCAGCTCTTGCTGTGTAAGCCGGATGCGAAATCGGCGTTCAATCTGCGAAACGATGCTGACGACGTCCACGGAATCGAGGCCCAGGCCTTCCCGCAAATTGACGCTGTCGTCCAGATCTTGATGATTCTCTCCGGTATCGGCTTCCAGTAGCTCGATGAGCGTTGCGCGAATGCTTTGGCGGTCCGGCATGGTTCACCTTCCCTGGCGAGTAGAAATTCCTCAAAACGCGGGCATTGCCGCCCCAATTTGCCTAAAGAAAACAATTTTCGCCGAAATTGGCAAGAGCGCTTCCCAAACCTTGCCTGGAATCATGCGCCCGCCCTGCGGCTCGGCCTACCGGTTGTACTTCCCGAGTGTGAGGACATACACATGGCCATCTTCTTTGGCGACTTGCTTGACCAGGCGTTCGAAGCCGTCGTACCACAGATGAACGTCCAGTTCGCCGTTATCCCCGCCCGTCATGTGGTAGTGGTTATATTTCTGTTTCTTCCCCAGGATGTCGATGAAATCCTGGCCGACGTACATCATGGTTCCCGCCATGTATCGGCCCGTGTCGGCATCCAGCAGATAAACGCCGCCGCCATTGCGAAACTTGGGGCTAACCAGCCGCCAGTATGTCGTCGTCCAGACGTCGGCCCCGATCTGACGACCGGAATCACTCTCGTGCGTTTTCACCCGTAGGGCGTCTCCTTCCGGAAACAGCTTTACGGTGTACTTTTTGCCATCGTCGTTGCACGAGCTATCCAGAGTCTGCAAGCGATCGTTCTTCCAGATCTCCGTGCCGTCGTACTTGTAGGTGTAATTGTAAACCAGGTACTTGGTCAGCTTGATGTCCGCGTGGCCTTCCATGATCTGCGTGCCGTCCGCCCTGGCATCGATCGACATCGTGTAGCTGCCGGCGTCTTTGCCGTCGATCGTCACATTGAAACTGCGCACCTCGTGGCTGGGATCGGCGCCGCACGCAGGCCAGGCGCTGCTCATGAAAACGATGCAGAAGATGAAGGCACTCGCCGCTCTCCCCATGCAAACAGGCAAGCCTTGCCAGCCCATGCATCTTCTCCTTCGCGCCTACTATGTGGAATTGGTAGCCCGGTTTTCGACCGGGCACGGGACTATAGCGAATGCCCGCAGAGCAGCCAAGACGAATACTGCCGGTTTACTTTGGCACCAACAGGGTAAATGGCGGGATATAGGCTTGCACGAGCGTGATCAGACCGACAATCACCGCCAGGGCGATGCTGTGCCAGATGACCGCCTTGAAGATGTCCGCCTCCTTGCCAAGTTGATGCGTTGCCGCGGTCGCCACGCAGATGCTTTGAGCGTCGATCATCTTGCCCATGACGCCGCCCGTGCTGTTGGCCGTGCAAATGAGCGTCTGCGCCTGCAGTAAACCCAGATGATGGAACGCTCCGCTCTTGAAGATCTCGGTGGCCGTGATCTTCTGCAAACTGCCGAAGAGAGCATTGCTGCCCGCGTCCGTGCCGGTCAGGAACACGCCGAGCCATCCCAGGATTGCCGCGAAGAAAGGATAAAGCATCCCGGTAACCGCGAACGCATAGCCGAGCGTGGCGTCGAGGCCTGCGTAACGCGTGACGTAACTCAAGCCCAACATGCAGGCGATAGTTGGAATGGGAATCTTCATTTGCACGAACGTCCGCCGCACGACCCGAGCGATCTGCGTGGGCGTCGTGCGCAACAAGAGCATCGAGAACAGCGCGGCGACGAACACGGCCGACCCCGGGGCCGTCAGCCAGGGGAAATCAAATTCCGCCTTCTCCGGCTGCGGTTCCCGGCCCTCGACCTGGAGTTGCGAATCGCGTTGCGACTGTCTGTCGAGCAAAGGAATCGGAATCAAGTACTTGCTCCGCAGTGGGCCGACGTGAAGCGCGCCATGCTGTTCTCTCTGCCGGGCCAATCCCGTCAGCAGCAGCAAGACCGACATGATTACATAGGGCGCCCATGCGAGACTCACATTGCCAAGCGTCAACGGCGGCTCGTGCTTGAGGTCAGGCGCCGCGCTCGCCTTGGCATGGGCCGGATCAAAATCGAGCTGTTCGACGGCCCGAAGTTCTTTCTCCTCCTCTGCCGGCGTGATCTGCGGCGCCTTCGTGTAGTGCCATTCGTGTTTGGGCTTCCAGAACTTCAGAAAAATCGCCGTCAGCACCAGGGAAAAGATGCCGCCGCCGACATCGGTCATCGGGTACAGGACGACGTCCGGCAAATAGGCATGGATGGTCGCGAAAGTAAATTGAAAGACCGCGAACGACCCTCCGGACACCAACAGCGCCGGCCAGACTTCCCACGTCTGCTTCCATGTCGACATGCACTTGATCATGTACAAAGGCACGACGAACGACAGCAACGGCAACTGGTGGCCCGCCATGATGCTCAACGTCTCGGCCGGTATATCGGTGACGCCGGCCAGCGTGATCAAGGGAGTGCCAAGCCCGCCATAGGCGACCGGGGAGGTGTTGGCGATCAGGCAGAGCACGGCCGCCAGGAAGGGGTCAAAGCCAAGTCCCACCATGATCGCGCCGCAAATGGCCACGGGCGTGCCGCCGCCCGCCGCCCCTTCCAGGAACGCTCCGAAAGCAAACCCAATCAGAATGGCCTGAATCCTGGCATCCGCGGACAGCCCGGCCACCGACCGGCGGACGAGGCTGAAATGCCCCGTCTCGACGGTGATGTTATAAAGCAGCATGGCATTGAAGATGGTCCAGCCGACCGGCATCAACCCAAAAGCCGCCCCGTGCACAAACGCCATGCACGCCATGCCCAAGGGCATCTTGTACGCGAGCCAGGCGACCAGAAGGGCCACGATCGCGCCCCCCAAGCCGGCCTTGGGCGCCAGCCAGCGGCGGGGCACCAGCAGCCAAAACAGGACGAACACAGGCAGAGCCGCGCATACGGTGGAGAGCAACCGGTTACCCAGCGGATTGAGGTCTTGCTGGTAGAGGGCCCAAAGCATGGAGAACATCCCTGGTTTGCGCAGGCAATCCAGGCGATTGTAAGGGCAACAGGCGCAGAAGCAAGCAACTTGTCCGCCTTTCCCGCGGATTGGCAAGGACCCAGTTGTGATTATGCCACACTAGCCCGAAGCGTTAGCGATGTCCTCGCTCACGCTTCGGGCTAGTATGCTGTCGGATCCCGCACGGGCATTTAGAAGTGTAAACGAGGTCCTCGCTCACGCTTCGGGCTAGTATGCTGCCGGATCCCGCACGGGCATTTAGAATAATAGTAGGCGAACAACTTGAGGAGGAACCAGCCCATGACAGCGAAGGAAGAACAGAGCCAGCAGACGCCCAAGACGCCGCAAGGAACCGCCGCTGCTCCCGAGGCGGACATTGTCGGCGAGGCGTCGGAAGAATCTTTCCCGGCCAGCGACTCACCCTCGTGGACGGCCGTCACGGCGGTCGGCCCACCTTGGCGCCGGACGGACTGGGCTGAGCGGCGCGAATGAAAAAAGGTGTCAGGACCCTTTATAAAGGGTCCTGACACCTTTTCTCACTCAAGAAAGGATGGGCAGATGCGTCTCTTCAAACGGGTGATGCAGTGGCTGCTCGGCGTCCTCTTCGTTGCGGCGGGAGCGAACCACTTTCTCAATGCGAAATTCTACATCAGCATCATGCCGCCCTACCTTCCCTGGCATGAAGCGCTGGTGTACCTGAGTGGCGCGTGCGAGATTGCCCTGGGCGCCCTGCTGCTGATCCCAAGGTTCACGACGAGCGCGACGTGGGGATTGATCGCGCTCTTGATCGCCGTGTTCCCCGCCAACATCCACATGGCTCTCCATCCCGATCTCTACCCCGGCTTGAGTGCCTGGATGCTTTGGTTGCGCCTTCCCCTACAAGGCGTGCTGATTACGTGGGCCTATTGGTTTACGAGAGGAAAGCGGCAGTCAATTATTTCTCCCCAAGGCACGGAGACAAGGAACTGACGCCGATTCTTAAGCACAGGATGTGACGAACAACAGGCTCGCACAAACGGAAAGAAGAACGGAGACCATTATTCATGCCTGGAAGCGCTCACTTCCCGAGCGACGGGAGGAAAAATCGAGCTTATTGGTAGATGCAACGCCCTGGTGCAGAGCGAAGTTGGACTACAATGCTGCGTGTGCCCTCCTTAGAACGAAGTGAGTTTCCGACGGAGGACGATCCCCATGGACCCGAACGGCGAATACCAGTTCCTGAAGCCGAAGCGAGGCTCGCGCTATCGGCAGCTCTTTTTTGGTCGCATTCGCGCAGAAGTTCTCTACCGCGAGACGGTCGGCCGGGAACCGCTCACTCCCGAGGAAGTCGCCCGGGAGTACAACGTCCCGGTGGAAGCCGTCCGGGAGGCGATCGACTATTGCGTCAAGAACAAGGACTTCCTCGACGCCGAGCGGGCACGCGAGGACGATTCGATCCGCAGGTCCGGCCGTGACCAATGGCCTCATGCGCCAGCCGACAGTCCCGCCCAAGCATGAATCACTACATCGATGACGACAGTGCCAAGAGTGCCCTGGTGGCCCGGCTCGGGAAAGCAGGGCACCAAATTGTCGTACCCGGCGACGCGGTCTTCCGTCACCAAGTCGCCGCAATCTTTTGCAGGATCGTTGCAACCTGCTGGTGATCGTTGGTCTCGAGCCTACCGAGATGCCTTTGGATGCGACTCTTGGCAAGAGTTGCCAACTTGTGAAGGCGAACAACGGAAGGAGCCAAGAGGCCCGCCTGCTGCCAACCGGCAAGCGAGATGTCATAAGAGGTTGTTCGTAGCTGAGTGGTGACTCGTGCCAGTAGCACATCCGCGTCGCCGGCGTCGAGAATCACCAAGGCTGGACGCGGCTTTCCCGGACCGCTGACAGTAAAAGGAAAGTCCACCAGGACGATGTCACCGGCCTGATAGTTTGTCGTAAATGGCATCGCTGTCTGCGTATCCCTGGCCAAAATCCTGCGCTGCTAGCTGTTCCCATTCCTGGGCTGTCTCATCTTCAGGAACTAGGACTAGGACACGCACCTGCCGTCCGACAGGAATGCGTCCTGCGATCGAAGCCGGCACTGCTAGCGTCTGATTCGCACTGAGTTGGGTCTGGAATTCGACTGCTTTCATGCTGAGATACCTCCACGGCTCATTCTACCGTCTACGCGGCCAGACCAGGAGCGCATTTGTCGGCTCTTCAAAGAACTTGCCCGGCAGGCGGAGAGCATTTCAGGAGGACGAGCCGCGGCCCCTTTCTCATGGCCGCCGAAATTGAACCTGACCCCTTTTTCTCCAGCGGGTCTGCGACTCCGGGTGAAAGCACCCGGCGCGACACGCGGCCGGCGCAGGGCAAGGCAAACCGGGTCCGTGCGGCGCGAGAGGTAAGCTCTGGGCTCCCCTTTTGTAGCCATGAGTGAAAACTTCGCGGAAGGTTCGGGCAGCGGGTTCGGTCCGCTGCGTAAGACCGAACGATAAAGTTCCGCAGCGGGGCCGGCCTCATCCAACCGCTCGTCGGCCGGCGCTAACTCATGCATCAAGTCGCGGAGGCCATGGAAGCGATCACTTCGCGAGGAGCGGTTGGAAAAATCGTCCTTTATTGGTAGCGAGGGGGCGAACTTCGACCTCCACGGCGAGTTCGGCCCGGCCGCTCTATTCAGACCTTTGCCCACGACCAGATTCCGAGCGCTTCTTTCCCAAGTTTTTCCGAGCGCTCTCGCACCGCCTTCATGTCCCAGCGGCCAGTGTATTCCTTGATCTGGCGAGCAAGCGCTGTGAGCGACGAGTAGCCTGCCTTCTTCGATTTGAACGGGTCTCGACCGGCAGAACTATTTGCCGGGCCACTCAGAAGGCAAAGGTTTCCAATCGTATCAACGACTATGGGCAGGTAATCGTCGTCTGCATCTGCACCAAGATAAGCCCTCCAGGTCTCGTCGAGTTTCTGGGGAATCACATGCTCGATCGTTCCGACGGTGCTGTAGTCGGGAAACTGGCCGTGCGTTTGGAAGCGTTTGTCGATCTCGATGAGCATCATGCGCGAGAAAGCAAGATCGTTTGTTCGGTAAGCGCGCTTATTCTTCACGGCTTCCTCGAACTCTTGATCTGAGATCCAAACGGCGTGGGACCTAAAGCCGTCGCGTAGCGCCTTGATAGGATTTGGTTCGTTGATGATTTTCCCGAGCAATGAAGGGAACATCTTGTCGTATTCCGTTGTTCCCAATTCCGTCATTTTGCGGCGTACGAGGAGGATTAGGGTCTCGCGTAGCATCGCGCGCGTGCTGTCATCGCTGAGCGTCCCCGCCGCGTGTGCACGTAACACTGAAAGTACGAACGGTGTGCTGGACTCCATGCGGGTGTTGCTGATGGCAATGAGAAGCTGGTTGATGGCTTCATGCTCGTGCGGATAAGAAAGCGGGTCCTTGATAGTTCGGTAAAGAGGTGCGCTCCCGAAAATGTCCGCCAGGTACTGTTTGGCCTGCCCGGACGTCAGGTTGCGGTTCTTCCCCTTGAAATGAACGTAAACCTTTCGGTGTTTCCCCACCATCTTCGTCTCTCCAATAGAGATAAGATGGCGAAGGTATTCTTCGAATCGGTCATCGTCGTCGAGCAGCCGGATCGCGGCGAGCCACTGACTGTTGTGAAGTTCTTCCGAATTCTCCTTCGCGTCCATGATGGGACGAAACAGGTAATTGCAAAGAAGCTCACTTGCCGTCAGCGGCATCCCCTTGTCGTTCAGGCTCTCGAAAATTGCCTGTGCATCATCCTTTTGCTCGTCGAGAGGAATCCAGACGATCTTGAGGCAGGTTAGTATCGCCTGGGCCAGTTGCCACAGGGCAGGCACGTCTGAAAAACCGGATTTCAGCTTCTTGAGGGCGTACTTTTGGAAGGCATCGACTCCGTTCTTGCCGGGCACGTACATCTGAAGATCGGTCTGTAGCCAGGTCGTTCTCGGGTTAGTGTCCGTTCCAAACGCCACGCGGTAGGTGGGTAAGCGATCGCCCTTCGAGGAGAATACCTTCAGCTTCAACTAGTCGTCGGCCCCGGCGACATCGTTGAAGACGTACTTCTTCAGTTCATCGAGGTAAGCGTGGGCATCTCCGGACAAGTGCTTCTTGGCTCGAATCTGGTCCCGGATGATTCCGAGCAGCAGGTACACCGTCGTGATGCGCTGCTGGCCATCAACCACGAGGAATTCTCTGACTTCGGGCGGTCCCATTTGCTCCATGACCACGATCGGGCCGAAAAAGTGCTCAACCTCATCGAGGGCGGAGCCCCGCTCAAGTTCCTCGATGATCTGCTCCTGGATGTCGAGGAAAAGCTGGTCCCACTGCTTCTTCTCCCAGGCGTAGCCGCGTTGGAAAAACGGAACCTTGAACCGGACGCTTCCGCTCAGCGTCTCTTTAAACGTGCGGTTTTTTACGTGGTCGGTGGGCATGGATAATACCGTCTCCTCAGCGTTGTGAACGACCGCCACCTGCACGCGCGTCTTTGCGACCGAACTGGTGATTGTGCTGACCGGCACTGGTTGACCCAGCACTGAGCCGGTCAGCATATCAGGGCGCTCCGGTTGAGCTGGCGCGGGCGCCAGTTCAGGCTGGTGCACGGTATTGGAACACGCCGCCCAACTTGGGTCAACTACCGACTTGAGATTCTCCCGGAACTTGATCTGCCCACTGCACGTGAACACTCCGCGCTGTTCATTCCAGATCTTTCCGCACCAGTAAGGAGACGACCGATGATCACGGCCAGCGCAACTCCCGTCCTCCGTCAGTGAAAAGGATCCCGACGTCCTGACGCCTTTTCTCCGCCGGCTTATTCGGCTCGCCCCCGGCTCAAAACTCGTGCCCCATGCGGACCCAATAATGCCAATCCTCGCCGGCTTGCTTCGTCTGCTCGTCGGTAGCCCGAATGGGCTTCAATTGGGACAAGGGTACCGCCAGCCCATCCTTGTTCCAGCGGATGGTCACGAACATCTCGTGCTCGCATTCCTCCTCTCCCGGCATGCCGATAACCTCGACTTCATCCTTGACCCGCAACGGCGAGATGGCACGCTTGGCGATGCAGGTTGCCGTGAATGGGAGCCGGAGCTCGCTCTCCAGGTAATAGTACCAGCCCATAGCCCGTTCGTGAGGCTCGTAAGCATCGACAACGATCTCCATCGTGATGCGGTGTTCACGCTCCTCGTCACGCTTCGGCTTGGCTTTTGCCACGAAACACCCATAAACAATGAGCAGGCGAGGACCTTAGCAAGAAAGAGGGCAGCGGAGCAAGAAGCGAAGGCCTCTTGGTGCACCCACTGGTTTGTCAGGCCTATTGCCGGCTCCGGCTGGCGGCCGCAGCCTCAAATTGTGGCGAAACTGCCACAAGGCCTCAAGGAGTTACGCATTGGCCGCGTCCCATAGCCCGCGGCCGTGCAGGTCGCACACAGCTCCCCACCGGCGGCCGTAAGCTGATTGGCGCGCATCCCGGGGAAGATCTCGGCCCCCTTTGTAGCGCCCCCGTGGAGCGAACGACTCAAGAGGGCGGCTTGCGGCCAACGATGCTGGCCGGACGCAGATTGCCGGCGGTCAGGATCGCGTAGAACATCAGCGGGGCAGCGGACGTGACACGCCGAACACCTTGTAGTCCCTGGCCTTGTAAGGCGGCGATATACTCCCGCGCGTGGCGGACGTCCGAGATGACTACGTATCCGCCCGGTTTGAGAACGCGGGCGATTTCGGTCAGCGCCCGAGCGCGTTCCTTGGGGTCGTAAATATTGTGGATAGCCGCGCGGGAGACGATGACATCAAACGACTGGTTGGCAAAGGGAAGCTGGCGCATGTCCCCTGTATGAACCTCGACACGGTCGGCGACGCCCTCGCGCTGGGCATTTTCGAGCGTGGCTTCCAGACGGTTGCCGCTCAAGTCTTCGGCCTGCCAGAGGTCGATGCCGACCGACTTGCCAGTCGTCAGGCGCTTAGCGGCGCCGATAAGCAACAGGCCCCGCCCGCAGCCCATGTCCAGGACAAGCTCGTCCCCGTTCCAGGGGACCAAGTCGAGGAGCCGTTCGCGCTCGCGCAGCTTGCCAATTTTGCTGGAGTAAATCATCAAGGCCCCGGTGGCGACCAAGCCAATGCCAGGCCAGAGTGTCATCCACGCGATGGGAAACACCAATGTAGTGGATCCAGCGGGCACATGAAGTACTCCCTCCCACAGGCCGCAGAAGGCACTCAAGGAAACTAGAAGGCAGGCACCACCACTGACGAACAGATTGCGGACAACGCCCGGAGCATCGATTCCGTAATCTGCGCGTGGCAAACCGGCAGGCAGGGTACCCTCCGGAACGTTGCAGCGATCACTCTCGCAGTTATTTTTTGGGAAGGGATTTGGACGCTGATTTCTGGAGCGCCCGAAACGCATCGGGTGCGAAGCTGCCGCCGATACTCAGGCCGGGGGTCATCGGCGTGTAGACTTCGATGGCGATCTGCGAAAAGGGGATCTTGGAATTGGCCTTTGCCGGCTTCCCGTCGAATGAAATCGATGCGACGGCCATGAGCGGGACGTCATCCGGCACCTCTTTCAAAGGAATGTGCTTTTGATCCTGATAGGGTCTCACCATCCCGATAAGCTTCTGATGGAATGGACTGTCGTACCACGTAAGGACGGCTTTCTTGTTTTCGAAAAACGCGAAGATGACCAGTTTGCCGCTTTGCATCTTGCCGCTCTCGACGCCGAGGCAACCAGGAGACTCTTTCAGCTTGGCGATGAGGGTCTGACCCATCTGCAACGCAGCCGTTTCCGGACGAGCGGCGGCACTCGATCCAGTCTTGGTCTCATCTGCCAAGATCGCGGAGGTAAGAACAAGGCACAAGGCCGCGGCGGGAATAAAGCGACGCATCATAGTCGACTCCTGAAAAACAGCAATGCACGAGAGGGGAAACCTTCGACCACCCAGGACTAGCAGCATATCAAACAACCTCTTGATATTCGCTAGCCGAGGGCAATCATTTATGATCGAACATGCAGTTCCCAGGCGCAAGCCGAGGACCGTGTCCGTTCTCTTTTCGGAGGGTTCAAGCCTTTCCGCACGGCAAGCGCTTTCGGCATTGGGGCCGTTGAGTTACAGGATCGACGTGTGCGATCCCAACCCCTTCTGCTTGAGCCGGTTTTCCCGCTTTGTGCGCCGATTCTACCGCTGTCCGAAATTTGGAACGGACCCGGTCGCTTATCTGCGGTTCATTGTCGGCAGGCTCAGGGAAGGCCGTTATGACGTTCTGCTCCCCGTTCATGAGCAAGCGTTTCTCTTTGCGCGCATCCAACAAAAACTCATCCCCAAAGTCGGCCTTGCTTTGACGGCGTTTGACCAGTTTGCGCTGCTCCAGAGCAAGGCCACGTTTGCCAAAGTGCTTGCCGACCTGAGCCTTCCCCAGCCGAGAACTTGCCTGGTGCGCAACCGGGCCGAAGTGGAGGCCGAGAGTGGCTTTCCCTACTACGTCAAGCTGCCCTATAGCACCGCAGGGAGCGGGGTTTGGCGGGTGAATGATGCTGCCGAGCGTTCTGCCGTCATGAGCGGACTGGAATCCAGGGGCCAGTTCAATGGACAGAAGGAGATCGTGATCCAGGCCGCGGCCTCCGGCCAGCAGTGTCAAGCCCAGGCCGTGTTCGAACACGGAAGTCTGATAGCGATTCACTTCACCCGCCAGCGGTCTGTCGGCATGGGTGGGAGTCAGAGCGCGCGCGTTAGCGTGGACCACCCTATCGTGCGTACTCACATGACTCAGCTTGGACGGCACCTTGGCTGGCACGGGGCCTTGGCGGTCGATTACTTTTTCGAGCCGACCACGAACGAGCCCTGTTACATCGAGGCCAACCCACGGCTCGTAGAACCAATGAATGCCGTCCTGTGCGGCGTGAACCTGGCGGACATTCTCGTGCGCCTGTCGCTGGGTGAATCCTTCAAGGAGGGAGGGATCAGGGTGGGAAATGCCGGCATCCGCAGCCACAGTCTGCTGGCCACGCTCCTTGGCCTTGCAGCGGATAATGCCCCGCGCACCCGTATCGCCGGTGAGGTCATGCGCGCGGTGCTGGGGCGAGGAGTTTATTCGGGAAGCAAGGAAGACCTGACGCCGATTCGGTTGGACCCTTTCAGCATTGTTCCACTGACTGTCGTTCTCGTGCAGCTCCTATTCGATCCTTCTGTCGCTCAACATCTATCCGGCCACACGGTAGCAGATTATTCCCTGACGTCCGAGGCCGTGGAAACAATTCGCAAACTCGAAGACAGGGAAATCGATTTCAGTTCAGTAACCTGAATTCTTGATAACGCTCGGGTGCGTATCGAGTGGCTAGCAAACCGGTTGCTTCCTCGACGTTGATGGCCTGAACCAGTACGCCTTCCTGCCCATAGGGTAAGTACGCCTGGCACTGGCCTCACGGGGCGATAAGACTTGTCGCCGATTCTTGGAAGCGCAGAGCATAATTGACACTGGCGAAGTAGATCGTGTTTTCCATGCTGCGCATCATCATCGCCTTCTCGTAGTAAGGCGCGCTGGCCGCGCCCCACTGCGTTAGGCGGACACCTTCTTGACAACTTCCCGTGTGCTGGGGATGAAAGACGATTTTGGCGCCCCGCACCGCCGCCCAGCGCACCGTCTCGGGATAGCGCCAGCCCTCATGGCAAATCGCCACTCCAAACTTAACTCCATTGATCTCGAAGAGTCGCCGGGTATTGCCGGGCACATAGAACTGATCTTCGCTCGGGTCTAGTTGGTTCTTGGTTTGGTATCCCTGAATCTGGCCCCGGCCGTCAATGACAAAGGCGGCAATTTGCCGGCCCGCCTCCGTAAGCCTTTCCATCCCGAGGATAGTGGCCACCGCATACGTTCGCGCCCACTGCGCCACGGCCTGGAGCACCCGTTCCTGCTGCGTCTGATCAAAGGGCAATACTTCAAAATCCTGTCCGCGCAGACCTGGGAGATAGGCTTCCGGGAAGCACACAATCTCCGCGCCTTGGGCCGAGGCCTCGGACAGGAGCAGCTTAATCTTGTCCAAGCCCTCATCAAGGGCTGAGGCGACACAAGGCGACGCCAGGGCAATGTTCATGGATGACCTCTGACTGTTACTGCAAGGTCCAGCCGCTTTCACGCGATGGTCTTCTCGTAATAGACGCTCAATGGGTCGACTTTGTATTCCCCGAAAGGCGGTCGGCGCTGAAATCCAAAGCCTTCGTATAGTCCAATGGCTTCCGTTTGATAAATCCCCGTCTCCAGGCGTAACACGCTCACTTGCCGTTCGCGGGCATACTCAGCCAAGCGATGGAGCATTGCCTTACCAAGCCCTAATCCGCGAAAGACGGGACGCACAAACATCCGTTTGATTTCGCCATACTCTCTGCCAAACAACTTTAGGCCGCCACAACCGGCTGGTTTGCCCTCGTACCGCGTTACAAAGAAGGCGACGCCCTCCCGCACGAGCTTATCGATGCTAAAAGCATGACGACTTTCTTGCGGATATGCGCGCCCAGCCAGATGCACGTCAAGCTCAGTGATGAGTTGCACGGCATCGGCAGAATCAGGGCGCTCTTCTACGATGGTGATTGGCATTGGGGTATCTCGGGCTCCTCTGATGCCCTGAGCATTCTACAATACATCGTTCATCGGAGAAATCGGTGGCAGTTCATTTTGTCTGCTCGAGGGACGGCTAAAACGAACTGACAACGACTTTTCCTGTGCACCTTGGCGTCGTGCGGGCGCTGGGGAGCGGCGCTCGGAAAGGACATGATCCTCCGTCCCCCTGATAACGTTTTCCAGGTCGGCCGGCAGGTAATGCATTTCATCGTATGCCTGCCGTCCTTTGCAAGAATCGCGCCTCGTCCGCGAATAATAGTGGTGAGTGGTGAGCGGGAAGCAGCAGTCCGCTGGGCGTGCGCCCGTCACTCCGTACCGACCAGGAGAGGTATCATGGTCTCGAAGGCATTGCTGGTGGTGGCGTTGGGTGCCAGCCTCGTTCCGGCGTTGGTCCCCGCGCAGGAGGATGCTAAAGATTGGCCGATGTACAACCACGATGTCCGCGGGACGCGCCATAACGTGGGTGAGACGGCGGTCGATCCATCCAATGCGGGCCGACTTGTTGAGAAATGGCGCTTCCCGCCCCAGGGCTCGGACCTGGAGATCGGCGTCGTCCATGCCACGCCTATTGTTGTCGACGGCTATGTCTATTTCGGCACAGCCACGGATCCAACCTTCTGCAAGTTGTCACCCGACGGCAGCATTCGCTGGTCGTACCGCAACCCCGCTTACGGGCCGGGGCAGAGTGCGAGCCGAACGCAGCCCGCGAATGAGAAGCAACGAAGGGTCCGTTTCCAGACGTCGCCTAACGGCATTCTGGGCTCAGCCCTCGTCAGCAAGGACACGGTCTATTTCGGCGACACTGGCGGCTGGCTCTACGCGCTAGACCGGGCCAAGGGAAGCGAGCGCTGGAAGCTCAACACGCGGGCAAAGGAGTGGCCTGGCGCCCATCCCATCAACGTGTTCTTTGCCTCACCCATCCTGGCCGATGGCAAACTCATCGTCGCGGGCGGCACGCTGGAGCAGGTGATCGCCGCATTCCCCGGCTACCACGGCTGCACCGGCCGAGGCTATGTCGTCGCCCTGGAGCCGGCGACTGGCAAGATCATGTGGAAATACGATGTCGGCCCCAAGCCCGAGCGTTTCGAGCCGCCGATGATCATCAAGGATAGCTGGGGCGAGCATAAGTTCTATTACGGACCGGCGACGAGTTCAATCTGGAGCACGCCGTCCTTCGATGTCCAATCCGGGACGATCTTTTTCGGTACCGACGTCAATACAGCGCCGCGGCGGCCGACCGCGGACGACCCGCGCCTCTACACTCGCGACTCGTGCGCCGTCATCGCCGTTAACGTCCGCGATGGCAGCGAGAGGTGGGTCAGACAGATCAACCCGGGCGACGTGTGGACCAATGCCATGCGCTCCTACGATCCCACGGAGAAACGCTACAAAGACCAATCGATCGGCGACACGCCCAAAATATACACAATCCCCATCGACGGTAAACCCATGCAGGTGGTCGGAGTAGGTTGCAAGAACGGCGGATTTTATGTCCTGAGCGGCGCCGACGGGCGCATTGTGGCCCAGACCCCTACCTACAGCGGCCCGCCGACGTATCCGCTGTCGCCCACGCTCGACCCGCGCGTGCTCGCCCTGCCCAGCGCGATTGGCGGGCTGCAGACCGGCTGTGCCACGGACGGGCGAACAATCTTCACCAATGGTATCGACGCGCTGCGGCTAGGATCGCAAGAGACAATGGTTGACAGCGGTGTGCCGACGGGTGGACGCGTCGTGGCCCTGAGCCTGGACATCGCGACAGAGCGCTGGCGGCACGAACGGCCCAAGGTCGGCACAATGGGCGGACCCAAGCCCAAGCCAACCTTTACCGACGTCGGCGACCCGGTTGCCTCGGGGATCGCGGTGGCCAACGGCGTCGTCTACTTCACGACCGTGGCTAGCGGCAAGCTAGTCGCCCTTGATGCGGCAACTGGTGCGGTACTGAAGGAAATCGAGTTGGGGCCGGTGTGGTCGGGCCCGTCGGTTTCGCGCGGTCGGGTCTACATCGGCACTGGCAACACGCTATTCACGCCTGCGGACTACGAGGCCTTCTTCCCGAAGAAGTACACGGGCGTCCTATATTCCTTCGGCTTGCCGGGCGAGGACGAGGTCAGCCGTTTGGGTGTCGGCAGGGAATAGCGCACACAGTTGGCCCGCTAGGTTAAGGTCCAGGTTTTGATGGGCTCGAGTCCTGGGTAGCAACGCCACGGCCTTCTGGGCCGGATTCACGGACCCTGGCACGCGCCGGGGAGTCCTGCTTTCGCGACTCCAGGAGTGGATTGACAAGTGACATGCAACCCCGCGAATGCATGTCCCGACCCAAAGTCAAGGACCCATTCGCTGCTGGTTCATCACGCTTGCGCGGAGTTCATTTTGAGGACCTGGTTGTTGTCCAGTTGCCGCGAAAGGAGCGCACGCCAGATTCGCAGGTCACTGACGTGGAGAAGCGGCCGAATAGACGTGGCTCGTCGCGGGTGGCGTCGCCACTCGGGAGCGTGAGGAGGAGGGATTCTGCAGGTTAGCTGTTGTCAGAGGGAAATGCGAAAACGCGGCACGCCCGCGTCACTTGGGGACGGCAGGCGCCACGCGCACTTGCACGGTGCGCGTAATCGTGACGTTGGACGGAATCCCTGGAAAAGGTGCGATGGTCTTGAAGGTATAGCTGATGGTGACATTGTTAACGGAGTTCCCGTATGAATCAGTTCCGGGCGACACCGTGATATTACTGTTGGCCAGAGCCGGGGAAAGGTTGGTGCCGTCAACGTCACCGGCGGCCTGCTCGGTGGAAAGCATCTGGCTGTTCGGCCCCTGCCAGTACTGCTGGTTACCGATCCATTGCTGATTCTGGTTATCATAAGTCTGGCTGCCAAAAATAACGGCATTGTGACAGCAGTTATCAATCACAATCGTATAGTAGATAACGCGGGCGAAATCGATCGAAGCCAGCAAGACAAAGACGAGAAACGGCAGTACCAACGCCATCTCAACAGCCGCCGCGCCTTTCCTGGTCTTGCGAGGCAACGCTTTGCGAATGCTGCCAACGGGAAAAAGCAATGTCACGCGTATGCTCCTTGATGCTCCTTGGGCCGCATCCAACTCATACAAGAATGCTGCAGTCAGGTTAGTGGGACGGACAGCATCGCTGTCCGCCCCACCCGAACAATTGCGACCACATCATGGCCTGCCGGACGTTACTCTAACAGTTGAATAAGGCGCACGGGTGTACCGCTGCCGCCGGCCACGGAGAAGCTGCCTGCACCAGCTACACTGATGCTATTAGTAATGATCTGAGATCCAATCGCGTCCTTCGGAACGCCGCCGGACGATGTATCCCGGTTGTTTGCCGTAACCGCGACCGTGCCGCCCGGCGTATAGATGGTGCCCTTGATATTGAGATTGCCGTTGCCAGTGATGTTGTTGGTGCCATTCGAACTACGATCCTGGAAAGCAACTACTCCCTGATAGGTACCCTGACTGGGAGGGGTCAATGCCACCGTACCGGTGGTCGATGACGACATTCAGCCCCCTCCGCCGCCACCGCCGCCCACCAGGGCAACAAGCAGCATGGCCTGCCATGACCGCGGCTGCGAACTTGCTTTGCCCTGGTCCCAGTAATGGCCGCCGTCGCCGCCGTCCCCGCCGTTCGAGCCGGGTGTGTAGTAGATGAGCACGCCTGAGCCCGTATCAGGGCTATTCGGACCTGCAACAGAGATACTCGAATCTCCGGAAAGCGACAGTCCTGAACCGGTCAAGTAATAAACGCCGGGCTGCAAGACGACCGCTCCGCTCGTGGCACTGATGCCGCCAGCGTAGGTCCCGGGTGTTAAGGTCAGTTGTCCGTTCTTGGCGCCGTAACTGTCGTCTCCGGACCAGTTGAGACCGGATGCCTGATTGCCGTCCGGGGTCGTGGCATAACGTGGCTGCGAGGGGGCCGGAAGCACTGCCAGCGGATCAGGTGTGGCTGGAACGGAGTGGTTTATGATGTTGGGGTCCGAATTTCCGGTGTTTATGTTGCGGTACGAATCGTCATCTGACCCCCCGTCGGAGAAGAAGAACTGATTGGCCTGGAAATTCCCACCGCCATTGTCGCGGGCGTTATCATCGGTGGAATTGGTCACCATATTACCATCAGTCTGAACGGTTGGACTACCCTGGGTGGACACGGTGGTCCCTGAGTTGCCGAGCACATGAATGCCGGCACTCGCCTGTTGCCAGGTTCCGCGCGCGACTGCCCGCGCCGATACTTGCGTTGTGGTCGTGCCCCAAACCGAGCTGAAATATGCCGGTTGCTTGTAGCTGACGATGACTTCGGCATAGCCCTGGGGAATTGTCTGTCCTTTCCATGCCCCGCCTTGATAGACCGACGGGTAGAGGTTGACCGCGACGGTGTTCTTCTTCCCGTCGTTGTTGTAGCCGTTGCTTGCAGCATTAGCGAGGGCGCTTTGCCGGGCCGTGCCGTTGACGTCCTGCCCCTGGTTGGTCGCGGAGTTGGTGAACAGGTCGGTAACGGCGGCCAGCGCCGCCATGTCCGCGGCTGTCTGGGCTTGACGACGATTGTCCCTCAACATGCCGCCATCGAGAAGGAGTGCGAGCACTCCCATGAGCAGCACCAGACTCAGTGCGACCAGGATGGCGACGGTGCCCCGTCTTTTCTTTTGTCGTTTGGATAAACACATGCCTTCTCTACTCCTGAGTGCTAGGCCCGGTGCGCCACGGGAGAGTGGCGCCCGAGCAGTCCACACTGACTTGCCAATACCCCAAAGCGAAAGCCGACTCCGCCTGCCTTTCAACCCTTCCGAATAACCAGGACCAGACGCCTCGTATTCTTGAAGTTACCCGGTGGGGCTCTTAGTAACTCACCGGCATCACCGACGTCGACGACAGAGTGATCGGACCAGCGAGATAACCCTCCGGAACCCAGGTGTAAGTCACGGTGACACTCACCGTATTTGTCTGGGAATAAGTGGTACCGTTCACCACGACCGGCGAGTAAGGCCAGCGATTGCCATTATTGGCCGTGTCATCCCAATCAAACGATCCATTGGCCGTGTTGAACCTAATGGAGACAATGACCTTGTTCGTGTCCATGGAAATCGCCTGGGGCAGCACGATTGAATTTATGATGTAACTGTCCGTGACGTTTGGAAGCGATCCATTGAGAATCGCTTGATTGTTATCCTTCGCGTAATTGCCGCCGTGCGTGCTCGCAAAGCGCGCAGCCTCACGCGCCATGCTGGCCACTTCCTGATAGCGGAAGACGCCCATGCCGCCGATTAGTGTTCCGAGAATCATAAAGAACAAAGTAGGTGCGACGAGGGCGAACTCCAGGGCTGCGGTTCCGGCACGAGAACGGTGAGGGCAAAACGCCCGCTGTTTGTGGCATTGCGTCGGACGGGTGCGCAATAACATGATCGATCTCCAGGCGCCCAGAACGAAGGGTCGATTCTAGGCCTTAAGCAAGCGAGAGTAACTGCTGACAGTCATTTGTCACTTGACGTAACTCTTGTCGGCATGGGTTGTTATGGGACGTAAGCGCAAAACGGGGCGCTCACTTGAAAGCGCTATCTGGCGCATCTGCAAAATGGCCGCAGGTCAGCTGCACACAATAGCCTAGGCCTTCTGCCCTCCGAGAGTTCGCTTGTTTAAGGTCTAGGATACTTGGGGTTGGTTCAACCGGAGGGGATCTACAGAAAGCATAGAACACAAAAAAACCAGAGGCGGGCGAATATCCGCGCTTTTCAAAAAAGTGTTCTTCGGGCTTACGCGTGTGTGATTGTCACCGTTTCGGCAGCACCCACGTAAGAGTTTTCAGCGGCAGGTACTCCTTATCGGGGAAGCCGTAAGCGCGCCGCAAGATGGTGCGAATCCTGTTGTCGAGACCTTCGAAAAGTCCTAAGGTCTGTAACGCCGGGGCGCCCTGCTTTCGCGAGTCCAGGAATGGACTGACAAGTGACCCCGCGACGCGTGTCCCGGCTCATAATCAAGGACGTAATCGCTGCTTGTTCATCACGCTTTTGCGGAGTCCATTTTGAGAACCTGGTCGTTGCCCAGTAGCTGGGAAAGCCGGGGGACGCCTGCACATTTCGTAGCAGCGCATCCGACTCCCAGGAGGATAAGTCGATATGTCAGCGGCGGAGGCTCAGCATACCACGTGAACCAGAAACAAACCCATTTCTTCTAAACCGGGTCCCTTGCTCCGGCGGCGCGTTCGGGGTACGTTCGCTTATGTAAGAGCTGGCCGGATCTGTATCTATTCCATTCAAGTCTACGATGTTCTCGTGCCGGGCAGCAGGCCGACCGGTAAGCGTCGGCCCCTGCAATGAGGAGACATGCCGGTGCCAAGACAGAACCGCGTGACGCCTGCCGGTGAGATCATCGCCGCCGCTGAGCGAGGTACGTTTATGGGCAACCGAGGCGTCCTCCATGACGAGCAAGGCAATATCAAGCGAGCATGGCAACTCAAACGCTGGCTTGTGTGCGTGCTGGAATTCAGAGGCCGAAAGCGGACCGTGATGACGCCTGGCCGCTACACCGAGCTGTTCTTCCTTGATGAAGCCACCGCCCTGGCAGCCGGGCACCGTCCATGTGCCGAATGCCGCCATAAAAGCTATGTCGCCTTCCGTGACGCCTGGAAGTCGGGAAATCCGGGGATCGCCGGTTCGCAGAGACCTAGTGCTGACGTCATCGACCAGCAGTTGCATCTTGATCGACTCACTCTGAACCGCTTGAAACGCTCGTTTATCGCGACGCTGCGTGAGTTGCCGAGTGGAGTGTTCGTGAAGCGAGAGGGCCAGGGTCGACAGGCCTTTTTACTATGGGGCGACTGCTTGCTCGCCTGGTCGCCAGGAGATTATCGGCAGCTCCTGCCGCGCCCGGGATACGAGAAAGTGTTGGTTCTAACCCCGAAATCCACCGTGTGTGCGATCCAGGCAGGCTATGTTCCGCAAGTGCATGTATCGGCAGGGCTGATGTGACTTGTCCAGAAGGATTGGGATCACACATGTCCGACCCGGCAGCAAATAGCCTGGCTGGATACTGCCGGGTTGGTACTCTGTTCGAATCTTAGCCCAATAGCGCGCCCAAACAGCATGCTCGGGAACTACTTTAGGAAGAAACGTTTTGGTCTCGGACGAGTTTTCGAACCATGGCCAAGCAGTCGCTTAACGGTTTTGTCCAGCACCTTCGCAACGTGGCGTCGGTGCAGACCTATCGGCGATTGTCGGATCGCGAATTGCTGGAGCGATACGTCGAAGTCCGCGATGAGGCTGCCTTCACGGCCTTGCTCGAACGGCATGGCCCGATGGTGCTTGGCGTCTGTCGGCGGGCGTTGCCGAGTTTCCATGATGCGGAGGATGCCTGCCAGGCCAGTTTTCTGGTGTTAGCGCGCAAGGCGGCTTCGGTTCGGAAGAAAACGGCGTTAAGCAGTTGGTTGCACGGCGTAGCGTGCCGGTTGGCCACCAAGCTGAAACGAGACCACGCGCGACGAAGGAATCGCGAATGCCGGGTGGCGGCGCGGGCGTCCAGCGACCCGGCCGCGGAAGTCAGTTGGCGTGAAGCGCAGGCCATCCTGGACGAAGAATTGCGACGGTTGCCCGATCGTTATCGCGCGCCGTTGATCCTCTGCTACCTCGAATGCCTGACGCGCGATGAAGCCGCCCAACGACTCGGCCTCTCAGCAGGAAACTTGCACGGCAAGCTTGAACGGGCTCGGCGTTTGCTGCGTGATCGTCTCACCCAACGAGGTCTGGCGCTTTCTGCAGTGATGTCCGCCGCCACGCTCGGCGAATGCGCTGCCCAGGCCGCACTGTCGCCCACATTCGTAGTTTCCTCAACCAAGGCGGCGATGCTGCTTGCCGCGGGGCAACCCCTCACCGAAAGCCTCGTCGCGACCGAAGTCATCGCCCTGACACAGAAGGTTCTGAAGAGCATGTTTCTAACCAAATTGAAACTCGGCACAGTTGCGGTGCTAAGTGGCGGTCTGTTCGTGGCTCTGATCGGCACTTCCATCACCTCGCTCTGTATCGCCCAGGATGCGCAGCAGAGGACGCCGATCCTAGATCGATCTCGAAACGCCTTCGGCCCGGACAAAGTCGAGAGCGACGCGGATTTCATTCGGCGCATCAGCAAGGATCTGCGTGGCACCGACCCTACGCCCGCGGAGGTTCACTTCTTCGTCGCGAGTAAGGATGCTGGCAAACGCCAGACACTCATCGACCTGTTCATCCAGGAGCGACAGGCCAAGGTCAAGCCATTGGACACCGGGAACGATGTATTGATCGACAACTTGATCGACTTCAAGTTAAGGATTAGCGGGCATGCAGGTTTGGTCAACATCGGGGACGCCCACCTGGAAACTTTTCCCTCCGCTGAGGAAGTCCTTCTGGCCCTGCCCGAAAAAACTCGAACCAAGAACTTCCGCGGCAATTGCCAATTGGTCAAGTACCAACTCGATGACGCGAAGTACTATCCCCTCGTGGGGCGGGCCCGTCTGGAGCATGCCCATTTCAAGTGCACGGTGGTCACTGACGACGGAACTGAGGTTGTCTACGTCAACCACGCTCGTTTGATCCGACAGAAATGAGCCGCACGAAAATGAAGTCTGAACCGTAGCCAAATGCTCGCAATGAAACGACCTCGTACGGCTCTCGCCAATCCAGCCAGGTCCCTACTGTGGAATCAGATACATGTAACAGGCGATCGCGAACGCGACGCCGATCAGACTCCAGCGAACCAGGGGGGGAAGACGCGTCTGGTTGGCAACGTCGTCCAACCGAGCGTTTCGGAGCGACCAATGCAGTCCCAATCCAAGTACCGTTGCGGAAATGAACAGTATGGCGTGAAGCGACTGAAACCAGCGCCGCTCGGGAATGATGTGAAGCCAGGTGAAACCTCCCGCCGTGTGCCCAAACACGATGGCGACGGCGGCGATCGTCGCCAAGACTTCCGGCAGCAGCACGATCCCCACGACGATAATGCTCGCCCACATTGCTTCGCCGGCCGCCGCCGCCGCGGGGTGAACCTGGAACAGTTTGCGAATGAATGGCGAAGCTTCGTTTGTTTGGCTGTAATCGCCTGCCCAGTATTCCGCGGGTTGACCGTACATGGTCATGCCGACGTCGAATGAGAATGCCAGCAGGCAAGGGAGACCCAGGCCCAACAAACGCCGTTTCCATTGCCGCATCTGTCGACCCTCCCGCGTTTGGCTGCGTTAGGGATGCCAGATCGTGCACAAGGCTACCACCGACAAAAAGGCGATCAGCCCCCAACGCAGCCACGCTGGTAACCGCCTTCTGGGGGCCGACTGCTCGACCACTGACGCAGCCCGCGCCGACCATGTTAGCCCCGTTCCCAACGCTACCGCTGCAACTAGAAAAAGTCCGTTGGCGGCTTGATACCACAGGCTACCAAGGAAGACGGTGAGCTGGAGATAGGCGCCGACGACATGGCCGAATACGACGGCGATCGTCAGAATCACCGCCAGCAATTCGGGCGTCAGAAGAAGAAGCCCGACGATGGCCCCCGCCCAGGCCACATAGCCCAAGATGTCAGCCTGGGGATGAAGGCGAGCCAGCGCGCGAAAGAGAAGACCGTCCACAATTGTCGTCTGGCTGTATGTCGACAGGGCCGTATCCGGCAAGAACGCTAGGGCGAATGGAATGCCCATTCCGACTAGTCGGCGTTTGGAGTCGCTCATCCGCGACCTCGCATGTCGATTAAGACGCCAGCGGTCACTGGCTCAAGTGGTCGAAGCTCTGGCGCCCATTCTATTCCAAAATCGATCCGGCGAATGCTTGATGCTTCAGGGGCCGGGTAAAAGAGCGCTAATGCGCGCTCCGCCCCTAGCACTTCGCCTTGCATTTTTCGGCGCGCCGATCTAGGTTACGCTCCGCATGTGGAGAAATACCCCGTCAGGGACGGCGGTGGTATCGGGGAGGCCGACCCATGCCTGCGCCTCCCCACTTCCAGCAATCGGACCAAGGAGGAGTCCCCGCGCGACTTCTACGCCTATCGTCTGCCGCTTTTCAATCCTTCCACTGGTCCCCCCGATGGCACCGTGCACCAACGGTGAAATGACCCTTTCGTCAACTCGTTTGCAAGGATGCATCTATGGCTGTGGATGGCCTGCTCGCGTTTTTGTTGGCCGGCGCGGTTGCGAGCGCCGGCCCCTCCGGCCCGGGCTCCCCCGCCGCAACTCCCGATCGCGAAAGCATGCTTGCCACGACCCTGGCCGTGCAAAACGCTCTGCGCGAGGGCCGGGATTTCATGCTCCACGGCGAATTCCGAGCGGCCGTCAACGCGCTCGAAGGACAGCTCGCCTATATCAACGGCAACCAGGTTTACCTGAGGCTCCTGGCCGACGCTTACCGTGGCTGCGTCAAGGATTTGCGTCTCAGCAAGCAAAATGAGGAGGCGCAGAAGTACCTGCGGCGCCTGCTCATCCTCGATCGCGGTGCCATTCTCGACACGGCACTCAACGGCGGCAGTGGGCCAACTGCGGCACCAACCAACCCGGTCGCGGCATCAGCGACTCCAGCTGCTGCCCAACCCACCTCTCCTGCCCCGGCCAAGCTGACCGCGACGGTGCGTGCCAAGAGTGCAGAAGATTCCCTCGATGCATCCGCTGCGGGGGACAGGCGGAAGGACCTACCCCGTGCCTTGCTCGAGCGGGCCGACCAGGAATTCGACAACCACCGCTACTTCGAAGCGCGGTCCCTATACGAACAGGTGAGCCAGGCCGACAAGTCGGCCGCCGACCTTTGCCGCGAACGCTGGGCGTACTGCAAGCTCTACTTCGTGGTGGACCAGATGAACAACTCCACGCCGGAGGTCACCGCCTGGGCCGACCTGGAACGAGAAGTGCGTCAGGCGCTCGACCTGGCGCCTCGGCTCTTGTATGGCAAGCAGCTCCTGGAGGAAATCGAGAAGCGGCGCAATAACGGGAAAGCAGCGGATGTGAGTAAGCCTGCGGCGGCCGTCGCCGTGCGCCACAGCCCTGCCAACGACGGCTGGGCACTGGTCGAGAGTGCCAATTTTCGCATTTTTCATAACCAGTCTCCCGAACTTGCCGAGCGCGCGGCGGCCGTGGCGGAAAAGACGCGGGCCGCCATGCAGCAGAAATGGTTTGGCGGCGCCGGCGATGCCTGGAGCCCGAAATGCGACATTTACTTGTTCGCCACGGGCGATGACTATAGCAAGGCTACGGGCGCCCACAACTCGCCCGGACATTCGACCATTCGCATGGAGAATGGCAGGCTCGTCGTCCGCCGCATCGACTTGCACTGCGACGACCGCAACATGCTCACCGCCGTCCTGCCTCATGAGGCAACGCATGTAGTGATGGCCGGGGAATTCGGCGAACGGCTCGTGCCGCGCTGGGCCGATGAGGGCATGGCGGTGCTGACCGAGCCGCGCGAGAAGGTCGATCGTTACCTGAATAACCTGCCGCGCTGCCGCCAGGAAAATCGGCTCTTTCGTCTGCAGGACCTGATGCAGCTCGATGATTACCCGCGGAACGCTAGCTATGTCGGCTCGTTCTATTCCCAGAGCGTATCGGTGGTCGATTTCCTGTCCCACCAGCAGGGGGGACCGCAAGAATTCACGCGCTTCCTGCACGACGGCCTACGCTACGGCTACGACAAGGCATTGGAACGCCACTACGGCCTGCACGGCTTCAGTGAGCTGGAGCAGCGCTGGAACCAGTATGCCTTCCAAACCGGAATCGCCTCTCGCTGATGAATCGTCAACGGATTCCGTTCTAAGAATTGATTAGTGGACGCACTCGCTCCCCTCGCCCGGTACTCCGGGAGAGGGTTGGGGGTGAGGGTTTGGCTTCGGGGGATACTGACGCACTGCCCTCACCCCTGCCCCTCTCCCGGAGTACCGGGCGAGGGGAGAAGAAGATCGGCAATCCAGCTGGCCGTTAGGCCAGGCCCATAGCTCGCTTTTTCTCCAGGATGAATTGCACGTGATGGGGAACATGATCCGACTCGATGCGGAGCATTTGCTCGAGCGTCAACAGTCCCATTTCACTGTGGACGCCGTCGCGACTCCAGGCTTCGGCGGGCAGTCCGCGTAGAATGCGGGCCATCTGGCGGCGCATTTGCGCGAAAAGCTCCAATTCCTCTTCCACATCCTGTTCCTGATAAGCCAGGGCCGCAGGGAAGCGACACTCGTCGTAACCAATGTAAAACGGGCGCTTCTCAGCAATCACACGCTTCATGCGATGGGCCCAGGCTTGCTCGGAATCGGACAGATGACAGACCACTTCCTGCGTACTCCACTTTCCAGGCACCGGACGCTTGAGGAACTGCTCGCGGCTCAGCCCGTTCACGGCGTGGCGAAGCGTCTGCACTCCGGCCAGGTATGCATCCACCAGCTGCTGTTGTGAAGACATGGTGCTGACTCCAGAAGGGGTTTGGATCCAATCCCAGGGCACACACAGTCATTGATACAAAGAGAGAGAGCGGAGCGACACAGGTTCGCGCTCTCCGCGTTCTCTTTGGTCCGCCGGCCGTCGAGCTGGCTATCCTGCTCTCCGGTCGAGGTTGTCGCGAAGGTGCTGGAGCTGCTCGCGGCGGAGCGCCTCCGGTGCGTAGGGATCGAAGCTGGGGTTGTTCTGCAAAATGTGCTGCAGCACCGCGAACGCCCGGCGGCGCATTTCGACGTCGCGGCGCTCCAGGGCTTCGAGCAGGGCAGGCAAAATGGCCTGGCCATGCTGTACAAGGGCGGCGGAGGCGGCTTCGTGGTCGTCGCTGCGCAGGTTTTCGATCAGGCGGTGGATGCTCTCCATCTGAAGGACATCGCGCGCGGAAATGTCGCGTACGACTGGCAGCGAAGGGGCCCTGGACGGACCGCCGAAGCCGTCGTCTTCGAACGTCGTCCCCAGGTATTCGTCGATCGCGATCGGGTCGTTGATCAGTTCTTGCGGTTTGCCGTGCGTGCGTACCTGACCGTCCTTGATGAGATAGCTGCGGTCGGTAATCTTGAGAGTTTCGCGCACGTTGTGATCGGTGAGTAAGATCGCGATTCCCTGGCTGCGGAGATCGCGGACGATCTGCTGGATGTCGGTAATCGTCTTGGGGTCGATGCCCGTGAACGGCTCGTCCAGAAGGATGAGCAGCGGCTCGCAGACGAGGCAACGGGCAATCTCCAGCCGGCGTTTCTCCCCGCCGGAGAGCCTGGCGGCGTTGTTCTTGCGCACGCGGTTCAGGCCAAATTGATCGAGGATTTTGTCCGTGCGCTCCCAGCGCTCGCTGTGCCTCAGCGACCGGCCCAGGCTGCGGCAGACCGGCATGGCCTCCAGGATCGCGAGGATATTCTTCTCGACTGTCAGTTTGCGAAAAACGCTCGTTTCCTGGGAGAGATAGCCCATGCCGAGACGAGCCCGGCGATACATGGGCAGCAGCGTCACGTCTCGCCCGTCGAACGTGACCTGGCCTCCCTGCGGCGTGATCTGGCCTGTTGTCATGCGAAAGCTGGTTGTCTTGCCGGCCCCGTTGGGCCCGAGCAGGCCGACCACCTCGCCGGCGGAGACGTCGAAATTGACGCCGTCCACAACCTTGCGGCGGCCGTACCACTTGGCCAACCCGCGAACTTCCAAAATGGGCATTCTCGGCACTCCTGACCCGGCCCATGGCGCAGCATCTCCCGCAACAAGGGCATATACCCCACATCGCCTGCGGAGAGCAAGGTCAGTCCGGTGTACCGTGCACGGTTCGAATTTGGGAGTTGGTTCTACAGTTCTGCTGTCACCCGGCCCCTGACGGGGCTCGACTCGCCAACTAATTCATTGCCGTCAGTAACTCGCGGAGATGAACTTCGACAGATTCGGCAAGCGCATGGAGATCGTAGCCTCCTTCGAGGCAACTCACCAATCGACCATGCGCATGCGTCCTGGCTACATCGAGCACTTGCCGGGAAAGTGCGACGAAGTCCTCGGTTTCCAGCCCGAGCGAGCCGATCGGGTCGCGGGCATGAGCGTCGAACCCGGCACTCACAAGGACCAGCTCCGGTTTGATCTTGTCGGCAGCTTTTTCAAGCACGTTCGTAAAGTGAGCTTGATACTCCTTGCGTGAGGTGCCGTAGCGGATGGGAGCATTCCAGGTATGGCCCAGGCCGCGGCCGCGGCCGGTTTCGTCCACAGCGCCGGTACCCGGATAGAAGCCATTCCCATAACGGTGGATGCTGAAAAACATCACCGTAGGATCTTCGTAGAAAATATCCTGCGTGCCGTTTCCGTGATGCACGTCCCAATCGACGATGAGGATCCGTGTCAGGTCGTGCGCCTTGTGCGCGTGGCGTGCTGCGAGAGCAATGTTGTTGAACAGGCAGAAGCCCATGCTCGTCGACTGCGTCGCATGATGACCGGGAGGGCGGACGAGGCAGAGGGCATTCCGATCGTTGCCTTTCACGACAGCATCGACGGCGGCCACGCAGGCGCCCGCCGCCGCAAGGGCGACCTTGAACGACTCGGCACTGACCACGGTGTCGGAATCGAGATGGCCCCCGCCATGCGCCGCCACCTGCTTGGCCCGCACAATCTGCGCGGGTGCATGGACCTGGGCTACGGTATCCTCCGTCAGCGGCCGAAACGTGCCGGCCACGCAATCCTTGACAAGGTCGGCCTTCTCCAGCCGGGAGAGGATGGAACGCAGGCGCGCGGGCTTCTCGGGATGGGCGCCGGTTTCGTGCCTGAGAAACAGTGCATCTTGATAAAGCAGTGTCATGGCGGCATACACCCGGGATCGGAAATTGCCCTGACAACGCAACGACAGCTATTTTACTGGGAAAGCGACAAGGCAGCGCGGCGCCCCTATGTGCAGCACATGTGTCTGGCCGAGCCAGGGCGGTGCCGCCGGGCTTGCGAACCCTTTTTTCTGGGCCACAAAGGTCGCCGTATGCTTTGCGCGGATGGTGGGTCCCGTTGGCTGGCCGGTATCGCAATCCAATCCCGATGGGATGTCGATCGCGAAGACACGCGCCGGCGCACTCGCATTGATGGCAGCGATGATCTGATCGAAAGGCGAGCGCACTGCCCCTGCCAGGCCGGTGCCGAATAAGGCATCGACGATCCAGTCCGCTGCCGCAAGCTCACGCTGAAGCGCTTGCAGATCCAGCGGTAGGCAGACGGAGAGCGGCAAACCGGACCTCGCGACGATCTGGTAATTGACGGCGGCATCGCCGGTCAGGTCCTCAGGTAGTGCAAAGAGCAGGACGCGCACCGGCACCGCGTGAATGTCGAGGTGGCGGGCCACCACGAAGCCGTCACCGCCGTTGTTCCCCTTCCCACAGCAGACGACAACTTTTCCGGCAATGCCAAGGGACATGAGAAGTTCCGCGGCCCCACGACCAGCATTCTCCATGAGCACCACGCCGGGGACACCGAATTCCTCGATGGCTCGACGATCGATTTCGCGCACTTGATCGCGGCTGAGAGCCATGGCGATTCGCCTCGGTCCCGTTCTGGTTGCGCACATGCTTACGCGCTAACGGCTGATGCGCAGCCCGGGCCCCATCAAGAGATTCTCGACTTCTTCGCGGGTGATCCAGTCGAAGTCGCCCGGGATCGAATGTTTGAGCGCGCTGGCCGCGACACCAAAATCCAGTCCTCTCTGCACGTCGCCTTCGAGCAAGCCATGGATGAGACCCGCTGCGAAGGAATCACCCGCGCCCAGGCGGTCCACGATCTCGACCTCGTAGGTCCGCGTGCGGAAAACCTTGCCGTTTTGATGGGCGATAGCGGTCCAGCTGTTCTTCCATACGAGCGGGTTCTCGCGCAAGGTAATCGCGACCACCGAGAGAGAGAAACGCTTGGCCACCTGGGCCGCCAGGTCTTCGTAGTCCACGCCTTCGATCCCGAAGACGCGCTCGACATCCTCCTCGGTAGTGATCAACACGTCGCAGTACTGCATGAACTCGGTCATCCAGCGGCCCGCGTCCGCGGGGCTCCATAGCTTGGCCCGGTAATTCAGGTCGATGCTGGTCTGGAGGCCCGCTGTACGGGCGGCCTTGAGTGCCTCCCGGGTTGCCTCGGCCGCTGTGGAGCTGAGAGCCGGGGTGATGCCGGTCACGTGGAACCATTTGGCACCCGAGAACACCGTGGACCAGTTCACCATGCCCGGGCGGATGTTCGCGATGGCCGAATCCTTGCGGTCGTAAAGAACGCTGCTGGCGCGCGGGGCGGCGCCGAATTCCAGGAAGTAGACGCCGACCCGGTCGCTATCGGTCCACAAAACGTGCTCGGTGTTGACGCCGGCTTCGCGGGCATGGTTGGCGATGAGCCTACCGAGAGGATTGCGCGTCAGGCGCGAGACCCAGGCGGTGCTATGCCCGAGCCGGGCCAGCCCCACCGCAGTATTCAGCTCGGCGCCGCCGACGAACAGCTCCAGCGCGCGTGTTTGCTCCAACCTGCGAAAACCTGCAGGGCTGAGACGAACCATCGCTTCGCCGAAGGTAACGACTTCATGTGGCATGGGTTGTCCTCTTGTTTCTGTGGAATTTCTCGGCAGCTCCACGCTACCCGCGTGCTTGTTTCACGATGGCAACGTATTGCCGGGCCAAGTCGCGGATGCGTCCGAAATTACCCTCGTGGACGGCCTTGGGTTCGACGAGCTGTCCGCCAACTCCCAGGCAACAAGCCCCTGCCCTGAGGAAGTCCGCCGCGGTGCTCAAGTCGACGCCGCCAGTCGGCATGAGGCGAATCTGAGGCAAGGGGCCTCGCAACGCTTTGAAGAACGCCGGGCCGACGACATCCGCGGGAAACACTTTCACGATGTCGGCCCCCGCTTCCCATGCCGTGAGGATTTCGGTGGGCGTGAAAGCGCCAGGCATGACCAGCTTATCGTAACGCTGGCATAACCGGATGACCTCCACGTTGACGGTAGGCGCCACGATGAATTCGGCCCCGGCCAGCAGCACGGCGCGGGCGGTTTCCGGATCGAGGACTGTCCCAGCGCCCAGAAGGATGCGGTCGCCCAAAGCCTTATGAACCTCGCGCAGCACCTCCAGGGCATGGGGCACCGACATCGTGATCTCGATGACCGTCACGCCGCCGTCGGCCAGCGCCCGGGCTGCCTCGACCAACTGCTGACTGTCCGGCGAGCGGATGACGGCAACGATGCCGCAGTCCAAAACTCGTTGAAGCTGCTCGGTTTTGTTCATGCGTGGTCAATGTCTCAGGATGGCTGGGGGCGTCTCCGGCTATTATCGCCGGATCGCGGGCAACGGAAAGTGCGATAGGCAATGCAGGTCGCGGATCATCAAGCATCTTGCTTGATCAGGTCGGCGACTTTTTCGGCGATCATGATCGTCGGCGCGTTGGTGTTGCCGCTGATCACATTGGGCATGACGGATGCATCGACAACGCGCAGCCCCTCCAGGCCGTGGACGCGCAGCCTACTGTCCACCACGGCCAGCGGATCGTTGCCCATTCTGCACGTGCCGACAGGGTGATAAATGGTCTCAGCCTTGCGGCGAATGAAATCGGCGATCTCCTCGTCGCTCTGCACTTCTGGTCCAGGCGTCACTTCTGCGTCGAGATAGGGGGCGAAGGGCTTTGTCTGGATAAACCGGCGGGCGAGCTTGACGCCCTGCACCAATAGCTGCAGGTCGGCGGCGTTCGCCAGATAGTTAGGTTGAATGCGCGCGGTCGGCTGCGCCAGCTCGTCGTAAGCCAGTGAGATAGAACCGCGACTCTGCGGATGGAGAACGGTCGGACCTATGGAGAAGCCGTGTCCCTTGGGGAGGGTCAGACCGTGATCGACGTAGTAAACAGGCGCGAAATGGAACTGAAGGTCTGGCGTGAGGAGGTCTGGCCTAGTTTTGACGAACCCGCCGGCCTCGGCGATGTTGGAAGTCAGTGGGCCGGTCCCGAACAGCAAGTAGCGGAGAGTGTTGCGGATGCTCTCGGCATTGATCAGGCTGATCGGCTGCGTGCAGGAATAGGTCAAGCCGACGGCCAGGTGATCTTGCAGGTTTTGGCCGACGCCCGGCAGGTCCGCCAGCACGGGAATCTGCAGCTCGCGCAGGTGATCCGCTGGTCCTATGCCGCTCATTAGCAACAATTGCGGCGAGTTGATCGAACCGCCGCACAAGATCACTCCCTTGTCCGCGCTCACTTCCTCCGGCTGGCCGTTGCGGGCATAGGTAACGCCGGTGGCGCGTCCCTTGTCGAAGAGCAAGCGGGTGACGTAGGCGTCGGTCCGAACGGTGAGATTGGAGCGGTCCATGGCAGGCTTAAGGTAAGCGACGGCGGCGCTATGCCGCTTCCCCGAGCGCTGGTTGACTTGATAGTAGCCGACTCCCAGTTGCTCCGGCCCGTTAAAGTCGGCGTTGAAGGGCAAGCCGATCTCGTTGCCTGCCTCGACAAAAGCTCGCGTCATCGGGTGGATCGAGCGCAGGTCGGCGACGTTGAGCGGGCCGCCGGTGCCATGGTACTCGGATGCGCCACGCTCCTGGTTCTGGGACTTTTTGAAATAGGGGAGCACGCCGGCAAAGTTCCAGCCTTTGTTGCCTAGCTCATGCCACTCATCGTAGTCATGCCGGCTGCCACGAATATAAATCATGGCGTTGATCGAGCTCGAACCGCCCACGACCTTGCCGCGCGGCCAATAGAGCTTGCGGTTGAGCAGGTGGGGCTGCTCTTCGGTGGTGAAAGCCCAGTCGCACGCGGTCTTGAAGAGCTTTGAGAAGGCGGCCGGGATGTGGATCTCTCGCTTTTTGTCCGGTCCGCCCGCTTCGAGGAGCAGCACGCTCGTGGTAGGGTCTTCGGACAGGCGGTTGGCCAGCACGCATCCGGCAGAGCCGGCGCCGACAATGATGTAGTCCACCATGGGAGAGGCTTCCTTGCAGATCCATTCACCTGCGTTCTATATCACCGTGCTTGATTCGGCAGCGGCGTAGGACAGCTTTCCCAATCTGTTCGGTCAGGTTGGAGACCTGACCTACTGCCGAATCCCGCACGGTCATTTAGCGTAGACGGTACTGCACGTCCCTTGCCATTGCAACTGTTGGCGCAGGAATGCCTCGGGCCAGGCGGGCTAAAGGATGCGCGCTGGCACTTCTCGGCCCACGGGCCCCGGAGGGCGGTGCAGTGGATAGAAGGAATGGTCGCGGTCCTGGAAAATCGCGAAAAAGCGCCAGCCGGGAAGGGTGACGCTTGCTGAAGGGAGCCCCCGCGCGGGTATCAGGCGACAACTTTGACTACTTCCATAGCCTCGTCCGATGCCTGAGCCATGACCTGCAGGATAGCTTCTTCCGTCTGCTGTCTCCTGGCGTCATCCCACGTTAGCGTGATGTAGAACCAGCCGGGATTCGTCTGAATCTCATAGCCTTGTACCGACTCGGCAAGCTGGATGTGGTTCGCCATGTGATCGGCTGTGGCGATCAATCCAACGAGGCCCTGATGTTCGCCGGCCTCTCCGGGAGTGTGATGAAACTGAATGGACCGGACCAGCGAGGCGGGCAGGTCGTTGTTGTCGGCGAACCACGCGCCAAAGAAGCAATGGTCGGTGCCCAGGATCGTTTTCTCGTGAGCCAGCGTCTCCGGCCCCTCCTGAAAACTCATTGGATCGACCGCATCGAATTGCTTGGGAGCCCCAATAGCAATCAAGATCCGGCCAATGTCATGCGACAATCCGCAGGCAAACTCCTCGCCTTGATAACCAAGCTTAAGCGTGCGATTGAGCTGCCGGCACAGGCAAGCGGTGAGGAAGGAATGCTGCCAGAGCCTCTGGCATTGAAGCTTCTTGGCCTGCCCGGCCTTGTTGAACAGGGTGCGCATGCTGGTGGTGATCAACAGGCTCTGGGTCTCGCGCAGCCCGAGTCGAACCACGGCCTGATTCACACTTTCGACCGACCGGCCGATCCGATAAAGCGGGCTGTTCGCCAGCTTGAGGATGCCGGTCGCCAGCGTCACGTCGCGCTCGATCAGCGCGGCGAGGGCGTTCAAGGGCGTCTTCGGGTTGTTGCTCAGCGCCAGCGCCCTGTGGGCCGTCTCCGGTAGCATGGGCAATTTGCCGAGCCTGGCGACGGCTGCCGGTAATGCTTCCAGTGAAGTCTCTTTGTCCGCGGTCGTTCTGTTTTGACTCCTGAGTCCAAACATAAGTCCCCTTGAGCTGTTCGACTACCAGGAATGAATCGGCCGCAGCAGATGAATCGGTCAGGCCGGCATGCGCTGAGCGTGCCAGGAGGCCATTCCCAGGCTAGCCACTTGGCAAGTATAGATCACAAAGGGAGCAGTAGAAGAGGGGGTGTCTAGCGATCAACCGTGCGCGTATACTCGGTTGCCGGCACAGGGGGATCGTCACTCTTGGCTGGAATTTTCATCAGGTGCGCGAGGCCTTGCGAACGCACCGGCGTTATTTCGGTGGACGCTCGCTGTTTACTTCGTCCGCCCATTGGATGGACTGGCAATAGAGCCCGACAATGTCGGCGCTGGAGATGCCCAGGTCGTGGGCAAGACTCGTGACCCGCTCCCAGTTGCCGCGTTCATATGCCAAAACAAGGGAGTACAGCTTGCCCAGGGGAGATTCGCCTCCCAAAAGCGCATCACTGATGTCCGCGGACAGCGAAAGGTCCTGCAAGACCTCTACGATCGAACGATCCATCGCAACATCAAGGACGGAGAGCAATCCAATCAAGAACAGATCGAGCTGACGCTGGCCGAGACCGCATAATGGCGCGAGCAACTCGCAAAAACGGGCGCGGCATAAAGAGGTGGTCAGCAATTCCTTTGGTTTATTCTCGCAGAAGGAGCTGAAAGCCACGACGCTGGCCCATTTCCGCAAATTGATGGTGCCAAGTAGTACGAGCGCCTGCTTGATCGACGAAATGCGATTGCGCCAGCCGAAATTGGCAGAGTTCAAGTAGTGCAGCAGCTTGAGCGAAAGAGCAACCTCGTGTTTGATGGTGTGCTCCAGCTCGTCGAAATCGGTGTCCGGGCGATTCAACAAACTGAGAACTTTGAGGTAATTCCCCCAAAGCCCGGGGACTTCCTTCCGAGAGATGACTTGCGGCTTGCAAAAGAAATAGCCTTGGAAATAGGAGTAGCCGAGATCCAGGGCTTCTTGAAGATCTTCGGAAGTTTCGACTTTCTCGGCGAGCAGCCGGAGGTCGCGCCGGCGAAAATGTGAGGCCAGTCTCTCACGCTGCGCGCTCGCAGTCGCCAAGAAATCGACCTTCACGATGTCGGCCAGATCCAGGAGCCCCTCGAATTCCGGTCGATATGCAAAGTCATCCAGAGCGATGGTGTAGCCATTGTCCTTCAGTCTTTTGGTGGCCAGGATTACCTCTTCATCGGGCTCGATCGTTTCGAGGATCTCCAACACCGTGCGTTCGCAGGGAAGAACCGCTGCAGAATCGGAGACGAGCATCTGCCGAGTGACATTGATAAACGCCCTCTTGTCGCCCGTGATGGCGTCCAGACCGAACAGCAGCAAGCTATCTTTGATGAGCGTAGAAGAAGCCAGATCCCCATCGCCCTGTGGAAAGAAATTCTCAGGACTCGCGCGAAAGAGGAGTTCATAGCCAAAGACATCGCGCCGGCGATCGAAAATGGGCTGCCTGGCAATAAACCTATCGACCGACTTCTGAACTGTTTTGGTCGCGGCAATCATTGAATGTCCCGAAACTTGCCCAGGTCAGCACAGAGGAACTATGCGGTATGGGAGATGCGTAGTCAACCGCACTGCTTGACGCCTCGGGCGCTGCCGCGCTGCATGGGCCTGAGAACGCAAGGAGCGAGAGCCCTGGCCTTCTCGCCACGGTCCTCGCTCCTTCGATCTCTGTCGGGAAGTCAAGATTATTTCTTGACCTCGAATTCCGCGTCGATGACGTCGTCCTTACCTTTGGCCTGACCATCGGCACCGGATGGGCCCGCCGCTCCGGCGGCGCCGCCACCGGGACCAGGGCCGCCCTGCCCACGGCTATAGAGATGCTGTGCCATGGCATGCGACGCCTGTTCCAGCTCGCCAATAGCCTGATTGATGGCTGCAACATCGTCCTTGCTGGCGACTTGCTTGAGCCGTTCGATCGCGGACTGGATGGGCGCCCGGTCGCCTTCGCTGAGCTTGTCGGCGTTGTCCTTGAGCAGTTTTTCCATCTGGTACATCATCTGGTCTGCCTTGTTGCGGGCGTCGATCAACTCGCGGCGCTTGCGATCGTCCTCGGCGTGCGCTTCGGCTTCGCGACTCATCTTCTCGACGTCGCCTTGGCTCAGACCGCTCGAGCTTTCGATGCGGATCTTCTTTTCCTTGCCTGTGCCCATGTCCTTGGCCGAGACGTTGAGGATGCCGTTGTGATCGATGTCGAACGAGACCTCGATCTGCGGCATGCCACGCGGCGCCGGCGGGATATCTTCCAGGTTGAACTGACCAAGCAGACGGTTGCTGGGGCTCTCGGCGATCGGGCTTTCGCCCTGGAACACGCGGATGGTTACCGCGGTCTGGTTGTCTTCCGCCGTCGAGAATTTCTCCTTCTTCGTGGTCGGAATCGTCGTGTTGCGCTCGATCAGTTTGGTGAGCACGCCGCCCAAGGTCTCGATACCCAGCGACAGCGGCGTTACATCCAGCAAGAGCACCTCGGCCTTGCTGCCTAGCATGAGCTGGGCGCCCTGGATCGCGGCACCAATGGCGACGACCTCGTCGGGGTTGACCCCCTTGTGGCCTTCCTTGCCGAACGCCTCCCTCACGAGAGCCTGCACCTTGGGAACGCGCGTCATACCGCCGACCAGCACGATTTCGTCGATGTCGCCCGGCTTGTATCCCGCGTCTTGCAAAGCACGCAGGACCGGGCCGCGGCAACGTTCGATGAGATGATCGACGAGCTGCTCGAACTTGGCCCGCGTAAGCGCTATTTGCAGATGCTTGGGCCCGGAGGCATCGGCCGTGATGAACGGTAGATTGATGTCCGTGGTCGCCGCTTGCGAGAGGTCTTTCTTGGCCCTCTCGGCGGCTTCCTTGAGACGCTGCAAGGCCATCTGGTCCTTGCGCAAATCGATGCCGTTCTCCTTCTTGAATTCGTCAGCGATGTAGTCGATCAGGACTTGGTCGAAGTCGTCGCCGCCCAGATGGGTGTCGCCGTTGGTCGCCTTGACCTCGAAAACGCCGTCGCCAACGTCCAGGATAGAAATGTCAAACGTGCCGCCGCCCAGGTCGAAGACGGCGATCTTTTCATTTTTCTTCTTGTCGAGCCCATACGCCAGGGACGCGGCGGTCGGCTCGTTGATGATGCGCATGCGCTGCCGCGACTTCTTGCCGGTCTTGGGATCCTCGATCTCCCATTCGGTATCGAAGCCGGCGATCTGGGCCGCGTCCATGGTTGCCTGGCGCTGGGCATCGTTGAAGTAGGCCGGCACCGTGATGACTGCCTTGCGGACAGTGTGTCCGAGATACGCCTCGGCCGCTTCTTTCAGCTTGCGCAGTACGAGCGCAGAAATCTCGGGCGGCGTGTACTGTTTGCCGTCGATGTCGACCTTCACGAGTTCGTTCGGGCCGCCGACGATCTTGTACGGAACGAGTTTCTCTTCGCTCTGCACTTCGTTGTGGCGCCGACCCATGAAACGCTTGATCGAATAAACCGTTCTCCGGGGATTGGTGATCGCCTGCCGCTTGGCCGGGTCGCCTACTAGTCGGTCCCCTTTATCGGTAAATGCGACCACACTGGGAGTCAGTCGATTACCTTCCTGGTTAGGTATCACCTTGACCTCGCTGCCTTCCATGACAGCCACTACCGAGTTGGTCGTGCCGAGGTCGATGCCAATAATTCTTTCACCTTCAGCCACCGTGGTGCTCCTTTCTCACTAAAGACCGGCGCGCGAGCCTCTTCTCCAAGCGACCGCCTTCGGTTCTCATTGCGTGATGCTTCTTGGAGCGGGCCGAAAAAGCGGTCTGACCAGACTCATTTGGACAAACCGGTACTGGAGAACTGCTTTTTCGACATGCTCGTAAGGTTGTTTTAGGAAATCTCAAGTAATTGCGGCGCGCTGGTTATCAAACCTGCGTAAGGCAAGTGTCGTGCCACTCCCGGTCCAGCAAATGAACTCGTTGTAAGAACTTGAAAAAAGAAGACTTGTGACATAAAAAGCTAAACAGGGCCTGGCTGGAATGCTGGTTTGCCGCCAAAATGGCAGGGACCCAGGAAAACACACTCATTGGAATGGTCATTGTGACAGCCCTTGGTTGCCGCAATGTTTCGGCCGTCCTAGGTTCGCTTGGTGGAAGTCCCATTCCAAAGGCTGTTTAAGTGTTGTTAGTTGACAGCGGTTTTCAACCCGCATAAATTACGAGGGAATCGCGCACAAAACCTCCCACGTGAGATATCCAATGACGCGCAAAATCGAGAGCGGAAACAATACCCTCACTTCGAGTCGTGCAGCCGCATCTCTCCGCCATCTCCGCACTCAAATCGACAAGCTGGACTTGCAGATTCTGAGATTAGTGAATGATCGTGCCACGGTGGCGAGCGAAATCGGCAAACTGAAGGACGACCAGGGCGGCGAGGTGTTCTCCCCCGCGCGCGAGGAGGAGGTCATTCAAAACGTACTGCAGTCGAGCAAGGGCCCGCTCGATCCGAGTACGGTGCGAGCGATCTATCGGGAACTCATGAGCGGATCGCGGGCGTTGCAGAAGGTGTTGAAGATAGCGTACTTAGGACCGGAGTACAGTTTCAGTCACCTGGCCGCGGTCGAGCGTTTCGGGCAGGCGGTAGAGTACATGCGCGTGGGTAGCATCGCGGCCGTCTTCGAGGAGGTGAACCGCAGCCATGCCGACTTTGGAGTCGTGCCTTTGGAGAACTCCACGGATGGGCGCGTTGCCGACACGCTGGACATGTTCCTGCGTTTGCCGCAACTCAAAATCTGCGCCGAAGTTCGGTTGCCGATCCATCACAATTTGCTGGCCAATTGCGATCAGCAGGAGATCCGCCGGGTTTATAGCAAGCCGCAGGCGCTCTCCCAATGCCGCAACTGGCTTAGCAAGAATGTTCCCCATGCATCTTTGCACGAGGTTGCCAGCACGGCGACTGCAGCTGAGCTTGCACAGCGAGAGCCCGGGGCTGCGGCGGTGGCCAGCCGGCAGGCAGCCGTGCGCTTCGGCCTCAGGATATTGTTTACGGATATAGAAGATTCGCCCTTCAACGAGACGCGCTTCGCCGTCATCGGCACCCAGGAGTGCCAGCGAACTGGGCACGATAAGACCGGCATCATGTTCAAGGTGCCGCACCAGCCGGGTTCGCTGGTCGACGCGCTCAATGTCTTCAAGCAGGCCAAGCTGAACCTCACCTGGATCGAATCGTTTCCTGCTCGGTCCCCGCGCTCGGAGTATGTCTTCTTCGTCGACTTCGAAGGGCATCACGAGGACCCCAAGGTGAAGCGTGCCTTGGCATCTTTGCAGGAACACGCCGAACAGCTGTCGATATTGGGATCCTATCCGAGCGCGACCGTGAGCGGCTAAATTGCCGGGGCAGATTTCCCGGCTATTCTCGCGAACACCATTCACACATGATCATCGTTGTTCGTCCGGATTCCACCCATGAGCAGATCGACCACATTCTGGATCGTATCCAGGAGTTAGGTTACAAGCCGCACATCAGCCGAGGCGAGCTGCGCACGATCATCGGAGTGATTGGCGATGAGAACAAACTTCAGGCGGAGCCGCTCGCTGCCATTCCCGGCGTCGAGCAGGTCTTGCCGATCCTGAAGGCGTTCAAATTAGCCAGCCGGGAATTTCACGCCGCCGATTCCGTTGTGGAAATCCCAGTACCGGGGCGCGCGCCCGTGCGCGTAGGCGGCGGCTACATGGCGATGATTGCCGGCCCCTGCGCCGTGGAAAGCGCGGAAATCCTGGACGACATCGCGGGAAAGGTCAAGGCGGCGGGCGCCAATATCCTTCGCGGCGGCGCCTTCAAGCCGCGCACGAGCCCGTACAGCTTTCAGGGACTCGGGGAAGCTGGGCTCAAGATCCTGCAAGAGGCCGGCCGAAAGCATGGCCTGCCCGTGGTCACGGAGGTGATGGATCCCCGGCAGGTGGAAATGGTCTATCGCCATGCCGACATGTTCCAGATCGGCGCCCGCAATATGCAGAATTTCGACCTTCTCCGTGAGGTAGGCCAGGCCCGCAAGCCGGTCCTTCTCAAGCGCGGCCTGAGCGCTACCGTCAAGGATCTGCTTATGTCGGCCGAGTACATTCTTTCGGAAGGCAACCACCAGGTGGTGCTCTGCGAACGTGGCGTCCGCTCTTTTGAAGAATCGACGCGGAACATGTTCGACCTCAGCGCGATTCCGAACGTCAAGGGCCAGAGTCACTTACCGATTATCGCTGATCCGAGCCACGCCACGGGCCGTCCGGATCTGATCCCCGCGATGGCCCGTGCGGCGGTAGCCGCAGGCGCCGATGGCGTCCACATCGAGGTGCACAGTTGCCCGGAAAAAGCCCTGTCCGATGGGCCGCAAGCACTCTTGCCCGATCAATATGCGTCGCTGGTAGGTGATCTGCGCCGACTGGCGGAGGTTGTGGGCAAATACATTTTCTAAGCAACGTCTGCCCTTCGAATCGGCGGCCACGAGTACGAAGCATGCGAAAGAAATTCGTTGCGGGCAATTGGAAGATGTTCACCACCGCGGCGTCTGCGCGCGAGCTGGCAAAGGCAGTCGCCGCGGGAGTCGGCAAAGACGACAGGGTGCAGGTGGCAGTGTGTCCGCCTTTTCCCTACCTGACCGTGGTCGCCAACGTCATTGCTGGAAGCGCCGTGCAACTTGGGGCCCAGAATCTTTATCCCGCGAAAGAAGGCGCGTTTACCGGCGAGGTCAGTCCGACCATGCTGGTGGACGCCGGTTGTCGCTACGTGATCCTTGGTCATAGTGAGCGACGCCACAAGCTGGGAGAGACGGATGCTTTCATCAATCAGAAGGTGCATGCAGCGTTAGCGGCTGGTCTCAGCGTCATCCTGTGCGTCGGCGAAACACTGGAAGAACGGCGTCAAGATCATACCGAAACGGTGCTGGCAACGCAGCTTCGCGGCGGCCTGGCCGGATTGACGGGCGAGGTTTCTCCCAGGCTGGTCGTTGCCTACGAGCCGGTATGGGCGATCGGGACGGGCCAGAACGCCAGCGCGGATCAAGCCCAGCAGGCACACGCTTTTATTCGCCGGCAAATCGCTCAACAATTCGGCGAGGAACCGGCTCGAAGCCTTCCTATTCAGTACGGAGGCAGCGTAAAACCGGACAACGCGGCCTTGCTCATGCATGAACCGGACGTGGATGGTGCATTGGTAGGGGGAGCCAGCTTGCAGGCCCAGCAATTTCTCGCCATCGTCGAGGCTGCTTTGTCGTAAACTGCCAAAGCACAAGTCGTCTTCCCCAATTGGCTTAGATTCTATATTATCTGTTGAATTGCGCTAAATCGGCAGATCGTCGAATCGCAGAAAGGAACGGGCCGTGCTCTTTGCTGACGTCCCCTGGTACTCGACGCTCCTGAACTGGTTGGTGGTGATCGCCAGCCTTTTGTTGATTTTCATTGTTCTCATTCAGCGCGGCAAGGGAGGCGGCCTGGCCGGTGCATTCGGCGGCGTGGGCGGATCCAGCGCTTTCGGCTCACGTGCAGGCGATATCTTCACACGTGTGACGCTCATCCTGGCCGGGATCTGGATCCTGTTGATCATGGTGCATGTCTACGTGGTTCAGAACACCAAGGGAACGACTTCCCCCTCAGCGATCGTCGCGGATCAATGAGCTGTGCAGCTGTTATGATTCGCGCGCTAAGACCTTCCCCAATAGCCGGCGAATAGCGAGGTACGCGTGCTCCTGAGTATGACCGGCTATGGCGAGGCGCACCACCATAGCGAAAAACTTCGCCTGTCGATCGAGCTTCGTGCTCTGAACAATCGATATTTGAAGCTTTCGGTGCGTGCGCCGGAGCCATATAACCTGCTGGAGCCTGAATTCGAAAAAATCATCCGGCGGACGATTCGCCGCGGCACGATTCAGCTGAGCCTTCATTGCGAGCGTCAGTCAAGTGCGCAGGACTTTCGGATCAACGGGGTTGCGCTAAAGAGTTACTTGGCTCAGTTGCGAGCACTGGGCGATGAGCTGGGGCCTTCCAGGATCGACGCGGAACGTCTGCTTGCCCACGTGCTGGCGCTGCCGGGCGTCGTTCCGGAACCCGGCGTGACGACCTTCGACTCCGAAGAGGAATGGCCGCTGCTGGAAAAGGTCCTGGTGGATGCCCTCGGCCGGCTGCAGAACATGCGGCAAGAAGAGGGCAGGGCGATGGCCCAGGAGTTTCTGCAATACCGCGATCAAATTGAGGGGGAGCTGCGTCAGATTCGAGAGCGGGCGCCCACCGTGGTGGAGGCGTTTCGCGACCGGCTTTACGAGCGCATACGGAAATTGCTGAGCGAACTGGACATCGAGATCGACCGTAGTGACCTTATCAAGGAGATCGCGATATTTGCGGAGCGCAGCGATATCGCGGAGGAGGTCGTGCGCCTGGCCAGTCATCTTGACCAGTTCCAGGAGATCATGAACGAGCCCGAAAGCCCCGGCCGCAAGCTCGAATTTCTGACACAAGAAATGTTTCGCGAAACGAATACGATAGGCTCCAAGGCGGGCGATGTCGAGATTTCGCGGCGCGTGGTCGAAATCAAGGGGACGCTCGAGAAGGTCCGCGAGCTGGTACAAAACGTCGAGTGACCGCTGGTACTTGCGTGGAGAAATTGGACTTGCTTGGCATGGCAAGCGCGATCACCCATGGCTGACTGGCAATCAGCAGGCGCACACCAAGAATCGAAGATGGCCCTGGGACCGCTCGTCGTACTTTCCGGCCCCAGCGGTGCGGGCAAGTCCACGGTCCTAAGGCGCCTGGTGGCCGAGTGCGGTTTGCGGCTGCATGTTTCGATTTCCGCCACGACGCGGCCGCCCCGGCAGGGCGAGGTGGATGGCAAGGACTACTACTTCTGGAACCGGGAACGCTTCGAAGAGGAAAAGAAGTCCGAGGCATTCCTGGAATGGGCCGAGGTATATGGGCGATGCTACGGCACCCTGAGGCGCGAGGTCGAGCCATATCGGCAGCAGGGCTTCGGCGTCATCCTCGACATCGACGTGAACGGCGCCAGGCAAGTCCGCCGCCTGTGCCCGGAGGTTGTTACCATTTTTCTTCGGGCTTCTTGCATGGAAGCATATGAAGAGCGTTTGCGGCAACGCGGCACGGAAAACGAGGAAACGATTCAGCGACGGTTGGCGGGGGGGCTGCGCGAGCTGGCCCATGTCGCGGAGTACGATCACCAGGTAGTCAACGACGACCTCGACGCGGCCGTTGCCCGGCTGCGGGAGATCATAGGGGTTCTTTTCCAGGGGAGAGAAAATGTTGGATGAACTGAAGGAAGAGGGCATTGTCAACAAGGTAGGCGGTCGGTTCAAGCTCTCCACGCTGATTCAGAAGCGCATGGTCGCGCTAAACACTGGTGCCCGGCCGTTGGTGGAAGTCCGCGGCGGGGACAAACTGTCGATCGTGATTCAGGAAATCCTTCAAGACAAGATCTATTTGGATATGTCCGGCCAACTGCAAACGCGTGGGCCAACTGCCGGCGAGGCGGCACGTAGGGCCATGTTGACTGACATCTCGGACTCAGGCGGCACCGATGATTGATTGCTGACGCTGCCAATCATCGATAACTCGATACCTGGAAGAAGCGACAGTTTACGAGCCCTGGACAGATCCCCCGTTTATGACTGGTTCGGGGGTTCCCGCCTTGGCTCGGCGGATTGTTGACCAAGGCATACTCCGTTCTAGGCAACAAGGTTTTTGCACCCATGGCTGAACCGTTTACTTACCCTGAGCAGCATGTCTCGGAGCCGGTGGTTTACCGCCGTATTTCCGGATTCGCCATTGCCGGCTTCGTTCTTACCGTCATTTACATTCTCTCTCTGGGAGTCGCCAGTTTCGCCAGCTTTCGCTCTCGGGCGCCTCTGCTGCTGTCATACTGGGCTCAGGCGGTTCCCCTGATAGCTGCGATCCTGTCGATGGTCGGCCTAGTGCTGATTCGCCGTTCCCAGGGGATCCTGGCCGGAGCTGCCCTGGCCATGACGGGGTTGTGGTTAAGCGTCCTTTTTGGCCTGGGCTACACGGCCTACTTCGTGGCCACGCGCTTTGCCATCATCAACCAGGCGAACCAGTTCACCCTGAAGTGGTTCGACAAGCTTAAGGATGGCAAGTTCGGCCCCGCCTTTATGGATACCCGGGATCCCTCCTACCGCCAACGGGTCAACCCGGACGATGAAGCCGCCATCAGTAGCCAGTTCCCTGGTGCCCTGGGTGCACCGCGCGAAGCTGGGCCGCGCAAGACCGTTGATATGTTTCGAGAAATGCAAATCCCTCGGATTCTGGGACAGGGCGGGAAGGATGTCCGCGTCGAGACCAAGGGCGTCATGGAGTGGGAGTACAAGAACGGACGCTACGCGGTCCAGCGCGCCTACGTCGTTGACACTCTCGAAGGGACCTTTAACCTGGAAGTCACTGCCATTTGCAGCGACAGCCAGCAGCGCGACACTGGCCGCGAGTGGATGATCGAGATTGCGCCCGCCAAGACAGTTCTGAAACCCGGCGTACAGACCGAACTCGGCAAGCAAATTCAAGAGTTCATTCGTCCATCCGGTGCGTTCATTCAAAACTGGATCATTAATCTGAGACGCGGGCAAGCGGAATCGGCCTACCTTGATACTCGGGAAGCAAGCGAGCGAGACAACCTGCGAGCCGAGTTGATCGCCCTCGGGCTGTCGAACTTGCTGGCGCGGAGTTCGGCCGTGGGCAGCCCTTGCGCTGCGCTGGCTAACGGGGCGGTTCTGAGGGCTCAGCGCGAATTGGTCGATCGCAGTCGTCTTCCTGATTATCAGAAATTTCGCAATGGCGAGATGCTCAATGCCGACAAGTTCGAAGTCGATATCGATCCAACTCGCGAAATAGTGCTAACAGCGATGCGCCAGCTTTTTTCCGGCGGCACTAGCGGCGACAATCAGCTTGCCGGGTTAGCAGTGCGCGGCAGCCATGTGAGGTTTTGGAGCATCGCGAACGATCGGCTGCGAATACCCCACGAGTTTACATTGCTCCTCGACCTTCCCGACAATAGGCGGTACGAGGTCGGTTTGGTTATTACCGTCGAGAGCAATCGCAAGTCTACGCCCGAAGGGGAGGTGACGGTTTGGAGAATCGTCAACGTGGAACTGGCCAACGCCGCCGTTTACAAGCCCCCCAATCCGCAACAACAGACCCGTCATCTCCGACAATAAGCGCCTACCCGAATAACGGGGACAGGACCTTTGAATTAGAGGTCCTGTCCCCGTTGTGCGGACAGGCTCTAAGCGGTACGAGGTCGGCTTGATCATATTACCGTCGAGAGCGATCGCAGGTCGACTTCCGAGGGCGACGTGACGGTTTGGAGAATCGTCAACGTGGAACTGGCCAACGCCGCCGCTTTCAGGCCTGCCCATCCCAAAAAGGCCCGTTAGGGACACTCATGCAGTTTGCAACGATTCAAACGCACCTGGGACCTCGGGCAGCCCTTCTCCAAGATGATTCCTACATCGATCTGCACGCGACCGACCCCGAGCTGCCCGCCAGCTTGCGCCAGCTTCTCGAAGGAGGGCCGGCGGCGCTGCAGGCGGCCTCCCAGGGCGTGCGGCGAGGAAAGGCTGTGGCATACCCAGCCGCCGAGGTCCGCTTGCTGCCTCCCATCCCGGATCCTCCCAAGATCGTGTGTCTCGGTCTCAATTACAGCGACCATGCAAAAGAGACGGGGGCGACCATCCCCAAGGATCCAATTCTTTTCAGCAAGTACGCCACGGCCCTCATCGGTCACGGCGACGCGATTGTCCTGCCGCCCATCAGCAAGGAAGTCGATTACGAAGCAGAGCTGGTTGTCGTTGTGGGCAAGCGTGGGCGGAACCTGGACCCCCGCGAAGCTATGTCCTACGTTGCCGGGTACACAATCGGACACGATGTTTCGGCGCGCGATTGGCAATTGAAAAAAGACGGTAAGCAATGGATGGTCGGCAAGACGTTCGACACGTTTGCGCCGACTGGACCAGTCCTGGTGACGAGCGATGAAGTGCCCGATCCGCAGGATCTCGGCATTCAGCTCCGCCTCAATGGCCAGGTCATGCAGGAGGGGAACACCCGCCATATGATCTTCCCGATCGCCGCGGTGCTTGCTCATTTGTCGAAAGTGTTCACGCTGCAGCCGGGTGATTTGATCTTCACTGGAACGCCCCCAGGGGTAGGGATAGCGCGCAAGCCACCCGTCTACTTGCAGCCCGGCGACGTTGTGGAGATCGAGATCGAAGGGCTTGGAATGCTGCGCAATCCTGTCGTGCAGGGGTGAACAGAGAACGCGGCCCGTGTTCGCGCCCGATCCCAACAGGGTTGTGTGCGAAGTACGGGTTGGCCGTCCATCCGGATTCCGACTCTTCCCAGTCTTTCTCGCGGTCGCGCCGTGGCATTCAACCCATGCTTGCCCCCGTCCAGGTACGGTCATTTGGCCCATGCGGGTGCCTTGCCTGGGAATCGGCATCCTTGAAATCAGCTTTCATTCGTGTTATGTGGATTTCCCCGCGCCATCTGCCGGCGGCCGCAGTTGTTCCGCTTGCGGAAGATCGCGCAGACTTTTCAGACCGAATACTTGCAAGAATTTCTTCGTGGTGCCGTAAAGGACGGGCCGGCCCAGGGAATCATGCCGGCCGGCAATGCGGACCAATCCCTTTTCCATGAGCAGGCGAAGCAATTCCCCGCACTGCACGCCTCGGATGGCTTCGATGGCAGCGCGCATGATCGGCTGCCGGTAGGCGACGATAGCCAGTGCTTCCCGCGCCGCTGGCGACAGGCGCAGCTCGTTGCCTGTGCGTCGCAGCCGCACCAGCCAGGGATGATACTCCGGACGCGTAAGAAGCTGGAAGCCGCCTGCCAACTCCTCCACCTGGAAGGCCGTGCCGTCCTTGTTATAGAAAGATTGCAGCTTGCGCACGAGCCGTCGCGCTTCGGACGCATCGGCAAGCCCCGCCACCGCGGCCAGGCGGCGCAACGGCAGCGGCTCGTCGGCCGCGAACAGGGCCGCCTCAACCAGGGCCAGCTTGCGATCGCGTGCCAGCTCCCCCTGGGCGACCGGCTCACCCTCTTCGTCGGCCAAAAGCCGGTAGATCAGCGGCGGCCGGCGTTCGGGAGGAAAATGGTTTCGTCCTTTCGTGGCCAAGGGGTGAGAGGCAGTCTTTGCATACATCAAGGACCCTTCCTTCTTCCACAAACCCCGAGCGCTTGCCAACTTCCCATCGCTCCCATAAAGTAACGCCCGTCTAGCAGACTGCAAAGGGTGATTACTGTCGCGGTTGAGGACTCCGGACCGTGCCCGATCTTTTTACGCTGTGGATCTACCTTCGACCTTTCGTCGCTGCCCTGGCCCTCATCACGTTCATGCTCATCTCGGCCATCTTCTTCGTATGGCTGGAGCGAAAGGTTTCTGCGCGGATTCAGGATCGGCTTGGCCCCACGCGCGTCGGCGGCAAGTTTGGCTGGCTGCAGACGCTCGCGGATGGTCTGAAGCTCCTCGTCAAGGAAGATATCATCCCGGACCTGGCGGACCATTGGCTCTTCCGGGCGGGGCCCTACATCGCTCTCTGCGGGGCTTATCTTGCCTTTCTGGCCCTGCCCTTCGGCAATGGCGTTGTGGCCCAAAACCTCAACATCGCCGTCTTTTACATGCTGGCAGTCATGTCCACCGAGGTGTTTGGCGTGATCTTGGGCGCCTATGGCTCGGGAAGCAAATGGGCTCTCTTCGGCGGCATGCGCGAGGCGGCCCAGGTGGTCAGCTACGAAGTGCCCAGGGCCATCAGCGTCTTGGTCCCCGTGATCGTGGCCGGCACCATGAACTTGACCGACATCAGCAAACAGCAGGCAGGCTGGTTCTTGAACTGGTACATCTTCCACGACCCCTTCACTTTTCTCGCGTTTTGGACATTCTTCACGTGCGGCACGGCGAGTTGCAAACGGGCGCCGTTCGACCTGGCCGAGGCCGAGAGCGAACTGGTCGCAGGTTTCCACACCGAATACAGCGGCTTTCGCTGGCTGATTTTCTTCATGGCGGAATATGGCAGCATGTTCGCCATCAGCGGCATCGCGGTCATCCTTTTCCTCGGGGGCTGGAACCTGGGCCTGATTCCCAAGGGAGCCGACGCGACCGATTTGCTCGGCACCATCGCGGGCAATGTGGTCAATGTCCTGGTGTTCATTGTCAAGGGGTGGGTGCTGGTCTTCTTCATGATGTGGGTCCGCTGGACATTGCCCCGTCTACGCATCGACCAGGTCATGACGACCTGCTTACGGTATGTGCTGCCGGTTAGCTGCGTTCTGCTGTTGGGCGTCAGCCTCTGGCAGCTGGCAGAAGCGGAATACCTCTGGCTATCTTACGTGAATTGGCTCCTGGCGGGAGGTTCCATAGCGCTCGTGGTGCTGCTTCTTGCCAAGGCCATGACAGCGACTGGGCTGCCGACACCGACCGACTTGATGCCAGGCGCTTGGCCTGGCGCTCACCCTGCTGCTCCCACCATTGCCCCGAGAAGCTGAAGCAAGATGGCTTTACAGAACTTTCTCTTCTGGACGATCGCGGCCTTGACCGGCCTGTGCGCCATCGCCGTCGTGGTAACGCAGAATATCGTGCGCGCCGCGGCCTGGCTGCTGTTCACCTTGGCTGGCACAGCGGGGATCTATTTCCTCATCGGCGCGGACTTCGTGGGCGGCACCCAGTTGATCATCTACGTAGGCGGCATTTTGGTGCTGGTTGTCTTCGGCGTCATGCTCACCGCCCAGGGGCCCTTCGTCACCATGAAAACCCATGCGGCCGAGTGGGGCGTTGCCATGGTGGTGGGCGTCCTCCTCCTCACCGTGCTCGTGACCACGATCCTGCGCACCGCCTGGTCTCCGCCGGCCGAGGCCAGAATGAATGATGCCGCAAACTCTGTCAGCAGCGTCCGGTTAGGGGAAGGCTTCTTGGGTTTCGATCGAGTTGCGCCCGCGGCCGCGCTGACGGGCATAGGCGAGAGCGAACAAGTCGTCCACGCTACCGGCACGCGCGACGCTGGACAGCGCCCTCAGTTTCATGAGCGCAACCGTGTCGCGTATCTGCTGCCCTTCGAAATCATTTCTGTCCATTTGCTCGTCGTGTTAATCGGTGCCGCATATTTGGCCCGGGCCAAGCGCCGGCAAGGAGCTGCCTCATGAGCCTCGACGTTGGCTTGAATTCGTATCTCCTTCTCGGAGCTTTGCTGTTCGTCTGCGGGGCCCTGTGCATGGCCACCAAGCGCAACGCAATCGGCGTGCTGATAGGTGTGGAGTTGGTCCTCAACGGAGCGAATATCAATTTTGTCGCTTTTGCCCGCTACAACCCGGCATTCGAGATTGAGGGCCAGGTGTTCGCACTCTTCGTCATCGTGATGGCAGCTGCCGAGGCCGCCATTGCCCTGGCCATCGTGCTCAACTTTTACAACAACCACATGACCGTGGACGTGGATAACGCAGAGGAACTCAAAGGATAGACATGGAACATCCCGGGCTGCTCTACGTCGCGGCCACGCTGTTGCCGTTGGCCTCTTTTGTGACATTGCTCTTGGCGGGTGCCGTACGGGCAGCGGCCCGGCCCCTGCGCGAAACTCCTTTGGGGGGCGCGCTCTACCAGGCTCTGGGCGGTGACGCGCCACAACGTATTGGGGCCTTTATTGCCACCAGCGCCATTGGCCTGGCCTTCGTACTGAGCGTGATCGGCTTCATTCTGTTCGTCCGGGGGCCAGGGGCCGCACCCGCGCATACGGAGCACGCGGGCGAGTCTGCCGAGATTCACGAGGTCGTCCCCTGGTTCGGCAATATCACATGGGCACAGCTGGACTTCGGGAAGAAGCCAGCCATCCGGCTGACCCTTGGCTACTGGATTGACAGTCTCTCGGCTGTCATGTTCTTGATGGTGACGTTCGTCGCCACCCTCATTCACATTTTTTCCATCGGCTACATGAATGACGAACTGCAGCCGATGGTCGAGGACCACCAAGTTCACACGGAGGACGGGCACCTGCGCCGTCGCGGCCGGTTCGGCCGGTTTTTCCTGTTCCTGTCCCTCTTCTGCTTTTCGATGCTCAACCTAATCCTGGCGGACAACCTGTTTCAGGTCTTCCTGAGCTGGGAACTCGTCGGCATCTGCTCCTATCTGCTGATCGGCTTTTACTACGAACGCCGCAGCGCCGCCAACGCGGCGAACAAGGCCTTCATCACAAATCGCGTTGGGGACGCCGGCTTCATCATTGGGCTCCTGGTGTTGTGGACCTACCTGGGAACGTTCAACTTTGCGGAGATCTTTCTCCAGCTCCCCGAACAATTGCACAACGGTTCGTTGCCGCACTGGCTTCTGGTTGTGGCCGGGCTTGGGATCTTCCTCGGCTGCGTCGGCAAATCCGCTCAATTTCCGTTACACGTCTGGCTGCCCGACGCGATGGAAGGTCCGACGCCCGTCAGCGCGTTGATCCATGCCGCCACGATGGTCGCGGCCGGCGTTTACCTCGTTGGACGTGTGTATCCGCTCTTTACGCTAGAGGCGCGGCTGGTGATCGCCTACACGGGCGGGATCACGCTCTTCCTTGCAGCGACGATTGCCGTCGTCATGACCGACATCAAGAAGGTGCTGGCCTACTCGACTGTCAGCCAGCTCGGATACATGATGCTCGCCCTCGGCGTGGGCGGCTGGGTGGCCGGGCTTTTCCATTTATTGACGCACGCATTCTTCAAGGCCCTGCTCTTCCTTTGCTCCGGCAGCGTGATTTACGGCTGCCATCACGAGCAAGAAATGACCAAGATGGGCGGCCTCTATCCCAAGATGAAGATCACTGCCCTGAGCATGCTGGCCGGCGTGCTGGCTATTGCGGGCATCCCTCTCTTTAGCGGCTGGTACAGCAAGGACCAGATTCTTGCCGAGGCCCTGGGTTTTTCGCGCGTGCACCCGCAGCATTTCTTGCTGTTCTTATTGCCGCTGGCCACCGCGGGCATCACCGCGTTTTACATGTTTCGCATGTGGTTCATGACGTTTACCGGGAAGCCGCGCAATCATCACGTCTACGAGCATGCCCACGAGTCGCCGCGCTGGATGACTGTGCCGCTCATTCTGCTGGCCGTCTGCAGCGTTTGCGTGGCCTGGGGCCTGCCGCCGTGGCAGGCGGAGTTCAGCTACCTGGGCGGTCACCAGGGCCTGCTGCAGATGTCCGAACCCACGGCAGCGCTCGCCAAGCTGGACTTGCTCAACAAGCCCGAGCACGAGCTGGCCCATGTCAGTCATGGTCTGGCAGAGGTTCTCGCGTACACCATGGGCGGCTTCGGCATCCTCTTCGCGATATTGCTGTACTACGCGCGCGTGCTCGACCCGGCGGAAGCAAAGGCCCAGTTCCCGGGCGTGCATCGCTTCCTGGCCAACAAATGGTATTTCGATGAGTTGTACAGTGCGATCCTGGTTCGCCCTGCCCTGGTGGTGGCGCAGTGGTGCAGGAACTTCGATGCGCTGGTGATCGACCGCACGGTGAATGCCACTGCCGCCGCGACCGTCAAGGTCTCCAAGTGGGACGGCCTGTTTGACCTTGCCATTATTGACGGGCTGGTCAACTTGATTGCCCGCGTCATTTACGCATGTGGGGGCTGGCTGCGCACGGTGCAGACCGGCTCCATCCGCAGTTACATCGTTTTCCTGGTGCTGGCCGCGATCGGCATCTTCTTCATATTGTCGTATTTCGTGACCCTGGCCCTGGCAGGGTGATGGCGGCCCGAGGGCCGCACGCCGGCCTAGTGATGGATTACGCCTAAATCCTTTATCCTGAGTGATCTCTATGAATGCTGAGTGGGACCTTGTTTTCATGTCCGCGGTCATCTTTCTGCCGACGCTGTTTGCGCTGATCTTGATGTTCTTCCCGCGCGGCAGCGAAGAGTGGATGCGCTGGTGGGCGCTGATGGGCACAGCCCTTACGCTCGTGGGCAGTCTGTGGATGTTCATCGGCTTCTATCAACAGGTCATTGATTTCAATAGCACCGAGCTGAACCGGGAGAAGATGACGCTGACCTATCGGGCAGACGCGGCGGACCGTGCCCACGCCGGCGCGAAGGGAGAGGGATTAAGTGATTCCGATTGGGTCGCGCGTCGTCCCTGGATCAAGAAATTCAACATTGACTATTACGTCGGCGTGGACGGCATCAGCATGTCGCTCCTGCTGCTGACCACGGTACTGACCTTTCTGGCAATGGTGGCAAGCTGGAAGATCGAGAAGTTCGTGCGTGGCTACCTCATGCTGTTCTTGCTGCTCGAGACCGGCATGATCGGGACGTTCCTGGCCCTTGATTTCTTCCTGTTCTATATCTTTTGGGAAATCATGCTGCTGCCGATGTATTTTCTCATCGGCGTCTGGGGTGGGCCGCGCCGCGAATATGCAGCCATCAAATTCTTCCTGTATACACTCCTGGGGAGCGTATTCATTCTGATTGCCCTGCTTGGGTTCTACTTCACCGACGTTCGCGACTTCACGCCTCAAGCAGTCACGCATGCCGGCCCGACCAACTCGTTCGACATCATGGTGCTGCAAAAGGTCGGCAGTGCCGCGGCTGCCTTGAACAATGGCACCCTAACTCGCGAGGAAATCGCCCAGGACGCGCTGATCTCCAAGCTTTCCACTCTGACTCTGGCAGATCGAGAAAAGCTCGATAACGGTACCTCCACGCAACGCACCGAGATGCGCAAGAAGTACGCCGGCGAGATCGACCGCAAGGAGCTTGAAGCCGCCGTCGCCAGGCTCAACCAGCCGTTCTTCAGCCAATCGTTCCAGTGGACGATGTTCCTGCTGCTGTTCATAGGCTTCGCGATCAAGGTGCCGGTCTTTCCCTTCCACACGTGGTTGCCTGATGCGCATGTCGAGGCGCCGACACCCATCAGCATGATCCTGGCCGGGGTGTTGCTGAAAATGGGCGGCTACGGCATCCTGCGCATCGCCTACCCGATTTGCCCGTGGGCCGCGCAAAACCTGGCTGCCTGGGTCGGCCTGTTCGGCCTGATCAATATCGTTTACGGCGCGTTTGCGGCCATGGCTCAAACTGATTTCAAAAGACTCGTGGCTTACAGCTCGATCAGCCACATGGGTTATGTCATCCTGGGCATTGCGGTCTGGTCGGCAGGCGACCGCGGCCAGTACTGGTCCTGGGGGATGAATGGGGCCATGTTCCAGATGATCGCCCACGGCATCACCTCTGCTGGCATGTTCTTTTTGGTGGGCGTGATCTACGATCGGGCCCATCACCGCAACCTCGATAACTTCCGCGGCCTGTACGAACCGATGCCGCTCTACGGCGGCATCAGCGCGGTTATCTTCTTCGCGGCGATGGGGCTGCCCGGCATGTGCGGCTTCGTCGGCGAGTTCATGGTTGTACTTGCAACCTGGAATTTCAAACCGTGGAACTGGGAATACGGTGGGCCGGTGTTTTCGATTCTTTCCGCGCTCACCGTCGTGATCACCGCGGCCTATATCCTCTGGACGCTGCAGCGCGTCTTCTTTGGCCAGAACCCTGCTTACAAGGGATTCCCGGACATCGACCTGCGTGAGCTGTTGTGCATCGTGCCGCTTCTCGTTCTGGCCGTGCTTCTCGGCGTCGCCCCGAACTTGCTGCTGGCCTGGATGGAGCCGAGTGTGACCGGTCTCGTGAAGACCCTGATTCAGGTTTCCGCGCTGCCCTAGGAGATGCTTCGGATCACTCTCTGTCCCGCAGCAAAGCTTGTGCGGGCTTGCTATCGAGATTTTCCTCATGTCGATGCAGAACTGGATCATCGAGCTGCAAACGAGTCTTCTGCAGGACGCGTACGCGTTCTTGCCGGAACTGGTCGTTTGCGGCGGCATTGTTCTACTCCTGCTGCTTCGCCTGTTTACTGCATTCAATCGCCTTCACCTCGGTTCGGTGGCCTTGCTGGTCTCGCTCATGGCTCTGGGGTTCGCCGGTGAGCAGTGGTGGGACTTCACGCAGGGCAAGCCCGAGATGTTCTCCGGGATGCTCGCTTACGACAGACTGACGATCTTCCTGCGCCTGTTCCTGTTGGGCTTCACCGCGCTCGTGATATGGCTGACGCTCCTCACAGGTATCCCGGATCGGGAAGATTCGGCCGATTTTTATTGTCTCCTACTGGGAGCTGTCGTCGGCATGTCGTTGATGGCATCGGCCAACCACCTGCTGATGGTGTTCATCGGTGTGGAGATGGCCAGTTTGCCGAGTTATGCACTGGCCGGCTTCCTCAAGGGCCGCCGCCAGAGCAGCGAGGCTGCGCTCAAGTATGTGATTTATGGCGGCGGCGCGTCGGGCATCATGCTCTACGGGATCAGCTTGATCGCCGGCAAGTTTGGGACAGCCTATCTGCCCGATGTTGCGGTCGGCTACGGGGCTATCCTTAGTCATTCGTCTACGAGCGGGGCATTCGAGCCCATTCTGTTGCTGGGCACCCTGTTCATCATGATTGGCATTGGATTCAAGTTGGCGGCCGTGCCCTTTCACTTCTGGTGTCCGGATGTTTTCGAGGGAGCCTCTGCCGAAGTTGCGGGTTTCCTTTCGGTCGCCTCGAAAGGGGCGGCACTGGCGCTCTTGGCCAGGTTTACCCTCGTACTGGCGGGCCTGAGCAGCGGCTTTCCCGATCCCAGCACCTGGTTGAAGATGGCCCAGAGCATGGGGCCGATCATCGCGTTTTTCGCCGTGCTGACCGCGACGTTCGGCAACCTTGCCGCCTATCTGCAAACAAACCTGAAACGCCTTTTAGCCTATTCGACGATCGCCCACGCGGGCTACATGATGATGGGCTTGGCGACATTCACTCCCCAGGGAGCCTCCGCGGTCCTTTTTTATCTGGTGGTGTACCTCTTCATGAACCTCGGCGCTTTCGCGGTGGTTGCCTTCCTCCGCAATCAGACCGGCTCCGAGGACCTGCAGAGTTACCGCGGGCTCATCCAGCGTTGCCCGGTGATGGTCGTCACAATGGCTTTCTTTCTGCTCAGCCTTCTGGGCATCCCACCCCTGGCAGGTTTTGCAGCCAAGTTTCAAATCTTCCGTGTGCTGTACGACGCCGGTCAGATTTATGCTGAAAAAGCGCCGAATATGAGCGTAATCATGTATTTTCTCCTGGTCCTCCTCGGCCTCAATACGGTCATCAGCGTGGTGTATTACATCAAGGTCCTCAAGGTCATGATCCTGGATAAGCCTCTCGATGAAGTCGAAGGCCGAACCCCCGAACCCTTGGCCATTCCCGCGGCCGCGCAGATTTATGCAACCCTTCTTGCTCTGGTCGTCCTCGGACTTGGTATTGCTTGGGATCCGCTCGCAACGGTAAGCGAGGCTGGCGTCGACCGTTTCCGGCTTGTTCAAGAGGGACGTGCCGGGACCCTGCAAGACGCGCCCGTAATCCCGGTAGAAAGGGTTCGCTGATGATCGATGCCAAGACCCAGGAGCTACTCGAAAACATTCTGCGCCGAGTAGGTCGGTCGTTGCTGCAGTACGTCAGCGAAGCCTTCCCCTGGACGACCGCCGAAGAGCAGGATGCATTAGCCCAGTTCCAGGTGCTGGCACGCGAGGAAGGCGAGGCCGCCGCGGCTATCGCCAAGTTTCTTGACCAGCAGGGATATGGCGTGCCCTACCTGGGGCCGTTCCCCATGGCCTTCACGACGATCAACTATGTTTCGCTGGATTACCTTCTGCCTCTCCTGGTCGAAACGCAGCGGCAGGACCTAGAACAAATGCAGCGTGCCCTGGCCCAGGTGACGGATGCCCAAGCGCGGGAGCAGATCCTGAAGATCATCGACATGAGCCGACGCCACTTAACAACGCTGAAGGCGCTGGCAGCATCCCATCCCCAGGTTGCTTCAACCGTGCATTGAACGTGCTGCCGCAATTTATCGATACCCATGCCCACCTGGACGACGAACAATTCCACGCAGACCTCGCGGGCGTCGTGCAGCGTGCGGCCGATGCTGGAATTGTCTCGGTGATCACGATTGCGACGACGGCCCCTTCCAGCGCTGCATGTGTAAACCTTGCTGCTCGGTACGCTTCGTTGTTTGCTACCGTCGGCCTCCAGCCCAACCAACTTGCTCAGGAATTGCCTACCGCCTGGGACGAGGTTGTCGCACTGGTGACGCGCGAGCGCGTGTTCGGCGTGGGGGAAACCGGCCTCGACCGCCATTGGGACTACACGCCCTTTGCTCAGCAGGAAGACTTTTTCGCGCGGCACCTGCACCTGGCCCGGCAGCATCAGCTTCCAGTCGTGATCCATTGCCGGGAAGCGGAAGCGGATGTGCTGCGCATGCTGCGCGAAGATTTTGAGCGGCATGGGCCCGTACGCGGCGTCATGCACTCGTTTACTGCCGATCTCGCGACGGCAGAAGCCTGTCTGGCAATGGGACTCCATATCTCGTTTGCCGGCATGGTTACGTACAAGAACGCTCAGAACTTGCGTGAGGTGGCCAGCCACATCCCCCTGGAGCGTCTGCTGATCGAAACCGACAGTCCCTACCTGGCACCGGTGCCGATGCGCGGCAAACGCGACGAGCCGGCCTTCGTCGTCCATACGGCGTCTTGTCTGGCAACTGTCAGGGGGGTCGAGCCGGCATTGATTGCCGAACACACGACACGGAACGCACGTTCACTATTCCAACTGCCAAGCTAGTTCTCACATCACCAGCCGCCACGCGGTTTTTTCGGGCAGCAATTTCTAAAGAATGACCGGTTCGCAGCGAATACTCCTTCAGGCACATGCTCTGTTACGCTTGAAAGATGAGTTTGAAGTTCCGGCTTCAGCCGGGAACTCCGCCTGAAGGTGCGAAAAGAACCCACCACAGGATGAATGACAGAGCGGTAAGGTGCTCTTGGCTTCGCGCGACTCGGACTGATCTGGGCAGGAGGAATTACGATGGAAAACATGCACAGCACCGGGCATCTGCTTCGCAAGGTCGCAATGATGTCACTCATCGGCTTCCTGGTCATCACGATGGCGGGGCCGGTATTCGCGCTCCTCGGCGTGATCCTACCATTCGCGGTCGTGGGTTTCCTCGTCTGGGCGGTTGTTCGGGGGATCATGCTCGGGCCCCTGGTCCTGGGAAGGATCATCGGCAATACAGCGAGGGCCGTTGGCCGGATGGTAGTTGCCCTACCGCTCTGGCTCGCACGACGAGTTCGGTCAGGAATAGGCCTGGTGGGTAGATTCGTGATGAGCGCTGCCGGAGTCATTTTCCCGGTCGCTGCCGGCGCCGCAGCCGGGGCGTTTCTGGGTATGCTTGGTGGTGAGCAATATCACGATGCCGACATGCGCGTTCCCGCGGGGGCCTTGATTGGGGCCAGCATCGGACTCATCGCCGCATTCTGGGGAAGCAAACCAGCGGCCAGCATCGCCAGGCCCGCTCACGAGACCCTGGAGCGTGCGGTCTGAGAGTAATTCAAGAGCCGATGCCAAAGTCCCGGATCGTGAAAATAGGCAGGTAGTTATACTTGTCCGCCAGGCGTTCGCGGGCCCCCTCGAGCCGATCCACGATGCAGCTGACGGCTACGACCTTCGCTCCCAGGTTTTCCACTTCCGCGATTGCCTGGGCCACAGAGCCGCCCTGCGTGAACACATCATCGATGACCACGACCCGGAAGCCAGCCTCAACGACACCCTCCACCCGTTGCTGGCTTCCGTGGTCTTTTGCCTGCTTGCGAACGAAGAACCCTTCTAGCTGCCGGCCATGCATGTGATAGTGCAGTCCGGCCGCCGTGGCCATCGGGATCGCGCCGACTTCCAACCCGCCTATCGCCTGGATGTTCAGGTCCTTCGTCATCTCCCAGAGAATATCGCCCAGGAGCCAGATCGCTTCGGCGTTGAATAGCACTTTCTTGCTGTTGATGTAGTAGGTGCTCTCTTTCCCCGAAGCGAGCGTGAATCGTCCGAAGGACATTGCCCGCGTCTTGAACAACTCCAAAAGACGTGCTCGCGATGGATTGCTCATGCCTATCTCCTTCCGTGCGCATCTCGCTGTGGCTTCGCCAATCTCGACAATCGACCAGCCTTCTTTAGCACCTGCGCGGCGCTAGGAGACCATGCAGGTCTCCCAGCCTAAGGAATCAGGGTAAGAATCAGCTCTGCATTCGACCACGTAAGATTAGGAAACCTAACTAAGCTGAGTAGCTGTCTTCTCCCAAGCTTCCCGATCTTTCCATTTCCGTCCTTTTGTGGGGTGTTCGGCTCGACCAGGCAGGCGAAATCGTTACAATCCGCCGACTTCAACAGTCGATGTTCTAAGAGTCGGCTCCCATACTCGATTGAGGAAACTCCTCATGACCGCTCCTCAGCCATCGGCATTCAGCGAAGCTCGTAGTCGCCAGGAAAGCCGAGCCAAGACGACACTGGCCGCATTTGTTTTTGGATTGCCTCTGGCAGCAGGCATCCTCTGTCTGATTCATTTCGGACCCCTGCACGACACGGTTGCCCGGCGCTATGTCAGCCATCCGGTGGAATGCGTCGAAGTGATCATGTTCTGTGCCGCGCTCGGCGCGTTGGGCGCAAAGCTCCTGCGTTACTTCACCGAGAGCCGCGCTTGCCGCATGACCGTCGTGCCTCCCTGGGATGGCAAAACAGTGGCGGTCTCCGCGGCGGCCAGGCTCCTGCCCGAACTTCAGAAGCTGCCCGCCCGACTGCAGAGCACCATCATGGTGCGAAGGGTTGCCTCCGTACTGGACTTCCTGTTCCGCCGTGGATCGGCGCTGGAACTGGACGACCAGCTCCGCTCCCTCGCGGACACCGAGGCCATGGCGATGGAAGGAAGCTACTCGCTCACGCGCTTCATCACTTGGGCCATTCCGATCCTGGGCTTCCTGGGAACCGTGCTCGGCATCACTGGCGCGATATCCGGCGTCACACCTGAAGTGCTCGAGCACTCTCTCAGCACGGTGACCGACGGCCTGGCCCTGGCTTTCGACACCACCGCACTTGCTCTCGGTTTGACCATGGTGACGATGTTCCTCAGCTTCATCGTGGAGCGGGCGGAACAAAGCGTCCTCGACAGCGTCGACCGCTATGCCGAGCGCGAACTGGCCCATCGCTTCGAGCGGGCAGGCACCGAGGAGAGCGAGTTCTTCGAAATGACGCGGCGGAATACGGCTATTCTCCTCGAGGCGGTCGAAAAGTTGGTGGAACGGCAAGCCGCCATGTGGGCCGATGCACTGCAAGAAGCTGAACGTCGGCGCTTGGAAGCCGAGCAACGCACTCAGGAACGCTTCACAGGCGCTCTAGAAGCCGTGCTGGAGAAGACACTCGAGACGCATGCTCGGCGGCTGGCGGAACTCGAAAAGAAGATGGCGGAAGAAGGCGGCGGAGTCGTCACGCAACTGACCACCCTCGCCATGAACGTGCAGGCAACCGGAAAGGAACAGCAGGCCTCCCTGACGGAGGCTTCGCAGGCACTCGGCCGCCAGGTCGATGCGCTGGCCCGGTTGCAGGAGAGCGAGAAACATCTGCGCCGGCTCCAGGAAACGCTGAACCAAAACCTGGCCACGCTGGCGGGCGCCGGCACGTTCGAGCAGGCGCTACATAGCCTGACCGCGGCCGTTCACCTTCTCACGGCACGGGCCAGTGCCAACGCGGCCGGCGGCGGCACTCGACTTGGACCGCCACCGAGGGCAGCGGCATGAGGCAGCGGCGCCACAAGCTGCAGGTTTCAACGTTTCCCTTCTTGGCCGTGCTGCTGTGTGCCATGGGTTCGCTGATCCTGCTGCTGCTGGTTCTCGACCGTCGAGCCCGAGTCGTGGCTCATGCGAAGGCGCTCCAGGAAGCGGCCCAGGCCAGCGCTGTCGAGACGTCTGCCGCCGCACATCGCGCGGAGCTGGAGCGCCGCGAGCACTCATTGCACCAAACCTTTCTGAACCAGGACCAGGAAACGCGCGAGCAGGTCAAGGTCCTGGAAGAGCGGGTCAACACCGCGGTGGAAAATATCGAGGAGGAACGGTCGAACGACCGCCAATTGCAGGAAATGCTCGGCAAGGAACGGTCGCGCCTGGCCGGCTGGGAACAGCTATTGAAGAACCGCCGCCAGAAGATATCGCAATCGGACCAGAAGACTCAATTATCGCAGGCTGAGATGGCGCGCCTCAGCGCCGACCTCGAGCGGATGGAGAGGACGCTGGAAGACCTGAAGGCCCTGCGCCGGCGGCAGCGACAGACCTACTCCGTTGTGCCTTATCGAGGCAAACACGGATTCGCGCGCAAACCGCTTTACGTCGAATGCACGGCAGACGAACTTGTCTTTTATCCAGGTAGGATTGCCATACGGGCGCTGGGCCTGGAACCCCAAGAAGTGCATGCCGAAATCGACCGTCGCCTGGCCCGCCGCGCCGCCGCGACCGGCAAACGTCCCGAGAGTGCCTATCTACTCCTGCTCGTTCGCCCCGACGGCATCACGACCTATTACCGGACCGTGGAAGCATTGAAAACGCTGGAGGTCGATTTCGGCTACGAGTTCATCGATCGCGATTGGGCCCTCGATTTTCCCGAGGACGACAGTACGACGAGCAGCCAGCCCTGGATGGTAGCTCAGAAGAACGAGATCCCCGCGGCGGGCAACTCCGTGACCAGAAAGGTGCAAGGGCTCCCGGCCTCGGGTACCTCGGAGATACGTGACCGGCCTCGAGGCATTACCTTCGGCGGCGACGACTCGGGCGTGAGGTCAGGGGCGGGCTTCGAAGGAGGATCGTCAACTGGCCCCACGGGCTCGTTCTCCGGGTCAGGCCCAGTTCGGTTCGGACAACTCGCGGCACCTGTTGGCAATGGATCTTCCCAGCCTGGGCAGCCTGGTTTATCCTCGACTGCCACGGAGATGCCTGGGCGTCCGGGAGGAAGCGCGTCCGCTCCGTCGATGTTCGGGACAGCCAGCGGGTCCCCCACGTTTGGCACGGGAATTCCAGGTCGCGACGGCGCTACCCCGGGCTCACCATCGTTGTTGAGGGCCGGCAATCCGGCTTCGGTAATGCCGGGAACAAACTTCCGCCTGGGCGGCGCCCAAGCGCCGATAACGGGTGGTCTTGCCGGCGGAAATGCCCCGGCTGCCGGAATTGGGGGGATGGGCGGCGCGGGCCCATATCCAAGCGCTCAGGGCAGCGTCGCATCTGCCGCGGGCATGCTGGGAGGTCCTGCTGGCGGTCGCACTGGCCTGTCTGCGGGAAATGGCAGGACGAATGGCACTGGCCCCAATGCAGGTACCGAAGGCGGGGTCGCACCCGCGACGGGAGGGGTTGCGAACGGCACCGGCGGATCGCAGACTTCGAACGGTGGGACGGCCGACCTCGGCATGCCCACCGCCGTGCCCTCCTCCGTGAGCAATTCCTCTCCCGCATCGGCACAAAACAACGGTGAAAGTTCGCCGTTGCTTCAGCGCGTTGGCACGAATTCCTCAAACGGCACTCCGGGGAATGGTGCCGCCACCAATCCTGAAGCCGGTTCATCTAGAGAAGGAGGGCAGCCTCGACAGGAAGAGCTGGGGCCCGCCTCGCTTCTCCCCGGTCCTGTGCCGAGCTCGGGAACAGGTCAGGGACAAGGTCCAATCAATGGACAGTCAGGAGCGGGGGACGGTGGGACGGGCACTGGCACAGGACAGGGCCAAGGCTCCTCCGGCGGACAACCAGGAACAGGAGGCGCGGGGTCCGGCGGAGGCAGACGTTCTCAACAGGGCGGCGCGGAGCAGGATGGTGGGTTCGCACCTTCCTCAGGTCTGTATCAGGACCCTCTCAGTGGGATTGGCCCACGCGTGCCCGACAAGAGAATAACCCGGCCCACGACATTTCGAGGCATGCAATTGACCGGCAATCGAGATTGGATCATTGCCATCGAGTGCGCGGGTGACTACGCAGTCCTGAATCTGACTGCGCAACGTTTCCCCGTGGCAACACTAGCGCACCCAGAGAGCGGGCATAACCCCCTGGCGGACGCAGTGCAACAAGCGATCGCCCGACGCCAGGCGACCGTGCGCGAAGGCGTGGAGCCTTATCGGCCGATGATTCGTTTCCGTGTCCGGCCCGACGGCCTGCGCGCTTACTACCTGGCGTATCCGGCCCTCGAAGTTCTCCATGTGCCCATGATGCGTGAAAACTTAGATCCTCCGGAAGATTCGAAGGCTGGAGGTCTTGTACATTAGCCTCCTGCCACGGTTTGCAGGAGCCCTCTAACCGTTTGCAATACCATGTTTCGACGCCGACGAGTTGCGCGAGAGATACCGTTCAGTTTCGATTCGTTCCTGGACATTGTCGCCAATGTCGTCGGGATCATCATTCGTTTGATCCTCGTTGTGTGGGTGGGTGCGCGATCGTACAGCAGCGTGCAGCCGATGCTTGTTTCGGCGGCGCCGGCGGAGGAACGGAGCCAGGAGGCGCGCCCATCGACCGACCCGCTCCAAGATGAGCTGGCGCGCCATCGCCAGGAATTGGCCGCGGTGCAGGAGCGGCTGCTCGCGCAGCTCCGTCAGTTGGAAGAATGGCGCGAGGCTGAAACGCGGAGCAAGACGCAACTGGCCTCCCTGTCCGCGCGCGACCACCAACTCGAGCAAGAAAGGCAAACCCTGCAAAAGACGGCCGCAGACCAGGAGAAAAACGCTCAAGGAGTGGCTTTGACCTCCGCGGAGCTGCGCCGCCGCAGTCAGAAACTGGCCGAGGAGATTCGCGCACTCGAGAAACAGCCGGCGCTGCAACAAACCCTGCGCTATCGCACGCCGGTCAGCCACCCCGTGCAGTCGGAAGAATTGCTCTTCGAGTGCAACAACGGGCGCGCGACCTTCATCGACATCGCGGGCTTGCTCAACGAAGTTCGTCAAGGGCTGGAAGAGAAGACCAGGCTGCTCCGCAATCAGTGGGAAGTGCATGGCGTCACCAACACGGTGGGAGCATTTCGTTTGCACTACACGCTCGAACGCCAGCGTGAGCTCCTCGACTCCATCGGCGCCAACTCGCCGCCGGTTTCGGGTGGCAACTACCGTACGAACCTGAGCGAATGGCAAATCGAGCCTGTCGCCCTGAACCGCGGTGAGAACTTGGCCGAGGCGCTCGCCTCCGGCTCAGATTTTCGTCAAATTGCCGACGCGATCGATTCGCAAACCACAGCGGTCACGTTCTGGATCTATCCCGACAGTTTTGCGATCTACCGGCAATTGCGCGATTATTTGTACGACCACGACGTGACGGTCGCCGGCCGACCGTTGCCCCATCGCATCCTGATTGGAATGTCTCGGCACGGGACTGTGTCACGCGGCCAATAGGCCAAGCCTCGCAGCCAATCGAGCCCGCTGAAAAAGGGGTCTGACCCCCTACGAAGCCTTACTGATTTCCCGCTTTCTTGGGGATCAGCCACCATTCGTGGAAGGGGTCAGACCCCTTTTTCAGCAGCCTCCCACGGGGAGGGCACAAGCGCTCTGGCGCTCTTACCTTAAAAACTGCTATTGCACTCGCGGCTTATTTTGCAGACAATCGCGGCCACGCGCCAGGAAGCGTGTGGCAGTAAAGCAATCCCCTTGTTTTTTCAGCCAGGTAAGGACATCGGCTGCTCAGAGGCGGCATCTCGGCCCGTCAAAACGTTTCTTGCCCATCTCCTCACCATTCCGGGAGGAGATTTCTCCAGAAACACCCTCATGGATGAGGCATCCGCTCAACGGCGAGCGTCCCTGCTCTGTCCGTTGCGCACACGTTGTATCGAAAGGATACTTAAAGCCATGTTGGTGCTATCTCGCAAACTCAATGAGAAAATCGTTCTCCCCACTCTGAACACTGTTGTTGAGGTCCTGGGTATTAAGCGCGGCACCGTCCGACTTGGGATCAGCGCTCCACCAGATGTGACCGTTCTGCGCGAAGAGCTGCCGGATCGAACCACAGAATGGGATCGCTCCGAAACGTACCCACCCGCGCTGGAGGATGTCCAAGAGGGGTCGCAAGCGGAGCATTCGATGGAGCAGGTCCGCGACCGCCTTCAGACCGCGGCAAGAGGTCTGGGGTTGCTACACCTGCAACTGGACGTCGGCCAAATCGACGAAGCTCGCGCGACACTTGCCGCCATCCAGGACGATTTACAGCTCCTGCGTTTTGGCCTGGATGCAGTTCCAGAGCCGGCGGCGAAATGTCTTGCCAAAGAACGCCGTGCACCCAAAGCGCTGCTCGTCGAAGACGACCGCAACGAACGTGAGCTTCTTGCCGGCTTCCTCCGTCAAGCAGGTGTAGACGTCACCACGGCCGGCGACGGCCAGGACGCCCTTGAATACTTGCACTCCCAAAGCGCTCCCGATTTTGTCCTGCTTGACATGGGGTTGCCTCATGTAGACGGACCGACAATGGTGCGCGAGATCCGCAACGACCCGGCGTATGCCGGGCTGAAGATTTTCGGCGTCACCGGCCACCAGCCGGAAGAATTTGACCTGGAGTGCGGTCCAGGCGGCATCGACCGCTGGTTCCAGAAACCGGTGGATGTGAATTTGCTGCTCCGCGACTTGGCCGCCGTGCCTGGTCAACCGCTGTGCGGCATTTAGCCGAGGGGCGCGGCAACCCCGGCCGCATGGGCCGGCTAATCGTTGAATCTCGCGATGGTATTTTGGAAGGGACCCCGACCGTATTTGAAATAACGGCCCTTCTGCTCTCTCGTTTACCTGGCCCGACTGTCCATCCTGGTCACTTCACGGCCTCCTGCCTCCTTGACGACAGACATTCGAGTTCATTAAACCACAAGAGCCGATGCGCGCCCGGTTTGTAGCCTGGCTGCATCGGGTCAAATCATCACCTTTCACAAGGGGAGATAGCGATGCGCACCCTCGGTTTACTGGCTTTGGGAATGCTGGTCCCGCTTTCATTTCTTGCAACGGCTTCGGCCGACGACAAAGGAGACAAGAAAGTGCCGCCTGTTTTAAACTTCAAGATGAAGAGCCTTGCCGGCAAAGAAGTCGATCTGTCTCATTACCAGGGAAAGGTGATCCTGATTGTCAACGTGGCCAGCAAGTGCGGCTACACGCCGCAATACAAGGGGCTGGAAGCGCTGCACGATAAGTACGCGGGCGAAGGGCTCGTGGTCCTCGGCGTGCCGTCCAACGACTTTGGCCGTCAGGAACCGGGCACGAGCGAGCAGATTGCTCAATTCTGCGAGTCCAAGTATGGCGTGAAGTTCGACATGCTCGAAAAAGTCTCGGTGAAGGGAGAAGAGCAGGCACCCCTCTACAAGTACCTGACATCGAAAGAAACCGATCCTCAGTTTGCCGGCCCCATCGAATGGAACTTCACGAAATTCCTCATCGGCCGCAATGGCGCGATCGTCAATCGCTTTAAATCCGCCGTGAAGCCCGAATCTCCTGCGGTAACGAAGGCCATCGAGGCCGAACTGGCGAAGAAATAGCCACGGCCAAGCGATATCCCGCAACGCGGGGAGCGCGTGAACAACCAAGGCCAATGTCCCTTCTGTTCACGTGCTCCCGCTCGCTGGCCATCAGACAACGGGCCAGCCTTTGCAAGAATGGGAATGCATGCCGCGCTGCCGGAACACTTGACACGTGTGCGCGGCCGTGCAACCATAAATCACTTCTTACCTGCTCCGGACCTACCCTGGAAAGTGTGGGATGCGGGCCAAGTTTCCACGGTGCTGCTCCCGGCATTCAATCACTCGGGACCGCGCAATGATCTACTGCTGTTGCCCGGACGCCTGGCGACGCGTCGCTTTCGCACTTTCCCGGATCCTCATGCTGCTTTGTGCGGCAATGCTTTCGCTCCCGCCGATCAAAGCAGCGCCAACACTCCCCGCTGGCGGCGTGGATGGGAAATCGGTTGAGAAGTCGCGCGGCAGAACGAACAGTCTCTTTGCGCGCGACAACCTAGTTGCCTGGTGCATCGTGCCGTTCGACGCGAAGAAGCGCGGTCCCGAGGAACGCGCGGCCATGCTGCAACGCCTAAGGTTCAAGCATTTCGCCTACGACTGGCGGGCGGAGCATGTGCCCACCTTCGATGCGGAAATGGAGGCGCTAAAACGCCACCATATCCAACTCGACGCCTTCTGGTTTCCCGCTGCCCTCAACGACGATGCCCGGAACATCCTGGCTGTCTTGCGCCGGCATCGCATCCACACGCAACTCTGGGTAACGATGGGCAACCCGGCGCCGCAGGCCAAGACCCAGGCCGAACGGGTAGAAGCAGCGGTCCGCACCATTCGGCCCATCGCTGAAGAAGCCGGCAAGCTCGGCTGCCAGGTGGGGCTTTACAACCACGGCGACTGGTTCGGCGAACCGGAGAACCAGCTCGCGATCATCGAGCGACTCCAGATGCCCAACGTCGGCGTCGTCTACAACCTGCACCATGGCCACGCTCACCTCGACCGGTTTCCGGAACTGCTGCGCAAAATGCTGCCCCATCTGTACGCGCTCAACCTCAACGGAATGGTCGCCGGCGGCGACAGCACCGGCCGGCAGATTCTGCCTCTAGGCCAGGGTGACCGCGATTTGCAAATCCTCGCTGCTATTCGCGACAGCGGCTACCACGGCCCAATCGGCATTCTGGGCCACACGTCGAATGATGCGGAAGATCAACTGCGCGACAATCTTGATGGGCTTGATTGGCTGGTCGCACAGCTCGATGGCAAGTCACCCAGTCCCCGGCCAAAACCGCGCACGATGACGTCGCCTGCCCTGGCACCGGTTCCGCCCGGCAGTACCGGCAACCGGCCGCCGGGAGATCTGGTCTACGATTCCCAGTTGGTCACGCGGTTAGTTGCGGAAGCGAAGTTGCACGGCGACGCCCGGCGCGGAGCCGAGGTTTTTGGGTCGCCTCAGTTTGCTTGTCTCTCCTGCCACAAGATCGGCAACCAAGGGGGCATCGTCGGGCCCGACCTCACACGTGTGGGCTTCTGTCTCACGCCGGAGCAGATTGTTGAGTCGGTGCTGTGGCCCAAACGACAGGTCAAGGAAGGCTATGCGGCCTGGTTAGTGCTGACCACCGACGGCAAATTGCGCACCGGCTACAAGGAGCGCGAGAACAGCAAGGAACTCATCCTACGCGATCCGGCCACGGGGGCCAAGTTGCGGATCGCCAAGGAAGAGGTTGAAGTGCAGCGCGATGTCGGCACGCTCATGCCCGACGGCCTGGCCGCCGCGATGACGCCCGAGCAGCGCCGTGATGTGATCCGCTTTCTTCTGGATCGGGGCCGCGTTGAGGATGCCTCTGCGGAAATGCTTCTCTCTCATTCGCATGTCGCTGCGAGATTTCCGTACGACCGTGCACCGCTCCGGCCAGAAGACTGGCCGAGCTGGCAGCATCCCGTCAATCGAGACCGGCTCTATGACTTCTATGCCAAGGAGGCGGAATACTTCCGCACGCAGCCGAGCGTGCCGCCTCTGCTGCCGGAGTTCCCTGGCCTGGACGGCGGCAAATACGGCCACTGGGGCAATCAGAATGAAGCAACCTGGGCCGATGATCGCTGGAACCAGACGGTGCTCGGCTCGGTGATGTGCGGCGTGTTCCATGGCAGGGGCGTAACCGTGCCGCGTGGCGTTTGTGTCCGTCTCGGCGAGCGCGGTGAACTCTCCGCCTGCTTCAATCCCGACACTTTATGCTACGAGGCCCTGTGGCGGGACGGCTTCGTGAAGTTCTCCGCAGTGCGTCACGGCTTCCTCGACGGCCTTCAACCCGTTGGGACGCCGCTCGACAGACCGGCGGGCAAAAAACCCGATCAACCCTTTGTCTATCACGGGTTTTACCGTTACGGCAACCATGTCATATTCTCGTACCAGCTCGGCGGCGTGGAAATGCTGGATAGCCCGTGGGTCGAGAACGGCAAGTTTATGAGATTGGTCGGGCCGGCCAAGGATCACCCGCTGGCAAGCATGACGCATGGCGGTCCGGCCCAATGGCCACAGACCTTGGAGACCCGTGGCAGGCTCGGCCGCGGCAGGCCTTATGCCGTGGACACGATCGTGCCACCGTTCGAGAACCCCTGGAAAGCGCTACTGTTCTTTGGCGATCACGATTTCCTGCCCGACGGCGTAGCGCTGATCTGCACGATGGAGGGCGATGTCTGGCGTGTGGAAGGGATCGACGAAGGTCTGGAGCACGTGCGTTGGCGGCGCATTGCCGCCGGTCTCAACCAGCCATTGGGCCTTGTCGTTGCCGGCGGCGATGCTTATGTGCTGGGACGCGACCAGATCACCCGCTTGCACGACCTCAATGGCGATGGCGAAGCCGACTTTTACGAGTGCTTCAGCAACGCGTACAAGACCTCTCCCGCTGGACACGATTTTATTTGTGGACTGCAGCGCGATGCTGCGGGAAATTTCTATACAGCCTCGGGAAATCAAGGTTTGATCAAAATCTCCGCCGATGGGAAGCGAGCGGATGTGCTGGCGACGGGTTTCCGCAACCCGGATGGGCTGGGATTGCTGCCCAGCGGCGAAGTTACCGTTCCCTGTTCGGAAGGCGATTGGACGCCGGCCTCGATGATCTGCCTCGCCAGGCCTGGCCAGGGGAGCAGGACCAGCGGACAGGCGCCGCCTCACTTCGGTTATGGCGGGCCCAAGAATGGGCGGGTGCCCGATCTGCCGCTCGTCTATGTGCCCCGTGGTCTCGATAACTCCAGCGGCGGCCAGGCATACGTTTCCAGCGATCGCTGGGGACCGTTCCACGGACAGCTACTGCATTTCTCCTACGGGGCAGGCAGCCATTTTCTCCTGCTGCGCGATGAAGTCGACGGCCAGGCGCAGGGTGCGGTCCTGCCCTTGCCGGGAGAATTCCTCGCCGGCGCGCACCGCGGTCGCTTCAATCCAAAAGACGGCCAGCTCTACGTCAGCGGCATGGGCGGCTGGGGCACTTACACGCCAGACGACGGCTGTTTTCAGCGCGTACGTTACACGGGCGACCCTGTGCAGGCTCCTTGTGCGTTCCATGTTTGCGAAAACGGCATTCTGGTGTCATTCACGCAGCCCCTGGACAGGGCGCTTGCCGGCGACCTTAAGAACTACCTTGTCCAAGCCTGGAACTATCGTTACAGCGGTGCATACGGTTCGGCCGAGTATTCCCCTCGGCATCGGGACATCCCTGGACACGATGTGCTAACGGTCGCCAATGTGCACCTCCGCAGTGATGGCCACACTCTATTCCTGGAGATTCCCGACCTGCAGCCAGTTAACCAGCTTCATCTCCACATGCGCGTGAGCGCTGGGTCGCCACTCGATCTCTTTGCCACCGTTCACAAGCTCGGGACGCCGTTCACCAAACTCCCCGGCTACCGGCCGGTCACGAAAATAGTCGCCGCACATCCCATCCTCGTCGACCTGGCACGCGTGGAGAAACCCCGGCCCAATCCTTGGCGGAAGGCGATCCCCGGTGCGCGGGCGATCACGATCGAGACGGGCAATAATCTCACCTTCCGTCTCAAGTCGTTTACCGTCCATCCCGGCGAGCCGATCCGGCTCACGCTCGTCAATCCGGACGTGGTGCCGCATAACTGGGCCCTGATCGTGCCGGGCACGCTTGAACGCGTCGGCGATCTCGTAAACAGGCTTATAGCGGAGCCAGATGCCGCGGCACGCAACTACATGCCACGCAGCGCCGACGTGCTTGCCTATACCGATGTGGTTTCGCCGCAGGGCAGTTTCGCCATTTACTTCCGCGCGCCGGTACAGAAAGGACGCTATCCCTACCTGTGCACTTTTCCTGGCCATTGGATGGTGATGAACGGACAGATGACGGTGGAGTAAGGTTTCAAGCGACAGCTTTGGCGGCCTGCTGCAGTAGCGCCTAGGCGAGCGGCAGGTCATAATCTCCCCTCTCCCCCGCTTCGGGGGAGAGGGGTCGGGGGTGAGGGGGACGAAGCATCACGGGCCAAGGCCCCTCACCCCCGACCCCTCTCCCCGGAGTACCGGGGCGAGGGGAGAACAATTGCTGACGCTCGCCCTACTCAGGCAATTTCCGGCCCGCCGCGCGGCCGACTGTTCTCCAGATGAATCTTCGCCCCTTTGCATCTACTCAGCTATCCCTAGATTAATGGTCTGCTTGGAGCAATCCGCTGCAATGCGACCTCTCCCCGGGTAGCCGCTCAGCCATAGCGGTTCGTAAGACAATTCAACTCGTGCAGGTGCTTCGCGGAACGTCGTCTAGGACTGCCAGCCCGACGCGTACAATGTAACTAGCCGCTATCCCGACTTCGGTACCTGGCGCTTTGCAGAGGAGAGCGAAAATGCCACCGGATCCAACAGTAGTGGCGAACGGAGATAGTGACGCTACCGAAACCAGGGAATGGTTGGAGGCGCTCGAAGGCGTGGTACAAACCGCCGGGCCCAGCCGTGCCGGCTATTTGCTCACGCAGCTTCGGCATCAGGCGCTTCGGCAGGGCGTGGAGATACCGTTTACAGCCAATACGCCGTACATCAATACCATTTCCATCGACAAACAACCCCCCTTCCCCGGCAGCCGGGAAATCGAGCGGCGCATCAAAAGCTTGGCGCGCTGGAATGCCATGGCCATGGTAGTCCGCGCCAACAAGAAGTCGGCTGGTATCGGTGGCCATATCTCAACCTATGCCTCCAGTGCCACGCTTTATGAGATAGGATTCAATTATTTTTTTCGAGGTCCGCATGCGCCGGGCGGCGGCGACATGGTCTATTTTCAGGGCCATGCCTCGCCGGGCATCTACGCCCGCGCATTTCTCGAAGGCCGGCTGAGCGCCGCACAGCTGGAAAACTTCCGCCGCGAGCTTGCTCCCGGCGGTGGACTTTCGTCTTATCCGCATCCCTGGCTCATGCCCGATTTTTGGCAGTTCCCCACGGTGTCGATGGGGCTGGGCGCCATCATGGCCATCTACCAGGCCCGCTTCAACCGGTATCTCGAGCACCGCGGACTGCGCGATACTTCCGAGCAACGTGTCTGGTGCTTCCTGGGCGACGGCGAGACGGATGAACCGGAATCGTTGGGCGCGCTGACGCTGGCGTCGCGCGAAAAACTCGACAACCTCACATTCATTGTGAATTGCAACCTGCAACGCCTGGACGGCCCGGTGCGCGGCAACGGCAAAATCATTCAGGAGCTGGAGGCGGCTTTTCGAGGCGCTGGCTGGAACGTCATCAAAGTCATCTGGGGAAGCAATTGGGATCCGCTGCTGGCGCGCGATGAGAGCGGGCTCCTTATCAAACGCATGGGAGAAGTCGTCGACGGCGACTACATGAAATACGCCGTCGAACCAGGTTCGTACATCCGCGAGCACTTCTTTGGCAAATATCCCGAGCTGCGCGCTCTCGTCGAGGGCCTCTCCGACGAGCAGCTTCGCAAACTGGCACGCGGCGGGCACGACCCGGAAAAAGTTTACGCCGCCTACAAGGCGGCGGTCGACCACCGCGCTTCACCCACTGTCATTCTCGCCGCCACCATCAAGGGCTATGGACTGGGCGAGGCCGGCGAAGGCCGCAATGTGACCCACCAGCAAAAGAAACTCAATGAAGATGAGCTGGGCGAGTTCCGTAGTCGTTTTGGTATTCCAATCTCGGACAACGACGTCGCCGAGGCGCCGTTCTACCGGCCACCCGAAGATAGCCGGGAGCTGGAGTACATGCGCAGGCACCGCCAGGAACTGGGGGGCTACCTGCCCGCGCGCTCCGTGCGCTGTGCGCCTTTGCAGGCGCCCCCTCTGGAGATGTTCAACGACTTCCTGGGCGGCAGCGGTACGAATGAATTCTCGACCACCATGGCGTTTGTCAGCTTACTCAAACGCTTGCTCCAGGACAAAGAATTGGGCAAATGGATCGTGCCGATCATTCCCGACGAGGCGCGCACGTTCGGCATGGACGCGTTCTTCAAGCCGTTTGGCATCTACTCCAACGTCGGCCAGCTCTATGAGCCGGTGGACGCCAAGACTCTGCTGGCCTATCGCGAGGCCAAGAACGGCCAGGTCCTGGAAGAGGGGATCACGGAGGCCGGAGCGATTTCCTCGTTCATCGCCGCCGGCACGGCATACGCCAACCATGGCATCCATGTCATTCCTTTCTTCACGTTTTACTCGATGTTCGGCTTCCAGCGTATCGGCGATTTGATTTGGGCTGCGGCTGACAGCCGAACGAAAGGCTTCCTCCTTGGAGGCACTGCCGGGCGCACGACGCTGGCGGGCGAAGGCCTGCAACACCAGGATGGCCACAGCCACGTTCTGGCTTCGACGGTGCCCACTGTGCAGGCCTACGACCCCGCGTACGCGTACGAGCTAGCGGTGATCGTGCAGGACGGCATTCGCCGCATGTACGAAGTCGGGGAAGATATCTTCTACTACATCACTCTCGCGAATGAGCCTTACCCGATGCTGCCCATGCCGGAAGGGACGAGAGAAGGCATCCTCCGGGGACTTTACAAGCTACGCCTTGCTCCGAAAAAGAATAGCAAGATGAGCCGGGTGCATCTCTTCGGCAGCGGATCTCTGCTCCGTGAGGCTTTGCGCGCCCAGGAACTCCTCGCGGAGCGCTTCAACGTCTCGGCGGACGTTTGGAGCGCCACAAGTTACAAGGAGTTGCGCCGCGATGCCCAGGAAAGCGAGCGCTGGAACATGCTCCACCCAGCAGCTGAGCCTCGGCAAAGCTATCTGGAGAAACTGTTGGAAGGCGAAGAGGGAGTATTTGTCGCCGTCTCGGATTACATGAAATCGGTGCCGGAGATGATCACGCGCTGGGTCCCGGGAGGACTGCTGCCCCTCGGTACGGACGGATTCGGACGCAGCGAAGAGCGCTCGTCCTTGCGACGCTTCTTCGAAGTAGACGCGGAAAACATCGCCATTGCAGTGCTGTGGCGCCTGGCTCAGCGGGGCGATATCAAGCCGGCACAGGTGCAAAAAGCGATCAAGGAACTGGGTGTCGATCCGGACAAGCCAAACCCAATGCGGGCGTGAATCGAGGAAGAAGATATGGCCAGCGAAATCAAGCTGCCCGAGTTGGGAGAAAACCTGACGGAGGGCGATGTCCTCGACGTTCGCATCGCGCCGGGCGACGTGATCAGCCAGGGACAAACGCTGATCGAGGTCGAGGCGGAGAAGAGCACCGTCGAGGTTCCTTCTCCCCTGGCCGGCCGCGTGGCGAAATTGTTCGTGAAAAAGGGCGACAAGATTCACGTTGGCCAGGCCGTCTGTCTTGTTGAGTCGAATGTGGGGGCAACCGAGGAGCCCGTTCATGCCGCCGCCGGCCGTGAGGCTGCGCATGCGGACGCTGAATCGGAAGTCACGCACGCGGAAGATGCAAAACGTGTCGCCGCCGAACGCGCTGAAGAATCAAGGCCGGCCAAGCGGAATGGCATTCGGGCGGAGGCGAAAGCTCCCGTCGGCGACGGGCAGCACCACGAAACACCGGCACCCCCGCAGAAGGCCGCGCCATCCCACGATGCAGTTCCCGCTGGGCCGGCAACTCGGCGGTTGGCTCGCCAACTGGGCGTTGATCTGCACGAAGTCCAAGGCAGTGCGCCGGGTGGGCGGGTAACGCCCGAGGATATCAAGGCACACGTGCGCGACAGAGTGTCCGCGCCCACGAGCCGCGGACCCGGCATGCAGCCCCCTTCCCTGCCGGATTTCGAGCGCTGGGGGCCGATCGAGCGCCGCCCGATGGACGCCGTCCGCCGTAAGACTGCCGAGCAAATGAGCCTGGCATGGAGCCTGATCCCTCACGTCACGCAACACGATCAGGCCGATATCACCGAACTTGAAGCCTTCCGTAAACAGCAGGAGGGCAAGGGGCCAAAGCTCACCATCACTGCATTCGCCCTGAAGGCCAGCGCGATCGCCTTGCAGCAGTTTCCGCAATTCAACGCCAGCGTCGACGTGGCGGGTGGACTATTGGTGCTCAAGCGTTATTACCACGTCGGGATCGCCGTGGACACCGAACGCGGCCTTCTGGTTCCCGTGCTGCGCGATGTCGACAAGAAGAGCGTGCAACAGTTGGCGGAAGAGCTGACCGCCGTCGCCGAGCGCACGCGCCAGCGGAAGATTCAGGGAGACGAGCTGCGCGGCGGGACCTTCACCATAACAAACCTCGGAGGCATCGGCGGCACAGGCTTCACGCCCATCATCAACTACCCTGAAGTCGCCATCCTGGGCCTGTCGCGAGGCCGCTTGCAGCCCGTCGTACACAATGGGCAGATAGTACCCCGACTGCTGTTGCCACTGTCTCTCTCTTATGATCACCGTATCATAGACGGCGCCGATGCCGCGAGGTTTACCCGACGAATTGCCGAGATGCTGGAGAACCCGCTCGTCATGTTGTTGCACGCATGACGGGGCTCGGGCAGGAGAAGGTCTTACTGATTGCTGCGGAGAAGATTGTTGAGGGAGGGAAAACAAAAGTGGCGGAAAAGCGCCGCAGTCCAAAGAAGTCACTTTTGGAGTGCCGCGCTTTTCCGCCGCTTTTGTTTCCTCTATTTTGCCATGCCCTAAGTTCGTGTTTCGCAGATTTTTAAGTGTCGGCGGAGTAAATTGGTGTCGGCTTCTTTGCCGGTTTTGGGCAGACTTAGGTCGCTCAAAACACAAAATCGCCCGGGCAAGGAAGCCGACTCATGG
>Ga0316363_10000266_pt1 | contig 79944 bp, 65 predicted proteins | sample Sb_taG_3_FD_200459 | JGI IMG/M metagenome (GOLD analysis project Ga0316363, IMG submission 200459) | Peat soil microbial communities from Weissenstadt, Germany - Sb_50d_a_PC metaG (v2) (version 2) | ecosystem: Environmental > Terrestrial > Soil > Wetlands > Peat | place: Germany: Weissenstadt...
GCGAGTTATCGGACCTGTACGTTCGGGAATCCGCCGCCATCGAGCAGGAATTCTCCGCTAACGGTGAAGGGCGCACGGCGGTCGCACGGCGCACGGCGCTGGTCGATACCATCGTTCAGCGGCTCTGGAACGAAATCATCGTCAGTTCTAACTACGCCGAGCCTGACAGCCCGAAGAATTTCGCGCTGGTGGCGACCGGCGGCTTCGGGCGCGGCTGGCTTTTCCCCTACTCCGATATTGATCTGCTCTTTCTGCACGCGGCTAGTGATTCCGAGAGCAAATTCAAAGATCCCATCCGGCGCTTTTCGCAGGAGTTGTGGGACCTGCGTCTGAAGCTCAGTCCCGCCACGCGAAATCTGGCGGAGTGCGAACGGTTGGATCCGACCAATGTTGAGTTTGCCATCTCTCTGCTCGACTGCCGGTACCTGGCGGGCGATCGCGAGCTTTTTTCACGGCTGCGCGAAAAAGCTGTTCCTCGTCTGGTCGGGCGGGATTGCCAGAACCTGATCCAGAACCTGGCCGAAATTACCCGCACGCGTCATCATAAATTTGGCAATACCGTCTTTCACCTGGAACCGAACGTGAAGGATGGGCCGGGCGGTTTGCGCGACTACAACGTGGCCAACTGGCTGGCGCTGATTTCCGCGATGGAAAAGTTGAAAGTCTGGCCGGACGCGAAAACGCTGTTGCCGGTTTCTTCCCGAAGGGCGTTCGACGCGGCGCTGGATTTCCAAATGTCGGTGCGTTGCTTTCTGCACTTCCGCCACGGGCGGCACGACAACACGCTCACTTGGGAGGCGCAGGACGCAGCGGCGGCGAGAAAAATCGGCGCCAGCATTGGAGCGAACGACGCGGAAATCGCGAATGCGGCGGATTGGATGCGCGTCTACTTTGGCCACGTGCGCAGCGTGCACCGCGTCTGCAACCAATTGCTCGAGGAAATTCCGGCGGCTTGGTCGTCGTTGTACCGCCAATTCCAGGGATGGCGATCGAAGGTCGCCAGTGCCGACTTCTCAGTGGTCGATGGACTGATCTTTTTACGACAAACGCAGCAACCGGGCGGGCTGCGCGATCCGGAAATGCTGTTGCGGCTCTTTCATTTCATGGCGGAACATGGCCTGAAGCTGAGCACGACCACCGAATATAAAGTCGAGCAGGCGCTGCCGGCGCTGGCGGCGACCCCTCCGCAGGGCGCCGAGTTGTGGCTTTACCTGCAGGAAACGCTGGTGCAGCCGCATGCGGCCGACGCTCTGCGCGCCATGAACGCGCTTCGCCTGCTGGCGCTTCTGCTGCCGGAACTGAAGGGGATTGAAGCGCTGGTGGTGCGTGACTTTTACCATCGCTACACGGTGGATGAGCACTCGTTTTTGGCGATCGAACATCTGCATCGTCTGAAAGAATCGAAATCGGAATGGGACCAGCGCTTTGCCGAGTTGCTGAGCGAACTCGAACAGCCGGAACTGCTTTACCTGGCGCTGCTGCTGCATGATTCCGGCAAAGCCATGCCCAGCGAGAGTCACGTTGAGGGCAGCCTGCAACTGACTGACAGCTGCACGGAGCGGCTAGATCTTGATCCGGTGGATCGCGAGACGGTGCGCTATCTCGTGGCCAGCCATCTGGAAATGTCGGCGGCGATGCGGCGGGACGTATTCGATCCCGCGAATGTGAAGTCGTTCGCGGAAAAAGTGGGAGTGCCCGAGCGCCTAAAGATGCTGTGCCTGATGACTTATGCCGACATCAAAGCCGTGAACCCGGAGGCCATGACGCCGTGGAAAGCGGACAACTTATGGCAACTGTATATTGCGTGCGCGAATTACTTGAGCCGAAGCGCCGATGAGCGCGTTCACACGGGCAACGACAGTTCCAGCATTGGACCGTCAAATCTGGCGCATCTGCGGTCGCTGGCCTCGGTGGCGGGGAAAAAAGTCAACGTTCTTCTGGAAGGATTGCCGCAACGGTATCTGCGGATCCATGGCGCCAGCGATGTTCTGGCGCATGCCGAAATGGCCGCCCGGCTGGGACAGGACAGCGTCCAATTAAATTTGAAGCAGGTTCGTCACTGGTATGAGTTGACCCTGATTACCACCGACCGGCCCTTCCTGTTCGCCTCGGTTTCCGGGGCGCTGGCTGCCTGGGGAATGAACATCGTGAAGGCGAACGCGTTCTCGAATGCCGTGGGTATGGTGGTGGACACTTTTTATTTCACGGATCGCTTTCGCACCCTGGAGATGAATCTGCAGGAATGGGAGCGTTTGAAAAAGAGCATCGCGGCCGTGGTCAAAGGCGAAGCCGACGTGGCGCGCATGCTGCGCGACCGCTTGAAATCGGAGAAGGCGAACGGCACGAAGGTCAAGATTGCGACGCAGATTGAATTCGACGACAGTTGCTCGGCGCAGAGCACGATGATGCAGGTTCTGACCCAAGATCGTCCGGGACTGCTTTACCGTATGTGCTCTCTGGTCTCGAAGCACGAGTGCAACATCGAAATTGCGCTGATCGAAACCGAGGGGCAGATGGCGATTGATGTTCTGTATCTGACCTCAGGCGGGGCCAAGTTGAGCGCGGATAGGCAGGCCGCGCTGGGTCAGGCGCTAAGAGACGAACTGGCGGCCAAGTAAAGGGCGCGGCTTCAGCCGTGCCGTAAAGAGCCGCAAAGCAGCAACCTCAATTAATTCTTGTGATCGGCAACCTCGCTGTCAGCGTAATATCCGTCTCTGGTTTGAACGCTCATGTCTTTCTTCTTCACCGCCAACAGGACGTGATGATAGCCGCTGGCGGCACTGTCTTTGTCGCGTGTATAACCCATGCTGTACTGGGTCCGCAGTTCCTCGACAATGCTGGTGTAGATATCGCCGACGGATTCTTTTTTAGAAACCTCAAAGAAACGTCCACCGGTTTCTTTAGAAATCCGCTCAAGAATTTTCTTGCCATCGGTGCGCCGGCTCTCGGCAGGACGCTGGCCTCCGCGACCACCTCGACCACCGCCTCCGCCCGGCCAGCCGCCGCCACCACCGCCGCCAGGGTAGCCGCCGCCGCGTCCCATTCCGCCGCCCTGATTTGCACGCTCATTATCGTTGCGGTGAGAATCCGCGAAATAGATGGAATAGACCACCGTGTCGGAGCGCTGGGCGGACTCGATCGCGCTCTCCAGGTAAGTCTTGCTGCCACGATCGACGCCGTCCGAGAGAATGACGAAAGCCTTCCGCCCCTGCTGCTTTTTCATCAACTCGTTTGAGGCAAGATAAACGGCGTCGTAAAGCTCGGTACCACCACCATGATGAGAGCCCGAGCCGGAGGGCGAATTAGAAGGATCGTTGGGATCGTTCGAGTGCTCGCGGTCGGATGACGTCTTGAGCAATTCGAGCGCCGATTGCAGCTTTTCGCGGGATGAAGTCAAATCCTGAAGCAGTTCCACTTCCCGATCGAAGTGGATGAGGAATGCCTTGTCCTTGGGCTGCACGAGCATCTGATCGAGAAAACTGCGGCTCGCGTTGCGCTCCGCGTCGAGCACCTTGTCTTGACTGCGACTGGTATCGACGAGCAGACCAAGGGTGAGCGGGAGATTTGTCTCCTGCGAGAAATATTTGATGGTCTGCGGGCGGCCGTCTTCCTGCAGCGTGAAATCGTCTTTAGTGAGGTCGCGGACGATCTTGCCATGCTTGTCGCGAACGGTGACGGGCAGCGTGACCACTTTGACGTCAACGGCGACGGTGGCAGCGGGTTCCTGAGCCCGCATCAATGGGCCGAAGCCGGGAAGAGCGACCAGCGCGATCATCGCACAAACGCTCATCGCACGGACGATCAGCGCACGGACGATCAGCGCAAAAACAACCGCCTTCCACCAGGAGGAGGATGTGCGCCTCGATGATCTCTTCGCCATCGTTTCTTTGGTTTTATCTCTACTCGGACGGGGATTATCAGGCCGGGACTCATTCACCGTAGGTCCTCCGTTTGTCATGCTCCGTTAATCGTTTATCTTAGACGAATCTTAAGAGCGCTGAATCTGCACAAGAAAATAGAATACACCGCGAGGATCGCACCCGCCCAACTCGGGAAGGCGATCATCAACCGGTAGAGGAGGCCTGCCCCGACCGGATGCGACTGCTTTTCGGGGCTGGACTTGTCAGCGGACATGGGAAGACAGGTATCAGGTCTTGGTCTCAGAAAACACTTGGCACCCACGGAAGCATCGTTCTATTTGTGACGAACACTTATGAGTGGATGCGCGACGATGGAGTTGCAGTTGCCAAACAATCCTGTAAATGCAACGTCAGTGCCGGGTAAAATTTCGTAAAGCCTACATATCGCGCATTTGGCGATGCTAGAGTTAGATCATGCGATGTTTCCGGTGGAGACCCGCGCGCGTATCCCCTTTAAAAACGTGCCTTCTAAAAACGTGTCTTCTTGCGATCTGCCTGCTCACGGCGTTAGCAACTCTGATTCTGGCGCAACCGAGCTACGTTTTGGCGCAGGACAGACCGCAGGATAAGCCAACGACCGCTTCCGGCAGCCCACAAGTCGCCAAGGCCGTGGGAACGATCAAGAGCATCCAGGCGGATTCCATTACGGTGGCTGAGTCCGGTGGCGAAGTAACGGCACGGCTGCTGCCCTCGACCAAGATTCTGCGCGTGCTGCCGGGAGAAAAGGATCTGAAGAACGCCACCACTCTGCAGCCGCAAGACTTGCAGCCAGGAGATGGCGTACGGGTTCGCGGATGGGCAGCGGCGGATGCACACACCATCGACGCCTTGGAAGTGATCGTGGTGAAGCCCGCCGATTTGGCGGCCAAACAGCAGCACGATCGCGACGACTGGCAAAAACGAGGCGTGGACGGCATCGTCACCGATGTGAACGCTGCCGCCGGCGTCATCACCATCAAGCCCGGTGCCATGGGCGCGAATCGGAGTATCGCGATCCACGTTGCCAAGGATACGATCCTGCGGCGCTACGCGCCCGACTCTGTGAAGTTCGAAGATGCGAAACCGGCGCCCATCGATCAAATCAAGACGGGAGATCAATTGAACGCGCGAGGATCTCGCAGCCCGGATGGCAGTGAGGTGCAGGCGGAGGAAGTTGTCTCCGGCACATTTCGCTATATCGAGGGGACTATCAAGGCGATCGACTCCGCCACCAATACGATGACGGTGCAGGATGTGATCGCCAAGAGCACGGTGGTGGTGAGGGTCTCTCCCGACTCGCAAATGTGGAAGCTGCCGGCGGAAATGGCGCAACGCATCGCGATTTTCTTGAAAGGTGGGGCCAGCGGCGGCAGCGGAGATCAATCGGGCGCCAATGGCCAAGCCCAAGGCCAAACTACGCGCAGCGGCCAGGGTTCTGCGCTGGGCGCCGGTGGGGTGCGGCCAGGGACAGAATCGCAAACCGGGCGCGGGCCGAGCGGCGGACCAGGCGGAAATGGTCCGTCGAATCTGCAGCGCATGCTGAGCCGCTCGCCCAGCATCAAGCTGGCGGATCTGCAGAAAGGCGACGCCGTGGTGATCCTGACGTCAGCGAGCGGAAAATCGGACACGGTTACTGCGAGTAAGCTGCTGGCTGGAGTGGAGCCCATCCTGACGGCGGCGCCAAGTCGCAGCGCAGCCTCGCTGCTTACCCCGTGGGCGCTGGGCGCGCCCGGCGGAGAAGGTGAAGCCGCCCAGTAGCCAACAAATCTCAACCCATGTTCTCAATCAATTTTATCTGCCTGGAAAGAAAGGGTGCGCGTTTGAAGCATTTATCAGTCTTCGTTCTGGCAAATCTCACTTTGGCGATTCTGATTCCGGCGATGCTGGTCGGGCTGGCCGCGCCGGCATCGGCGCAGTCATCCGCCCAGTCGCCGGGCCAGTCACCAGCCCAACCACCCGGAACGACGGGAACCTTGCGCGGGCAAGTGACGGATCCTTCGGGGGCAGTGGTCACCAACGCTACCGTGGCGGTCCTCGTATCCGGCGGACAAACGCATTCCGCCACCACCAGCAAAACCGGCGGTTACGAAATCGGAAATCTGGCTCCGGGCAAGTACACAGTCACGGCGAACGCTCAGGGATTCGCCGTCTTTGTGCAAAACGACGTGGACGTGGCAGCGGGCCAAGTCGCGCAATTCAACATTTCGCTCGATATCAACGTGCAGGAGGAAAAGGTCAACGTCCAGGGAGAGGAAGAGAACCCTCAAGTCGACGTCAACCCCGCGAATAATGCGAGTCAGATCGTGCTCAGCGGCAAGGATCTGGAGGCGCTTCCCGACGATCCCGATGAGTTGCAATCTGACCTGGAAGCGCTGGCCGGACCATCAGCCGGTCCCAACGGCGGGCAGCTTTACATCGATGGATTCACTGCCGGACAGCTCCCGCCGAAATCGTCGATCCGCGAGATTCGCATCAATCAGAATCCCTTCTCGGCCGAATACGACAAGCTCGGCTACGGGCGAATCGAAATCTTCACCAAGCCCGGCACCGACAAGTTTCATGGACAGTTCCAGGTCGTGGGGAACCACTCGGGACTCAATACACGTAATCCGTTTCTCGGAGACGCTTTGCAGCAGCCATACGACTCCGTAATCTTTATGGGAAATGTCGGCGGGCCCATCAACAAGAAGGCATCGTTCTTCTTCGACGTGCAGCGCCGCAACATCGACGAAATCGCAATCGTAAACGCGCAGGCGCTGAACGCCGACCTGCAACCATTTCAGCTGACCGAAGACGAGCCCAACCCGCGCACCCGCACCAACATCGCTCCGCGTTTCGACTACCAAGTCAGCACCAACAACACGCTCACCGCGCGCTACCAGTATTACCGTGATACACAGGAGAACGCCGGTGTCGGCGGGATGGCGCTACCGGAGGCCGGCTATGACACCACGTCCACCGAGCACACCGTGCAGATCACGGATACGCAAGTCCTCAGTACGAAGGCTATAAATGAGACCCGCTTTCAGTATCTGCGCGACAACAGCGATCAGACTCCGGTGACGACTCCTTTGCAGGAGTTGCCGCCTGGGTTCACGACCAACGGGTCCATTAACGTGATCGGGGCATTCAGCGGAGGACGCGCCAGCTCGGGAGCGCAGACGGACCACCAGGATCACTACGAACTGCAGAATTACACTTCGATATCGCAGGGCAATCATTTTCTGAAATTCGGCGGGCGATTGCGGGCAGTTCACGATGTCAGTACTTCCGGAGCCGGATTTAATGGCACCTTCACCTTCCCGAGCATACAAGCCTACGCAACGGCGGTGCAGGCTCTCGCCGCGGGCGGACCTGGCACTCAGGTCCAGGGCGCGACGCAGTTTACGCTCAATAAAACCACCAGCAACACAGTCCCCACCGTGCCCGTCACCGTGGTGGACGCCGGGCTCTACATACAGGATGACTGGAAAGTCCGTCCTAACCTCACGCTAAGCAGCGGCCTGCGCTTTGAAACCCAGAACGCGATTCACGATCATGCCGACTGGGCGCCTCGACTCAGTTTTGCGTGGGGTATTAGCGGAGGGGGAAAGAGTGCGCCGAAGACCGTACTGCGCGGCGGTTTTGGCCTGTTCTACGACCGATTCACTCAAACCCTCGTTCTGAATGCAGACCGTTTGAACGGCATAACCCAGCAGCAGTATGCCGTGTCCTGTCCACCATCGCAGCCGCCGCAGCCGTGCTCACAGATAGGTTTTTTCCCGAACGTGCAGTTACCAACACAAACCACTTCCCCGATCTATCAGATCGCGCCGGGATTGCATGCTCCCTATATCATGCAAACGGCGTTTAGTCTGGAGCGACAGGTCACAAAGATCGCCAACGTTACGCTTACCTATCTGAATGCCCGCGGCGTGCACCAGCTCATGTCGATCGACACCAATGCGCCGACGCCGGGCACACCGAACTCAGATGGGCCGCGCCCAAATCCAAATCCAAAAGTAGGCGACATCTATCAATACTCCTCCGATGGACTTTTCCGGCAGAACCAGTTGATTACGAATTTCAACATCCGGGCGGGCTCGAAGCTATCTCTGTTCGGTTACTACTCGCTGAATTACGCCCACAGCGATGCCATCGGCTCCTCGAGCAATGGGATATTTTCGAATAACTTTCCAACGGATCAGTACGATCTGAGCGTGGACTACGGGCGAGCTTCCTTTGATATTCGGGATCGGCTGTTTACCGGGGGCACAATCGGACTGCCGCGTGGGTTTCGTCTAAGTCCATTCATGATTTTCAATTCTGGAGCTCCATATAACGTTACCGTGGGCCAGGACTTGGCCGGCGATTTGCAGTTCAACGTCCGTCCCGCGTTCAACACGACCAATCCTCCCGGTACGTGCACGTCTCCGACGCTGAAATGCTACTACACGTTTTCCACGACATCGGGACAGCCCTACCCTCAGATACCGATCAACTATCTGACCGGCCCGTCGCTGTTCACCCTGAACCTGCGCCTTGCGAAAACGTTCGGCTTCGGGCCGGAGACCGGAAAGAGCGGGGCGCAGCCGGGCGGCGCTGGCACTCCTGGCGGCGGTGGTGGTGGTCCACGCGGCGGTGGTGGCGGTGGCGGTGGCGGCGGCTTGGGACGCCCCGGTGGTGGCGGCGGCCCTTTTAACCTCGGACCGGGTTCGAATCGACGCTACAACTTGACGTTCAGTGTGAATGCGCGGAACGTTCTGAACCGGGTGAACCCGGCGGTGCCCATTGGAGTTCTAATCTCACCAGATTTCGGAAAGTCGGTTGCTCTGGCAGGTGGGCCGTTCTCAAGCCCGGCGGCAAATCGGAAAATTGAATTGCAGGCGCTGTTCAGCTTCTAAGGCAGGTCTCAGTTGTCAGGTCGCAGGTCTCAGGAAAACCCGAAACCTAGTTCAGGTTTGTTCCTGAGACCTGCGACCTAACACCTGAGACCTTTTCTACGTAGAATAGTCGGCGTTGATCCGCACATACTCGGCGGTCAGGTCGGTGGTAAGAAAACGCACCGCGTGCTGGCCGCGCCCAAGCTGCACGCGAATATCGCAGACCGGCTGCGCGAGATTGCGATGAGCTTGCCGCTCGTTGAACGCGCAGGCGATTCCGTTGCGGCATACCTTCTGACTGCCAATGAAAATCTGCACGCGCGATGGATCGATGGGATCGATGGGCGCGTCGCACCTGCCCACTGCCGCCAGAATGCGTCCCCAATTCGGATCGGCCCCTGCCCACGCGGTTTTGACGAGCATCGAGTGAGCAATCGTCCGCGCCACCAGCAACGCCTCTTCCCTGCTGCGCGCCTGTTCGACGAACAGACGGATCACGTGCTGCACGCCTTCACCGTCGCTGACAATCTGCTCGGCGAGGGACTGGCACACTTCGGTCAGAGCCGCGGACAACTTCTTTCGGGTGCGAACATCGCTCACCCGAGCACCGCTGGCGCCGCTGGCGAGCAGCAGCACGGTGTCGTTGGTGGAGGTGTCGCCGTCAATGGACATGCAATTTAACGAGTGGTCGCACGCTTCGCGCAGAAGAGGCTGCAGTTCCCGCGCGCTCGCACCCACATCGGTGAACAAATACACGAGCAAGGTCGCAAGCTGCGGATGAATCATGCCGGCGCCCTTCGCGATACCCAACACGGTGATTTCTTTTGAGCCTTCTGTCAACGAAGCGCGAAAGCGCACGGACGCAATCTTTGGCCGCGTGTCGGTGGTCATGATGGCGTGGGCGAACGCGAGGACGCAACGCTGGCTCGCAGATCGCGCCGCAATAAGCTCCGGCAACTTGGCGCGGATTTTTTCCGCCGGCAGTCGAACTCCGATGATGCCCGTCGAAGAAGGAAAGATTTCGGCAGCGGGGACGCCGAGCAGCTTTCCGGCTTCGCGGCAAACCCGCTCGCAGGCTTGAATGCCGCCGCGTCCAGTGGCGCAGTTGGCGTTGCCGGAGTTCACGACGACGGCGCGAACGCGGCCGCCCGTCGAAACGAGCGCCGCCCGGCCAACGTCCACGGGAGCGGCGACGACCCGGTTCTTGGTGAACAACGCGGCCGCGGTCGCGCCATCGGCGGCTGCCGAACCGCGCTCGGCATGGATCGGCGAGGTCGCCCGTCCCCACACTTCCGCCAGAGCGAGGTCCGGCCGGCCGCTGACTTTAATGCCGGCAGCGACAGCTGAGAAAGAGAACCCGAGCGGCAAGCGAATTTTTTCGGGAGAATGGCGCAGCGAGGTCATGCCTGTATCTTCAGCCAGTTTTTGGGCGGCGGCAAAATTGCAAACGCGGGCGCCTTGCCCAGGATCATCGCTACTTCGTCGCAGCGATAGAGCCTGGGGCACTGATAGCAGTCTTTGTGGATCTTGTCGGGAAGATCCTCGTGATTAGCAAGGCTGAATCCCATGCGCGAGAAGAATTCCGGAATGCGCGTGAACAGGCACACGCAGCTGACTTTGTGCTTTTCCGCTTGCGCCAAGAGAGCCTTGACCAGCCGTCTGCCGCCACCGCGGCTTTGGCTCGAGGGATCGACAGTGATCGAACGAACCTCGGCCAAGTGTATTCCATAGAGGTGGAGGGCGCCGCATCCAATGATGCGTCCCCCATGTTCGAGGACGACAAAGTCGCGGACGTTCTCGCAAATCTCCGCCAGCGTGCGCGGCAAGAGAGTGCCGTCGCCGGAGTAGGCCGAGATCAGAGCGTGAATCTGCTCGGCATCGGGAAGGACCGCTTCACGCGTGCGCATGGACGCCTTTGCGCCGCAGCGGAGCGGTTCTCTTTTCGCTGTGCTTGCGCTCTTGCGGGAACTCTGCATTTTTGTGCAACGCCGCGTCGAGGGCCTTGACCACCTGATCCACGTGTTTCTTCTGAATCACGTAGGGCGGAAGAAAGCGCAGCACGGTCTCGTGCGTGCGATTGATGATAATCCCCTCCTGTAACAGTTGCCGGGCTACCGCCTTCGCGAGTTCGGGCGAGTCCACTTCCACGGCCTGCATCAGGCCAATGCCGCGAACATCCTGAATCGACTGGTGCTTCTTGTCTTTCTTCAGCGCCTCGAGCGCCGCGTGAAAATATTCGCCCAACGCACGCACGTGCTTTAGCAACTTTTTCTCTTCGCGCAGGAACTCGATGGCAACGGCGCAAGCCAGCGGACCTCCGCCGAACGTGGTTCCGTGCAGACCCGGATGCATGCACTTCGCAACCCGTTCGGTGGTGAGAATGGCGCCGAGCGGCAAGCCGCCAGCCAGCGGCTTGGCGACGGTGACCACGTCCGGCAGCACGCCGTAGTGCTGGTAGACAAAGTGGCGTCCGGTGCGGCCGAGGCCGCACTGAATCTCGTCAAGCACTAGCAACGCGCCGCTGCGTTTGGTCAAGCGCCGAGCAAGTTCGAGAAACTCCGGACTGACGGGGCGAATGCCGCCCTCTCCCTGAATGGTCTCGATGCACACGGCGCAGACGTTGGGATCAAATTTTCTTTGCAGGTCGTCCAGGTCATTGAACTTAACGAAAGTCACGCCCGGCATAAGAGGAGTGAACGGAGCTCGATATTTCGGCTGACCGGTGGTAGCCAGCGCGCCAAAGGTGCGCCCATGAAACGAGTTTTCCATGGCAAGAATGCGCGTCTTTGGATTGGGCTTCGATTTGGGCTTGTGGCCGTTCCTATTGTTCATTTGCGCAAAGGCGCGCGCCAGCTTGAGCGCCCCTTCCCAGGCCTCTGTGCCGCTGTTGCAAAAGAAAGCGCGGTCAAGCCCGGAGATTTCGGTCAGCAGCCGCGCGAGTTCCGCTTGATACTCGTGGAAAAAAAGATTCGAAACATGAATCAACCGGCTAGCCTGACGCTTAATCGCCGCCTGGATCGCAGGGTGGTTGTGGCCGAGCGCATTAACCCCGATTCCACTCAGGAAATCCAGATACCGCTTGCCACGAGAATCCCAAAGATACACGCCGCGCCCGCGCACAAAAAGAATGGGCTGGCGCTCGTAGGTGGGAAGCAGAAGCTTCGCTTCCATGCGGGAGACAGAAGCGAGGCTCATGCTCTTAGCACCTCGGTGCCGCATTCCAGCTTGGTGAAATAAAACAGTGGCAGCATTTCGACCTGCGCCGCGGGCAGAATGCGCACGCGCCCCACACCTGATTTGAGCGCCTGGGTACAGGCTTCTAGCTTGGGCATCATGCCGCCGCTGACTACGGATTCGTCGATGAGTCCGGCAACCTGGCTGGTGTCCAAACGAGCAATCACCGAACCGTCGGCCTGCTTTACGCCAGGCACGTCGGTGAGAAAAATCAGCGCGTCGGCCTCGCAGGCTATCGCGCAAGCCGCGGCCATCTGGTCCGCGTTGACGTTGTAATACTCCCCGTCGCCTCCGAGCGCAACCGAGGAGAGCACAGGAATGCCGCCTTCGGCCCAGATGGCCCTGAGCCAGCGCGGTTCGGAAAAACAGATTTCGCCGACAAATCCCAAGTCGTGTTCCGCATCCTGTTTTTTGCGGGCACGAAAGACGCCGCCGTCTCCGCCACAAAGACCTATGGCCGGATACCCCGCGGCAGCGATCGCCGCCACCAGGCTCTTGTTCACAATGCCGGCGAGCACCATCAGCGCAACATCGCGCGTCTCGGCGTCGGTCACGCGCAGTCCGTGGACGAAGTCACTTTTCTTTCCCAGAAGTTTCAGAGTCCGCGTCAGCGCACTGCCGCCGCCATGCACGACCGCGACCTGGTGTCCGTCCTGGGCGAGCTGCACCACCGCTTGCGCGCATTTCTGAAGAGTCGGTTTGTCCTCCAGCGCCGCGCCCCCGATCTTGACGACAATTTTCACTGCAATCCCTCCGTCTCGTCCCATCCGTACATGAGGTTCATGTTCTGCACGGCTTGACCGGCTGCGCCTTTGAGCAGGTTGTCGAGACAGGAGACAATCACCAGCCGGCAGCCATCGCGCGCGAGGCAAAAACCGAGATCACAGTAGTTGGTGTGCACCGAGAATTGGATTTGCGGCAAACTCGACGCCGGAAAAATACGAATCCACCGCTTGCCCTCGTAAAAATCCTGGAGACAACATTGGATCTTGTCCGCCGTCATTTCGCGTTTCAGGTAGACATAGATCGTGGACAGAATCCCGCGTGGAATTGGCAAAAGGTGAGGAGTGAAGATCAACTGGTGGGAATTGAGCGCCAGTTGCTCGAGAATTTCGCCGGTGTGGCGGTGTCCGAAGACCGAGTAGGCGGAAAAATTGTCGGCCACTGACACGAAGTGGGTGCGCGCCGTAGGTTCCTTGCCGGCGCCGGATACGCCGGACTTCGAATCGGAGATAATGCCGCGATCCGAATCCACAATGCCGGCGGACAGCAAGGGCGCCAGCGCAAGAATGACGGAAGTCGCATAGCAGCCTGGATTCGCCACCAGAGCGGCCGACGGGATCTGATCCGCATTCAACTTCAGCTCGGGCAAACCGTACACGGCGCGCTCCGTGAGTTCCGCCGCGGTCTGCGCGTTGGCATCCTTGAAACCATAGACGGCGCGATGCTGTTCCTGTTTCAGCCGCCAAGCGCCGCTCAGATCGACGATCCGGAGCCCGCGGGTCATCAGCCCGCAGGTCATCGCCTCGGTAACAAGTTCGCGAGAAACGGAGTGCGGTGTAGCCAGGAACAACAGTTCCACGCCATGCTGCTCCAACACGGACCACGAAAACGGCTCGACCGGCGACGGGACGGGCAAATTGCCGTTGCCGGAAATGTGTGGCAATCCGGCCGGGTGCGCTTCGGAATCGCCGGTCGTTGTTGTTGTTGTTGTTGTCGTGCGCCGCAAAAGCAAGGGCGCGTGGGTCCGGGGATGCCGGCCGAGCAGGCGAGCGAGTTCAAGGCCGGAATAGCCGGTCGCGCCGAGAACCGCGGTTTTCAGTTTGGCCGCCATCAGTTTTTCTTCAAGTCTACGGATCCCCGTCGCCTTATTTTCTTCGTCGAAGCATATTTATCCATCATCATGCATAAATATTCATACATTCTAAATGGTCTCGCGGAACTGTCAAGTTGAAAGCGCGGTTCAGGAGTGTCTTATTCAGCGTTGCTATGACGATGTCCATGGTAGAGAGGTACCTGGTTTCTCCCGGGTTCAGGGGGCTGCGGCCGTTCTTTCTATAAAATTAAACTAACCCCAGCACCGTAAAGTGCGTCTAAGCGGTCGAGGCGGAGATTCGGAATTGGACCCTGAGAAGCAGCCCGCAGCCAGCCGTGTTCACGACATTGTCGACGCCCGTCGGCACGCCCGCTTCAAGCTTGAGGTCAATATCGGTGTCCATTCCCGGACGTGCGGCATGCTGCAAGGCCAGACCGTGGATCTCAGCGAATCCGGGATCTCAGCCTTGCTGAGACTTGAAGTTCCCCTGGGCGAGGTGGTGAAGTTGGACTTTGAGCTTCCGTTCGGTCCAGTGACGATTCATGCGGTGGTTCGCCAAAGAAGCGCTTTTCGCTACGGCTTCCAGTTCCTTGAGTCAAACGCCGTGAACGAAGTCATTCGGTCCACCTGCCGCCAGCTTGCGGTTGAACAATCCGGATGATTCATCCACAGTATCGAGCGCTAGGGGCTAAGGATCTAGGGGCTAAGGATAAGGAACGCGCGGTTATACGCGCATCATCGAACACGCCGGACGCTGAGCGGAATCAATAAGCCGCGCTCCTAAAGTTTTGGCCGGAGGTCGCTTGAGGTGCCGCCGGCCGCGGGAACGTAGCACTTAAGCGTGTAATCCATCACCATGCGATCGGCATTGAAGCGCCAGCCCAGGGTGCGGATGGTGCGCTTCATGCGTTGGATCCAGCCGCGCGGAAGGCCGTCGCGATCGCGCTGATAGTAGAGCGGAATCACTTCTTCACGAAGAACTCGCAGCAGGTCTTCCCCGTCGCGGGCATCGTGAACGTTCATGTCAGAGTGGGTTCTGCCGTCTCCGATGGCGAAGCCGTTCATGCCGTCGTAAGCTTCCGCCCACCAGCCGTCCAGCACCGAAAGGTTCAAGCCGCCGTTCAAAACGACTTTCTGGCCGCTGGTTCCGGAGGCTTCCAGCGGACGCCGCGGATTGTTAAGCCAGACATCGACACCCTGCACAAAATGGCGCCCGACGTTGATGTCGTAGTCTTCGACGAAGACGAATTTGTCGGAAAACTGCGGGTCACGCATCAACTGGGCAATCTGCTGCAGGACGCGCTTGCCGGGTTCGTCGAGAGGATGCGCCTTTCCGGCAAATACGAACTGCACGGGGCGCGTCGGATCATTGACCATGCTGGCGATTTTTTCGATGTCGGCCAAAATCAGATTGGCGCGCTTGTAGGTGGCAAAGCGGCGCGCAAAACCGATGGTGAGCGCGTCGGGACTGAGTACGCGTTCCAGTTGCTGCAGCACGCCGCGCGGTTCCTCGCGCCGCGCCGCCTGCTTGACGGCGCGGCGGCGCACAAACTCGATCAGGCGCGACTTCAGGTTGAAATGAGTCTCCCAGAGTTCGCCGTCATCCACGTTGTCAATGCCATCCCAGATTTTGGCTTCGCTGCTGCGCAAATGCCATCCCGTGCCGAGATGGCGATCGTAAAGGCGAAACATCTGCGGCGCCAACCAGGAGGGGACATGAACGCCGTTCGTAATGTGTCCGATGGGAACCGCGTCTTCCTGTTTGCCGGGATAGAGCCCGGTCCACATGGCGCGCGAGACTTCACCGTGCAGGGAAGAAACTGCATTGGCGCGCCGCGAGAGCCGCAGGCCGAGCACGGTCATGCAGAAGCGTTCGTCGCTTTCCGGGTTCTCGCGTCCCAGCGCCATGAAACCTTCCCGGGAAAGACCGAGGGCCTCGCGCATAGGTCCGAGGTGCTCTTCGACCAGATCGGCGTCGAAGCGATCGTGACCGGCGGGCACGGGAGTGTGGCTCGTGAAGACCACCTCACGGGCAACGCGGGGCACGGCCTTCTCGAAGCCGATACCCTCGTCTTCCATGCGCTGGCGAATCGCTTCGAGCACCGCGAATCCGCTATGTCCTTCGTTCAGGTGAAGAACCCCGGGGGTGATGCCGAGCGCTTTCAGGGCGCGCAGGCCGCCCACGCCCAGAAGCAGCTCCTGATGCACGCGAACCCGGCCGTCGCCTCCATACAAACGCGAGGTCATGTGCCGGTCTTCGGGGGTATTGCCCTCCACGTCGGAGTCGAGGAGCAACAAATCGCAACGGCCCACTTTCACGCGCCACACCTTTGCGCGGATCGAGCCATGGCGGGTATCGACCTGCACCACGACCGGTCTGCCGTTTTTCCCGATGGCTGCTTCCATCGGAAGTTGGTTGACATCGGTCTCGAGATACTCCTCGCGCTGCCAGCAGTCGCGATCAAGGCGCTGGCGAAAATATCCCTGGCCATAAAACAGGCCCACGCCAACCAGCGGGATCCCGAGATCGGAGGCGCTCTTGATGTGATCGCCGGCCAGAACTCCAAGTCCACCGGAATAGACTGGGAGAGATTCGTGCACGCCAAACTCGGCGGAAAAATAAGCCACGGGACGGGGACGCAGCACGCCGGCGTGACGCGCGCCCCAGGTTCGCTCCGCATCCTGGTACTCGCGCAGGCGGCGGTAGGCGTAGTTGATCCGGCTGTGCAGGGCGAGTTCGGTGGCGCGCGCTTCGAGCTTCTCGAGAGGAAACTCGTTCAGCAGCGACACCGGACTGTGATTGAGCTGACTCCAGCGCAGCGGATCGAGATCGTGGAACAATCCGGCGGAATCGTGATCCCAACTCCACCACAGGTTGCGCGCCAGCGCCCAGAGCCGCTCCTGGGCAGGCGCGATGAAACGGTCGAGCGTGCGGGCTTCGCTCACCACGGGTGCAACCCGCTTCGCAGCCTCGGTGAGCAGGCGAATCTCATTTTCCGGAAAGACCCGCGCCGCCACAGTCTGAATCACCAGAACGCCTTGCAGCACGCCGCGATCAATCAGGGGAACTCCCAGGAACGATTGGTAAGCGTCCTCACCCGCTTCGCTGAAGTACTTGAAGCGCGGATGATTCCTGACCTGCTCAACCGCCACCGGGCGGACCTGTTCGGCGACCAGGCCGACCAGCCCTTCATTGACTGACATTCGAAGCTTGCCGATGCACTCCTGGCGCAACCCGAGCGTCGCGGCCAGAACGAGATTGGCGCGGTCGGGTTCCAAAAGGTAGGCCGAGCAGACATCGACGCCAAACCGTCTGGCAATCAATGCCACAACGTTCATCAGGGTCTCGGCCGGCTTGCTGGGATCCGCCGTCAGGTGCGCGATTTCCTCCCACGTCAGCACATGGCTGGCGTCGAGAGAGCAGGCAGCATGGTCCTGGACGACTTCCTGAACGATCTCGTTCGGTCGATCCAATCTTGTCTCCATTTGCCGAAGATCCTAACGTTCTCGCAACCGCTCACCCAGTCGCCAGCCCAGCGACGGGAAGGCGGTTAGAAAAAACCATCCCACTGAGCCATTCTATCGGGTGAAAACCGAACTACTCCATATCGGATGCGGAATTGTTGATTACCACAGTGCTTATCGGACGGCCAAATTGCAGCTCTTGGGCTTGCGCTATTCCCGATATACGTAGCCGAACTATGAACTCTAATGCCCGCTTCACGCTAAGTCCAATTCGAATTGTTGATGGAGTGCATTCGTTGCCGCAGGGTCTCCATGATGAGACCGAGCAACGCATACGTAGCAGCATTCGCAGCAAGAACCCAATAGAAATGAAGGCCGAAATGGAAATAAAAACCAGCAAGCACAATTGGTTGAGTTAAACCGGCGAGAGTCCACACCATCCGGTCGGCGTCCGTTATCGGAACAGGCCTTGCGAACGCATAAAGGGCCCAGCAGCCCGCAACCACAAAGCCCACGATCGCCCACGCAGCCATTCGGTATCTCATGTTGCCTCTCCTACTGTTCTCTGGACCATCAGCTTCAAAAAATGTGGTAGACGAAATGAGCGAAGAGAATCGCCAGCAGCAAGCCTCCGATGCCGCAAATCCAGAAGAGAAAATGCTCGGTCAACTTTGGGGAATTGATCTCCTTCTTGTCCATAACTGAAGAATACTCCTGAAGAATACTCCCTGGCCTCTTTGAATTACATTAAGACAACGGAAGACACTCGTAGCGCAACACTCGCAGGCAATCAGAAAAAGCGGGTGATGCCCTCCTCCAAGACGAGCACCTTGTCTTTGACTCCGGCCTTCAGCGCTTCGCGCTCCAGCAACTGCAGAGGCTCTTCGATGGGCTCGTGCGACAGGCGGAACGTTCCATAGTGCATGGGTACCATCCAGCGGGCCTTCAGATCGAGAAAGGCCTGGGTGGCGTCGGCGGGACTGGTGTGCACGTTGCGGAATTGCGGCGGATTGTAGGCGCCGATGGGGAGCAGCGCTAGTTCGGGCGACAAGCGGCGTCCGATTTCGCGAAAGCCGGCGAAATAAGCGGTGTCTCCGGCGTGGTACACGGAGTGCTTGCCGCTGCGCAGCACGTAGCCGCCGTAGCCGCGGTGCGAATCCTTGAGGATGCGCGCTCCCCAATGCCGCGAGGGGACGTGAGTAATGTCGAGCGCGCCGTGGCGATACGTGTTCCACCACTCCAGTTCAACAATTTCTTCGAAGCCCAGATCGGAGACCAGGTCGAACAAATGAAGGGGGACGACAAGCGTGGGCGCGGTTCCGGTCTGGCGCCGGGTTTGCCGCGCAATGGCGCGCAGCGACTGGCGATGCAGGTGATCGAAGTGCGCGTGCGTCACCAGGACGAGGTCCATGGGAGGCAGGTCGCGCAGGTTCAATCCAGGTTGACGCAGGCGCTTTAGAACGAACAGCCAGCGCGCAAAGTTGGGATCGATGACGACGTTCTGTCCGCCAATTTGCAGAAAAAAGCTGGAGTGTCCGATGAAGGTGACGCCTAGTTCGCCGTTTGCAACCAGCCGCGGTTTGTGGGTCTCGCCGGTGCGAGGCGTGACCACGGAATGCCGCACCAGACGCGTGAACTGTCTCGCTCGCTTGCGCAAAGCGCGATTTTTCAACGAGGACTTTAACATTCTTTCGACCCTACCTCTCGACCAGTATGATCCCGGCCAGTCCGCCGCCAAGCGGACCACTCCACATTATCAGCTTTGTTTGCTCAACTCTCCAGTGCGTTTAGATGCTCTGGAGCCCGACGACGACGCACGGGCGGGCGGTTCTCGGGGTAGTCTTTCTGGGGTGGGTTGACTTTTGCAGTGTAAACCTTCGTGTTTTCCTTGACCGCCGCTTTGCTGGTCGTATCTAATCCAAACTTTGAAGAACTCAGTGCAGGAGTCAACGCCGATGCGAGTCGCTTTTCTTGGCATGGGAATCATGGGACGGTCGATGGCCGTCAACCTGGCCAAAGCCGGACACCAGGTTGCGGTGTGGAATCGAAGTGGCGGCAAGGACGTGGAAGGCGCACGCAGCGCGCCTTCTCCGGCGGATGCGGCACAGGGCGCGGAAGTGGTGTGGATGTGCGTCTCCGACACCAAGGCGGTCGAGGGCGTGCTGTTTGGGCCGGGCGGCGTAGAGCAAGTTCTGGTCGCGGGCATGATTATTGCCGACTCGAGCACGATTTCGCCTTCCGCCACTCTGCGCTTTGCGCAGCGCGTGAAAGCGCGCGGCGTTGACTATGTGGACGCTCCGATGACCGGCTCGAAAATCGCCGCCGCGGCCGGGAGCCTGATTTTCATGGTGGGCGGCGACGAAGCCGTGCTCGCTCGCCTGCAGCCGCTTTTTCAGGCGATGGGCAAGCAGGTCTTCCACATGGGCGAAACCGGCAAAGGACAGGCCACCAAGCTGGTCATGAATCTGCAGATCGCACTCATCTACGAAGGCCTCGCCGAAGCGCTCACGCTCGCTGCCAAGCTGGGCGTCGAGGCGGAAAAACTGTTGCCGCTAGTGCAGGCTTCCATGGTGCGCTCGGGAGTGGTGGACTACAAAGCTCCGTTCATTCTGAAGCGCGACTTCTCGCCCAACTTTCCTCTGCGGCTGATGCTGAAAGACATTCGCTTGGCGCTCGATGCGGCCAAGGAATCGCGTGTGCGCCTGCCTGGACTCGAGGCGGTGGAAGAGGTCTACGATGTCGCAGCCCAGGAAGGGCAGCAGGATCTCGACTACGCCGCGACCCTCACTTTGCTGGAGAAGTGGGCGGGCGTGGAAATGAAGAACGCGTCAAAGTAAGTGAAGCGGAAAAAAACGGCGCGGGCGTGCGGCGGCGCTGTTCATCAAAGTGGTTGAGTGGGAAATGTTTTCCCCACAGTTTCAAGAAGCGCAAGGGTGGGGCACCCTCACTGGAAGTTGTATTGACAAATGTTCAATCACGGGTGGGCCGCCCGCCAGATGAAACGGCTTCACGGTGTCATATGCCATACGCACTTGGTTCCCGAAAGGGCTGTCAGTAATACAAATTTACTACCCCCCATCCCCATGATTTGGTTGAATCCGCTCCCGTCGGTATTTGATTCGAGTCTCGTCTCACTGCCGGATGACTTCGAGTCGATCATGAATCTCCACTTTGAGGGCATTTGTGTCGCTGGGTCCAACGCATAGACGGCCGACTCCGCGACCTGGGAGTAGTCTGCGTTCGATGCCGTTGGAGGGGTTAATTTGTAAGCGCTATATTTCGAGTCCCCGTACGACATATGGATGACCTCTGGTTGTGTTCCAAATTGAGAATCGAAGGGGGTAAGCGGTCCGTCGGTTTGAAACTCGACGGTTAACTCAACAACTCCTTTTTGCGACTTTCTACCCTTGCCCGTTTCTTTTGTGACATCACTCGTGCAGGTATAGGAGCGCTTGGGGCCCCATGAGATCTTACGTCCGAAGATTTTGTTGTAGACCGCCGCAACATTCCTATCGAGTTGATTGGCCTTGGCGTAGTCCGCGCTTGCTCCGGCCATGTCGCCTTTGGCCTTCTTCGCTTCGCCACGACCGAAGTAGCCATAGGCCGATTCGGCTTCGATGGCTACTTCGATGGCTGTGGTAAAGTCCGCGATCGCGCCCTCAACGTCGCCGTTGAGTCTCTTCTCGTTGCCGCGATCAACGTAAGCAAAAGCATCGTCGGGCTTGAGTTCGATGGCCTTGGTGGAGTCCGCGATCGCGCCCTCAAAGTCGCCTTTGTCTCTCTTCACGTCGCCGCGATGGACGTAGGCAAACGTATCGTCAGGCTTGAGTTGGATGACCTTGGTGTAGTCCGCGATTGCCCCCTCCAGGTCGCCTCTATCATGCTTCACACTGCCGCGAAGGATATAGGCAAACGTATCGTCAGGCTTGAGTTCGATGGCCTTGGTGGAGTCCGCGATGGCGCCGTCCAAGTCGCCTTTGACGGCCTTCGCACGGCCACGATTGAGGTACGCAACCGCTAAAGCTGGTTCGAGTTGGATCGCCTTGGTGAAGTCCGCGATAGCGCCGTCCATGTCCCTCTTGGCTAGCTTCGCACGACCGCTGGCGACGTAATCGTCTGCCTGATCGCAAAAGGCAGTAATTGCAACTGTAAGAAACATTGCCATGAGCAGCACAACTTTAGTGGCGCGGTTCATGCAGTTTTCCTTACAAGCCGTAGTTTCTATTCTGCCTTCCGGGCTACGGTGAGACGCCTTTCAGCAAATCCAAAGTTGCCATGCCCCCACACGCCCGCTATTCCTTCTTCTTCGCCAGCGAGCGGATGTAGTTCACCAGGTTCCAGATGTCATTATCCTTGGCACGGTCGCCTTCGGGAGGCATCTCGCCCTTGCCGTTCCGGATCACATGGAAGAGTTCACCATCGGTGCTGTTCTTCAACGCGTCCGGATTGGTGAAGTCAGTGACGTTTTTCACGTCCGAGGCCATGTCGCCCTTGCCATCGCCGTCTTTTCCATGACACATCGCGCAGTCGATGCCATACAGTTTCTTGCCCTTGGAAAGCGACTCCTCCGTCGGCTTGACGGGGTTTACTCGGTCGGCAGTCTGGGCGGGACTCTTGTTTTCGGGGGCGGGTGCTTTTGCGGGGGGCTGATCGTTCTGCTTTTGCGCCCATAGCGCGAACACCAAAAAAAGCAAAACGAAAAGAACCAGCGGAGTTTTCTTCGCTACTTCTTTCGACACTCTGTTTTTCAACACACACCTCCCGTTAAGGAGCACGGTTGAAATGCCAACCATACTCTACGACACCGGAACGTGCGCGCGAAAGGTGCGAGGTCACAGACCGGTGTGCGAAGAATCACCATGGCACCGCAACCGCGACTCCCGATTGCTGGAGATCAAGTCGCTGAGTACGAGCGCACTATGCTCGTAACCCCTTTATCCAGCGAGGATTACAGAAGTATTACAAAACGGTTCGCGCTCTCTTGATATTGTCAGCTTAGAGGGGATGTGGGGAGAAAAGACATGAGCCAGACAACACGCGAAGCAATGACCGAGACGATGACCGAAGCAATGACCGAAGCAGGAGAAGGCGCCAATCGCAGGGACCGGGCAAACCGCGACGGTTTTAACTGGGGCACAGCGATCGCCATGGGCCTGTTTCACGTGGGCGCAGTCGCGGCGCTATTCTTCTTTACCTGGCCGGCATTTTTCGTCGCCATTTTCTTGTGGTGGGTTTCGGGCAGCCTCGGGATCGGGATGAGCTATCACCGGCTGCTGACGCATCGCGGATACAAGACGCCGAAGTGGGTGGAGTACTTCCTGACCTGGTGCGCGACCCTGGCGCTCGAAGGCGGCCCCATCTTCTGGGTGGCGACGCACCGCATTCATCATCAGTTTTCCGACGAGGAAGGCGATCCCCACTCGCCCATCGACGGCAAGTGGTGGTCGCACATGGGGTGGATCCTGATGGGCAAGTCGATGCATCACGACACCACCACCCTGGCCCGCTACGTCCCCGACCTGACTAAAGATAAAGTTCACGTCTGGCTGACCAAGTACCACTACACCTCCAACATTATTCTGGGCGCGATCCTGTTCGCGATTGGCGGATGGCCGTGGCTGCTCTGGGGAGTGTTCGCGCGCGTCGTGGTCGGACTGCATTCCACCTGGATGGTGAACTCGGTCACGCACCTGTGGGGATCGCGGCGCTTTGCGACCAAAGACCTCTCGACCAACAACGGACTGGTCGCCCTCCTGACCTTTGGCGAAGGCTGGCACAACAATCATCATGCGCATCCGGTTTCCGCGCGCCATGGCTTGACGTGGTATGAAGTCGACATGAACTGGTACGGCATCTGGACGCTGCAAAAACTTGGATTGGCGCGGCACGTGTACAAGGTCGCGCTCGATAACCTCCCGCCCAAGCCGGCCCTGCTACGGGATGTGAAGGCGGCTGGGGCGATGGCAGCGGCTGCGGGCCACGACTAGAACGGCATTAACAGCAGAGGACGCGGAGAACGCAGAGAGAACCGGGAAAAGTGCCCCGGTTTCTTCTTTTTCTAGTAACTTCTCCGCGAACTTTGCGTCCTCTGCGGTTGAACGCATTTCCCGGCATTTCCCGTTAAAATCTCCCTGTGCGCATTATCAGCCGGCAGAAGGCGATCTATTTTTTCCTCTCGTTTGGCGTGTGCCTGGCGGCGCTGGCCGGTGCGGTCGGCAGCGGCTGGGTCATCCTCAACTGGCGCGAGGGCGTCAAGGTTTTTCTGGGCGTCATTTTTTTTGGCGCAATCGTCACCGGCCTCGTCCTCAATACGATTTTTCTGGTGCGCGAAATTCGCCGCAACGAGCAGCACGACAGCTTCATCAACGCGGTCACCCATGAATTGAAGACGCCGATCGCGTCCATCCGGCTCTACCTCCAAACCTTGCAGAGACTCGAAGTGGGAGAAGCGCAGCGGCGGCAATTCTACGAGTTGATGCTGCTCGATATCGAGCGCTTGCTGCGCACCGTGGAACAAGTGTTGAAAGCGGGGGAAGCGGCGCAGAAGAAAAGCCCGCCACAGCGCTTGCCGGTGGAGTTCAACACGCTGGTGCGCGAGTGCATGGAACTGGCGCGAGTGCGCCATCATTTGCAGGCGGCGGATCTCGAATACTGCGAGGCTCAATCCTTGTCTTCGCAGAACGGCAGCGGCGCGCGCATACTGGGCGATCCGGAGGAGCTGCGGACCGCGGTTTCGAACCTGCTGGACAATGCCGTGAAGTACTCGCCGGATGGCGTGCACATCTCGGTGGAGTTGGAGGCTCCCGATGAAGAGCGACTGGTGCTGCGGGTGCGCGATCGTGGCGTGGGCATTCCGGAGCAGGAGTTGAAACACATCTTCAAGCGCTTTTACCGGGTGACGCAGCGCTCAATCTCGGGAGTGAAGGGCACGGGCCTCGGACTTTTCATCGTGAAGTCGATCGCGCGCAAGCACGGCGGCCGGGTATTCGCGCACAGCGAAGGTGCAGGCAAGGGAACGACCGTGACCCTGGAATTGCCGCGGAGAGTAGCATGAGCCGGGTGCTGGTGGTGGAGGACGAGGCGCACCTGGCGCAGGGCTTGCGCTTCAACTTGCAAGCCGAAGGCCACGCGGTGGAAGTTGCGGCCGACGGCGAGGCGGCTCTGGACAGGCTGGTCGAAAAAAAAGAACCCTTCGACGCGGTGGTTCTCGACGTGATGCTCCCGGGCAAGAGCGGCTTTGATGTCGCGGCCTTGCTGCGCGAGAAGAAGAATTATGTGCCGATTCTGATGCTGACCGCCCGCGGGCGTCCGGAAGATGTGCTGGAGGGGTTCGCGTCGGGCGCCGACGATTACCTGGCCAAGCCGTTTGAGCTCGCCATTCTGATCGCTCGTCTGGAGAGCCTGCTGCGGCGCAGTGTTTGGATGAAAGACGCCGGCCCGGCGCGCGCTGCCATGATCGGTGACAAGATGATCGCCGACCAGACGATCGGCGACCAGACGCGCGGTGACAAGACGCGGCCCGAGCCGCAGGGCAAGCCGGAAGCTGGCGGCGATACCTTCAGTTTTGCCGGCAAATCGATTGACTTCCAAGAACTGGAACTGCGCTCGCTGGGAAATACCATCCATCTGACGGTGATGGAGGCGGAGTTTCTCCGCTATCTGGTGCGCAGCGGAGGCCGCGTGGTCTCGCGCAAGGCAATTCTCGAAGATGTGTGGGGATTGCACGAAGACACCGATACGCGCGCCATCGATAATTTTGTGGTGCGGCTGCGGAGGTACATCGAGGAGGATCCGTCAAGCCCGAAACATTTGCAGACGGTGCGCGGAGTAGGGTATAGGTTTGTGGCCGAGCCGGAGTAGGCAAGTGGCGCCTGGCTTCGGAGGTCCGCACCTTCGACCTCGCCGAAACTGGTTCCTAGCCTGGCAAGATAGCCGCGGCACCAGAAGCTAAGAGCTAAGAGCCAATAGCTAAGAGCCAGAAGCCAAAAGCTCTCCATGTTAGATTCAAATCGTGCGCTCCATCCTGCAGAAACGCTCGCTGCGATTTGTGTTTGCGGCGAACGTGATCTCCATGCTGGGCAGCGGCATGAACTCCGCCGCGGTGGCCTGGACGATCTTGCAGCGCACTCACTCCGAAATGGCTTTGGGTAAGTTTGCCGCTCTGCAAACCATTCCAGCCATGCTGATGCTGCCCTTCATGGGCGTCATTATCGACCGCGAAGACCGGCGGCGCCTGGTGATGATGCTGGATTTGGCGCGGGCCGCCGTCATTCTCGTGGTAACGGTGCTTGCCTTCCTGGGCCGCGTGCAGGTGTGGCAACTCTACCTGATGAATACGCTGGTAGCCGCGGGCTTTTGGATGTTCTGGCCAACGATCACGGCGCTGATTCAGGAACTGACGCCCGCGGGCGCGTTCGTGCAGTCGAATACGCTTCTACTGGCTGGCGTCCAGGGTGGCTGGCTGATTGCCGGCGCGCTGGTTGGATTTGTCTATGAACACATTGGGCTGGGCGGGGTGCTGCTCATCGACGTGAGCACCTACGTCGTTTCTTTCTTGTGCTACTTCGCAGTGCGCCAGGGCCGGCATGTTGTACCGCGAGCCGTCGAACTTCGGCACGATCTGGAAGCTGCGGAAACCGCGGTCGGACGCTTTCTGCGCGAGATGCGGGAAGGGTTGGTCTTTCTGCGCGAACATCGCAGCGTGGTTTTTCTGGGTACAAGTTGGGCTTTGTTTCTGGGCGCCATGATGACCGGAGTGGTGGTCACGGCCCCACTCAGCGATCGCGTCTTTCACGCCGGCGCGACCGGCTACGGATGGTTGAACGGGGGATGGGGTGTGGGCGCATTCCTGAGCGCCCTTTATGCTCCGGCGCTGATTGGGCGGGTGGGAGCGCGCACTGCGATTGCGCTCGCCATGTTGCTGCTCACATTTACGATGGCGCTTTCACCGTTTTCGCCGTGGCTGGCGATTGCCGTGCTCCTGTATGGACTGATGGGATCGGCGCGCGGCGTCAGCGGCGTGGCCATGCATACCAGCCTGATGCAACAAGTGCCGCCGCATTTCATGGGACGCGTGCAGAACACTTTCTATTTCTTTGGCACGTTTCTGCAGGTGGCACTGGGGCTGACGGTGGGCGCGATCGCATCGCGCATCAGCCTGGCCGCCGGGTTTGGCGCAATCGCCGCGGTGTATGCGGTCGCATTCGGCAGCGCCTGCTGGCCGGTGAAAGCACGGCAGGCAGTGGCTTCGCTCGCGGAGTAGGGAGACTGCAGGGTTTGTGTGGAGCGAACACTCTTGTCCGCTGCCGTTGACGTTGATTTTGAAGTTGATCCTTAGGATCAAGACCCAAGATCAAAAGCGGCGGACAAGAGTGTCCGCCCCACACAAATTAAGGATGCTGCTATGCTTCTTCTTTTCCGGGGGGAGCGTCCATTCATGTTTGAGGACTTGAAAGGCCGGACGGCGGTCGTCTTCGGAGTGGCCAACAAGCGCTCGATTGCGTGGGCAATTGCGCAAGGGTTGCACGCGGCGGGCGCGAACCTCGCCATTACCTATCAGAACGAACGGCTGGAGCAGGAAGCCAAAGACCTGATTCTCTCGCTGCCGGGCGCGGAAGCTTTCATGTGCGATGTTTCGAAGGACGAAGAAATCACCCGGCTTTTCGAAACCCTGAAAGTTCGCTACGGCAAGCTGCACACCCTGGTGCACAGCGTAGCTTTCGCTCCGGCCGAAGAGATGAAGGGCGACTTCGTGAACACAACGCGCGAGGGCTTTCGTGTGGCGCACGACGTGAGCGTTTATTCGCTGATCGCGGTTTGCCGCGCTGCGGCGCCGCTGATGGAGGACGGGGGCAGCGTTATCACCATGACTTACTACGGGGCGGAAAAGGTTGTGCCGCACTATAACGTTATGGGCGTTGCCAAGGCCGCGCTGGAATGCACGGTCCGGTATCTGGCGCAGGACTTGGGCCGGCGGAAGATCCGCGTCAATGCGATCTCGGCGGGCCCGATCAAGACGCTGGCCGCGCGCGGCATCGCTGGCCTGGGAGACATGCTGAAAGGACATGCCGAGCGCGCGCCTCTGCAACGCAATGTGGAAGTCGGCGAAGTGGGCAGCACCGGCGTGTTCCTGGCCTCCGACGCGAGCTCAGGCATCACGGGCGAGACCATCTACGTGGATTGCGGATACAACATCATGGGGTTCTGAAAGGGAGTTCAACGAGGCTGCTTTTTCAATTTCCGCCGGATATCGGGCCAGAACTCCTTCACCACCAGCGTAATCGTGTCGTAGCCCACCTGCGATCCCCATACACTGGCCGTATTCTTCAAGGTGCGGTCGCTGGCCGTATATTGCGGGATACCCTCACTATTTCTGCCGATCAAAGTGCGGCCGGGATGGTAGCTGTAGGTGGAAATGGCCGACGCGATGGCGGCGCCAAAAACTTCGGAGAAGTTGAATTGACGGTGTCCGGAGTCGCTGCGAGTTACGAAAATCCGGCTCACGGAATACTCGGTGCGGCTAAAGAAACTGCCGTGGCCAGACTGAAAATAGCGCGGATCCTGGCGGAGCACGGAAGGGAAAATCGCGCCCACAAAAAAGTTCTCGATGGTGCCGTCGGCGGCGTAGGCGCCATAGCGCTTGCCGTACCCTTCGGCGCCCTGTCCGAAACCGGGCTCGCTGTTCTCGGCCTGGCTGATACCGGAGAGCGCAGCGTACCAGACAATCTGAATGGGGTCGAACGAGCCCCGGGCAACAACTTTGAATTTTTGTCCGGCCGTCAAGGGCGGGACTTGGCCAGCATTCTCCAAGGTCAAGAAGTTGGGGAGAGCAAAAAAGAGACGGTCTTTGGATGTGCCGGGCGTGCCGTTCGCCGCGTCTTTTGCGCCTTGGCTGTCCTTGTCCTGGCTCTGAGTTTGGCTCTGAGTTTGATCGGCAGGTTGGGCCGTTTGGCCGGCAGATGGTTTGGCTGGAGGCGGCGTTTGCTGTGGTGCCTGGCCGCCGCCAGCCGCGGGCGCTTGGGCGGACTGGTTCGCGTCCGAGCTCTCGGGCTGCGGAGCGCTTTGCGCGGAGCAAATAGTCGCGGTGATCGAAATCAATAAGATCAAAAGGCAGACAAGTACGAGATAGGTGACCTTCAAGTGATTCTGGCTCCAACTACAATTGATTGAGATGCGTCCCGCTCCAATGTTAGCAGTCTCCCATTTCCTTACGGGTGCCGGTGCAGTACGTGCACGGCGATATCCGGCCAAAATTCGCGGAACACGTTCGTCAGCATGTCCCGCCCAATCGCCCAGCCGTACTTAGTGGCGAGCGCTCCGGCAGTCCGAGTCTTGCTTGGGTAATACGCCACCGAAATTCCTTGCGCCATGCCCCTGCCTAGCACTTCGGAAGCATTAAAGCTATTGTGGCCGTGATAGTCGGGCGTGATCAAGATGCGAGAGGCTGCGTAGATCCCGCGTTTCCAGAAACCGCCCTGACCCATGGCATAATAGCGTTCGTCCTGATGGAACACGGTCGGCAGGGCGAAGATAACGAGGTAATTGCCGTCCGTCTTGTCGAGATATCCTCGCCAGTAGTATCTGCCAAACCCAGCGGTGCCTTTCCCGAGTTGCGAGTGGGCATTGGTTCCCTCAGCCAGGAGTGAAGTGATGCCCACGAAGATAAACGACGAGTAGTCGAAGCTGTTCTGGGTCGCGATGATGAAGGCCTGCTTCGGCGTGGGCGGCGGCGGGATCGCGCCGGCGCTGACCGCGCGGAAATTGGGCATCACACCCAGGATTCGCTTCGGTTGCTGCTTTCCAGGCGAAACGCCTTGCGCCGTACTCTGGCCTGCACTCTTCGCATCAGATTGCTTCGCGTTGATATCAGTGCTCGATGTCCCGGACTGTTCCGGCGGCGAGCTCTGCTGCAGACTTGGCGCATCGGGCAATGCAGTTTCAGTGGATTCCGCGGATAGGGCCGAAGCAAGGGCTGAAGATAGGGCTGGCGCCAAAGCCAAAGATGAATCGCGCTCCGGGGAGGTAAGGTTGTGCTTCGGATCGGGTCCCCCGGCTTGCGATCCGCTCTGGCCGACGCAAAGTGCGGCGGCCGACAGTAGACAAAAAAATGCCAAATGCGTGCGTTTCAAGATTGCTTCAACTCCTTACTTTTGATTATGCAGATACGCCCCGTCCGCAGACTTAACGGGTACACAGCTGGATTCTGCGCTCAGTTTCCCCCGCTCGCTCTTCCCCTACTCGCTCCAGGGTAATTTCCACGTTCCGATCGCGTTGCAAGCGAGGGAACTTCTCCCCCCACTCTATCAATAGGATGCAGTTTGGTGCGAGCAAGTCGTCCAGGCCCAGTGTTTCCAGATCGCGCTGGGTATCGATGCGGTAAAGGTCGATGTGGTACAGGATGGCGCGCGGTCCGCGGTATTCGTGGACGAGCGTAAAGGTAGGGCTGGTCACGTCCTCGGCGCGAGCGGCTTCGAACCCTTCCGCGATTCCCTTCACCAAGGTCGTCTTTCCTGCCCCCAGGTCGCCGCACAGCAGCACGATGAGCGGAGGAGACAGCTCGACGGCAAGCTTCCGCCCGAAAGCGATCGTCTCCTCGGCGGAGTGAGTGAAGTAAGTGATGCTCTGGCTCGTCATGCGGGAGGAGTCAGTATAACGAAGCAGCCGCGAGCTGCGGGCTTCGGGCGAGCCGGTTGCCCGTAGCTCGCAGCTCGTAGCTCGCAGCGTATGTAACACGCACCACCCGCGTCAGAATCCCGGCGGCGCCTGTAACTGCTCGGAAACCGGGTCCAGGAAACTGCGGTCCAGAGCGGAATCGAGCGCCATACGCAGCTTGCGGTGGTCGTCGTCGGCCAGAGCTATGAAGCGGAAAGGCTGCAGACACGCGCTCTGAAACTTGCGCGTCGGGTGCAACATTTCGGCCATGCCGTGGATGGCGCCAGATCGAGTGTGGAAAGCGATCTCGACGAAATCTCCAGTGGAAAGCTCATGCTGCAACTGCAGCAATCCGCCGTTGATCGAAATGCATTGGAGTTTTGCCCGCGCCCGCTGGCCGCCTTCTGCCATCACTGCTGCCGCGACCGATCCATTGAGTTGTACTCGGGGTGAGCGCTGGTTGTCATCGGTATGGGGGAAGTGAGTCATAGCCTCTTGAACTATGCCATGCCCCAACCGGTTGCGGCAGATTACGAAAGCGCCTGTACACGGGCGTATGCTAAACGTGGGGTCCACGTGGTTTCTGCCCGTTTGCCCAGGTTTGCGATAATAACGGCAGTAACTTTTCTGGCGTGGGCCCAAGGGAGTACCTTTGGGCAGTAGGCCCAGTAGGGTATTGATAAGACAACGTTTGCGCGATGTGAGGCGTTCAGAAATATGCGTATTGCTAAAGGGTCAAGACATGCCGTGGTAGCGGTTTGCTTGCTCGCGGGGCTGCTGACAGGCTGCTCGCGGGATCCGAACGTCCGCAAGCAAAAGTACCTGGAGAGCGGCCAGCGCTACTACTCTAAGGGCCAGTACCCGGAGGCTGAGATTCAGTTCAGGAATGCCATCCAGGTCGATTCGCGTTTCGCCGACGCCCACTACCAGCTGGCGCTGGCGGCGCTGAAGCTCGAGCAGTGGCCAACCGCCTACCAGGAGCTGTCGAAGACCATCGAAATCCAGCCCGACCAATATGCCGCGCACCTTGACCTGGCCAACCTGCTGATCCTCGGTCGTCGCTTCAATGACGCCAAGGAGCATCTGGACCTGCTCCTGCAAAAACAACCCAACAACCCCGAGGTGTACATCGCACGTTCCAACTACTACGCCGGTATGAATAACACTCCTGCCGCGCTGGCGGACATGCAGAAGGCGCTGCAACTGGACCCGAAAAGTTCTGACTCTTATCTGAATTTGGCCATGCTTCAGATGCACGGGCAACAGTGGGACGCGGCGGAGGCCAATTTCAAGAAAGCGGTCGAATTCAGTCCCAAATCCACGATTGCGCTGATCTCGCTGGGGAATTTTTACCAGATTCGCGGACGATTTCCCGAGGCAGAAGACTTGTTCCGGAGGGCCATTGCGGCCGCCACCGACGATCCCGGTCCCCGGCTCTCTCTTGCCCGCCTATACATGGCGGAGAACAAGCCCGGCCAAGCCGAGGAATTCCTGCGCCAATCGAAAAAGGACTTCCCGAATAATTCCGAGGGCTACCGCATGCTCGGAGGCTTCTATTATGGCAATAACCAGCTCGACAAAGCCACGACCGAGTATGCCTCGCTCTATAAAGACCATCCCAAGGACATCGTGGTTAAGAAGAATTACATTCAGCTGCTGATCCTGACCGACCGGATTGACGACGCCCGCAAGTTGAATGACGAAGTCGTGAAGGCGAAGCCCGATGACCAGGACGCCCAGATTTACAAGGGCGAGATCGAGATTCGCAGCGGCAAGGCCAGCGACGCGGTTAACACGCTGCAAGCCGTGTTGAAGAATGATCCAGACAACGCTGTGGCGCATTACCAGCAGGGCCTGGCCTTCGACGAACTGGGCAACACCAACCGCGCGGAAACAGAGTGGCGCGATGCCGTTCGATTGCGTCCTGACATTGTGGAAGCGCACCGCGCATTGGCGGGTGTAGCCATCCACCGCGGTGATCCCAGTGGGCTCGCGCAGGAAGCGGACCAGATCATCGCCCTGCTGCCAGATGCTCCGGACGGATACCTGCTGCGCGGTATTGCGGACATCGATCGCAAGGAGTACGCGACGGCGGATGACTATATTCATCGGTCTCTCGAAAAGGAGCCCAACAATCCTGCCGCTTATGTGCAGTTGGGCAACCTGCGGATGGCACAGAGCCAGTATGCCGAAGCGCAAAAAGCCTATCAGCAGGCGCTGGATCAGGCTCCGAATTCCACCGACGCACTGGGCGGCGTGCTCAACGCAAACCTAATGGAGAAGGAACCCGACAAAGCCATCGCCGCGGCCAAGGCGCAGTTGGCCAAGTATCCCAAGAACGCCGGCTTTCACATCATGCTGGGCCAACTTCTGATGGAACAGAAAAAAGATCTACCGGGGGCAGAAGCGGAATTCAGACAAGCTTCCGGCTTGGATAAGAAGAACACCGATGCGCTGGTTAAGCTCGGCCTGGTGCAGGACGAACGCGGCGCCACGGATCAGGCGCTGCAGACGTATCTCGATGGCTCGAAGATCAATCCCAAGGAAATCACTTTCTACCTGCTGGCTGGTGGCATCTACGAGGGCAAGCAGGAATGGGACCACGCCAAGCAGCAGTACCAGAAAGCGCTAGAGATTCAGCCGGAAAATCCACTGGCCTCCAACAATTTGGCGTACGTGATGCTGGAGCAGGGAGGCAATGTGGACGTCGCTTTCGCGATGGCGCAGACGGCCCGCCGTCAGCTTCCCGATAATCCAAACTCCGCCGACACGCTGGGCTGGGCCTTCTACCACAAGCACGTCTATACCTCCGCCATTGGCCTGTTCAAAGAAGCGGTCAAGAAGGAACCGGACAACGCGCTCTTCAACTACCACCTGGGACTCGCGTACGCCAAGAGCGGTCAGGCCGCGCTGGCCCGCCAACAACTGGACCGCGTGGTAAAGCTCAAACCGAATTTCCCGGATGTGGACGAACTGCGAAAGGCAGTGGCCGAGGCGAAGGGGTAGGATCGAGGCTTAACTAATGTCGGCGACAACGCACCGGAGGTCTCCGACTTCTGTGAACTGGCCAAAGTCACCCGTCTGATTCTTTGCCGGAGTCTCCGGGTGATTCGCCACTCTAGCTCCTCTGGAAATGAGGGTAGAGGAGCAGTGTGCGCCAGTCAACTCTCGCGATTGGTGGCAATCATGTTGCTCGTCTATGGCGATGAAAGCATGGATGAAACAAGACAACGTGTGTGCGCCGTTGCCGGAATCATTGGAACAGAAGAGCAGTGGAACGCGCTGGAATGGCAATGGATGCGATGCACGAATGGAGTGCCTTTTCACGCAAATGATTGCGATAGCGACCAGGGAGATTATGCGAGCAGGCCACATTGGGAAAATAAAGCGCTTTACCGCGACCTGACAATTCTGCCCGCCAATAGCGGGCTTGCTGGTTACGGACAGGCCATTGATCTCACAGCCAAAAATAAAGTATTTCCCGAATCTGAAGATATTACGTATTACACGGCCTTTCAGCGGGTCATCTTCGCGATGGAGAACTTTGCCCAGTCTTTCGGACAGATCGCAAAATTGACATTCGACATGAGATTGGAAAGCGCACACAATGCGGGATTCCTTTACGGGTCGCTTAGAGAGACCGAGCCAGATTGGACACCGCACCTTGCCAGCAAAATATCTTTCGAGTTTGCAAAGGACAATCCTAGAATCCAGGTCGCCGATCTGTTTGCCCGCGAGGCGATGAAAGGACTTGATAATCACATTGGTCCGGTAAAACGCAGGATCAGAAAATCTTGGCAAGCGTTACTAGAAACACAGCGCTTTGAAGTTGATGCTTTCAGTGTGGAATGGTTTGAAGACATGAAACGTAAACTGCCCGAGACCGAGAAAAAGATGGATATGAACCGAGATATGTATATCGAATGGTTGCGTCAAAGGAATCGCCAACACAACGTCTCAAACATGTTCCAATTTGTAGACTGGACAGCACGGCGCGATAAAAGGAAGGCCGCAAGCGTATAGCTGACACATTTTAGCTACCCTGTCGCGACGCAAACAGCATACAGTCAGTAGCTATGTTAGTGCCCTAATTAGGACACCACCGGAATTCCGGTAGTAGGCCAGTTTCAATTTACACAGCCTCGCTTTAGCATCCCGTCTGTGGCATCATGGGGATGCAATGATTCTCGGCAACGTTTGAACAACGACCCATTCCTCACGGCGCCTTTGCCGGCAAGCCATACCTATTTGTCTGGATAACCCAACTGTCAGTGTCCGCCTGAACGCCATAGTGATGGAGTAGTGCAATATAGATCGTCCAGACGGACTCCACTAATCGAAAAGCTGTTGGAAAATCCAGGTCTTTCATGGGAGCCGTTGTGGGATGAGTTTCATTAAGGTGAGCGATAGTATTTCGCATGTCATGTAGTATTTCCGCCTGTTGAATTACAATGGCATCCAGATTGAGTTCTTTGGCAATCAAAGCTGGTGAGGACGTCTTCTCGATTGGCTTAATCGAAAGCCATGGCGCGTCATGAGGAGTCTTATACTTGCATGACAGTCGGTAGTAGTTGGCGGCAGACAAGAGCCAAATGTGAGCAAATAGCACTGACGCTATAGCGTGAGAATACTCTTCACTCTGGCTCAAATCCCGTTTCATCAAAGCGTCCAAATATGGCGCTGTGCCATATTTAGGATCACTATTGGAAATACTGCGAATCCATTCATGTTGCCGGCGGACGGTAAAGTGATTAAACGTGCCTTGCAGATGTCGGAAACATAAATCAGCAAGGCGTCGATAGTGGTCGTCCTGCAATACCAAAATACCCTTCATTGGTGGCTTAAACAAAATAGGTACGTCTCCTCAAACTTCAGTCTGCGGCATTGTCTCACGATGAGTCCCCCGTCCCCTGTGGAAAACGAAACTGGCCCACTACCGGAATTCCGCCACTCTTGACAAAGAAGTTACAATAGAAGTTAGGTAGCAGCCCAGCGCGGCCGCGCCAAAGTTAGTAAGTTCTTTCAAAATCTAGAAATCGGACTCCCTTGATTCTAAAAGGCAACGTCGCCAGGAAACGACCTGTAACTCCCTTGCCATCTAGATTTTGACTCTAACTCCTTTGAACCCAAAGATTTTGGTCGTTTTAGTCTGCAAGTCTATGATTTCAATAGCTAGGGAGGGGGAGGGGGGTACCCCACCAGTACCAATCAGTAAACATAGTCGAATGCTAAGTCAGCCCCGACCTCATACCGGCAGTTCTTCCTGCATCCATCCGCCCGCGGCTTCAAGTTTCGACTCGCTGGCGAGATCCAGAACCAGCTTCTCTAGCACCATCCGCTTGCTGGTAGGATTCGAGCGCAGCGCCAGATCGGCTTTTGCAACCAGACGAATGGAGCGCGTCAGCTCGCGCTTCGATTTGTAGCGCCGCGCCTGCCGGATGATATCGTCGGCGGCAAACGGCGGCACGCGAAAGCCCTGCCACAATGCCGCCCACAGCATGCGCTGGTCGCGCACGTTGCGCTCCAGGATCACCAGCATCTGGCGAAAAGTCTTGGCCAGCATATAGAGATGGCCGATGGCAGCTTCTTCGCCGTCGCCGGTCGAAAGCAGCGCATCGAGGATTTCGAGCGCGCGCACGCGGTCTTTCGAGGAAATAGCATCGGTCAACTCATACAGCGAACGCTGTTTCGCGGCGAGCACCATGGTCTCGACATCGCCGAGCGTGATTCTCTTCTTTTCGCCGACATAAAGAATCAGCTTCTCCAGTTCGTTCGACACCATCATCATTTCGCCGCCCAGCGCATCCACCAACTCGCGGGCGCCGTCGGCGTCGATCTTGACTTCGCGTGTAAGGCAATACTCGCCAATCCAGCGCACCGCTTCCCCTTCTTGCACGCGAGACAGTTCGACAATGCCACAAAACGGGCCGAGGTCCTCGCGAATCTTCTGGTAACGGTCTTTGTCGGTCATCTCCATGCGGCGGGCATCGGCGGGAATGCTGATGTGATCGGCAACAAATATCAGAAGCGCATCGGGATTGGGATTCTTGCAGTAAGCCGCGATGGCTCCGATTTTTTCTTCGTTGGAGCCGCGGCCAAACAGCGTCTTCACGCCGCGCACGAAAAATACCTGAAAGGGCGCCATCAGCGAGGGCGTGCGGGCGCGATCCAGAATTTCGTTCAGGGAAGTCTCGGCGAGGTCGAACTCAAATAAGCCGAAGTCACGCGAGTCGGGCGCGACCAGGTGCTCAAGAATGGCATCGCGGCAGCGCTTGCGAAAAAACGCTTCATCGCCCACCAACACATAAGCCGGCTTCAGCTTGTGCGACTCGAGTTCGGAGAGAAAGCGGTCCGCCTGACTGAAGGCGCGCATCATTAATAGTCCTCCAACATCAGTAGGCCTCCAGGATATTCGCCACTAGCGTACGCGCAAAATCCCTCGACAAGCGATCGACGGCCGGAGAGTCTTCCTGAAAAAAACTCGGGAGATTGCTCGATATTTCGTATTGATCGTGAAAAAGATAGGAAGGATTCTCGAAGATCACCTTGCCTTGGCGGTCGGTCAGTGTGACCTGAACGCTCACGGTGACCAAAGCGCTGACTGCGCGTCCGGACGTGGAATCGTAGACCAGCGGATTCGCCGACGCCGATAAAACCGTCGCCTTCAGCACCGCATCCGCGTCGCCATTGGCTTCGTGGATCACACGGTATTGCGTGCGGGCGTTGAATTCGCGCACGACGGCGTCGGTCAAGAGCTGCTCGATTCGAAACGTCTGGCTGTGGCTCACAAAGCCGGGAATCGCAATGCTGTGGATACTCTGCGGCAGTTCGACCGCATTTCCGGCCCGGTGGTATCCGCAGCCGGTCGATATCAATATGAATATCAATGTCGAGGCCAGGCCCACTCCGAGCGCAATTGTGGCCGCCCGCCGCTTCGCCGTCCACCGGGTCGTCGTCCGGGTCGTCGTCCGGTGCGTCGTCCGGGTCGTCATCCCGAAGATCATTGAATCTGACCTCTCGGCCGGGACGCGGTCATGGTCTCGGCGCATTCGACCGCGGTCAAGGCCGCGACGCGCAGGTTGTCGGTAGTTGCCCACAGCCACGCGCCGTTTTTGTGATTGGCGTCGTTGGTGATCGCGACCTGTATGTCCCCCTGACCGGCAGCGCTCACGTTGGTGGGCGTATCTTCCGGGCTGCCGCTCACCACCACGTGCTCTCCCGCCAGCGCCCGCGACAAATCTGCGATTGCGACGGGCTTCTCCATCTCCAGGTAAACCGAAAAGCCGTGCCCATGGAAGACCGGCGCCTGCAGCACCTGCAGCGAAGGCTCGGTCGCGCCGCGGGCAATGCGCCGATAGTGTTTCCGGATTCTTTGCGACACAGCATCCAGCGCCAATTCAGACCTCTGTCCGTAGCGCGGCACCATGTTGAAGGCCACCTGGATGTCGAACACATTCTTCGGGAGCTCCTGGAAGGAGAGCAGATTCACCGTCTGCTCGTGCAGTTCGTCCATTCCCTTCTGGCCGTTCTCCGATGCCGGTTCAAACACGGTCGCGACCATGCGCTCGATTTTGGCAGCCTTCTCGCTGCGCAGGGCAAGCAACGCGAGGACCGTCGCCGCGGGATGGGCCACCACCACCGGGCCCGGCTGCAACTCCGGAGCAATGGGCTGGCCCGTCTGCCGCTCGATCCAGGGCGAGCGGACCGACGCTCCCGCTTCATCTTCCAGCGCGTACGTGAGATCCACGATGGTATCGCCCAAGTCGCGCGCTACCTTCCAGTTATTGCGCGTCGAGCGCGGGTCGGAAGCGAAGAAGGCGAAGTCCACGCGCTCGAACTGTTCCGAGCGGATACTCTGGATAAAGCTCATCTCGTCGCCGACCGCTTCCAGTTGGCCGAGCGACTCGTCGTCATCGAGCAAGCGGACATCGACGGCGGGGAAATTCCGTTCGCGCAGGATTTCAGCAATCTCTTTGCCCTTGAGCGATGCCGCGCCCACAATCGCCACGCGATAAAGATTCGTGCCACGGAGATCCGCTTGCGAGCCGGCGGCTTTGGAAACGGGAGTTTTCGAAAGGGGACTCATGGAGTCTGAGATGCCTCCCGGTACGCCGGAGGTGCAGGCGGGCTCTTGCGACGGAAGATCCATTGCAAGCGCCACAGGATGCCGGAAGCCATGTACAGGATCGCGATGGCAAAAAGCGCCGGACGGGAAAAGAACCAAATCGACGCGCCGACCACGCCCAGCAGCACAACCAGGCGGAAGGGATGCCGCGAACGAAAATCGATATCCTTGAAGCTATAGAAACGCCACGTGCTGACCATCAGATAACCGACCACGACGACCATCATCAACCAGCTCAAAGCCGTCCACCAGGATGTCACGGGTTCTCCGGCGGAGTAGTGGACGACTGCCGCAATCACTCCGGCCCCGGCCGGAATCGGCATGCCCACGAAGTATTTCTTTCCCGGACGTCCCGGATTCGAAGGCTCCGGATTCTTCGCAATATTGAAGCGCGCCAAGCGGCTCGCGCCCGCCATGAGGAAAGCAAAGCAGGCTACCGAGCCCAGTTCCGTAATTTTCAGGCGCAGCTCAGGGGCAATGATCATCGGCAACAGATGAAAGCCCCACATCCAGGCGAGCAGCGCCGGGGCAACGCCGAAGGTAATCACGTCGGCCAGGGAATCGAGTTCCCTGCCGAAATCGCTGGAGGTGTGGGTCATGCGCGCGATGCGGCCGTCCAAGCCGTCGAACAATACGGCAAAGCCGATGGCCATCGCGGCGAAGTCCATGTGCCAGGGTTCAGCCGGGCTGCCATGCACGGTCTGCAAAATCGCGTAGAACCCAAGCGCGATATTCGCCGTGGTGAAGAGCGAAGGCAGTATATACATGCCCTTGCGCAATTTTCCCCGTGGACGATCCGATTCACGACGATGCGGCTCTAGCTCTTCCATGTTCCGGGCTCTTTCATTTTCAATGCGCCTCCCGCTCCCCGGCCGTAGCGGCATGAATCGAATCCGCGACCGGCTGCACGACTGGCAACCAGGCAAGCACCGTGGCGCCTCCCTTGACCCGATCGCCGGGCTTCACTTGGATCGCGGCATCGCAATCGAACAGAACCTCCACGCGAGAGCCAAACTTGATGAGCCCAACCCGCTCACCGCAGGCCACGTGGTCTCCCACATTAAAATTGAAAACGATACGGCGCGCGATCAGGCCGGCAATCTGCTTGAAGATCACGGTACGGCCTTCGCCTTCCACGGTGACGATGTTCTGCTCGTTCTCCTCCGCTGAATGCGCTCCCATGGCGTTGAGGAACTTGCCGCGCTGATAGCGCACTTCGCGGATCACGCCTGCAATCGGCGAACGGTTCACGTGCACATCGAAGACGCTCAGAAAAATGCTGATCCGGTTGCGCATAGTTTCGACGGAAGTTTCGACGGAAGTTCCGCCAGAAGCCACATCGGAAGCCACGACCGAAACCTCGGTCACCTTGCCGTCCCCCGGAGAAACCAGAGGAACAACGGCGCCGTAAGCTTCGGGAATCTGGCGCTCCGGATCACGGAAAAACCATAGGAAGAAAGCGCCCAGCAGCAACACCGGTACGGCGTAAGGCCAAGCTGCCAGCCACGCGATCACGCCCGCAGCAAGAATGCAGCCCGCACTGTAGAAGTAGCCGTCACGCACCATCCGTCACGCACCATGGAATTCAGAATGATTATAGAGCGAGGCCGCGATATTCTACATAACTGCAATAAAAAAAGGCGCTTAGACGCGCCCGGCTTAATCGCACGGGTCCGGCGAGGCCCTGCGTTCTACTACATTCGGGCCCGATTACTCAGTCCCTTCAATCTAGGCAGACTGCCGATGAACCTGCTGCTCCAGACTTTGCATCTGGTCTTTGAGGCGCAGCTTTAGTTTCTTCAGCCGCACTTCTTCCAGTTTTTCGTCGTCCGTGAGGTATCGCTTTTGTGTGAGGGATTCCAGCCGTTGGGAATATTGCGAGTGCTCCTGAACCAGTCGCTGGAACTCATCATGACCGGTCAGGAGTTGCTCTCTTGGAGTCAGCATCCTTGCTAGACCTCCTGCTGTCTATTACTGCACAGTTAAAAAGTAGCACAGGGGTCGGTGGGGTTCAATGAGATTTCATAGAGAAATTTCCACCGTCGGCAGGTGGACAGGGGACGCGAAGTCGCACAGAAAATGGTGCAATGCCATCGCCGCGCCGTGGCAATTGCGCCCCGTTTTCCACGGTCCCACGTTTTGCCGAATTGAAATTAGGGCAGTTACTACGGGAACACTTCCTGTTGTTGCAACGAGAAAATGTCGTATTAACTGCAACGAGACTCTGTCACCCCCTTATCGTTTAAGGAACGGCTGCTAAAGCCGGGCGGCCGGAGAGGTTGTAGATGCGGGGCATCGGGGTTTTTCTTTTCTGCGCGGTGGTGAGGGGCGCAGGGCGGCGTTCGGCGTGTTCTTCGAGCGGCAGAGGCAGAGCGAGCAGTAGAACATCTCCGCGATAGACGCGCAGCATGCCCTCCAGTTGATGCGAGAGTTCGACGGTTTCTCCGGCATAGCCGCGATGGCCGGGCAAGGGGGGCAGGGCAATGGCATCCGCGCCCAAGGTGACGGTGTGATCGGGTGCGACCACGCGTTGATAGTGCAAGGCGAGGCCGCGGGCGAGATCGAAGCGGCGGGGCAGGGAGCGAAAGTCGCAAGCGGCGTCGGCGGCGGCGCGGGCGAAGCGCTGGTTGTAGTCGGCGCAGAAGCAGGCGCGCACGGTATTGGCTTGCTCCAAAGTGGAGGCGTGGGCGAGGCGAAGTTCGCTGACTAGACGGTCCTGGCAAGTGCGCCAGGCGCGCTCGATGCGGCCCTTGGCTTGGGGAGAGTAGGCGGGGATCTGTGCGATGCCGAGTTGGTCGAGAGCGCGTCCGAGCTGAGTGGGAGATTGTTTTCCGGCGAGCTGTTCGGCGAGGGTCCCGTGGGCATCGTTGCGCTGGAAGATGCTGTGGCGGTCGCGGTAGAGGCTGAGGGGGATGCCGTGAGTGGCGATCATGGAACGGAGAGCGCGGAGATAGCCGACAGTGTTTTCGGGTTCGAGTTGGAAGTGAGCGGCGAGGATCTGGCCGGTGGCGTCGTCCTGAAAACCGATGAGAGTGAGCTCGGGGCCGCGGCCTTCGAGCCCGTCATGACGGCTGGCATCGGTGAGCGCCATCATGCCGAAGCGCGGGCGGGGCGGGCGGCGCGAGCGATATTGCCGAGGCCGGCGCTTCTGCGGAGAAGCCAGTTTGGCGGCGCGCAAGAGGCGGCGCACCGTCTCGCGGCTGACGGAGATGTTTTCCTCGGCGCGAAGTTTTTCCGCCAGATGCGAATCGTTGAAGCCTTGATACTTGCCGCAGGCCAAGGTCAAGATCAACTGCTTCTGGGGAAGGGGCAAGGCCCAAGGCATGGGGCGTCCGCGATTGCCGTGCTGCACCCAGCCGACGGAATCGGGCCGATAACGGCGTTTGAGGCGCTGCACTTGGCGTTCGCGCAGTTGCAGCAGGCGCGAGGCTTCACCGACGCTCAGCCTGCCGCCCGCTGCATTCTCAATCACTTTCACCCGTTGGAACTCTTTCTGACTCATCGTCACCATCCTGATAGGGTGACAAAGTCTCGTTGCAGTTAAGGGGTGACATTATCTTGGAGCATCTACACTACGGGAACACTTCGTTGACAAGCGCGTCGGCGCTGGGCTATCCTTAAGTTCTTTGGAAGTCCTGCGGCTGCCCGCCAGGAACACCTAGCCCGCGTTCTGCGTTGATTGATGGGGCACTCAGCGGTCTCCATAAGTTCTTTAATTTCTGGGAGATTTCCGATGTCAACCTATTTCCCGAAAGAGGGAGATATTGCGCGCAAGTGGTTTGTGGTGGACGCTACCGGGCTTCCGCTCGGCCGCCTCGCCTCGCGCGTAGCCCGCATTTTGATGGGCAAAGAGAACCCCAAGTACACGCCATTTATCGATACCGGCGATCACGTGGTCATCGTCAACGCCGAGAAGATCAAGATCACCGGCTTGAAGGCCGATCAGAAGGTCTATCATCGCTACACAGGTTATCCCGGTGGACTGCGCTCGGAAGAAATGAAAAAGCGGATGGTCCGCAAGCCGGAGCTGGTGATTGAAGACGCCGTGTCGCGCATGCTTCCCAAGAACAAACTGGGCAAGCAAATGTTTACGAAGCTCAAGGTTTACCGAGGTGACAAGCACCCGCACGAGGCGCAGAAACCGGAAGCGAAGGTGTTCGCGTAGGGCAGCTGCGAGCCTCGAGCTGCGAGCGAGCAAGAGGGATTTTAGATTTTTAGAAAGGTCGATTAAGCCAAACGCTTCCTTCTTCGCGCACGCGGGTGCTCGAAGCTCGAAGCTCGCGGCTCGAAGCTAACCATGGCAGAACTGGTGCAATACTACGGAACCGGACGCCGCAAGGCGGCGATCGCCCGCGTTTTTCTTCGTCCTGGCAGCGGCGAGTTCAAGGTCAACGGCAGAACGTTCGACGAATACTTTGTGACGCCCGCGCAGCGCATCAGCGCGAAGTCGCCTCTGGTCTCGACCGAGACCACGGCCAACTTCAACGTGCTGGCCAACGTGTGCGGCGGCGGAATCGCTGGACAAGCCGATGCTGTGCGTCTCGGCATCACGCGCGCGCTCATGGAGTTCAATGCCGAACTGCGCAAGAAGCTCAAGGCCGAAGGCATGGTGACTCGCGACCCGCGCGCCAAAGAGCGCAAGAAGTACGGACAGAAGGGCGCAAGGAAGCGCTTCCAGTTCAGTAAGAGATAGTCGATGGTCGTTAGTCGATGGTCGTTCGCGAACGACTAGCGACCAACGACAAACGACTGGATTTAGGTGTTCAAATTCATCCCCCCACCTCCCCTGAGGCGGGGTGGACGGGAATGGCAATCCGGGGCCTTTTTGTGTCCGGATGCAGACCAACTGAGGAGGTTAATTGGCAAACATCACGATGAAGGAGTTGCTCGAAGCCGGCGTTCACTTCGGGCATCAGACGAAACGGTGGAACCCGAAGATGAAGGAGTTCATCTTTGGTGAGCGCAATGGTATCTACATCATCGATCTGCAAAAGACGCTGAAGATGTTCAAGGAAGCGTCGAAATTTGTGCAGGACCTGGCCGCCGAGGGCCGAATCATCCTCTTCGTGGGCACCAAGCGCCAGGCACAGGACGCAATTGCCGAAGAGGCGCAGCGCTGCTCGATGTTCTACGTGAACCAGCGCTGGCTGGGTGGCCTGTTAACCAACTGGGTTACCGTGCAGAAATCCGTGAAGCGGCTCAAGGAACTCGACGAAATGGCCACCGATGGCCGTTACGATTTGCTTCCGAAGAAGGAAGTGATCAAGCTCGAACGCGAGCGCAAGCACCTGCAGGCGAATCTTGCCGGCATCAAGAATATGACGCGGCTGCCGGATGCGATCTTCGTGATCGACTCGAATAAAGAGCAGATCGCGGTGCGCGAATCGCGCAAGCTGGGCATCCCCGTCGTCGCCGTGGTCGACACAAACTGCGACCCGAGCGAAGTGGATTACGTGATACCAGGCAACGACGACGCTCTGCGAGCGATCCGGTTGTTCACCTCGAAGATTTCGGAGTCGATTGCCGAGGGCGTGCACGCCCGCGACGACAAGCAGACGGCGGATATCCAGGCGGCGGCAGAACCCGCACCCGTCGTCGCAGTTGCGGCCCCAGGCGCTGAGGACCTGCTTGCCGAAGTCGCAACTGAAGGCGCAATTGCCGCTGCGGGCCCCGATGGCACGGGCGTCGAAGGTGAAGAGATCCGCATGGAAGACGTGCTGGGCAAGGGCACGCGCAAGCGTCCCTCCGCCGCCACGGAAGACGTCGACGAGTTGCAGGCGGAGACGCGCCGGTTCTAGCCTCGAGCTTCATGTATAGCTTCGAGTTTCGTATTAGGGTATCGCTTTAGCGATACCGCTAGCCGCTGGAGATTAGACGCCCCTTTTTAGGGGGCGGGCTTGGAATTCGCGATCACTACGTCTGACCCGCGCAGTTCGACTGTGCGCGGGTCGAGTTTTATAACAGCAAGTTTCAATTGAAGGAAAAAGTCCGAATGAGCACGACTATGGCAAATATTTCTGCTGCCCAAGTAAAAGAGCTTCGCGAAAAAACCGGAGCACCGATGATGGATTGCAAACAGGCCCTGACCGAAGCGAAGGGAGACTTGGAACTAGCGATCGTCCTGTTGCGCAAGAAGGGCGTTTCGGTCGCAGCCAAGAAAGCGGCGCGTGTGACGAGTGAAGGTTCGGTGGGCTACTACATTCACGCCGGCGGCAAGATTGGCGTGCTGGTCGAGGTCAACTGCGAAAGCGATTTCGTGGCACGCACCGAGGACTTCAAAGAGCTGGTCCACGACATCGCCATGCACATCGCGGCGAGCGATCCGAAGTTTGTCCGGAAAGAAGACGTTACGCCGGACGCCTTCGAGCGCGAGAAAGACATTTATCGCGCCCAGGCCGCCGCCACCGGCAAGCCCCCTGCCGTGGTCGAAAAAATTGTGGCCGGCAAGATGGAAAAGTTTTACGAAGAGGTCTGCCTGCTGGAGCAACCCTTTATCAAGGATCAGACCATCAGCATCTCGCAGTTGATCGCCGCCAAAGTGGGCAAACTCGGCGAGAACATCGCGGTGCGGCGCTTTGCCCGGTTCAAGGTCGGGGATGTGGCTGCCACCGTCGCCTTCGTCAGCACGAAGCCGGACAACCAGCCGGACGAGGGCGGTGCGGCGTCTGCGCCGGTTGCCAAGTAGCAGCCGAATTATTCAGGGGCGCTGCGGCGCCCCTTTCGTTTATGCTTCTTCCCACGTAGCTATTCATCTTTTGCCAAGTGAAGGACTCGCCCTGCCATGCCTGATCCGATCTTCAAGCGCATCTTGCTAAAAATATCCGGCGAAGCCCTGGCCGCCGATCAAGGTTTCGGCATCGACACCGCCCGCATTCATGAAGTCGCGGCTGAACTTGCGGAAGTGCGCAACCTGGGCATCGAGCTGGCCATCGTTGTAGGCGGCGGCAATTTCTTCCGCGGGGTTGCGGACCAGGCGAGGAACATGGATCGCGTCTCCGCCGATCACATGGGCATGCTGGCCACCGTCATCAACTCGCTGGCGCTGCAGGACGCGCTCGAAAAACAAAACGTCTTCACCCGCGTGCAGACGGCCATCGAGATGAATCAGGTTGCCGAGCCCTTCATCCGGCGCCGCGCCATCCGGCATCTCGAAAAAGGACGCGTCGTCATCTTCGCCGGTGGCACTGGCAACCCCTACTTCTCGACCGATACGGCCGCCTCGCTGCGCGCCATGGAAATCAAAGCCGATGCCATCCTCAAAGCCACCAAGGTGGACGGCATCTACGACGCCGACCCGATGAAGGTGAAGGATGCCAAGAAGTTTTCGCAACTCACCTACATGGACGTTCTGAAGCAGGGCCTAAAGGTGATGGACTCGACCGCCATTTCGTTGTGCAAGGACAACAATCTCCCCATCATCGTTTTCAATCTGAACCAGCGCGGCAATATACGCCGCGTCGTGCTCGGAGAAAAGATCGGGTCGCTGGTAAGCGCGTAGGAAAGGTTAGAGGTCAGACTTCAGAGGTAAAACCATGACATATCCCTTGGACTTAGTCACGGTTTATAATTTACGGTTTTGATTTCAATGCATACTAGGAGCCCCGAACTATGGCTCATCCTGCCCTGAAAGAAGTCTACGCAACCCTCAAGACGCGCATGGATAAAGCGGTGGAAGACTTCCGCCGCGAAATGACCGCCACGCGCACCGGGCGCGCGAACGTTCACATGCTCGACACCGTTTCGGTCGACTACTACGGGTCGCAGATGCCACTCAACCAGATCGCCCAGATTCACGCGCCCGAACCGCAAATGATCACCGTACAGCCGTTCGATCCGTCTCAGCTCGGGGCGATAGAAAAAGCCATCCGCAGCGCCGACCTCGGCCTCAACCCAATGAACGACGGCAAGATGGTGCGCGTGCCCGTGCCCGCGCTCACCGAAGAGCGGCGCAAGGACATGGTGAAGCACCTGCACCGGATTCTCGAAGAGCACCGTACGGCGGTGCGCAACATCCGTCGTGAGGGCAACGAGGCCATCAAGAAGACGCTGAAAGACAAAAAAATTGCCGAGGACGACGAGAAGCGCGCGCTCGACGAGATCCAGAAGCTCACCGACGATGAAATCAAGAAGATGGAAGAGATGAGTAAAGCCAAAGAGAAGGAAGTGCTGGAATTCAAGTAGAGCAGTTGCCAGCTACCAGTTGCCAGTTGCCAGAAAAACCGGCCGGTTTGGGTACTGGCAGGCGACAACTGGCAACTGTATTCGCTTTATAATCTGACGATGAAGCGCGTCGTCCATGCCGCCTGCCCGCACGACTGCCCTGATGCCTGCGGCGTTCTGATCACTATCGAAGACGGTCGCGCCACCAAAATTCAAGGCGATCCCGAGCACCCCGTTACCCGCGGATTCCTTTGCGCCAAGGTCGCCAAGTATCTGGACCGCGTGTACTCGCCGGAGCGCGTGCTTTACCCGATGCGGCGAATAACGGCGAAAGGACCAGCTTCCCTGCGGGAAGGACGGGCGGGGACGCCCGTCGCTCCATCGAGCGCCTTTGAGCGAATTTCCTGGGACGAGGCTCTCGACGAAATTACGCATCGCTTGCGCCGCATCATCGCCGAATACGGCCCCGAAGCCATCCTGCCCTACTCTTACGGAGGCACGCTCGGCGCGCTCAACGGCGCTTCCATGGACCGCCGTTTCTTCCACCGCCTGGGCGCTTCGCAACTGGAGCGCAGCATCTGCTCCACCGCCGGCGAAGCAGGCCTGAAATCGGTGATTGGCATCAAGCTCGGCACCGAGCCGGAACAGTTCGCGCATGCGCGCTACATCATCGCCTGGGGCTCGAATATTCACGGAAACAATGTTCATCTCTGGCCCTTCATCGAAGAAGCTCGCCGCCAAGGCGCGAAGCTGGTCGTCATCGATCCCTACCGCACGCGCACCGCGAAGTTGGCCGACTGGTACCTGCCGATCAACCCCGGCACCGATGCCGCGCTCGCGCTCGGCTTGATGCATGTCATCATCAACGAAAATCTCTTCGATCACGACTACGTCTCGCGCTACACCATCGGTTTCGAGGAGCTGAAGGCTCGCGTGCAGCAGTATCCTCCGGAAAAAGTTGCTCGTTGGACCGGGACCGGCATAGCCGCCGACGACATCCGCAAGCTCGCCCGCGAGTATGCCACCAAGCGCCCGTCCGTGATCCGCGTCAACTATGGCATCCAGCGCTCCGAGCGCGGCGGCATGTCGATGCGCGCGGTCACCATGCTGCCCTGTTTGATCGGGTCGTGGAAAGACCTGGGAGGCGGACTCCAGCTCTCGCTCAGCGGTTCTTACGGCTTGAATCGCGAAGCGCTCGAAATGCCCGAGTTGATGCAAAAGGCCTTGGGACGCCCCGCTCGCATCGTCAACATGGTGCAACTCGGCCGCGTGCTGAACTCGGCGATGGTGCCGAAGATGGTGCCGCCCATCCAGGCTCTGTTCGTGTACAACTCGAATCCCGCGGCGGTCTGCCCCAACCACAACGAAGTCGTCCGCGGACTGAAGCGCCCCGATCTTTTCACCGTGGTCCACGAGCAGTTCTTCACCGACACCACCGACTACGCCGATATCGTGCTGCCCGCCACCACTTTCTTCGAGCACAAAGACCTGCAGACCGCGTACGGCCACTACTACCTCCAGGTCTCCAATCAGGCGATGGATCCGGTCGGCGAATGTCGCTCCAATGTCGAGATGTTCCGCGCGCTCGCCGAGCGTATGGGTTTTGAGGACGACTGTTTCCGCGAAACGGTGGATTCCATGATCGACCGCGCCCTCGAGTCGCCCAATCCGTGGCTCAAAGGAATCACCCGTGATCGTTTGGAGCGCGAGCATAGCATCCGTCTGAATTTCACCACAAACCACGTAGGGACGGTCGCCCTCGGCCGTCCACCCGAGCAAAGCTCGGCAGAGGGCCTCGCGCTGCCATTTCTCCCCTTCGCCCAGGGCAACTTCCCCACGCCCAGCGGTAAAGCCGAGTTCTACAGCGAAGCTCTGAAGCGTCAGGGGCACGATCCGGTCATCGCCTTCACGCCGCCCGACGAATCGCGACATGGATCTGGGTCGAAAGCCGCCGGCTTCCCGCTCGAACTTCTCGCGCGCAAGCCCGACAACCATCTCAACTCGTCATTCGCAAACCTCCCATCCGTTCGCGAGATGGAACCATGGATGGGCGATCTAGAAATGCATCCGAACGATGCCGAGGCCCGCGGCGTCCGCGATGGCGACCAGGTTCGCGCTTTCAACTCGCGCGGCGAGATCGTCCTCCGGGCTCGAGTCGACGGTGCGGTGCCTCCCGGAGTAGTTGCTGCCCGGCTCGATTGGGCACGATTCAGCCCCGGCGGCGGCAATATCAATGTGCTGACCTCAGAAAAACTTACTGATATGGGCAACGCGGCGACGTTCTATTCCGTCTCTGTTGAGGTGGAACTTTTTCGGGCGTGACTCCAGGGGAGAAATTTGTCCCCGTCTTGGACGGTTCTCACTCTCTACCGTATAATTACCGTTTTCCTAACTCTAGTTTTTCGAGGTAGTTGCGATTCATCGTCGTCATCATGCTATCCCTGTGCGCGCCCCGCGACTCGGCCACAACACGGGCCCGCAGAAAGACTCTTCTTGGACTCCATCTTCTTTCGCCACAGGAGTTTGGAAGCGTAGGTCTGTTTGGAGTCGCCTCCTGGTTTTGTTGGCGCTTCTGCTGCTGGCGCTATCCGTTGCCGGCCAGCAGGATCTCATTGTCGACATCAAAGTCCACGGCAACCGCCGCATCCCCGCCGACACGGTCAAGGCTCGCATCTTCAGCAAGGCCGGCGACGTCTACGACCCCGCCGCCATCGAACGCGACTTCAACGCTCTCTGGAACACCGGCTACTTTGAGGACATCCGCTTTGAGCGCGAACAGAGCCCCAAAGGTTGGATCCTGCACATTTACCTCAAGGAGCGGCCGACCATCCGCGAGATCAACTACACCGGCCTGAATGCCGTTTCCACCAGCGACGTGCTCGACCGCTTCAAGGAGCGCAAGGTCGGACTCGCGGTTGAGAACCAGTACGATCCCACAAAGATCAAGAAGGCCGAAGTTGTCCTCAAGGAACTGCTCGCCGAGCATGGACGCCAGTTCGCCACCATCCGCACCGAAGTCCGGCCCATCCCGCCCGCCGCCGTCGGCGTCACTTTCGTCATTAAGGAGGGGCCCAAGGTCAAGGTTGGACGCATCCGCTTCCGGGGCAACAAACACGTCGGTGACCGCACGCTGCGCGCGGCCATGAAGAACCTCAAGCCCATCGGCATCCCGCACTCCATCTTTCTTGAGAATATCTTCGCCAAGACCTACGACGCCACGAAACTCGAAGAAGATACCGAACGCGTCCGCGCCGAGTTCCAGAACCGAGGCTACTTCAAGGTGCTGGTCGACGAACCCAAAACCGAGATCCACGACACCGGACACACCGGCTTCCACATCCCGTTACTCCAGTCAGGGCTGGGGAAATCCGTCGATATCACTATGCCCATCGAAGAGGGAGAGCGCTACCGCCTCGGCGCCATCACCTTCAAGAACAACAAAGCCATTGCCAACAGTGCCGCTCTGCGCAGCCTTTTCCCTATGAAGGACGGGGACATTTTCAGCCGCGAAAAAGTGGCCAAGGGTCTGGAGAACCTGCGCAAAGCCTACGGCGAAGCCGGCTACATTAACTTCACTTCCGTCCCCGACACCAAGTTCGACGACGAGAAGAAGATCGTGAATCTGACAATCGACGTGGACGAAGGCAAGCAGTTCAACGTGCGCCGTATCGAGTTCCAGGGCAACACCACCACTCGCGACAAAGTCATCCGCCGTGAAATTGCGCTGGAAGAAGGCCAGATCTACAACTCGCGCTACTGGGAGCTCAGCCTGCTGCGCCTGAACCAGCTCGGCTATTTCGACCAGCTCAAGCCCGACGATCCCAATACCACCGAGCGCCACCTCGACGAAAAGGCCGGCACTGTCGATCTCACCCTGAAGGTCAAGGAAAAGGGGAAGAACAGTATCGGATTGCAAGGCGGCGTCAGTGGTCTGGCCGGCGCCTTTGTCGGCATCAATTACAGCACTAACAACTTTCTTGGATTGGGCGAGACGCTCTCCGTGCAGGCCAGCCTCGGCAGCCGCCAACGCGACGTGGTCTTCGGCTTCACCGAGCCTTACTTGTTTGACCGGCCGATCCAGGCCGGCTTCAACGTCTACCTGCGCAAGATCAACTACGACCAAGCCAAGCAGTATGCCATTTTAAGCGGCCAGAATCCGAACCTGCCCGCCGCCTACCTGCAGAACCTGCAGAACTACTCGCAATCCAGTACCGGCACCACCCTGAGCTTAAGCTACCCGCTGCGCCGTTCCTTCAAGCGCTTTGGCATCAGCTACGCCTTCGACCGCTCTTCGCTAGTCGCCGTCAGCAACGCTTCCAAGCTCCTGTTCGAGAATCTCAATTTTCGAGGCATCACCGGCCCCAACGCGCTCAACGGCATCGTCACCAGCAAGATCACTCCCAGCTTCAGCATGAACACGCTCGATTCGCCCTACACGCCCCATCATGGCAAGAGCCTGTTCCTCGGCGGGGAGATCGCTGGCATCGGTGGCACGGTTCACACCATCCGTCCCGTCATCCAGTACAAACAGTTTTTCCCGGTTCAGAAACGCCGCAATGCCGTTGGTTACAACGTGCAGGCTTCGTTTATCACCGGCTATAACGGGGTCGTCGCTCCCCCCTTTGAACGCTCCTACCTCGGAGGCGAAAACGATCTGCGCGGTTTTGACATCCGCACGGTCTCTCCCATCGCCTACCTGCCCAGCGTGCAGACCGTGGCCCTCAGGAACAAGGATTCAAGTTTCGTTCCCGCCAACCCGAGCTTTCCGGTGGGGGTCAACTCCTCGGGAACGTGCGTCAACAACTGCTGGAATATCCCGGTTCCGTATAATCAACTCGTAACTCCCGGCGGCGACCTCAGTCTGCACGGAAACTTTGAATACCGCATCACCATTGCCGGCCCAGTTGCAGTTGCGCCCTTTGTCGATGTGGGCACCGATCCCATCCTCCGTACTTCGCAGTTGCAGATCAACCCGGTCCAGTACGAAAGCCTGCTGAGCACTCTGTTCGGCTGCCCGATCCTCGGCCCCCAGACGTCGTATGCGTGTTCCGGCGGTCACACAATTAGCGGCATCCCGCAATACCTCAACCCGGTTCCTGGCACCAACTGGGTTGTGCGTATGTCCACTGGGCTCGAATTGCAGACGATGCTTCCGGTCGTCAATGCGCCCTTCCGCATTTACTATGCCTACAACGCCATGCGTCTCGATAGCAGCGCATTTCCCCCCGTACAGATCAACCGCACCATGTTCCCCTGTCCAAACCCGGGGTCCGCTACGTGCCAAGACTTGGCCGCTGGCAACTACACCTATAACCTGACGCGCTCGACCCTCGGCTCCACATACACTCTCCGGGAACCGCGAAAAACCTTCCGTTTCACGGTAGCCACAACGTTCTAAGAGCAGCTGTCAGCTCTCAGTTCTCAGCCTCAGAAGCCATCTCATCAATCGTCTTGGGAAGGACACGGTTTCACAGGCTGCGAAGCTTTTCCTGAGAGCTGAGAGCGGACAGCTGAGAGCTGCTTTCCGCTACTCGATGTGCACCAATCCGCTCGCCGGCTCCGACGCCGGTGCCGGCCGTTGCGGTGCGCGCCACGCATCCAGGATCGATACCTGGTGCACGCACGATACCGTGCAATGGGGCGCGCACGGCTTCTCCGTATGGAACTCGCGGCGCAAATCGGCAAGCGTGTATTTCTCCAGCGGAATGGCCGGATACCCGCGCTGCTGCGAGCAGTAATGCACCAGCCCGTCCTCGCAAATGTAGAGGTAGCGCGCTCCGGCGCGACAGCGCCACTGATTCGGGCGCCCCAGCGCGATGTTGTCCTGAAACGCATTCACGCGCGTGAAGCTGCGCTTCTCGAGGTTCTTCATCTCGTGATACACGCGCCGTTCTTCGTCGTTCAAGGGCTGCAACTGCCCGGAGCCGTCGTGAATGATTCCTATAGTTGAGCTGAACCCCAACTCCAGCGCCCGCTTGCCGATGGTAAGCGCGTCCTGCGGATGGCTGACACCGCTGCCCACCACGGAATTGATATTCACGTGAAATTCCGCGTGCTCGGCCAGCAACTGTAGCTTCCGGTCGAGCACCTTCAGGCTCTTTTTGGAAACTGCGTCGGGATTCACGTTATCAATCGAAATCTGCAACCACTCCAGGCCCGCCCGGTTCAGCCGCCGGATACGGTCGGCGGTCAACAGATAACCATTGGTGATCAGCCCCGAAACGATCCTGCGTTTCCGCATGTGGTGAATGATGTCATCCAGTTGCGGATGCAGCATCGGCTCGCCGCCGCTGATCGTGATCACGGAAGTGCCGAGATCGCCCAGCCGATCCACTCGTTGCAACATCTGCTCGATCGGCACTGGTTTCGAAAAATCGTCAAACTCGTTGCAGTAAGTGCAGGCCAGATTGCAGCGCCGGATCGGGATCAGATGCGCCAGCAGAGGATGATCCGTTGACACCACGGCCTTCAGGATTTGCCACAATCCATGAACGCTCCGTTCCGCCGCCTTAAACTTGCGGCGCAATGCCACTGACCTGGTTGCCATTTTTGACGTAGCGTCTATTTCACCACAACAACCGGCCAAATGCCGAGTTCACCGCAGTATTCGGCGGAAAAATCGGGTCGAATGGCAACCTGCCGGGATGAAATTTCTGGTCTATTTCCTCATGAGTTACTAACGCGTTGGTATCGGGTACCCCCCCCTCCCCCCGCCGTGTGGAATCATAAGGTTAGGAAGAAATTTCCGGAAAATCTTTGAGTTTAAATGACTTAGAGGTAACGTATTCCAGAATCAATGACTTAGCGGCGATTTTGCTTCGACTGGTTGTCAAAGAGCGTTCCAAAATGGGATTGGGACGGCTTCGATGGCGGTCTTGGGAGACGGGCGCACCTCGGCCCTGGCCTGCAGGTCATCTCCATTGTTGCCGATGGCTGGTTCGATGTCTGTGACGGTTTGCACAGATGATTTGTGATGAAAAAAGGGTTGAAGGCGGGTTTCAGATCGCCCGATGACCCGATCACCCGATGGCCCGATGTTTTACCGTCTTCGCCACGGCAGGATATGATGAGCGCCAATGAAAGGCTGGCGCCATGGCGAACCGTGAACATCTGGCAAAAACCAACAAAAGTGTAAAGGGCTGGAATACAGCCCGAAGAAGCACCTCTACAATTCGCGACACGGGAGGCGAAGAATGATCCGACGAGTATTCACCGGGTTACTACAGCTACTGCTCTTGCTGGCAACATCGAACAGCCAAACGACTCCCGCCCAGAGCCCCGCGCACCAGCAGAAGACGCTACCGCCGAAACCCGAGCTCCGCGCAAACTGGACGGACGAACTTGAGGTGGGCTACGGCATCGCCAAGCAGGCGTTCCACGACATGGGACTTGAGAAGCTGACTCCGTCGCAGTTGGTCAACCTGCTTATCTGGGTCGACGAGCGCCAACGGCAAGCCAAGGCCGCAGTCCCCGCAACGACCTTCGACTGCGGCCGCCAGGGCGAGTCGTTCCTTGACGCAAAGCCCGAATCATACGACAAGGTGCGAGTCTACGTAGACGCTTCCGGCGACGCCACCGAGATCATCAGCGGTGTCCGCGAACGTTTGCGATCGATGAACGGTAGCGAGGTCGTGTACAGCTCAGACGAGGCAGATTTAAAGGTGAGCCTCATCGCCATGCAGACACAATCGAAAGGTGGCTATGACACAGGCAGCGCAATCTCGGTCGTCGTCTCCCGCCCCTGTGTGTGGACGAGTAGTACGAACACGAGCCACGTCGACTCCGTCGAAAACCAGTTGGTCCAGGTCGGCGCAGACGTCAGGGCGATGGTAGATTCGATCGTCTCCAACATTGACACAAACGATCTCGACCCACAGCGGAAGCTGAATGCACAGCTCAAGAAAATGCTCCTACCTCGACCCAATAAATAGCTGCCACCGCAAAGGGAGGCGGATTCCATGGATCCTAGATGGCAAGAAATCTTCCGAAACCGCATGCGCGGCTTTCAGGCCCGGCGAGAGCCCCAGCCAGGTGAAGCGGCGGTGTCCATTAAGATTCGAGTGTCGTCAGGATGCTTCCACCGTGAGCATTCCCCACGCGCCTATGAGCTCATCGACAAGAGCCTCAGCGAACTGAGCGGCCGCACTCCATCCTTCGGGTTCGAAGAGCACGAGAGCGGCCCGGAGATCCTAGCGTACGCCGTTGTAGGAGTCGGTCTCGCCAAAGCCGTCATCGAGCTCATCACCGCAATCATCAAGGCTAGATCCGAAGGGATCCGCAAAGACGACCGCCCGTCAGACCCTTTGGAAGTGATCGTTCGTCGCGTCTACGCCGACCACGAGTTTCGCGAAGAAAAAGCTCTCCGCGTCGGACCCACGGATGCGATCGACGAAACGAAGATAGAGCAACGACTCACGGCGGCACTGCGGAAGCTGCTCAAGGACGAGCCCTCACCCAAGACGCCCACCGAGCGGACTGCCCCGCGCGGGCAGAAAAAGCAGCCGAAGAAGCAGTCGCACCAGAAGAAAAGGAGCTAGGGGCACGCCCAAGCGCCGCCAGAAGCGGAGTACCTGTGTAACTTGCACGTCCGCCACGCATCCAACAATATGAATCCACACAGTGGCTATCTGCCGACAGGCCGTTAGGAGAGGCAATATTTTGTCACTCGCAAGGATGCGGGAACTGCGGGAGGTCTCCGATCCCCTGTATAATCAAGACATCGCGAAAAGAGGAATTGGACACCGGCGTGCTGAAGTGTGCGTGGATTTTCGACTTGGGAACCCCCCGGTTGACATTCTGCCAAAACAGTTTATGCTTTGAGGCCAACTCTGGAGCACGAACCAGACGCCTACGGCAACTGACGAGCTGAAGGAAGCATCTATGAGAACCGGCACGGAAATGAAACGCGCGAACGCCCTTCGGAAACAGCAAGAACATCACCCCGAGGATCCGTTTTGTGCAGTGCATCCGGATCTCGCTGCGCGTACGTCCAGCGTCGTGCAATCCGAACCAGATGAGCCCCGCGTCTCTCTACACCGGTCCGACACTACGGGCCTTCGCGCACACGTGAGAGCCGAACACGTAGTAACCGCGAGGAAGAAAAAGTAAGCGGATTGCCGCCTCCAGCCGATCAATTCTATCTTGCAGACCAGCCTACACACCTTCAGCAAGGCGACATCATAGCTGGCGTCCCGCAGTTACTCCTCCCTCCACTCGAAGCATCTGTCGTGGTGAGATCAACACATCACAGACTTCCCATAGAGCATCTGGTAGCAGGCGAGGTGGAGCTTGTCCGAGAGCTCGCGCTGGCCGACGCCTTCGATTTCGGGACGGAGTACGTCGTTGTCTCAGCTGCCAAAGGTCCCGCCATGATAATCACTGCGACATGCGACCTGGACGCCTTGAATATTTGGATGGTGACTCCGCTACGCCCGGTCGAGGGAAGCAATCTCGACGTGGGCAATTTGGAAGCCGGGAAGTACGTGAACCTCTACCGTCTCCCAGAAAATGAGTACTTTCCACCCTCTTTCCTCGACCTGAGCGACCTTCGTCCAGCGCGCCCGCAGCAGGCACCTTTAAAGAACCGCATCGCAAGTGTGACGCGCGAGGCTCAATTCGATATCGTCGAACGAATGTACTCCTCGATCGGCCGCGCTTGGGGCTACCGCAAAGGCGAGAGGGTTGAACCGCCTGGCAAATATGAAACCGACAAGTTTCGATGCGCGCGGTGCAATCTCTACGACGTGCCGGTCCCAGAAAAAGCATTACCTGTGGGAGCCGAATTTCCCGAGTGCGAGCAATGCGCGAAGATCAAGAAACCTGCGCAGTGGTACCGTCTTACGAAGCATCGAAAATCCTAGTCTAAAATTGCAGAAATGCTTAAGCTCCCGGGGTGCGCAACGTCTCGCGGGTTTTCGAGGCGTGGGATGCCGCGAGCACTCCACTTCCGCCGTCCGACGCCCGACCTTTTTCATCACAAATCATCTGTGTGCCGCATCACAGACTTCCAACCGCCGTGCGCGAAGCCAGCCCCCCTTACCCCGGTAACTTGCGGCTTTCGACGGGGGTTCCTAGCATGAGAGAGCTATGCCTCATGCTCTGCTGTTGTCGCCGGATGACCAGGCGGTCAGCGCAATTACTGGAGTTTTGGAAGAGATGTCGGTAACTTGCGAGCGTCCCCTGGATGGAGCCTCCGCTGCCCAAAGGATCAATTCGCGCAGCTTCGACCTGGTGTTGGTCGATTGCGAAAATCTGCCGGCAGCCAAGCTGATTTTTGACGTTTGCCGTCGCGGAAAAAGCGGCAACAACCCGGTCCCGATCGCCATTGTCGATGGCCGCGCCGGCCTGCCTACCGCTTTTCGCCTGGGCGCGGAATTGATTCTTACCAAGCCGGTCGCGAAAGACCAGGCTCGGAGCACCATCCGCACCGCCGTCAGCCGGGTGCGAAGAGACGTTCAGACCAACGAGAGTGTTCCGCCGCAGCCGGCGAGCGCGGGCATGTCCAGCACTGCCACGACCAGCGCGACCGTGTCCAGCGCGGCGCCGACCGAAGAACGCGCGCAGGCAGCAGCGGCCGCAGCCGTTTCTTCGCAACTGACAAGCTTTGCGGAGCCCGCTCCAAGGTTTGTTCCAACCGCGGCTCCAAGCGTTGCTCCCAGCGTTGCTCGCGGCGCTTTAGCCGCGACGCTCTCCGCGCCAGCCGTCACCGCGAAGATGCATTCCGCCGTAGACGAAATCGATGCCACACCAGCTGCTCCGAAGTTGAATCCGAAGCCCGCGTCCTCTTCAGCATCATCTTTGTCAGAGTCATCTTCTTTGTCAGAGTCAACTTCGGCCCCCGCGGTTTCGGAAAATTCGAAAGCCGGGCGCCCGCTAAGACCTTCCGACGATCCAGTGCTGGCGGAACTGGAAGAAAAGGAACTGGCGGCATCGCAACTGAAAAGCGCGGGACCGAACAAAGCAACGCCGGCTCAAGCTGCAGCCAAATCTGGCGCCCCGGCCTTTTCGTCCCACCCGCAAGGCCAGCACAAAAGACGCACGCTGGTCGCGTTACTGATGCTCGCGCTCGCCGGCGGCGGCTTCGATGCCGTGTGGACGTATCAGCCGGGATTCCGAGCCATCGCCCAACCGCAGATTGATCGCGTGCTGGCCCTCGGCGGAATGGGATTGCCGCCCGCTCCGGCACCGAGCCCCACAAAGCGTTCGACTCAACTGGCTCCGGCCACAACTGCGGCGCCTGCGCCCGGCCAGCCGGCAGCGACTCCAGGCACGGTAGTTGCGCCACCAACATCCGGGGCCACAGCCACCGCTGCACCTGTTGTCAGCAAGCCAGAGCCTGATAAATCCAGTGAAACCAAGCCCAGCGACAGCAAGAAAGACGCCACGGTTGCGACTTCGTCCGGCGCCCAACTGCCGGGGGAGAGCAGCGCGATCATTCTCTCTTCCAAGGGTGCCGAGAACCGGCTGGCCTACAGCGTTGCGCCGAAATATCCGGTCGAAGCGCGCTCCCGGGCAGCGGAAGGAACGGTTGTCCTCAAGGAGGTCGTGGATGAGAACGGCAAGGTTGAGGGCGTGCGACTGGTCGAGGGCAACGCGGCCTTGGCAGCCGCCGCTATCAACGCCGTCAAGCAGTGGCGCTATCGGCCATATGTCCGGGACGGCAAGGCTCAGCCCTTCCAGACCGTCGTGCTCGTCGACTTTCAGCGGCCATAACCGCAGACGATCGCAGACGTCGGAACCATCGACAACCTGCGGAATCTGCCGGCAAATTCGAGGGTGATCCAATTACCCACGTAACTTGCTGGTACCCACTTCATTACCTAGGATGACCTCATCATGGGTTACCAAGCTTTACTCTTCTGTTCCGATGAAAAACTAGCTCGCGTGGTAGGTCAGGTGTTCAGCGAACTGGACTTCAGCGTGGAGGCGGTTAACGAACCTTTTGCGGCGGTCAAGAAGTTGATGACGCAGCGTTACGACGCCATCGCGGTGGACTGCGAGAACGAGCAGAACGCTTCCCTGCTGTTCAAGAGCGCCAGAAACTCCAGCACCAATCAGAGTTCGCTGGCCCTCGCTTTGGTCGAAGGACAAGCGGGCGTGGCCAAGGCCTACCGCATCGGCGCCAACCTGGTGCTCACCAAGCCGATCAATGTCGAACAGGCGAAGGGAACGCTTCGGGTCGCGCGCGGACTTCTGCGCAAAAACTCCGATGCTGCCAGCGCGGCAGCTCACGGAATGCAGGCAAAAACAACTCCCATATCCGCCGGCAATTCATTCCCACTGGCGAGTCGAAGCTCTGCCGCCACTGCTCCACCGCCCAGCGCTCCCGAACCTCCTGAATTTGAAGCACCGATTGAAGCACCGATGACGGCGACCATGCCGGAGGCGCTAGCGGCGGGGCTTCCGACAATGACGGCGTTGGCAAAAGTTGAGGACAATCCGGCGGTCGTTCCTGCGCCCGCAGCACAAAGCAAGACTGCCATCGCCGCCGGGCCAGCACTGGAATCGCGGCAGCCCGAATTCGCTGGCGCAGTTAAAAACGACTTAGTCAAAAATGATGTAGTCAAAAACGATGGGTTCAAAAACAAGGCTGCCAACATCGCCGCCACGTCCGTAGCAGCGCAAGATGCCAGTTCCGCTTTCACGTCGGCCTCGGGATCAGCCGCAGCACCGGCTCCGGCAAAAGAAGTGACGGCTCCGGCAACGAAAGAGAACAAGATCGTCAAGTCGAAGGTCTTTGAATCGAAGAGCGCTGAATTGAAGGCCGCTGGATCGAAGCCCGCGGTATCAGGGCCCGCCAGTCCGTCGCACGAGGCCGCTACTGTTGCGCTTCCAACGTCCAATTCGGTGAGCACTACCGGCGCCCCGTCTTTTGCCGTTGCCTTGGACGAAGACGATTCCAGGGGAGCGGGCGGCGTCAGAAAAATCCTGATGGTAGTTGTTGCTGTCCTGGCTCTGGCCGCGCTCGGCTACCTCGGTTATGGCGAACTTGGCAAGTCCAGCAAAACCCCAGCTCGGCAGCCCGTAAGCTCGCCCCAACCCCAAGACTCGAGGCAACCCGCTCCTGCTCTGGCGCCCATGTCGTCCCCAGAAGCAGCGCCTTCGACGAGCACACCGGGCCGGGCGAGTTCCGCTACCCCGACCTTAGCTCCCAAAACGGCTACCGCGGCGCCCCAGAACAAGCCATCGGCTGGCGCGAGCAACCCTCAGGTAATCCGGATCGACGCGAACGTGGCCGCAAACTCTGAACCGGGAACGAAGAAAGATTCGGCTCCCCTACGCGTGAAGTCGGGAAACAAAACGCCGGCCCAAGCCGAGGAGTCCGCGCCTTCGCTTCCCAGCCCGCTCACCGTTGCATCGGCGGACGACAGCAACTTGAAAGGCCTGATCTCTTCGGCATCGTCCAATCTTCCCAAGCCCTCGCTGGCAACAATAAAAATTTCCCAGGGCGTGTCCCAGGGACTGCTGATCAAGCGGGTACAACCAGTCTATCCGCCAGCCGCACTCAAGGTTCATGCGGAGGGCGCAGTGCAGATCGAAGCCACCATCAACAAAGAGGGCACCGTAATCAATCCGAAAGTACTTAGGGGAGACGCCGTCCTTGCGCGCGCCGCGCTCGATGCTGTCCGCCAGTGGAGATACAAGCCCTACTACCTCGATGGCGAACCAGTGGAAATCCAGACGCAAATCACGGTCAACTTCAAAGCGAACTAGAGAGGCAGGTGTCAGGTGTCAGGTCTGAGTGCCCTTGCATTTCCTGAGACCTGAGACCTAAGACCTGAGACCTTAATTCAACTGCTCGTCCAGCGGGCGGTGCCGCGGACGCCCCGGATGAGCACTGATGCTACGGAATTTGTGGTAAAGTCCGTGCAAGTCTTCGCTCAAAAGCCGCACTACCTGCATGCAGTAATCGCCGTGCTGACGCAGAAATTCCAGAAAATCTTCCCGCGGAATAAAAGCCGCCGTCGTTTGGTCGCCCGCCTCAGCGGTGATGCGATACTTTTCCCCAGTCATGCTCTCGCTCAGCCCAAGCACGGTTCCAGGACCGACGACTTCCAGAAGCTGCTTTTGGCTCTGACCGGTTGGGAGCAGGACGCGAACCTCACCGCTCTCCACCAGGTAAACGCCCGCTGCCGCGGAACCCTGTTGGAACAGCGTCGCACCTTTGGGGAACAGCCGAGCCGATTTGATTCCGTGGAGGGCGTTTAACAGATCGGGACTCAACTTACCTGGCGTAGGCTGCGACGACACAGTGTCAACCCTCCTTGTTTCAGTCAGTCTACACCTGCGGAGGGCGGACGGCGGCTCAAGTTTCGATTTATCAATTAGGCAGCGCCTGGCATTTGAGTCTCTTCGCGAGGAAAACCGAAGGGAATGCCCGCGCCACCGCACAGAACAGAAGTGTGACTTGCAGGCTGTGGAAAAAGTCGCCGAATCGCAGCTATTGCCGCGCCAGAATTTCATCGATTGCGGCCTTGCCGCCTCTGTCGACGTTGACGACTTTGTGTACCGGCTTGAAACCGGTCAGCGTGACATCCACGATGTAGGTCCCAGGTCCCAGCATGACATCTACCGGCGACGTCTTATCGAGAACCTGCTGGTTGATGGCGACCTGTGCGCCTTTCGGCTGGGTATGAATGCTGATCGAACCCATGCCAGCCGTGCTCTCTCCGCCGCGTCCAAACAGCTTATTCAACTTGCCGACGGTCCGCATGTCCGCCGTGTTGCCCAGCGCCCGGAGCACCGGCGAGTACTGGAAATTCTGCCCGGGACCGAGATCGGCGGTGACGGTCTCGTCGAGGTATCCTTGCTTGCGCAACAGAACTGTGTGGTTTCCTTTTTCCACGGCGAACTGCACCGGGGTTACTTTCCCGATGGGCCTGCCGTCGATGATGACATCGGCGCCGGGCGGCGTGCTGTTCACCACCATCAGTGCATTGACCGGCGACAAATGAAGCAGCAGAGACGATTTGCTGCCGGCCGCAACATCGACCGACCGCATCTCGGACGAATAGCCCGACTTGCTGACAAAGATGATGTGCTTGCCGGGACTTAGGCCCATCAAAGTGAACGGGGTGATCCACGACGGATCGCTGCTTCCATCGACCTGAAACTGCGCGCCCTGCGGACTGGAGTCAATCAGTTCCTGGCCCGAAATCACGACCGGCGGCGGGGCTGGGGCTGGAGCGGGCGCCCGTCGACTGCTGTTCGACCTGCGCGGTTCGATCTGGCGTACCGTCAGGCCTGGTGCAGCCTCCGCAACCGGCGGAGCTGGTTTCTCGATTCGTGGCGCCACCGGCTTCTGGGCAACCGGTTGGGCTGAGCTTACCGCTTTCGTCGGCCGCGGAGCAGCCGTCGAACCATCGTCTTCCGAGTGAACGTGGAAAAAGACCGCGATCGCAACCACCAGGATCAGCCCAACCGCGCCCAGGATCGAATACAGCATCAACTGCGGTGGAATGGTCGAGATTTCCTTGAATGCCATTTCCACGACTTCCCGCGGCTGGATTCTTGGCTTCTCTTCTTTCCGCGGATCTTGTTGTGGAAAGACCTGCTCCTCAGGGCGCGACGCCTCAGCCGGCTCGGGAGTTGGTGGTGTGAAAACCGGCTCCTTAAGCGGAGGCATCTCTGCCAGGTCAGAAAAACTTTTGCCGGATGAGCCCGCCGCCGGTTCGGCCATCATGGGATCAAAAGTCACACGAGGCGAATGCCGCTCGGAGTTTCGCTCCACCACCGCCGCCGATAAAGCCGGGCCGCGCCCGACCTGGGATTGAGGAGCAGTTACTTCAAAGTCGCTGATAGATCCCGCGCCACAGTTCGTAGCAGAGTTCGCATCAAAGTTCGCATCAGAATCAGAATCCGAACTAGAGTTGGTCATGGGTAAGCGCGAGGCACTCCCTCCGGTCGCCGCGGCCGCAGCGGCTCTGGTTTCGGCCGCCGGCGGATGGGCCGGAGAAAACACCGGCGCGTCGACTTTCGGAGAAACAGGTTTGGGCGCGACCGATGGCGCAACCGATGGAACGGAGGGCTCGGGTTTGGCGGTGCTCGAGGCGGCCGGAATGAACTTGCTGGCCGCGGCCGCACGAGCGGCGCGACTGACGTAAACATCCGGCGACGGGGTCGTCTTCTTGGTATCCGTCGCGGTTTTCTTGCCGTTGCCGTTGCCGTTGTCCTTGCACTTCTCCAGGTCGTCCACCAGTTCGCGCGCGCTCTGATAACGCTCCCCGGGATCTTTCGCCAGCGCCTTCATAATCAGCGCGCTCACCGCCGGTTGAATCTTGGAATTCACCGCAGACGGACTGGCGGGCATCTCGTTTTCGATCCGGCTTACAAGCGTAACCGGATCTGCGGCATCGAAGGCCTGCCGCCCCACCACCATCTCGTAAAGGATCGAGCCTAAGGTAAACAGGTTCGAACGCAGGTCGATGGCTTCTCCGCGGATCTGCTCGGGAGAACAGTAGGGCATAAGCTGCCCCAAGCCTTTTCCCGATTCCGCCTCAATAAGGCTCATGGTGGAGATGCCAAAGCCCAGGATCTTCACCATCCCGTCCCACTGCACCATGATCTTGCCGGGCTCCAGCGAATGGTGAGTCACACCCTTGGAGGCAGCGTGCTCCAGGCCGGCGCAGACCTGGCGCGTAATGTCGAGCAGGTCCCAGATGGAGAAGCCTTCTTTGCGCGCCAACATGGTGGCAATGCTGTTGCCCTGTATGTACTCCATGGCCGCGCAGTACTGGCCGTCGATCTCGCCGGCACCGTAGAGCAGCACAATGTTCTGGCCGGCGAGGTCGCGCGTGCTCTCGCCTTCGGCGATCAGCGTCTCCACATACGCGTCGGCACGGTCGCCGAGTGGCGCCAGACTCTGCGTCTTGAGCGCCACGATCTGGTTGGTTTCCGTGTCCAGCGCCTTATAAATCAAGGCGGTCTCGGACTTGGAAAGCTCACTCTGAATTTCGAACCGGCCAAACATCGTCGTCATTACAATCGCCTCGCGGTGACAAGCCGCACTACACCCTGATGTGCTGAGACCAGGGGAGAATCAAACTTAGAATACCGCTGTCAACTGCCCAACTGAGAGTTACGAAAGTACCTCCACCTGTGTCCAGCAGAATCTGTAACTTTCAGATACGAATGATCGGAAGAATCGGACAAAGCCTCAAGTTCCAGTCGGATTTGGTACATTTCGGGACACCTCTAAATTTCGTTTTGGAAAATGAGGGAAGTCAACGACCGCTAACGCCTATCGCAGGCGGATAAGCACCAAGAGCCCAGTCAATAAGTGGCAGGGATATTACGTCAACTGGACGGTAGGGTTCAATGGGAAGGTCCGATTCCTAAGGTGTTAAAGAATTCCTCGCACATAGGAAGTTGGAGATCATTTCGCGTCCTGGTAGTCAGTGCAATGCTGAAATAGCCGTCATCCGTATCCAAGACGACAAACCGCTGTGGCGATGGTTTGTTCTTCTCTTTCCCATACATTTCGAAACTCAAGAAGTTGAGTTTGTCGGGATCGAGTTTAGCTGGTTGCCATTTTTCGAATTGGGCATCGGGGAACTGGGACAGAGTATTCTGTCGGTCCGCTGTGACGAAATTCTTGAGATTTTCGAGTCCGGGTTTATTCGGGTCCTTCTTCTGGAAAGCGATGGTGATTACCTTGTCTGCATTCTCCAACGTCATTTCCGCTGGCACGAGGACACTGTGCAAGCCGAGCTTCTTCGCGGCCTTTTCATCCTTGACCCAGCCTTGTGGTATGACGAACGACAACTTTGTGTGGCTCTGTTGTCCTTTTTTATAGCCGGGCCTGATAATGACGCTGTTTTCCTGCGCTGCTGAGGTGAAGGACAGACCCAGGCCAATGGCAAGGACACTCACAACGAGGAGCATTAGGAGCTTCTGGGTCATCTCGGCATCCTGTCTTTCTTCCACAAGAGATCTGACAGCAAAGTCTATCGACGCGCCTAAGCATCGGCAAGCGATAATTGGCGAAATCAGGGCATGACTGTCCGAACCAGTTGGTCACCGACGTATACGTTTACGTTCTAAAGTCAGAATTGTTCTCCCTGCAATGAGAGTTGGCCGTGACTACGGTAATTAAGACGCATCCTCGGCTTCATGATGAACTTTTCGGATAGAGAAACTTGCAAGATATAGTGGCGCGGGAGACGCGACAAGTCATGGTAGGAACTTCTAATGCGGATCAAATGAAAACTCTACTTTTTGGCTTGGTGCTGGTTATCCTATCGGGGCTGGCGCGAGCACAGTCTCTCGCAAGGAAGTATCGGCATTTGTTCGCGACGGCAAAAGTGTGATTTTTGGGCACCTCACGAGCGCAGCGAGATTTGCCACTGACACTATGCGCACTACGAGCGGGGCCTGATCGACATGCCTAGAGGTGGGGCGTGGCGGTGCGACAAGGTGAAATGGGCGATCGATGCGGAGAAATATCAAGACCTCCGAGAGTGGAGTGAGCTAAGCGGAGAGGCAACGATGCCTAAGACCAGTCCAGCCAGCCCACCAATTGCGATACAAAGGCTACCTAATGTCACCGCGAATATAAGCACAGCGACCACGGACCCCACTGTGTCTAATACATCTGTCCAGCCGAAAGTGAGGCCGGTCGCCATGATGTAGGCTCCGTAGAAAAACCCGGCGAGACCACCGAGTAATGCGCCGATACCCGCAGACTTCTTGATCCACTCACCGTAAGTGGCCATCGTCGCCACCCCCTTTGTTTGCGCTTCCAGTTAGCCTAATTTCAAAGCGGCTGCCACCAAGAGAGCCAGAATTGCGGCAGAAGCGACAGAAGCCGCAACCACGCTGAGAGAATAATTACGAGTGGATATGCGCGTCATACCAGACCTCCTTCACGGACGGAAGCAGGGCCCATAGTCGAGGTCGATCATTCCGCTACGAACGTTGCGGCCTCGATCTACTAGGCCAAACACGAATCGTCACCGACAGACAATTGCTAGAGGGGCCGACGTTCAAGACTCTCGCCTCAGGGGGTGTGCACACCGTCGTGAGACCTGCTCTTCGGTGGGGCGAGATTGGTTAAGGTCACACGAATTAGCGCGTCCTGTCAGTGACGGGAATCACAGATTGATGTGAGGTGATCGCCAAGAGCCAAAAGAAGGCAGACTGCGCGGTGGAAATTTTAAACCAGCAATTCTGAACTCGCCTGTCTTAGTCAATTGACAGTTCCCGGCAATCGAGTTCGCGCCGAGGCGAGGGCGTGTTGCCCGTTCATCACCAGCAGGCGATCAGTACGTTGCATCCTCTTCCAGTCATATTCATAAGCAGTTCCACAACTGAGACAGATTTGATAGTGCTGGCCATTGCCACTCATTCGTGGCCAAGTAAACCGATGGGAGCAAAATTCTGCGAGAAGTCGCTGCAAGAATTTCATATCTATCCTTCGCTTCGGCACGGGCCAGAACTCGGTGGCGTGATCGTTCTGAAGAGGCGAGTGAATCGATTTGACTACGTCACGGGCACACTTTCAAATTACGGGAGTGCATTCCGGGTACAAGTTACCGGGTAGCTGACGGGCTGTTGCGACTTCCCAGAAAAGTCGGTTCAGCAATGCCCGCGCTGTTCATGTCGATTTAATTCGCGGGCAAACTGACGAAGGCATTGATCATGATCTCGTCATTCGTGCTGGGTCCGACCACAATGGCCGGCAAATTGGGGCGCATCATTTTGATGCTCAGGTCAATGGTCCGGGGCGTGGACTTGAAGTGGAGGTTCTCGTAGCATTGTCCGCATGAAAAAAGCGGAATCTGCCAATCGCGGTTCTGCCGCGCGAGGAAAGGGCGCTCCGAAAAGCGTTGATGAATACCTTGCTGGTGTCCCGGAACCCGCTCGCAGCACCTTGAACAAGATTCGCGCAGCGATTCGATCCGCTGTGCCACAGGAGCCTACCGAGACCATCAGCTATCGGATTCCTGCGTTCAAGTACAAAGTAGTGCTGGTGTGGTTCGCCGCGTTTTCGGACCACTGTAGTTTGTTCCCCACTGCGTCGGTTGTCGCAGCGTTCAAGAACGAACTTAAGGGCTTCAATACATCTAAAGGGACCATCCAGTTCCCCACGGATAAGCCATTGCCGACTGCACTTGTTAAGAAACTGGTGAAGGCGCGAGTCGCGCAGAACGAAAGCAAGAAACGGCGCTGACCGGGTTGCCCTCGACAACTGCGCGGTTGTTGGAGAAATTGGTTCTGCCTGCGGGTGGCGTGCGGCAATACGCTGTGGTTCGAGCGGTTGCTGAGCAATATGGGCCACGACCTGCGAGTTTCTTTGGAGCGGCAGCCTAACTCGGAGCGTCTCGCCCCGCTGGTTGCCATAGCTCAATCGGATTGCCCTCAGGGTCGTGCAGGCGAGCAAAGCGACCGTTCGGGTAATGCTGCGGGTCCACGTCGATCTCGATACCCGCCGCCTGTAGCTGCGCCGCCATCGCGTCTAAGTCCCGAACGCGAAAGTTGACCATCCACATCTGCTTGGAATCCCCGAAGTACTCGGTCGCCTCCGGGAAGGGGCTGAACGCGGTCGGCCCCGCCTCCTGCCGCCATGGCAAATCCTCGTAGCTCGTCGGCGTTAGAGACACTCCTAGGTGTTCTTGACACCATTGGCCCAGTGCCGCTGGGTCGTGAGCGCGGAAGAATAACCCGCCAATCCCAATCACTTTTTCCATATTCTTCCCTTTCCTCCACTTTGCCACGATTCAATTGGCTCAGGCATCACCGTCGCCAAGCAGGACAACAAGGCGCATAAAAAGAGAATCGGAACCATGATTTCTGCAATCTCATAGATCATAGAACAGGCGCAATCGACCGGCAGGAGGGTTTCGTCGTGGCCACCAACTCACTCACGAATTTCGATTTTTCCGGCCCGCCCGTACCTGAAACAGCCGCCGCTCTCCGGGTAGTGGAACTGGTGCGCCTGCAGAAATTCGCGCAACGGATCACCTCCACTCTCGACCTTGAAGAACTCGTTCCGCGGATCGTCGATGAGGTTGCGGAATCGCTCGGCTGCGTCGAAATCAACCTTTATCTCCGCGATCCTGAACAGAATGAATTCATACTGGCCGGCGCTCGCGGCTGCACCGTTTACCACAAGGGCGATCGCCTCAAGAAAGGCGCCGGAATGGTGGGACACGTCGCGGCCACTGGCAAGATGCACTATGCTCCCGACGTCGCTCGCGACCCCTACTATATGGCCTGCGAGCCGGACACGCGCTCCGAGGTCGCCATCCCGCTACAACGCGAGGGCGATCTGGTAGGAGTTTTCACCGCCTCTCATCGCGAGCTAAACGCTTTCTGCCCAGACCAATTAAGGCTGCTGCAGGGATTGTGCGGTCACGTCGCGGTCGCGGTACACAACGCCCGGCGCTTCAACGATGAGCGTCAACAACGCGAGCGCATGAGCCGCGAGGCCGAAGAAGCGCGCTCGATTCAGCAGGCGCTGTTGCCTCGCAGCTCTCCGCTGATTCCGGGGTTCTCGGTGTCGGGGCTTTCGATTCCGGCGGGCTCCGTCGGCGGCGACTGGTATGACTTCATTCCGCTGCGTGACGGACGCTGGGGTCTGGTTCTAGCCGATGTTTCGGGCAAGGGCACAGCGGCGGCGCTTCTCATGTCCGCGACTCGCGGCATGTTGCGTTCGCTGGCGCAAACCGGGTCTGGACCCGCCGAGGTGCTGACGCGTCTCAACAACATGATGATCGAAGATTTTCCCAGCGGCCGCTTCGTCACCATGGTGTATGCCGAGCTCGATCCGTCCAGCCGCGTTTTGCGCATCGCGAACGCCGGCCATCTGGCGCCGCTGTTGGTCGAGCCTTCCGGCCACCGCTGGATCAATCACGAGCATGGCTTGCCGTTGGGAATTTCAGCCAGCAAGTTCTCGGAGACGGAAGTGACGCTCGCCGAGCATTCGCGCATCGCGTTTTATTCTGACGGAATCACCGAGGCTGACATCGATTCCGGGGAAGAATACGGCCCGGAGAGGCTTCTCGCGCAAATGCAATCACCAAACGTTACGCTGGATGGTCTGCTGGCGGATGTCATGAAATTTGCGAATGGAAAGGGGCTGCGCGACGATGCCACCGTGATATTGGTGCGGGCGCGCGGAACCGAACCAGGCTCCAGCGACAACGCATGATCAGCCCGCTGTCCCTGCAACAACCCGATCCTGGACTGCGATATCTCACGATCTTGCCCGCCGCTTGGCGAGGAGGACCTTCTCTAACGCCTGACGCAGATCGGCAATCAGGTCTTCGCTGTCTTCAATCCCCACCGAGTAACGAATGAGGGCCTCCGGGATGCCGCTCGCCGCGCGTTCCTGCTTGGTGGACTCGACATGGCTGGTGGTGGAGGGTGGACCCGCGACCGTCTCGACGGCCCCAAGGTTCGCGGCTAAGTGTGCGTAACGCAGACGCGGCAGAAAAGATTTCACGGAATCGAAACCGCCGCGGATGGCAAAACTGAGCACGCCTCCGAAACCGCGCATCTGCCGGCGAGCAATTTCGTGATGTTCGTGGGACTCCAATCCGGGGTAGAAGACCCTGATTACCTGAGAGTGTGATTCCAGGAAGCGCGCAATCTTAAGCGCGCTCTCGTTCTGCCGCGCGATCCGCAGATGAAGAGTTTTCATTCCGCGCAGTAACAAGTAGGCGCCCATGGGATCGAGGCAGGCGCCCGTGATCTCACGAAAGTGATAAATCCGCGCCACCAGATCGGTGGCGCCGCACACCACACCGCCGAGCGCATCAGCGTGCCCGCCGAGGAACTTGGTTGCGCTGTGAATGACGAGATCGGCGCCGAGTTTCACGGGTTGTTGATTGATGGGCGTAGCCAGGGTGTTGTCTACGACCACCACAGCACCGTGACGATGGGCCACGGTAGCCAGGCGGCCGAGATCGACAACTTTGACCGTCGGATTCGTCGGACTTTCCAGGTATACCGCCTTGCACCCCTGGCCAATGGCCGCTTCGATTGCTTTGTGATCTCTCGTATCACAGAGCGACACCTTGATGCCGAATCGAGGCAGGAATTCGATAAACAGTTTGTTCGTCCCTCCATAGGTGTCCTGAATGGAAACCACGCGATCGCCAGGAGACAGGAGGGCAAAAAGCGTGTTGCTGATCGCTCCCATGCCGCTCGAAAAACTGGTGGCGGCTTCGGCTGTCTCCAGATTTCTTACCTTTTCTTCGAAGGCGGCTACGGTTGGATTGGTGTTCCGGCTGTAGATATGGCCTGGCCTCTTCCCTTGCGCCACCGCGAGCCACTCGTTCACATCGTCGTAGCCGAAAGACACGCTAAGGGCCACTGGGATTTGCGTGGCGCGCTCCCAGTACTTGCCCTTCTCGCCGGCCCATACTCCCCGGGTTCCAAGTCCCACATCATCTTCTTTTTTGTTCTCGCGGCGTCGGTGCACAGAAGAGTGCCTCCTTGTCGTTATCGCTAACGTTCGTCAGTCTAGCAGGCGGGGCGCTCGCATTCATGATCGCGGGGTCGCGCGGGTGCGACATGCGCTACACTGATTGCCTGCTGGTGGGTCAACGGAAGGGTGTGGCAGATGTTGGGGGAGGGTTTGAGGAGCCGGTGCGTGACGCAGATCGGCATTGTCATTGTCATTGCATTGTTCCTGCTTTCCTGCGCGGCTCCGCTCCAGGCGCAAGAAAGGTCCAAAATCGATTGCACCCCCAGTTTTCCCTTCAAAGACTCTTGGTGGGGCGCTGACGCAGCGTACTCCATCCCGTTGCCGGACGGGCGTTCCATCTGGATCTTCGGGGACACTCTGTATGGCGACCGGAGGGTAGTCGAGGGAAACGAGCCGCGCATGGTGCGCAACAGTATCGGCATCTCGACGTGCGACAGCCCTGATTGGAAAGTCGAGTACGTGATTCGGCGGGGGGACAAGGGACAGCCTCAAGATTTTTTTCAGGCGCAGCACAAAAACATCTGGTACTGGGCGCTTGACGGATTCTTCTACAAGAATGACCTGTGGGTGACTCTGCTCTGCATGCGCGACGCACCAAGAACAACATCCGCTGCATTGGGCTTTGAAACCTGCGGGGCCGACCTGGCAAAGCTTTCCGGACTCGATAATGATCCGCTGCGATGGAGTGTAAAGTACTTCCCACTCGTTCCCGACGGCATTCACGCCTATCCTTCCGCCACTGCCGTGGTAGATGGCGAGTACATTTACATTTTCGCGCTGCTGGAAGCGGATTCACGCCCCATGCTTCTGACTCGCATCCCCTTGGATGGTCTCGACGCACCGGCAGAGCACCTTCAGTACCTGTCTAAGAGCGGCGCCTGGAAGCTGGGCCTGACGCCTGCCGACGCAATGCATGTCATGAAGCACGGAAATACCGAAATGACGGTGCGGTATCACCCCAGCTTGAAAAAATGGGTTGCGATCCTGAACTATCCGAAACTCTTTTCCGACAAAATCGTGTTTCGCACAGCACCCCAGTTAGTGGGACCATGGAGCGAAGGTAAGACGATCTATCGTATTCCAGAGATGCAAAAGGGCAACGCTGGATATGACAAAGATACCTTTTGCTATGCAGCTAAGGAACACCCGGAGTTTCGCCTGCCTGGTTCCGTTCTTATTACATACGCTTGTAACACGATGAATGTGCAGAAGCTCACGAGTAACCTCGACATCTACTTCCCGAAGGTCGTACGAGTTCCTTTCGCTAAGTAAGGTTCAGTCCCATTCCCACCAGCGTTCGGAGCGCTCTTTATGCGGATGTGGAATGGTGAGACGCAGTGTTATCGTCTCGTGCGGTAAGAGCGGGACGCGCAGGGGATTTATAACTAGCGGCCTCAGCACGTCGGTCTCAGTCAGGTTCGTCTCTTCCGCGGCTGTAACTTTCAACGGTGTTTTCAACTCGGTGACGCCTTTGTTGCCGGCGACTTCCTGCAGGCGCACGGTGTAATGCTCGGGGTTACCGTCCGCGCTCGGTTTAAAAGCCAGCAACGCGACGTCTTCTGAACTCAAGGAGAAGTACGTGCCCTGCGGTTGCGCGGGAGCCATGCCTCCCGCCAACTCCATGGCAATCAACGGCACATCAAACGAAGTGCCCTCACGGTACGACTCAACCGGAACTAAGTCGCCGTCCGCTGAACTGAGCGCAAAGTGGTACCAGGACTGCGCTGGAAGATTGGGCTCAACCGTGGAAAAGTTGACCATGCCCAGATCGCGCGTATCGCCTTGGTCTTGTTTGCGCATTACCGTGACGCGGACAGCGTTGAGGAACGTGTTGGGTCCTTTTGCGCCCGGCAGTCCGGGCAGGTAGTTAAAGAATGGCTCACGTTCAGAAAGGGTAACGTGAAGCGTTCGTCCGTCGGACTGGCCTACGAGCACCAGTGAATGCTGGGGGACGGCTGCATCGGTTCTTGCTCCCGGGAGATAGTCCTCGGGAATGCGGTGATAGCCGGTGCCGTCTTCCACCCACACCTGGGCGGATCCCTGGAAACGGAACGGCAGGTTAAGGGAGTAATATTCGCCGGGCTGGTTACTGGCGACAAAGGGCATGAGTTCACGATCGAGTAAGTCGGCAAATTCGATGCGCTTCACCGCACGATAGAGCGTGATCTGGGTTTCTGGCCACAGAGTTCCCGGACGCTGAATGATGATGCGATCGAAGACGGGACCGGTCTCGACGTGTGCAACGACTTGAGCTAAGCCGACGGGCAGGCTCGACCACGCCGTCCAGCGCAGTAACTGGTTCGCCGCTTTGCCGCCCGCGGAGTCTACGAGTTCCCGCTGCACTTGCTTGTCATAGATGCTAACAACGGCCCCGTCAGAAGATCGGACGCGAACACGATAGAAGGAGTTTTCGATGCTGGTCGATCCGGTGGTCGATGCGTTCGTCTTCGCCGGAGTGGAGTTGCCAGCATTCGCGAACTCGATCGAGTAGCTTTTGTGTCCGAGCGCGGGAATATCAGTGGCGGCAAACTCGATTTCGTCCGCCGACACGCGCTGAACCGCGACGGCGTTACCCGCGACAACATCGCGCAACACAACATCTTCCTTCGACTTGAGTCGTGCCACATCGGTGCGTTGCCAACTCACCGGATTAAAGACGACCAACGTTCTCTTTCCAGCAGGTACTTGAGAAAGCAACGTCCGCAGACCGGAAGCGATCAGGTTGCGAATGTCCTCCTGGCTGCTACTCGTGTAGCTTACATACTCGCGATTTTGCTGATCGACTTCAGAGCGGGACATGAGCTTGGGCCAGCCGACCTGGGCTGCGCCCGAATGTTCGTCGTACTTGAACAGCTTTATGCGCGTGTCCTCCAGGTTGCCGGTGGGCAAGCTGGTGAAGTTGCGGAACGTGAGCAAGCTCCAGAGTAATTCCGCGACCGGCGCGTGATCCTGCAGCCAGCGAGCCTGAGCGCCGATTACCGGCGAATTCAGTTTCACTTCCGACCAGAGGCCGCTCCAGTCACCCGTGTACGACGGGAACTTGTCGCTGCCGTATTGCGCTTCCATGTGGCGGAAGAACTCGGCGGGAGTGCAGACGACGATTCGAGGTTGTTTGCCGGCGGCGTTCCATTCGCGGATGGCGGGCATAAGTTGCGTCGCCTCCTCATTACTGGAGACAAAGTCGTGTAAGTACAGTAAAAGAACCGCATCGTAGGGATAGCCGGCTTTTGCGTACTTGTCGAGTAACTTGTCGACGCCGCGCTGCATGATCTCGAGCTTCGGCATCCCTTCCCATTCTTTGGGATAAAAATGTTCCTTGGTGTAGGGCTCACGCGCTGCTGGATCGAGATAGTAGTCGGCGAAGGCCTCGGTGTAGCCGCCGAAGCGGCTTTGAGTCTGCCAGGTTAGAACGCGGCTGCCGTCGGGCGATTGCCAATAGAAAGGAACCTGTCCGGGACTTAGCGATGTTCCTCCAGAGATGAACAAGTTGGAGCCATTCACAAAGTAATGTACGCCACTGCGTGCCAAAATCTGCGGCAGACGGAGCGTAAAGCCGGGGACGTCATCCATCATGGCGAAGTCGGTCTTGATGCCCAGCCGCTTCTCCAGATCCTTCATGTCATAGGTGATGCGGTTGAGTTGCTCGGCGCCCATGAACTCGGTGTGCATGCTGCCGAAAACGGCGGAGACCTGAATCTGTCCTTTGTTGACGAGGTCGACGAAATCTTTGATCTGCTGTGGGTCTTTATTATTGCCGTCGGTGGTGCGCGCCAGCCATTCACGAATTTGCCAGACGCTTTCGATGGTCCAACGGAAGTCGGGGTCGCGTTTGGCGTTCGCAATCACTTCGTCAATGTGCGGCTTTAATTTTGGCAAGACCTCTTCTGGAGGAGCGATGAACCCCAAGTCCCAATGGCTGGAGGGCATGACGTAGATGGTCTGGATGGCGGTGTGGGTTGCAAGCTGCGTCTGCGCATCCGCGATTAGCGTGGCGAGTGAACAGAGGACGATGCAAAGGGAGAATAAAGATCGGCGAAATCGTGGGAGTGCGGACATGATCGGCCTCCGGTTGGCGGCGGCAAGAATGGGGCTCCCGTAAAGGAAGCCCCGATGATGGTCCGTGGCAACTTAGAAAGTCATTCTCAAGAAAAGCTGAATCTGGCGCGATGTTCCGGGTCCGACCTTGTTGCCAACCGTCGAGGTGCTCTGCCCGAAGTTCAGATTATTCTCCAGAATGCCAGAGGGGTTGGAGAAGTTGGGATGGTTCAGGATGTTGAAAGCCGTGGCGCCAAGCTGAAGCCCATAACGCTCAGTGACCATGGTTTGCTTGGAAAGGCCGAAATCGACCTGCGTGAATCCGGGACCGCGTCCAGCGTTCCGAGGCACGTCGCCATATTTCCCGCTTGGTGGAACAGAGAAGGCATTGAAGTTGATCTGATTGAAAGGCACGCTGTAATTCGATGGCCGAATTGATTGCCCCGGAACGAAGTTGGGACGAATCTGGTCGATGCCGAGGAACGGCGCAGCCACTTCGATGGGGAAGGGCAATCCGCTGCGCGCCTGGAGGATGCTGGTCATCTGCCATCCTCGGCCCAGGACTTTCGGCAGGAGTTGCGCGGTGGGAACGGCATAGACGGCGCCGAGGGTGAAGTTATGGCGCACGTCGATATCGCCGTTGGCGTAATCGCCCATGGGATTGTGAGAATTCTGATATGCGGAGGTCAGAATGTTGACGGCATCATCGAGTTCATGGGCCCAAGTGTAGTTAGCATCGACCACGAGTCCTTTGGCAACATGCCGGCGCAGGCTGGCCTGCAGGGACTGGTAGTACGACCGTAAGAAATCGCCCAGAAAACGGACATTGCCAAAATTCGAGCTGATTTCAGTGCCGCCGAACGGCGAGAGGTTGAGTTCTTCTCCGGCATAAGCAGCGCCGCCGGGAAGTTTGAGGCCGCGGTTGGCGACGTACTGGAGTTCGAAAATGGTGCTGCGAGCGATTTCTTGCTGAACGCCAAAGCTCCAGTGCATGGAGTAGCTGTCGCGGAGATTTGGATCCAGGGCATTCACGTTGGGCGCCGGCGGCGGAGTGCAGACCGGGAGGGGATTCGGCAACGGATAACTTATATAGAAAAAGGGAACCGGAGGCTGGTTGAAGCCCGGCGTGCATACGGTTAGCGTCGGGGCGAAGGGCGGCCCCAGCAAGCTAAGGACGTTGACGTTGTAGCCCTGCTGAAAGTTCCCAGCCAGGGACAGCGCAGCACCGGTAAGTTGCGGGTTGTAGAAGATTCCGAAACCGCCGCGAATGACAGTCTTGCCTGCTCCGTAAGGATCCCAGGAGAAGCCGATACGCGGTCCGAAGTTATTTTTGTCGGGATTGTAGAGTGGGGCTCCGAGAGGGCCAAAAAACTTGGACGTGTCAGTAGCGAGGGGATCGGCCATCAAGGCGGCAAGGCTGAAATTTTGCATCAGGTGGCCGGTCAGAACCGTGTTGTATTCATAGCGAAGGCCCAGGTTCAGAGTGAAGCGCCGGGCAACGCGAATGTCATCCTGTACGAAGAAATCGTAGTTGGTGTTCTCAAGGCTGACCATGTTGTGGCCGAGAGTGCTGAATTGGTCGCCCTGATTGGCCAGGAAGTTCAATTCGCTGTCGTAGGCAATGAAATTTTGCGGGAAGAGGGCATTGTCGTTAACCACATGGCGGATATCAAATCCCGCGGCGATCGAATGCCGTCCCTTGATCCAGGTCAGAGTATCCAGGAACTGGAGCGAATGTTCTGGCTGGCTTTCGGAAAAGAGGGCTGGTCCCGGTGCGTCACCAAATGTGTTGGAGTTCCCGCATCCCCAGAATGCGGAGCACTGGAACGACGGGAACGGGCCACCACCGCCGAGAGAATCCGTCTTCGGACGATTGTAGGCGACACCAAACTCATTCAGCAGAGTTGGGCGGAATGTATGGTCCCAGGTTGCTTTGAACAGGTGGTTGAGACCAGGAGACGGCGACACCTGGTCGGCCGCAATGCCGTACTGCGTGTTGGTAAAAGAGGAATCAATGTTGTAGCGAAGAGCTAGCGAGTCTTTTTGAGAGATGCGGTAATCAACCTTGAGAGATCCCGTATCCTCACGATCGGTCTCGAACGTAGAGCCTTCGAAAATACCTAGATCAGTGCGAACTATAGGTGGTCCTCCAGCAACTGGATTCGGGAAGATAGCGGGTCCAAGGGCCGGATTTGGCAAGGGTAACGAATTAACAACTGGAACCATATCCGGCACAGCCCCAGCACGAGTGGCCGCGGTCATAACCGCCACGGGACCGGTCGGCGAGTGGGTGACTTGGCGGACGCCTTCATAGTTGAAGAAGAAGAACAGCTTGTCTTTGACGATGGGACCGGAGATGCTGCCGCCGAACTGGTTCAAATGGATCGGGGCCGGGCCGGTCTGGAAATAGTTTTTGGCGTCGAAGGCGTCGTTGCGCAAGAATTCAAATACTCCACCGTGGAGAGTATTGGTACCTGACTTGGTGATGACGTTGACGATGTCGCCGTAGGAGCGGCCGTACTCCGCACTGTAGTTGCCCGACATGACTTTAAACTCGTCAATGCTGTCGACGCTGACACGATTAATGCGCGAGTCCTGGCGGCCTAACTGCGTGCTGGTGGCTTGCGAGTCAATTCGGGTCGCGTCCGCGCCATCAAGCAAGATGTTGACGCCGGCGAGCGAAGTTTCGTATCCGCCGAGGCTGGTCTGTCCGAAACTACCCGTGATCACGGAACCCGGCACCAGCGTCATCAGGTTCGTAAAATCGCGGCCGTTCAAGGGCAGGTTCTGGACTTCATTGCTATCAATGGTTGCGCCGCTTTCGCTGGTTTGCGTGTTGACCGAAATTGTCTCCGCAGTTACCGTGACCTGTTCGCTGGCCTGACCGACATCCAACATAGCGTCGACGGCTCGGTGGTCAGTCGCGTAGAGAACAACTTGGTCAATGACCCGGGACTTGAACCCGCTATGCTCGATGGCTACTTTGTAGACGCTGGCCGGCAGGCCGGGAACCTCATATTGACCGGCGCCGTTGGTCTGCGCTTCATAGACGCGGCCGGTGCGGATGTTCGTGACCGTGACCTTCGAGTCGGCAAGCACGGCTCCGGACTTGTCCTGGACCACGCCGACTATGCTTCCTGTATCCAATTGGCCCCATGCCGGAAGAGCCAGCGCACAGAGCAGAAGCGCTAGCACTCCGATTTGCCCCTTATTCGAATTCAACATGATGTTCCCCCTCTCCGTGGATTGCGCCTAAGCTCAGGGCTTGGCGGCGCGAGCCGGTTTCTTTCTCTCGACGGGAGACGTATGCTCCGGCTGGTGAAAGTTGGTGCGCAGGTTGTCTCGAATCTCTAGGTCCTGGCGCAAGAGAGCTTCGGCATATTCCAGATCTTCAAGAACCGCTTTGCGCGCTCCTCTCGCATCGCGCCGGGCGACCAGGCGGAAGATGCGTTCATGACGGCGAAAATTGCTTTCAAAGTTTTCGATCAGATACAAGGTGCGTCGCCGGCCTTCGGCGAGGGCGCCATACATCATGCGCAGCATAGCTTCCACAGCGACATTCTTGGAAGCCTGCGCGAGCTCCTCGTGCAGAGACATCTCGTAGGCCATGTATTGTTCCGGGCGATCGAAGCTGGCCTTCATGCCACGGATCGCCGCTTCCATGCGGGCAATGTCTTCCTTCGTCGCCCGGCGCGCAGCCAGCGCGGCCACGTTGGGCTCCAGGATCTTGCGCAACTCATAAAGCTCGAGGTACTTGACCTCCTGGAGCAGCAGCATCCACTGGAAGTGCTTGCCAGCGGAACGCCCGAGCGATGACTGGATATAGGTTCCGTAACCCGGCCGGGCCTTGATCAGGCCCAGGAACATCAATCCCTTGAGAGCTTCCCGAAGAGAGCTGCGACTAACGCCCAACATCGCGGCCAATTTGGTTTCCGAGGGAAGGCGGCTTCCGACGCGGAGTTCGCGGCTGCGAATCAGTCCCTCAATGCGGCGCGAGACCGTCTCCATGACGGTTTCGCGCCGTACGGTTTCGCCGGGTACAGGATGGGCGGTCGCCACTTTGGACCCAATTTCGTACGGCAAAAGTTTGTCCGACAACCTTGGTTCTTGTCAAGGACAAAAAGCGCTTTAGCCCGAGAACGACTCCGCCCGATCTTTAGGCAGTGGTCGATTCAGGCCGTATTCATTGTACAAATGTACGATCAACCTCCACCAGACGAGCTCCTTTTTCAATTGACACCGCTTGCGGGTTGAGTAATATGTTCGCTTGTCGGACAAATTTAATGCCGGACAAGTCAATTCCGGACAAGTCAATACCGGACAAACTCATGCGCCCTCTCATCCCCTTGGAGCGGTTCCGGACATTCGCGGAAGGACTCGACCATTCTGAGGGCCTGGCGTTCGATGCTGACGGGACACTTTGGGCGGGCGGAGAACTGGGACAGATTTACCGCATCGGGCCGAAGGGAGGCATACGGGAGATTAGCCGCATTGGGGGCTTCTGCCTGGGTCTGACTTTTTCTCGCGCGCAGGAACTTTATGTCTGCAATTTCAAGTTGCCCGCGCTGGTCCGGTTGAATCGAAAAGGCCGCGTCCTCGATTCCTGGGAGCGCTGTGGCCGTCGCAGGTTCAAGACACCGAATTTCTCGGTCTTCGATGCGGAAGGCAATCTCTATTTTTCCGACTCGGGAGACTGGGAAGGAGCGAATGGCTGCGTGTACCGACTCCGGAAGAACGGCCGAGTCGAGATGTTTGCCGGGCCGTTTGCCTTTGCCAACGGTTTGGCGCTAAGTGCGGATGAGCGGTTTCTGTACGTGGTGCAGAGCACACGAGACAATGTGCTGGAGATCGAGATTCGCGCGGATGGCAGCGCAGGAAGACCCAAGGTTTACGCTTCAGCACTGGCGCGGGTTCCTGACGGCATGGCTCTCGATGCGGTGGGGAATCTGTACGTTACTTGTTATGCTTCCGACAACGCGTACAAGGTTTCTCCTCGCGGGAAGGTGCAGCTACTAGCGTATGACCCCACCGGCACGATGATCGCGGGACCAACGAATGTCGCGTTTGGCGGGCCGAATTTTGACCAGATGTTTTTCGCCAACCTTGGCCGGTGGCACGTGTGCCAGGCGCCGGCTGGCGTGAGGGGGCAACTGCTGGCCAACCAGCGATAGATGCTGGGCAGCGTGGGTTCGCTATGAAAATTACCGATGTTCGTTGGACTCCGGCGTTCATTCCTATCGAAAGCCCGCTTCGCTATGCTTTCGGCGCTCACCCCGGTTTCTCACGCATCATCATCGAGGTGCAAACGGACGAAGGGCTCGTGGGCCTGGGTGAATGTTATGGGGGCGCGAGCCGTGAGGGTCAACTGATGGAAATGCGTCCGTTGCTCATCGGCGAGGACCCGATGCAATTAGAACGAATCCGCTGGAAGCTGGCGGCGCCGAGTTCGCTAAAACTGTTTGGCCACGTTCTGGGTTTTGCCGGGCTCGAATTTGCTTGCCTGGATCTGCAGGGCCAGATATTGGGCAAACCTGTTTGCGAAATCATCGGCGGCAAATTCCGCGACGAAATTGCTTTTTCCGCTTATCTCTTTTACCGCTACGCCAATGACAAGGGGAAGGGCGAGATCTCCAACCAGGATCAGATGGTTGACTTTGCGAAAGGGGTGGTCAAGAAATATGGCTTCCAGACCCTGAAGTACAAAAACGGTGTGATGCCGCCCGATGAAGAAATCGAAACTTTCATTGCTTTGCGCGAAGCCTTTCCCCGGCTGCGAATCCGGCTTGACCCCAACGCTGCCTGGTCGGTAACGACGGCGGTGCGCGTAGCGCGACGATTGCATGAATACGACGTGGAGTATCTGGAAGACCCGGTGTGGGGCATGAGGGCGATGGCGCGCGTCAATGCCAAAGCCCCCTGGATCACGCTGGCGTCGAATATGTCGGTGTTTGCCTTCGAGGATCTCGTGCCCAACGCGGTCATGAATATTCTCGACGTCGTGCTGCTTGATCCCCACTGGTACGGAGGGATTGCCCGGGCACGTTTAGCCGGTCAGATTTGCGAAGCCATGGGAGTCGACGTCGGCATGCACAGTGGAGCAGAGTTCGGCATTTCGCAGGCTGCCATGCTGCATCTGGCCGCTTCGCTGCCCAATCTCATTGCGGCGCCGGATTCGCACTACCACCACCTCACCGATGACGTGATTGAAGGAGGTAAGCTCAAGTTCGTTGGCGGGAAGATGCAGGTGCCGAAAGCAGCCGGCCTCG